>Ga0209371_1000095_pt1 | contig 166175 bp, 153 predicted proteins | sample AgamicAtAmrz_FD_187165 | JGI IMG/M metagenome (GOLD analysis project Ga0209371, IMG submission 187165) | Agave microbial communities from Guanajuato, Mexico - At.Am.rz (SPAdes) (version 2) | ecosystem: Host-associated > Plants > Roots > Rhizosphere | place: Guanajato, Mexico | collected... | reverse complement strand
TGCAGTCTTGCCCCAGGCCTCGGCAGCGGCATGGGCGGCGTCCAGGGCCTTGTCGATGTCCTTGGCGTCGGAGCGTGGGAATTCACCGATGGCCGAGGCATCCACCGGGCTGGTGTTGGTAAAGTACTGACCGCCCACCGGCGCGACGAACTCGCCGCCGATGTAGTTGCCGTAGCGCGATTTCAGGGTGACGACGGCGCCTGCGGTACCGGGTTTGGCATAGATCATTGACGTTCTCCCATTGCGAGTTCTTGTAGTTTTCAGGGCGGGTCGCGAGCACGACCGGGGCTCGCGTTGAACTATGAGACGAATTCATGGGGCCGACTTGACGCTAGGCGAGGCTGGCTGTTCTGCAAAGTCAAATTTCGAAAGTGGCGTGCAGCCTGTCGCACTTGGTCAACCGAGGTGGCTCCGTTTCGGTGCGAGTGTTTCCGAATGACCCGTTTTAGGGCTTTCATGGCAGGCCGCGAAGAGACGTTCTAGCGCGGAAGCCGGCGGGGCGGGGTTATTGACGGGGCGTTCAATAACCGGCGTGTTTCTTGCTTTTAGACACAAATTGTCACCAAGGAGGCGCCATGAGCTCGGTTCTCGTCCAGCCTGATCTGTCCGCCGGCTTGTCCTTGATGGCCGGCGGGCCAACCAATGCCGGAGTCCTGGCCGCTGCGGCCAGCGGCTTGTGCGGCTTTATCGAAAAGCACGGCGGCGATCCGGATCGTATCCTCGGGGTTTCCGGTATCGACCCCGAATCCCTGCGCCACCCTACGCTAAGCCTGGCCCTGCCCAATTACTGCCAGGTGCTGGAGGAGGCCTCGCGCCAGTCCGGCTGCGACAACTTCGGCCTGTACTACGGTCAGCAGTTCAAACCCCAGGCGCTGGGGCTGCTCGGCTATATCGGCCTGTGCTCGGCCACCGTCGAGCAGGCACTGATCAACTTCGCCCGCGCCTTTCCGCTGCACCAGCGCAACAGCCTGATCCGCCTGGTGGACGAAGGCGAGTGCTACCGCTTCGACTACCAGGTGCGCCACGGCGCGATTCTTTGCCGCCGTCAGGATGCCGAGTTGACCCTGGGCATGGCCCTCAACCTGGTGCGCCATGTGCTCGGCCCTCAGTGGGCGCCGCGTGCGGTGCACTTCGAGCATCCACGTCCGGAGCACTGGCACGAGCACTGCAAAGTCTTCGATGCGCCGGTCTACTTCGAGCAGCCGTTCAACTCCCTGGTCATCCCCAAACGCGGCCTGAATCGCGCCATGCCCCAGGGCGATCCTATCCTGCTGCTGGTGATGCAGGACTCGCTCAGCCAACTCAGCAACCTGAGCGGGCGCGGCGAACGTGACCTGGCCGACGACGTGCGCGAGCAGATTCGCCAGCAATTGCTGATGGGCGAGCCGGTACTGGAACTGGCCGCCGAGCAACTGGGCATGAGCAGTTGGTCACTGCAGCGCCGCCTGCGCGACCAGGGGCTGACCTTCTCCGCGATGGTCGACAAGGTGCGTTGCGAACTCGCCACCCACTACCTGCGCCAGCACCAATTGCCCATCTCCAACCTGGCGCCGCTGCTCGGCTACTCGGAAGTCAGCGCCTTCTCCCGCGCCTTCCGCCGCTGGTTCGGCGTCAGCCCCCGGCAATGGCGGCATGAGAGTGATGGGGTAGGTGGGCGTCGTCACTGAGTGACTGGCTGCACGGCCCTCCAGTGGCCGTTGTGCAAATAGCTGGCTGGGTTTTGGCTGCCATCAGCCAGAAGGCGATACGCAAGCTCCCTCTATGGCCCCCGCTACAAAGGGGGCATCCAAACTGACTCCCTTCCAGAACAGGGAAACGAAGTCCCCGTGCCCCGAGTCTGAAACCCTAATCGGTAAATGTCGGCAGCGAGTCTTGGCCGAAGTGCACCGTTCGACCGACCCTGCATTGGCTTGCTGATCGCTTTTCGAGCGGCCGCTATCAACGCCCCTTATCTCGTATTCCATGGAGCCTGCGCATGAACATCGATTTTCGACGTGGTGAATGGCTGAATCGTCCCGCTACATCAGAGGTTTCGGAATACAGTCTGACGATGACAACCGAGCAGAAAACGGATTTCTGGCGCGAGACCCATTATGGCTTTACCCGCGACACGGGGCATTTTTTAGGCATCACCACCGCCGACGGTTTCACGGCGACAATCCGCATTCAGGGCGAATTCCGCTCGTTGTACGACCAGGCCGGTCTGATGGTGCGTATCGACGAGAAGCGTTGGGTAAAGACCGGGGTGGAGTACACCGACGGGCAAGCATTTCTAAGCACCGTGGTCACCGACGGAAAATCGGATTGGTCGGTCTCACAGCCCTTCAAGGCGTTGGAAGACTTCTATATCCGCGTCACCCTTGCCAATGGCGCACTGCGGATCCAGGCGTCCCGCGACGGCAGCTTCTGGCCACTGCTGCGGCTGGCCCCGTTCCCGGTTGCCGATACCTACCAGGTTGGCCCCACGGCCTGTACGCCGGAGCGAAGCGGGCTTGTCGTGCGCTTCTCGGAGTTTGCAATTGACCCGGCCACCAGCAAAGACCTTCATGACCTGACGTGATGGCGCGATGTCGCCGTGCGGACACCGCGACTCTTTAGACATGGAAAAGGGCACAGCTTAATTTATCGGGATTCTAGACTGGGCTGATTCGAACAGCGCGACGGCGATGCCTTCGATGTCTGAACCCAGGTGCAACTTTTCCAGCCATCGAGACGGAATACCCGGTTTCGCATAGAACGCACCGGCTATCTGGCCAACGATCGCAGCGGTGGTGTCGGCATCGTCACCCAGATTGGCGGCTTGCAGCACGGCTGCCTCGAAGGAGTCAGTGGACCAGAAGCACCAGAGTGCGGCTTCGAGCGAAGCAATGCAGTACCCGGTTCCTCTGATCTGGTCGCGTTGCTTGTACTTGAAACTGCCCGAAGCGAGGTCTTTGACTGCCGGTTGGCAATACTGGGCCGGAGAAAGGGCGAGCACATCGTCTTTCTCATGCCCTGCCAATGCCTTGGAAACCACCTCTGCCAACAACTGACACGACTCGATTGCCTCGGGAGCGCCATGGGTTGTACGGGAACTTTGCTTCGCGGCCCATGCCATCGCGCTCTGGTCCGGAAAGTAGAAGAGGATGATGGGTGCCAGCCGCATGATCGAGCCGTTTCCAGCCGTTTCTGGATCAATGGAGCCAGCGAGCGGCTCCCCAGTTTCCTGAAAAGTCATTAGCGCCTGCCTTACTGTCGTCCCGATATCGAAGCATTGCCCCGTCGAACTCCAGTAGCCCCAATGCCACCAGTTAAGATACCGCGTCATCTGGTCCCTGGCATCGAAGCCGTGTTTTGAGAGCAGACTTTCTGCCAGGCAAAGTGCCATCGAGGTGTCATCTGTCCATTGGCCAGGGGCCAGAGCGAAGGGCCCACCGCCGACCATATCCGTGATCGGGCTCAGGGTCTCGCGGGAGCTGAATTCGAGGGTGGTGCCGACCGCATCCCCGCAAGCCAGGCCAAGCAGGCATCCGGCATAGCGATCCAGCAGATTGCTCTCAAAGTCCAATGGCTGTCTCCGAAGCGATGCTCAACAGCGAGCATCATACGGCGGATGTCGCCTTCTGGCCGATTGCAGCCATCAAAAAAGAGCTGAACCGGGCTGACAGCTAATCCCGCTTCTGCGCGCGTCTCGAATCACCAGACAATCGGCTTATTGTCCCAAGCCCAAAAACTCCCGCTGTCGTCCGGTCCATGGGCACCTATCACCTCGATAATGCGATCTGCCGAGAACGCCGGTTCGAACAGTTGTCCCTCCGGCACGTTCGCCTGGAATGGCTCGGACAGCTGGGTGTCCGTCGTGCCGGGGTGTATCGCCAGGACGGTGGAAGCCGGGTTGAGGCGTTTCAATTCGATACCCGCCGTGTGCAGCAGCTGGTTGAGCGCCGCTTTGCTGGCGCGGTAGCTGTACCAGCCGCCCAGGCGGTTGTCGCCGATGGAGCCGACCCTGGCGGAGAGCGCTGCGAAGGTGGCGGGTTGTTTGCGCAATAACGGCAACAGGTGCTTGAGCAGCAGGATCGGCGCGAAGGTATTGGTCGTGAAGCTCGCTTGCAGGCTCGCCAGGGTCAGTTGCGACAGGGCCTTTTCTGCTTTGGCGCCGTCCTGATGAAGGATGCCTAGGGTACTGATCACCAGGTGCAGGTGATCGCATTCCTCACCAATCTTGCTAACGAGTGCGTCGAGAGCGTGTTCATCGCGCGCGTCGCAGTCGACTCGTTTCAGGCGTTGGCCATATTTCTCGGCAAGTTTTGCCAGCTCAGCAGAGGCGCTGGCTTGTCGCGCCACGGCCCATACCTGCGCCACGTCATCGCGCACAAGCAACGCCGCGCACAGTGCCAGGCCGATACCTCGGCTGGCGCCGCCTATCAGTACCTGGGCGCCGCCGCTCAGTCCGGGAATCAAACTCATAGGGCACCTTCAAGGAGCATGGTCGAAGTAGTCTATGACTTCGGGCCCTGGCATGCCGTTCAGGTGGGGGCGGTCGCCGACAGGGAACCTCGATGCAAACCACCCTGTGCCGACGGTTCCCGTGGCGCTCTTCAACGCTCGTGCGCCGAGGGCAGGGGGATTGCAGGGCCTTGCCGTGACCGCTCCTGCTGCCAAGAGCAACATGCGGCACCCTGTCGTGGACGCTTGCGCCCTGCATTTACAACGCCCATCGCCTTGGTTCACCGGCACGCTTTTCGTATGATCGACGCCCCCGATACCTGGAAGCTGCTGGCGTGAAATCGTTACCTGAAGGTGCTCCATCGAGCCTGGCTGCCTCGGCCGGCGCGAAGTGGGATTTGAGCAGTGCGGTCAACCAGCTGTCGTGGGACGATCTGCGCATCATCAAGACCCTCAGTCAGTGCGGCAACCGTAACGACACCGCCAAGAAACTGGGGATCAACGTCTCCACCGTGTCGCGCCGCGTCGCCCAGGTCGAGAAGACCCTCGGGGTGGCGCTGTTCGATCACCGGCGTTCGGGCTACATGCTCACCGCCGAGGGCGAGGAATTGCGTGCCCTTGGCGAGCGCGTCGAGCTGGATATCGTCAGTGTGGCGCGGCGCGTATCGCGCGCCGGCGAAGGGCCGCTGGGCAAGCTGCGCATCACCACCAGCGACTCGCTGCTGCTGTATTTCCTGACGCCGATCATCGCCGACTTCAAGGCCCTCAACGAGGGCATCGCGATCGAGGTGTTGGTCGGTAACCAGACCTTGAGCCTGGCCCGTGACGAGTCGGATATCGCCGTGCGTGCAACCCGAAAGCCGGCGGAAAGCCTGGTGGGGCGCAAGCTGGCCACGATTGCCTGGGCGCCCTATGGCAGCGCGAAAGGGGAACCGGCGAGCGAGCCGTTCGGGGAAGAGCACGCCTGGGTGTCGTATTCCGGTGGTTTGTGCGGGCTCCGCGCAACCAGTTACGTGGAAAGCCGGGTGGCGCCTCACTGCATCGCCTACCGCACCGACTCGGTGGCCGCCGCCAGTGTGGCGATCGCTGCCGGGCTGGGTTTCGGCTTCCTGCCGTGCATGCTGGGCGATATGACCCCTGGCCTGGTGCGTGTCGGCCCGGTGGTGCCCGAGCTTCAGGACGAGTTGTGGCTGCTCACCCACCAGGACATTCGCAGGTCCTGGCGAGTGAAAGCATTCATGACCTTTTGCGCGGCCGCCGTCGCGGAACTCAAGCCCCTGGTCGAAGGGCAGCGGCCGCTTGCGCTCGAATAGCGCAAACGGGCGGGGTGCTCAGTCGTTCCGCGCGCCGATCACTGCCTTGCAGACGATCTCGATCAGCTGCGCGCGCTGGGCCAGTCGCGACACGCCGATGATGTTGCTGGCGCATTGTGGGCGCTCGCTGCCATAGGCGGCCTTGCGCACGTTGCCCACCACGGCGAATGCGGCGTCCATATCCAGTACGTAGAGGGTTTCCTCGACCACGTCTTCGAGCGTTGCGCCGTAGAGCGCGAGCAGCTTGGCGATATTGTCGTAGGCGCTGCGCATCTGCTCGCCCATGGACGAGAAATCGCTGGGTTTGCCGTCGCTGTCCAGCGGCGCAGGGGCAACCAGGTTGCCGTCTTCATCGTGGTTGAACTGGCCGGAGATGTAGATCTCGTTGCCCACCTTCCTCGCCTGCGGATAGCCGTAGCTTTGCTCCCATGGCACGCCCCAGTAAGCGGTTTTCTTGTCGAACGGTTGTGTAGCTGGCATTGCAATCTCCTTGCTCTGAAGGCCGCCCAGGTGCGGTCACCTGAGTCAACGGGAAGCAAAGGCTAGCAGCGCGACAGGAAATTCAATGGCGCATTTTTGCATCTTCAGAGGTGCAATCTTGCGCCAGCGGCTCGGCGATCTTTCGGTTAACTTTTTCTCGAACTCGGGCAGCAGCCACCCCCCACGGTGCTGCCGCCTTCCTGGCGAATGCATGGTGATCGTGCCGCCGGGGCCCGTGAAAACACCGACACCCACCGAGAGGACGCTACCCATGAACAATCCCAAGACCGAAGTGCTGACCCCTCACAACAGCCAGCTGATCTTTATCGACCAGCAGCCGCAGATGGCCTTTGGCGTGCAGAGCATCGACCGCCAGACCCTGAAGAACAACACGGTGGCGCTCGCCAAGGCCGCCAGGATCTTCAATGTGCCGACCACCATCACCAGCGTGGAGACGGAGAGTTTCTCCGGCCATACCTATCCCGAACTGCTGGCCGTGTTCCCCGATGCGCCGCTGCTGGAGCGCACGTCGATGAACTCCTGGGACGACCAGAAGGTACGCGACGCCCTCGAGCGCAATGGCCGCAGGAAGATCGTCGTCTCCGGGCTGTGGACGGAAGTGTGCAACGCCACCTTCGCGCTGTCCGCCATTCACGATGCCGACTACGAGATCTACATGGTCGCCGACGCCTCCGGCGGTACCAGCAAAGAGGCCCACGACTACGCCATGCAGCGCATGATCCAGGCCGGCGTGGTGCCGGTGACCTGGCAGCAGGTGCTGCTGGAGTGGCAGCGCGACTGGAAGAACCGCGACACCTACGACGCCGTCATGAACCTGGTCAAGGAGCATTCCGGTGCCTACGGCATGGGCGTCGACTACGCCTACACCATGGTGCACAAGGCGCCTGAGCGCGTTGCCCACGGTCCGACCCTGGCGCCGGTTCCGGCCGCCCAGTGAGCCCGGCTGCAGCCCCGCTGCGGGGCTGACCTGCACTGCCTGGCGCAGCCGGACACCCCGGCGCTGCGGCATTCGCCACAGCGCTGAACCAACCAATCGCGAGCACGAAGAACGGGGCGCGCCGAGCGCACACCGGTCTTCGTGGCCTCCGGCTGCGCGGTCGATGGCCCGGGCTTGCACCACGCCTCGATAACGCTGCGCGGATTTGCTCTTCACACAGGTATCGCCATGAACAGGGATCAGTGCACTGTGCTACCCAATATCGCCTGCATTTCGGCCGGGCCGCTGAGGCCCTGGCAGGAACGGCTCGCCAAACAGATGATGCTGGATAACCTGGACACGGGGATTGCGGTGTCCGCCCTTGCCGATGCCTGCGCCATGTCGCGCAGTCACTTCACCCGCAAATTCAAGCAGAGCACCGGGCTGGCGCCTCAGGAATGGCTGCGCCAACAGCGCGTTCAGCGCAGCAAGGAGCTGTTGGCCACCTCGACGCTGCTGCTCGTGGATATCGCCGTGGCATGTGGGTTCTACGACCAGCCGCACTTCTGCCGGGTATTCATGAAGACCGAAGGCATGACGCCCCATACCTGGCAGATGCAGGCCCGCTCGGCAGCTTGACGGGTGTGCCCGGCACTCAATACGCCGCCAGGATTCTCTGCGGGTTGTAGCCGTGGATCACCGTGCCATTGACCTTCAGCACCGGCACGCCGCGGCCGCCCAGGGCATCGTAGGCGCGGCGGGCGTCGGGGGATTTCTCGATGTCCAGCTCGGTGTAGGCGATGCCGCGCTCGCCGAGAAACTCGCGGGTCTGGGCGCAGTAGCCGCACCAACTGGTGGCATAGAGGATCACCTCGCCCTGGCCGGCCACCTGCTGCGGCTTGCTCAGCAGCATCGGCTCGAGGCGATCCCAGTGTTGCCAGGCGGCGAGCACCACGATAATCAGCAAAATCCGTTTCATAAGGGGCGTCTCGGCAGGCTGGTCCAGGGGCTGTGCCCGTTTCACGCACGGCTGAAACGGGCACGGACCCTGGCGTTATCGCTCAATCCTTGCGGCGTTTCAACTGGTCGGTCAGCTGGGTCGGCAGGTTGCGGATGGTCAGGGTGTCGGAGGCTTCGTCGTATTCGATCTTGGAACCCAGCAGGTGGGCCTCGAAGCTGATCGACAGGCCCTCGGCGCGGCCGGTGAAGCGGCGGAACTGGCTCAGGGTGCGCTTATCCGCGGGGATCTCCGGCGACAGGCCGTAATCCTTGTTGCGGATATGGTCGTAGAAGGCCTTGGGGCGTTCTTCGTCGATCAGCCCGGAGAGTTCTTCCAGGGTCATCGGCTCGCCCATCTTGGCCTGGCTGGTGGCGTAGTCGACCAGGGTGTCGGTCTTCGCCCGGGCCTGTTCTTCGGGCAGGTCCTCGCTCTCGACGAAGTCGCTGAAAGCCTTGAGCAGGGTGCGGGTTTCACTGGGCGAGTCGACGCCTTCCTGGCAGCCGATGAAGTCGCGGAAGTACTCCGAGACCTTCTTGCCGTTCTTGCCCTTGATGAACGAGATGTACTGCTTGGACTGCTTGTTGTTGCGCCACTCGCTGATGTTGATGCGCGCCGCCAGGTGCAGCTGGCCCAGGTCCAGGTGCTTGGCCGGGGTCACGTCCAGCGCCTCGTTCACCGCCACGCCTTCGCTGTGGTGCAGCAGGGCGATGGCCAGGTAGTCGGTCATGCCCTGCTGATAATGGGCGAACAGCACGTGGCCGCCGGTGGACAGGTTGGATTCTTCCATCAGCTTCTGCAGGTGCTCGACGGCCTGGCGGCTGAAGGCAGTGAAGTCCTCGCCATCTTCCAGGTAGGTCTTCAGCCAGCCGCTGAAGGGGTAGGCGCCGGATTCCTCGTGGAAGAAGCCCCAGGCCTTGCCCTGCTTGGCGTTATAGCTGTCGTTGAGGTCGGCCAGCATGTTCTCGATGGCCTGGGAGGCGCCCAGTTCGCTGTCGCGGGCGTGCAGCACGGCGGGCGTGCCATCGGGCTTCTTGTCGATCAGGTGGACGATGCAGTGACGGATCGGCATGGGAAATCCTTGTGACAGCGAGTTGGAGGCGGCGGGTGATTGTACCCGAGCGGGCCGTCACAGGTGCAGCATGCCGGCCTTGTCGTGAACGACGCCCCGCCATAGAGTGCCGGCTGACATTCGATGACCAGGGAAGGACGCTCCATGTCCGTTTTCAACTCCTATGCGCAGGTCCCTTCGCCAGCCTTGCTGGCGCAGCTCGAGGCGCTGATCGACCGTGGCCTGTTCCTGCAGGCCTTTGCCCTGGCCAGCGAACAGGGCGACCCGCGCTATTGGCAGGGGCCGGAGGCAATGACCTGCATGGCGCGGCTGGCCGGGCACATCGGTGCGCCGCGGCTGGCCGACGTGCTGACCTGGCTGGCATACCGGCGCTACCCGCAGTCCTTCCATGCCCGCCTGCGCTTCCTGCGCATGCAGATGGCCAGGCGTGGTCACTACCGGGCCTGGCGGTTGCTGCAGGGCTTCGCTGACTGGATGCCGGCCGAGGCGGCGCAGCAGGCTGAATGGCTGTCGTTCAAGGCTTACCTGTACGCCTCGCTGCGCGATTTCGAAACGGCCCAGGCGCTGTACGAGCAGGCGTGCCTGCACGGCGACGGCGATCCGTGGCTGCTGGTCGAGCGCAGTCACGGCCTGGAACTGGAGGATCGCCGCGAAGAGGCCCTGGCGCTGTGCGAGCAGGTGCTGGCCCGCCAGCCCGACTTTCGCTCGGCGCTGAGCCAGGCGGCCGCCCTGCAGCTGCAACTGGGGCAGGTCGACAGCGCCCTGCAGTTGCTGCGCCGCGGCGCTCGGGAGATGCAAAGTGCAGCGGTCTGCGCACACCTGGTCAACGTGCTGATCGAGCGGGACGAACTCGACGAGGCGCGCACCTGGCTCGACCACATGCAGACGCTGGAACGCATCAACGAGCGCAGCCCCACCGACTGGATCGCCGCGCGCCGTTGTGACATCGCCTGCCTGCAGGGCGACCATGGCGCTGGCCGGCAATGGGCCGAGAAAGCCGGCGGCGGCTTCTACGAGAAGATTCAGGCGCACCTGGCGAGCCCCACCGGGCGCCGGGTATTGCTGCCGGTGCCCTTCGTGCGCCAGCACCACATGACCTGCGTGCCGGCGACCCTGACGGCAATTTCCGACTACTGGGGCAAGCGCGTCGAGCACCTCGAGGTCGCCGAGGAGATCTGCTACGACGGCACCTCGCACCAGGCCGAGCGCGCCTGGGCCGAGCGCAACGGCTACCTGGCCGTGGAGTTCACCGCGGACTGGGCCACCAGCCGTGCCCTGATCGACCGCGGCATGCCCTTCACCCTGACCCTGCAGTACACCGGCAGCGGGCACCTGCAGGCGCTGGTCGGCTATGACGAGCCGCGCGGCACCCTGCTGGTGCGCGACCCGGCGCAGCCCCACCATGGAGAAAGCCTGGCCGAGCTGCTGTTCGCGTCGCAGCGTGCGTCCGGGCCGCGCGGCATGCTGCTGTTGCCGGCCGACCAGGCGGCGCGCCTGGACGGGCTCGACCTGCCGGATCGCGAGCTGTGGGATCACTACTACCGCTTCACCAGCGCCCTGGAGGTGCACCAGCGCGACGAGGCGCTGGCCGCCTACCAGGCCCTGCAAGCCTTGAGCCCCGAACACCGGCTGACCTGGCAGGCGCAGCGCTCGCTGGGCTGGTACGACGGCCAGGAGCGCGAAGTGCTGCAGGGCACCGAGGCGCTGCTCGCGCAGTTTCCCGAGGATGCCAACCTGATCCTCTCCAAGGCCACTTCGCTGGCCCAATTGCAGCCGCGCAGCGTGCAGCTCGCGTGGCTGGGCGGGCATTGTCAGGCGCGCTGGAACGAGCCGACCATCAGCGTGCGCTATGCCGAGTTGCTTAGCGAGGACGGTCGCTGCCACGGCCAGGTGGCCGAGATTCTCCAGCGCGTGCTGCTGCAGACGCCCACCCAGGCCCGCGCCTGGAACACGCTGGCCAGCCTGCGCTGGGGCGAGAATCGCCGTGAGGAGGCCTGTGAGCTGTATCGCCTGGCGGCCTGCCTGCACGCCTCCCACGAGGGCTATGCCGTGCAGTACTTTCGTGCCCTGCGTGCGCTGGGCCGAGCCGGCGAAGGCCTGCAGTTCCTCGAACGCCGCCAGGCGCGGCTTGGCCGCCAGGCGGCGGCGCCCAGCCTGACCCTCAGCGAAACGCTGGAAGACATGCAGCGCCCCTACGAGGCACAGGCCGTGCTGGAGCAGGCGCTGGCCTGGCGCCCGGCAGATGGCGAGTTGCTGCTCGGCCTGGCCGAGCACCACGGGCGTAACGGCGATGCCCAGGCCTGCCAGGCGCTGCTCGCACAGGCCGAGCCGTTGTGCCGGCGGGCGGCGTGGCTGCGTGCGGCGGTGCAGGCCGGCATGCGCCGCCTGGAGGACCCGCGTCAGACCCTGGTCTGGGCGCGCGAGGCCGCCCTGCTCGAACCCCTGGCGGTGGCGGCGCACCGCCTGTGCGTGACCCTGCTGGAGCAGGGGCAGGGCAGCGAGGCCGCCGATGCCTATGTCGATGCCCTGGCTGCCGAGTACCCCCACCATCTGGGGATCGCCGAGCTGCAGGTCGAGCGTGCCAAGCGGCGCTCCCTGCCCGCTACCGAGCAGGCGTTGCGGCGTCTGCTGGACAATCATCCCGAGCACGCCTGGACGCTGCGCGAGCTGGCCGGTTGTCTGGCCCGCCAGGGGCGGCGCGACGAGGCCCTGGCGGTGTGCCGACAGGCCGGACTGGTCGATGCCCAGAACACCTATTTCCACTCCACCCACGGCTTCGTGCTGCTGCAGGACGGCCAGCGCGAGGCCGCCCGCGAAGCCTTCCAGCAGGCCCTGCGGCTGTTCGCCGACAACGAATACGCCAGCAACATGCTGCTCGACACCTGCGAAAGCCAGCAGCAGGCCGTCGACACCCTGGCCGCGATCCATGCCGAGCTGACCCGCCAGGTGACCTTCGGTGATGGCTGGCTGGCCTATGAACAGCAGGCCCAGCGCCTGCTGGAGCCGCAGGCGCTGCTCGAACAACTGCGCGAGGCCCTGGGCCAGCGCGAGGACCTCTGGCAGCTGTGGGTGGTGATCGCCCGCCAACAGGCGCGCATGGAGCAGTACGCGGCGGCCGCCGACACCCTGGGCCGGGCCATCGAGTGCTTCCCCCTGCTGCCGCGGCTGGCGCTGGAACTGGCGCGTCTGCACAAGCACCAGGGCGAGCTGGACGCCTGCTGCCAGGCCCTGCAGGAAAGCTTCCGCATCAACCCGCTGTGGACACCCACGGTGAGCCTGTACGTCGACTGCCTGCTGGAGCAGGGCGAGGGCCTCGAGGAGGCCGAGCAGCAGTTGCGCCGGGTGGTCGCGCAAGTGCCCGAGGACACCGAGCTGCGCGCCTACCTGGCCTACGTACTGGGGCGTCGCGATGCGTTCGCCGAAGCGGCCGACCAGGCCGAGCGGGTGCTGCGTGCCGAGCCCGGCCACGAATGGGCGTGGAATCAGCTCAAGTACTATGCCGAAAAATTGCAGGCCGAAGGGCGCCCCCAGCAGCTGGCCAGGCAACTGGTGGAAAACCGCCCCGGCGACGTCGATGCCTGGCTCGCCCTGGCCGACCTGGATGATGACCGTGAGGCGCGGGAAAACGCCCTGCGCGCGGCGCTGGTTTACAGCCCGCGCAGCCGCGCGATCAACGACCGCCTACTGCAGCTGCTGATGGAAGGAGAACGCTTCGGCGAAGTCCGCGAGGTGCTCGCCGCGCCCTGCTGGGAAGGCAAGCCGCCAGTGGAAATGGCCCTGTATGGTCCGCGTGCCCTGCGCGCCGAAGGGCACACCGGTGCCATCGAGGCGCTACGCGGGCTGCTGGCGCAGCACCCGGACTACTACGATGGCTGGCGCCAGCTGGCTGACTGGCACGACGAGGATGGCCAGTACCCGGCCTATATCGCCGCTGCTCGGCAGATGGTGCGCCTGGAACCGCGGCTCGCCATGGCCCATGGTTTTCTTGGCCACGCGCTATTGCTCAACGGCGACAAGGCCGAGGCGCTGCCGGCCTTCGAACAGGCCTGGGCACTGGATGCGCGCTACGGCTTCGCGGCGTTCAACAGCTTCGATCTGCTGCGCGAACTGCAGGGGCCTGGCGCGGCCCTGGCACGCCTGGATGCCTTGCTCGACGCGGGCGATCCGGTGGCCGCCTGGCGCCGCGTGCTGCCCCTGGCCAGGGGCAATGGCGACAAGGCGCTGTTGCAGCGCGCGCTGACCATCCTGGCCAGCGAGCCGGCGGCCGAGGCCACTTGGGAGCAGGATGTCGCCGACTTCGCCGTGCGCGAACCGGTGTTGCGCCAGGTGCTGGATGCCGGCGTGGCGGCGGGCGAGTTGCACAGCGCGGCCGTGGAAACCTGGCTGGGCTGGCGCACCCACGACATGCTCAGCAACCTGACCCTGTCGGCGGCCTTCGACAAGGCGCTGCGCAACGATCCCCGGCATGCCGCCAAGTGCGCCATGTTGCGGTTGCTGGGCGGTCACCGGCATGCCAATCGGATCCTCCTCGGCTCCACCCTCAAGCGCTGCCGCCAGGCGTTGGCCGAAAACGCCGATGTGTGGGGCGCCGCCAGCTATGCGCTGATCGAGAGCAAACGCTACCGCCTGATGTTCGAGACCCTGAGCGACTGGCGCCGGCCGGATACCCAGGCCTGGGCCCTGGACAACCTGGCGCTGGGCTACCGGCTGCGCGGCATGGATTCGATTGCCGCCGAGGTGTCGCAGCTGTCGCTGGAGCGTGACCCGCGGGGTGCCGATGGGCTCGTCTGGCTGGCGGTCGATGCGGCGTTGGCAGGCGACCAGGCCGAGCTGAACAGCCTGATCGAGCGCCTGCAGGACGCCTCGCTGCGCGACTACTACCGTGCGCTGTTCAAGCTGGCCCAGTGTGCTGCCACCGCCGACCCCGCACAGGCCCGGGAGACTTTGCGCCAGGCCGAGGACATGGCCGGCCATGGGCATCTGCCGTTCTGGCGCTTGCGGCAGCGCCTCGGTGTTCGCCTGGGTTGGCACGGCGAGTTTCCGCCGGCGCGTTTGCGCTGGCAGCTAAGGCGCTGGTGGAAGAGCTGACAGCGCCGCGCGCCGGGATGGGCGCAGGCGATCAAGGATCAGCAGGCCGCTCAGCAGGCCGATGGCATACAGCGCATCGAGCCCCAGCATCAGCAGGATAGCCAGGCACAACAGCGTGCTGAGGCCGGCCAGCCAGCGCCACAGGCCCTGCAACAGCAGCCAGCCGGCGGCCATGCTGAGCAGGTAGATGACGATGAAGTTGCCGTTGGCGTAGCGGATCAACTGGTCGAGGGACAGCGACAGGCTCCAGATCAGCGTGGTGCTCAGGGCGCAACTGAGTACCACCAGCAGCAGCGCCCTGGCCGGCGCGCCATTGGCGTTGCGAACGGCCAGCGCGCGCGGCAGCTTGCCTTCGTCGGCCAGGCTCCAGATCAGCCGCGCGAAGCCCTGGATATAGACGTTCATCGAGGCGAAGCAGGCCAGGTAACCGATGCTCGCGCTGAGCCAGCGCGCCCCGTCGCCGAGCAGGACGTCGAGCATCAGCGGCAGCGAGGCGGCATCGGTGCGCGCATCGCCATAGGCATGCAAGCTCAGCACCGCCACCGAGCAGGCCCAGTACACCAGGCCGGCGAGCAGCACGCCGAGCAACAGGGCGAGGGGGAAGTCGCGCTGCGGGTTCCTGAACTCCTCGCCCAGGTGGGTGAACGCCTCGATGCCGACGAAGCACCAGAACATCACGCCCAGGGCTACCGGCAGCAATTGCCAGTTGCCAGCCAGGGGCGGCAGCAGCGGTTGCCCGGCGTGGGGCAGGTCGCCCTTGAACCAGATCAGTGCGATGGTGGCGACGATGGCCAGGGCGATGACGATCTGCACGCTGCCCGAGGTGCGCGCCGGCCGTTGGCCGAGCAGCAGGATGACGCCCAGGGTGGCCAGCTGGATGGCCAGGATCGCCAGGTCGTTCAAGGTGAACAGGGCATGCCAGAAGCCGCTGGCGATATTCAGCGCCGCCGGCAGGCCCACCGGAATCACCGCGAGAAACAGCCAGGCGCTGGTGCGCTCCATCGATGCGCCGAATGCGCGGCCGATCAGGTGCGGCGCGCCGCCGGCATGGGGGTAGTGGCGACCGAGCTGAGCGAAGGTGAAGGCCATCGGCAGCACCAGCAGGATCAGCAACAGCCAGGCCCACAGCGAGATCTCGCCCGCGGCCGTGGCGGCCAGCGCGGGAATCACGAAAACCCCGGTGCCCAGCAGTGACGTACACAGCAGGCCCACGCCCTGCAGCAGGCCCAGTTCCTTGTTCAATCGACTCATGTTGTATGCTCTCGCTCCTGACGCGGCCCCTGGCAGAGCGCCTGCCGGCCCTGTCGGCAATGGTAAGGCCGCCTCGCTTGGGCGGCTGCTGGCGAAGCGTCGCCGATCGCCGACGAAACGGCGGCAATGGCCGTCATCCTGTGCAGAGAGCTTCAGTGGACAAGTTCGATCAACGCATCATCGCCTTGCTGTGCGCCGACGCGCGCCTGACCGTCACCGAGGTGGCCCGCCAGGTCAACCTGTCACGCTCGGCCGTGAGCGAGCGCATCCGCCAGCTGGAAGCCAGCGGCGTCATCCAGGGTTACCACGCGCGCATCGCCGAACCCGACGCGGTGGTGGTCAAGGCCTACCTGGAGCTGTTCTACAAGGGCGGGCGCTGCGAGCAGTACGTCGAGCGCATGCGCGCCTTCCCGGAAGTGCGGCGCTGCTCGGGCATCAGCGGCGAGACCGATATGCTGATCTACCTCGAGGCCGCGTCCATGGAGCGCCTCGCCGAAGTGCGCGGGCAAATCGAAAACCTGCCGGGCGTGTTCAAGGTCAAGACCCATATGGTGGTGAAGGATTGGGTGATGTGAGGCGCAACGGTTCTGTTCCGATATTGGTGCTGCTCCCCGGCATGGATGGAACCGGTTCGCTGTTCCAGCCGCTCATTGATCGACTCGGCATCTCTTTCGATAGCCGAGTGGTTCGCTACCCAGCTACAGAAGCCCTGGGTTACGAGGCGTTGGAGCGCCTGGTTATCGCATCGTTGCCTAAGGACGAGCCGTTCATGCTACTTGGGGAATCGTTCTCCGGGCCCATCGCAATATCGATTGCAGCTGCGCAGCCACCTGGCCTGACAGGCTTGATCCTCTGCAGCACCTTTGCTGTAAGCCCGCGCCCAGCTATCACCGCATTTTGGCCTCTGGCAGAAGCCTTGTCGCCCAAACGGGCGCCCATTGCAGTTCTCGATTATTTGTTGCTTGGTCATTATTCAAGCAAAGCACTTTGTTCAGCCTTGGCATCGGCAGTCGCTCAACTATCGCCCGCTGCTTTTTCCGCCAGGATGAAGGCTATCCATACCGTTGATGTCCTGCCGAAACTGAGAGCCATTTCAACACCAGTGCTCTATCTTCAGGCGACTGAAGACAGGCTCGTTCCGCCATCCTCCTGCGCCCTTATACAACGCGAGCTCCCCGTTATTCGCGTTGTCTCGATCGCTGCTCCGCACTGCTTGCTTCAGGCTGCTCCGGGCGATGCTGCCTTGGCCATCGGCACATTTGCTGAAAAGCTTTAAAGTTTGCGGCAGCGTAAGATGGCGCGGCGCACGCCCTGATTCGCCCTGCTTGCTGGAGGCACGATGACGATTGTTCGAGGCAGTACGGACTGCGGCAACTCACCAAAGAACCTTTTTGTGCAGAGGGTTGCCGTGGCGTTGGTGAGCGGAGAGTTCATTGCGGATGCGTTCGCCGAAGGCGCCTTATGGCGCCACCCATCCGGCGTGATGGAAGGTCGCTCTGCTATCGGCGAATGGCTTGCGCAGCAGCACAAACCGGTCGAGGTAACGATTACCCACGCTATTTCCCACGGTCGCGTGGGGGCCGCCAATGGCACCCTGGTTCTTGACGGCCAGCCACGCCGGTTCGCCTTCGTATTCGAGTTCACCAGCACGAAAGCCAATCTCGTATCCCGGATCGAGAACTACGAATAGAGTAGGGCCGATCGCGCTTCTGCACACTGTGGCTGGGGTGCCAGGAGTTTTTTGTACCCACTGTCCCAACCATCGCTGCCACGGAGTTCCCGAATGCTGTTCGCTGATGCTTTCAAGTACAAGAAATGGGCGAATGAGGAGCTACTTGCACTGGGCGAGCGCCAGCTAGAACAGCTTCCCGAGAACGATGCGGAGTTCTTTATCCGCATCCTCCACCACACCACGGTGGTCGACAGCCTGTTTATCAGCCGCCTGTGCAGCGAGGCGGAGCGCTACGTCGCTGACAACACCCGCGAGACGCCAAAATTCGCGGAGCTCAAGGCCCGCATCGCGCAGAACGATGCCTGGCTCGTCGACTTCGCTGAGCGCGCCACCGGCGAAGAACTGCGGCGAGTGATCGCCTTTCGCTTCACCGATGGCGACCTCGGCCAGTTGTCGGTCGAGGAAGTGCTGATGCACCTTCTGACCCATGGCAGCAATCATCGCGGCATGGCGGCACGCACCCTGGCGATCAATGGGCTCGAACGACCGAAGGATACCTTTACGCGGTATCTGCACGAGGCGCAGCCGGGCCGACGAGAAGCTGCCCGGCAAGCACTCAGCGGAACATCGTGCTCGCGCTGAGACCTCTGTTCACAGCCTTTTTAAATGGACATTGAAGAGGCTGCTACAAGGCAGAAGCGGCCCTTCGTAGGGTGGACGACGCTTCACCCGTCCACCACCTCAGGATCGCAATGGTGGATGAGAAAGGCGTCATCCACCCTACGGCCTGCAAATGGCCGCTTCCGCCACTTTGCAGTCAAGGCGCTGGAGTCCAGCCGAAAGATCGTGAACAGCTTCTAAGCTGCCAGCGCTGCCGTATAGGTCTGCATCAGCAGTTGCCAGTCGCTCTCGGGCATTGCCCCGCAATGACGCTTCAGCTGGCGCATGTCATGGCGCGAGGCATCGGCCGTGCGCCAGCGGCGGCGGCTTTTCTCCAGGTCGAGCAGGGCGATCTCGGCGCTGGGTGAGCTGCCTTCATTGTCGTTGATTTTTATGAAGACATGCTTGGCGTAGCAGCAGCCATGCTGCCAGCCACCGCGATGCATGCGAGCCAGGGTATCGGCCAATGCAGCCAGCATGCGGGCCGACTGCTCGGCGCTGTGTTCTGTTTCGTACCACTGCTCCAGGCTGATGAACCCTGTCAGCGCCTGGGTGATCAACAGCGCCTGCCACTGGCCCTTATGCTTTCGGGCCGAGCCATAAACGAGCTTTGGTACCCGGACGCCCAACTCAGCGAGTGCCTGATAAGCCTGTAGCTCACGCATGATGGTCGGGCGGCCAAGTGGGTGGCGCAGGCTGCGGTACAGGTGGCCGGTCTGGCGTTTGCTGTACAGCGTCGGGTGCGAAGGGTTGCGTGGCAGCAACAGCTGCACGCCGCTTTCACCGTCGCGACGCTGATTGAGGGGCTCCACCCAGGCGCCGCGGCACTGCCACCAGCGCTCGAACATCGAGCCGGCCTGCATGGCCGGGTGTTGAACGATGACCGTCGCCATCACTTCGCCTCACCCTTGCGCAGTACATAGGTGCGCCACATGGCATAGCCGGGTAGGAAGTCGCGGTGGCCGAGCACCTGAAAACCCGCCTCGAGAAACTCGGCCTCGATCTCCCCACGGCGCACCACGAAGCGGTTCTCGCCACTGCCACGGCGTTTCGCCAGGCGGTTGCGGCGCCAGGCCTTGTAGTTGCCATCGACCCACAGCGAGACGATCACGCTGTCGCGGGTAACCCGGTGGAATTCGCGTAATGCCGCCAGACGGTGCTCTGCCGATTGGAAATGATGCAGCAAGCGAATGCAGAACACGCAGTCCACCGAATTATCGCTCAGGGCGATTTCGAAGGCCGAGGTCTTGAAGGTCTTTACCCGGTTGACGACCTCGGGCGGCTGGGCGGCGAGGGCGGTGGCGAGCATGTCCGCGGAGTTGTCGGCGGCGAGGATCACCCGGTTCGGGTGCTCGGCGAGCAGCGGCCAGAAGCGGCCCGCGCCGCAGGGCAGGTCGAGCACCAGGTTGGGGTCGCCGGCCAGGCGCAGGGCGCTGCGGCCGACCTGCACGTCGCGCCAGTGCGACAGCCGCCTGGCCAGGCCGTCCTGGTGTTTGTGCAGGTAGCGCTGGGCGTGCTGCCGGTCGTATTTGCCGGAAAAGGCGAGTTCGATGGAGCGGGATTTGGACATGGCGAGGCACCTCTGGGAGAGTGCCTCGATGCTAGGCGGGCAGTTCTGATGAACCCGTCAAGCAAAGGTGAAAAAAGTGTCAGCTGGCAGGCTGGAGTGTCACCTGAAAGCAGCTGCCGGCCACCGGCAGGCTGTGCACGGTGATCTGCCAGCCCTGGTGGGCGCAGATCCGCTTGACCAGCGACAACCCCAGGCCGAGGCCTTCGCCGCGGGCCTGCTCGCCGCGCACGAACGGGTCGAAGATCTGCTCGTGCTGCTGTTCGGGGATACCCACGCCACTGTCCTCGACACGAAAGCCGTCGGCGAGCAGGGTCAGTTTCACGAAGCCGCTTTCGGTGTAGTGCAGGGCATTGCGCAGCAGGTTGGCCATCACCGTGCGCAGCAGGGTGGGGTTGTAGACGCCCTCGTGCAGCGCCTGTCCCTCGACCTGGAAGTCCAGGCCCTTCTCGCGCATCAGCGGCGCCCAGGTCTCCACCTGCTCGTCGGCGATCTGCCCGAGGCTGGCGCTGCCGGCGAACAGGCTCTCGTTGCCCTTGACCCGGGCCAGTTGCAGAAAGGTCTGCACCAGGTCCTGCATTTCCGCGCTGGCCCGTTCGATGCGTTGCACCTGCTTGCGCTGCATCGGCTGCAGGTCGACCTGGGAAAGCAACTCGCAGGAGCTGGCGATGACCATCAGCGGCGTGCGCAGCTCGTGGCTGACGTCGCTGGTGAACAGCCGCTCGCGCTCCAGGGACTGGCGCAGGCGGCCCAGGGTGCTGTCGAAGGCGGCGGCCAGCTGGCCCACTTCGTCGTCCGGGTATTCCGGTGCCAGGGCCGGCGCCAGTGGCAGCAACTGGTCGCGGTGGCGCACCTGGTTGGCCAGCTTGCTGACCGGGCGCATCACCCGCTCGGACATGAACCAGCCCAGCACCAGGGCGCCGAGCACCGACAGCAGAAAGCCCGCCAGCACCACGTTGAACAGCACCTGCTCGCGCTTTTCGAACTCGCTCTGTTCCTGCACCAGCAGGTAGCGGTCGCCGTTGATCAGCTGGGTGAAGATATAGAACGCGCGCTCGCCTTCGAGCTGCTCGCTGAAGCCGACCGGCAGGTCGGCGTAGCGTGGCGGAATGGCGTACTGCGGGTAGTTCGAGGCGAAGAAGCGGGTGCGTGAATCCAGGCGCGGCGCCTGGCCGCTCTTCAGGTCCTGCTGTACCACCACGCCCAGTTCCAGAGCCAGTTCCTCGGACACCAGGTGCTCTTCGATCAGGTGCACGATGGCCACGATGCTCAGGGAAAACACCCCGCTGACCAAGATGGTCATGGTCGCGAAGGCGATCAGGATGCGCCGGCGAAACGGCTGCTTACTTTGCATCGGGGTTCGCCGCCAGGCGGTAGCCCACGCCGTGGACGGTGTGCAGCAGGGGCGCGGCGAAGGGCTTGTCGATGGCCTGGCGCAGCTGGTGGATATGGCTGCGCAGGCTGTCGCTGTCCGGGCAATCGTCGCCCCACAGGGCTTCCTCCAGGGCTTCGCGACGGACCACGGCGGGCGAGCGCTGCATCAGGATGGCCAGCAGCTTCATGCCCAGCGGGTTGAGTTTGATCGGCACGCCGGCACGGGTCACGCTGAGCATGTCCAGGTCATAGGCCAGGTCGGCGACTTCCAGCAGGCGCCGGCGGTTGCCTTGGGAGCGGCGCAGGATGGCTTCGATGCGCGCCACCAGCTCGGACAGCGCGAAGGGCTTGATCAGGTAGTCGTCGGCGCCGGCGCTCAGGCCCTGCAGGCGATCCTCCAGGGCATCGCGGGCGGTGAGCATGAGGATCGGGATGCTGCTGCGCGCCTCCTCACGCAGGCGCCGGCACAGCTGGTAGCCGTCCAGGCCGGGCAGCATGATGTCCAGCACGATCAGGTCGTAATGCCCCTGGGTGGCCAGGTGCAGGCCGCTCAAACCGTCCTGGGCGCAATCGGCCGTGTACCCCTTGAGCTGCAGGTAATCGAGGATATTGGCCAGGATGTCGCGGTTGTCTTCGATCACCAGTATGCGCATGCAACGTTCTCTTCACGGGGATTGACGCTTTTTTCACACGGCCATGACGAAGCCCTCACGGGGCCGACACGAGACTGCGCTCGTTCATCCAGCCAGGATCATACGATGCCACAGCTTCGCTACGCCCAACTACGTTACCTGTCGATCGTTCTGTGTGCCTGGGCGAGCGTGTTCCTGCTCACCCGCGGCGCGTTGCTGCTGGCCCACTGGCACGATGCCGGTGCCGACGGCGCCGAGATCCTGCGCATCTTCGCGGTGGGGCTGGTCTACGACGCGACCTTTCTGCTGTATGCCGCGCTGCCGCTGGCGCTCTACCTGCTGCTCTGCCCGCACCGGCTGTGGCGCCACCGCACTCATCGCGCCTTCCTGCACCTGCTGCTCGGCATCAGCCTGTTCGTGATGCTGTTCACCGCCACCGCCGAATGGCTGTTCTGGGACGAGTTCGGCGTGCGCTTCAACTTCATCGCCGTGGACTACCTGGTGTACTCGGAGGAGGTGATCAACAACATCCTCGAGTCCTACCCGGTGTATCCGCTGATCGCCGCGCTGGCGCTGCTGGCGGTGTTCCTGACGCTGGCCATGGCGCGCCCGCTCAACCGGGCACTGGCCGCGCCGCTGCTGCCGCACAAGGCAGCGCTCGGCGCCTGGAGCCTGGTGCTGGCCGGTGCTCTGCTGGCGACCCTGGCGGTCAACCAGAACTTCCCCCGCGGGCTGGGTGGCAATGCCTACCAGAACGAGCTGGCCAGCAATGGCCCGTTCCAGTTCTTCGCCGCCTTTCGCAACAACGAGCTGGACTACATGAAGTTCTACGCCACGCTGCCGGATCGGCAGGTCGGCTCGCTGCTGCGCCGGGAGGTGGCGGAAAGCAACACGCGGTTCGTCAACGACGACCCCGAGGACATTCGCCGGGTAGTCGACAACTCTGGCCCGGAGCAGCGCCACAATGTGGTGCTGGTTACCGTCGAAAGCCTCAGCGCACGCTACCTGGGCGCCTTCGGCGATCCCCGTGACCTGACACCCAACCTCGATGCGCTGAGCAAGCAGAGCCTGTTCTTCAGCAACCTGTACGCCACCGGCACGCGCACTGACCGCGGCCTGGAGGCGATCACCCTGTCGATGCCGCCGACGCCGGGACGCTCGATCGTCAAACGCATCGGCCGCGAGTCCGGGTATGCCAGCCTCGGCCAGCAGTTCCGGGACAAGGGCTACGACAGCGTATTTCTCTACGGCGGGCGCGGTTACTTCGACAACATGAACGCCTTCTTTGGTGGCAACGGCTACCGGATCGTCGACCAGAGCAGTGTCGCCAGCACGGACATGACCTTCCAGAACGCCTGGGGCATGAGCGACGAGGATCTGTACGCGCAGACCCTGCGCGTGGCCGACGCCGATCATGCCGCCGGCAAGCCATTCTTCCTGCAACTGATGACCACCTCCAACCATCGCCCGTACACCTACCCGGATGGGCGTGTAGACATCCCCTCCGGCAGCGGCCGCGAAGGCGCGCTGAAGTACACCGACTACGCCATTGGCCGCTTCCTGGCCGAGGCGAAAGGCAAGCCCTGGTTCGCCAACACCCTGTTCGTGTTCGTCGCCGACCACACCGCCGGCAGCGCCGGCAAGGAAGACCTGCCGGTGGCCAACTACCACATTCCGCTGTTCATCTACGGCCCTGGCATCGTCACGCCGGCCGAGGTCACCCACCTCTCCAGCCAGGTCGATATCGCGCCGACATTGCTCGGGCTGCTGGGCTTCGACTACACCTCGACCTTCTTCGGCCACGACGTGCTGCGCGGTGACGCGCCGCCCGGCCGTGCGCTGATCGGCAACTACCAGCACCTGGGCCTGTTCGATGGCCAGGACCTGGCGATTCTCAGCCCGAAACGCGCCATGCGCCGTCACGACGATGCCCTGGGCATCAGCCGTGAACAGGCCGCGGCCAAGAGTGACCAGCTGGTGGCGCGCGATATCGCCTACTACCAGGGCGCCAGCCATGACTTCACCCAGGGCCTGCTGAGCTGGCAGCCGGGCCGGTCGGCCGCTGTGGCCAGCCATCCATGAAGCCGGTTGTCGAGGAGCACGCCATGCACACGAGCTTTTCACCACTGCCGTCGCGCCCGTTCGACTTCCGGCTGTGGTTGGGTATACCGCTGGGCCTGATGGCCCTGTTGCTGGTGCTCGACCCCAAGCCGCTGGACTTCGCCCTGGCCGAAATGCTCTACGACCCGGTCACAGGGTTTGTCGGCGGGCGCAGTGCCTGGCTGGAAAACGTGCTGCACGACCAGGTCAAGATCCTGGTCATCTGCCTGGGCGTGGCCTGCATCGCCGCCTTTTTGCTCAGCCTGCTGCCGGTAAGGCTGCGAGGCTGGCGCCGCGAGCTGGGCTACCTGGTGCTGGCGCTGGGGCTGTCGACCAGCATCGTGCCGCCGCTCAAGACGCTCACCGCCGTGCAGTGCCCGTGGAGCCTCACCCAGTTCGGCGGCCATGAAGCCTTCAGCCCGCTGATCGGCGAGCGCCCGGTTGCCGACAAGCCCGGGCGCTGCTGGCCAGGCGGCCATGCATCCACCGGCTTTGCGTTGCTGGCGCTGTATTTCGCCCTGCGCGACCGGTGCCCACGCCTGGCCCGCTGGACCCTAGGTTTCGCCCTGACGCTGGGCTGCGTGCTGTCGCTCGGGCGGATGATGCAGGGCGCGCATTTTCTCTCCCATAACCTGTGGACGCTGCTGCTCGACTGGGTGATCGCCGTGCTCGGTTACCGCGTGCTGCTGTACCGCCGTGCGCAACAGCCGGCCTTGCCGTTGTCGGCCATGGGCCAGGAGCGACCGGCATGAAGACGATGACCTTGCGCGTTCTGCTGCTCGCGCTGTTGTTCGGTGCGCCTTGCATGCCTGCCTGGAGCGCCATGCAAGGCGCTGCCACCGAGGCGCAGTGGGCCACACCGGTGGACAGAGCCTTCAACCTCTACCGCATGCAGCCCGGTCTGTATCGCAGCGCGCTGCCCACTGCCGTTCAGCAGGGTGAGCTGCAGGGCCTGAAGATCGCCACGTTGATCAATTTCTATCAGCGCAGCGATGCCGAGTGGTTGAGCGACTCGTCCATTCGCCAGATCCACCAGCCCTTGCATGCCGATCGCGTCGATGACGCCGATGTGCTGCAGGCCCTGCGCAGCATCCGCCAGGCGCAGGCGCTTGGCCCGGTGCTGATTCACTGCAAGCACGGGCAGAACCGCACCGGCCTGATCGCGGCCATGTACCGCATCGTCTACCAGGGTTGGAGCAAGCAGCAGGCGCTTGCCGAAATGCGTGGCGCCGGCTTCGGCGGGCAAGAGCGCTTCGAGGATGCCGAGCGCTATGTGCGTGAGGTCGATCTGGCGCGCTTCCACCAGGCCCTGGCCAGTGGCGCCTGCAGCACCAGCCCCTGGGCCTACTGCGCATTGCGCGACAAGTTGCTCAACGCCCTCAACGAGTAGCGAGGTGATCACCATGGCCAAAAGAGCCCTGCTTTTCCTGACGATGCTGCTGCCGCTGCTGGGCGGTTGTCAGAGTACGCGCGACTACCTGCTCGCCCAGGGCTATCCGCCGGCCTTCGCCTCGGGCTACGCCGATGGGTGCGCCAGCGGCGACAGCGCGGCCAAGGCGCTCGGTGCGTTTCACAAGAACGTGCCGCAGTACCTGGCCGACAAGCAGTACGCCACCGGCTGGGATGATGGCTTCCAGCAATGCCAGGCCAGCGCCAACGCCGATATCGAGCGGCGCCTGCAGCCGGAGAGCGATCGGGACCGTGACTGGCGCCACCAGGTCGACCAGGACATGGCCAAGGCCATGAGCCGTTCGCTGAAACGCAGCTGAGTCGGTCGATTCGCGGTGCAGCGGCGCCTTTAAAAAGTCATCTGGACAGGGCACATTGAGGGGCCCGACCGTCGAGAACCCTGCATGGCCCACGCCCCACGTGACGACCACAGTCCCTGGTCGATCTTCCTGATCTTTCTACGCCTGGGGCTCACCTCGTTCGGCGGTCCGGTCGCCCATCTCGGCTATTTCCGCCAGGCGTTCGTCACTCGCCGGGGGTGGCTGAGCGAGGCGGCCTATGCGGAGCTGATCGCCATCGCCCAGTTCATGCCTGGGGCGGCGAGCAGCAAGGTGGGCATGGCGATCGGGCTGTCCCAGGCTGGCTACCGTGGCGCACTGGCCGCATGGCTCGGCTTCACCCTGCCGTCGGCCCTGTTGCTTATGGCGTTCGCCTACGGTCTGGTCGCCAAGGGTGATGCCCTGGCCTCCGGTGCCTTGCAGGGCCTGAAGATCGTCGCCGCCGCCATCGTCGCCCAGGCGGTGTGGGGCATGGCCCGTGCGCTATGCCCGGATACCCCACGGCGGGTACTGATGCTGGTGGCGGCGGCCGTCGCGCTGCTGGTGCCGGGCGCCATCGGGCAGTTGGCGGTGATCATCGGCGCAGGCCTGGTTGGTATCGCACTGCTCAAGTCGAAGACGCCGGCCGTTGCCGATTCGCTGCCCATCGCTATAAGTCGAAGGGCCGGCACGCTCTGGCTGGCGCTCTTTGCACTGCTGCTGGCTGGCCTGCCACTGCTGGCTCAGCTGCTGAACAGTCCGTTGCTGAGTATGTTCGAGATGTTCTACCGAACCGGCGCCCTGGTGTTCGGCGGTGGCCACGTGATGCTGCCGCTGCTGCAGGCCGAGGTGGTGCCCAGCGGCCTGCTGGGCGACGACCTGTTCCTGGCCGGTTACGGCGCTACCCAGGCGGTGCCGGGCCCGCTGTTTACCTTCGCGGCCTTCCTCGGCACGGCCATGGCCGGCTGGCTGGGCGGCCTGCTGTGTCTGCTGGCGATCTTCGCGCCATCGTTTCTGCTGCTGGTCGGGGTGCTGCCGTTCTGGGCGCGGTTGCGCACTTGGCCGCGCCTGCAGGCGGCGATGGCGGGGGTGAATGCCGGGGTGGTCGGTTTGCTGCTGGCCACGCTCTACCAGCCGGTAGGCACGGGCGCCGTCGGCAACCTGCTGGACTTCGCTCTGGTGCTGCTCGCCCTGCTGGCGCTGATGGCCGGCAAGCTGCCGCCGTGGTTGGTGGTGCTGTCTGGTGCGCTTGTCGGCCTGCTTGTACTGTGACGGTCTCTACCATCGGCAGGGACGACGAGCATGGCTTTCGATTGGCACGGCGGCACCATCACCCGCGATACGCCGGTGAGCAGCGATTACCGCAACACCCAGAACGTGCGCCGCTTCATGAGCGCGCAGTGTGGCACCGGCTTTCGCTTCGACCGGCCGCTCATGGCCTGGATTCGCAGCGGCGCGCCGCGCACCATGGGCGATGTGGTCGACGAATGGACACGGCGTAACGGCGCGACCCAGGCCTGAGAACCTTTTCATCACCTTTCAGCCCAGGTTTTGGCAGCTAAGTGGCGGGAGCGGCCATTTGCAGGCCGTAGGGTGGATGACGCCTTTCTCATCCACCATTGCGATCCTGAGGTGGTGGACGGGTGAAGCGTCGTCCACCCTACGAAAGGCCGCTTCTGCCTTGTAGTTGCCGCTTCATGCGCATAAAGATCGTGAACAGGCTCTGAGACCGGCTTCTAGTCGCTGCCGTGGCGCAGGCGTTCCACCAGCGGCGGCAGCTCGCTCATGCGCCCGATTAGGTGCTGAACGCCCAGTTGGCGCAGGGCTTCGCCATGCTCGGGCGGAATATGGCTGGCGCCGAGAAAGCCGATCACCTGCATGCCTGCGGTCAGCGCCGCCGTGGCGCCGGTGATGCTGTCCTCGACCACCAGGCAGCGGCTCGGGTCGACGCCGGCGCGTTCGGCGGCCAGCAGGTAGAGGTCCGGTGCCGGCTTGGGCCGTTCGACCTGATCGGCGCTGAAGGCCCCGACGTTGACCCGCTTGACCAGCTCGCAGCGCTGCAGGGCGAAGGCCAGCGCATCGGCGTAGCTGTTGGAGGCCACGGCCAGCGGCAGGTCGATCTGCAGCAGCGCTTCACGCACGCCGTCGATCGGCTTTACCTGCTCGCGGATCAGCGCCTTGGTGATGGCGCGGTTCTTCTCCAGAAAGCCCTCGGGCAACGGCTTGCCGAAATGCGCCTCGGCGCGGGCCATGATGTCGCGGGTCTGCAAACCGAAGGTGCCGGCCAGTACCACGTCCAGTTCGTGGGCCGGGTAGTGTTCGGCCAGGGCGGCATGCAGATGGCGCTCGGCGATGATCTCGCTGTCGATCAAGACGCCGTCGCAGTCGCAGATCAGCAGTTCGATGGGCGGTTTCGGCGGCATGGCAGGCTGTCTCCTGTAAAAGCGGGAGGGCCTGTGTAACACAGAAACCCGTTCAGTTCGAACCGCTCGCCACGGCTTCGGCCGGCCGTTGCAGCAGCAACAGGGGCAAGCCGGCGGCCAGGATCGCCAGGCCCAGCAAGGCGCCGACCCCTGCATACAGGGTGCTCGACCAGAACAGCCCCAGGCAGCTGGCGGCGAACGCCAGCGGCAACAGTGGGTACAGCGGCACGCTGAACGGTCGGCCGCGGGTGGGCTGCAGGCGGCGCAGACGCAGCAGCGACAGGGCGGTCAGGCACATGAACAGCCAGAACACCGGCGCGGTGTAGGCGACCATGCTCTGCACGCCGTTTTCGCTCAACGCGCCGAACAACAACAGTGGCAGGGTGATCAGGCACTGCACCAGCAGCGCCCGCACCGGCGTGGCGGCGCGGTCGTTCCAGGCGCCGAGCATCGCCAGCTGCGGCACGTCGCGGCCCAGGGCGTAATAGACCCGCGAGCCGGTGAGGATGGTGGCGTTGAGGGTGCTGATCGCGGTGATGCAGATCAGCGCGCTGAGCAGCACGCCGCCCCAGGGGCCGGCGACGATGGTCATCAGGTCGGCGCCGATGGCGCTGGACTGGCGCAGGCCCTCGAGGCCGAAGATGTCGAGGAACACCAGGTTGGCCAGCAGGTACACGCCGGTCACCACCAGGGTGCCGAACAGCAGCACGCGACTCATGTTGCGGCCCGGGTTGCGCAGCTCGCCGGACAGGTACGCGGCCTCGTTCCAGCCGCCGTAGGTGAGCAGCACGAACACCATGCCCATGCCGAGCATGCCGGCCAGGTTACCGCCGCCGTCGACCGCCGCCGGCGCTACCTCGGTTAGCGGTTCGGCCAGCAGCAGGCCGGCGACCACCACCGTGAGCAGCGCCAGCAGGGTGATGCCGGTGAACAGCACCTGCAGGCGCTTGGACTCATGGGTGCCGAGGATATTCAGGGCGGTCAGCGCCAGCACCACCAGGGTGGCGTGCCAGGCGCTGCCGTATTCGCCGAGCGGCAACAGGCGCTGGGCATAGTCGCCGTAGATGAAGGCCACCACGGCGATCGCCCCGGTCTGGATCACCGTGCCCCTGGCCCAGGCGAACAGCAGGCTGACCTGCCGGCCCCAGGCCAGGTTGAGGTAATGGTACTCGCCGCCGCGATCCGGGTAGCTGGCGCCCAGTTCGGCGTAGCACAGCGCGCCGACCAGCATCACCAGGCCGCCGGCCAGCCACAGGCCGATATACACGAAGGCGTTGTCGGCGTGCTGGGCCACCAGGGGCGGGAAGCCGAAGATGCCGACGCCGATCACCACGCCGACCAGCATGGCGACGCCGTCGAGCACCGACAGGCCGGGTTGTCGTGCCGCTGCGCGTGCGCTCATGGCTTAGCTCCGCCGTGCGCGCCAACCGGTTACCGCGCCTTCGGCGGAAATCGGTTCGATGCGATCACCCTCGACCTGGCCGACGTACAGCTGGCCGTCGACCTCGAAGCGCACTTCGGTGCCGTTCAGACGCCCGCGCAAGCGCTCCTGATGCCCTGTGGTGCCGCTGATTTCCTGGAAGCGCTGCTCGAGGTCGACGGTGAAGGTTTCGCCCTCGCGCTCGACCGTCCAGTTGCCGGCGATCCTGGCCGGTACGATCCACAGGTAGATGCGCGCGCCCTCGACGATATCGCTGCGATCCGGTTCCCAGTCCTCCATGCTGAAGGCGTGGGACACCACCCGGGTGCCGGGTCGCAGGGTGTCGAGGATCACCGGGCGCAGGCGCATGTTGACGGTATTGAGCAGGTACATGGTCAGCACGTCGGCATCGGCGATGTCCTTCTTGAACAGGTCGCCCTGCTCGAACACCACCTTGTCGGCGACGCCGGCCCGCTCGGCGTTGGCCTCGGCTTCCTCGATGCGCAGCGGGTTCAGGTCGATGCCGTAGGCGGCCTTGGCGCCGCGATCCTTGACCGCCGCGATGGCGATGCGGCCATCGCCGGAGCCCAGGTCTATCACGTAGTCGTCGGGACCGACGTCGGCCATCTCCAGCATGCGCGCCACCACCGGTTCCGGTGTCGGTACGTAGGGTACGTCGAGGGCGATGGTCTGGGCCTGGGCGGCGGACTGCAGCAGGCCGAACAGGACCAGGGCAGAGGCGCACAGGGAAAGGGGGCGAACGGCTGCGGTTGTCATCGGCGGATACCTCTCAGCGGAGTCGGCAGGGGAAGGGAACGAATTTTCCGACCGGAGCCTAAGCGCCAGGGTTCGACCTGTGGAACCCGGCCTGCCGGCCGGCCGCCGGAAAATCGCCCCGCAGCCCAACGGGTACGGCGCCTGCCGGGTGTGTTACCTCATGTGAAACCATTGCCTTGGTCGCGCCGAGAAGGCATGGTGGCGGCATTTTTCAGCCACGGGATCGAGCTGCGCATGCGCCTTCTGCACACCTCCGACTGGCACCTGGGCCAGCACTTCATGGGCAAGACGCGCCAGGCCGAGCACCAGGCGTTCTGCGCCTGGCTGATCGAGCAGGTGCGCGAGCACGGGGTGCAGGCAGTGCTGGTCGCCGGGGATATCTTCGACACCGGCTCGCCGCCCAGCTACGCCCGTGAGCAATACAACCATTTCGTGGTGGCGCTGCGCGAAACCGGCTGCCAGCTGGTGGTGCTCGGCGGCAACCATGATTCGGTGGCCATGCTCGGCGAGAGCCGCACCCTGCTGGCGCAGCTCGGCACCCGGGTGATTCCCGGCGTCGGCGCCCACCTGCACGAACAGTTGCTGGTGCTCGACGGCGCCGATGGCGCGCCGGCGGCGCTGCTCTGCGCCATCCCCTTCATCCGCCCGCGCGATGTGCTGCGCAGCGAAGCGGGGCAGAGTGCGGCGGACAAGCAACTGTCTTTGCAGCAAGCCATTCACGCCCATTACCAGGCGCTGTACGAGCTGGCCCTGGCGCGGCGCGGCGAACTCGGCGCGGCCCTGCCGATCATCGCCACCGGCCACCTGACCACCGTGGGCGCCAGCGCCAGCGAGTCGGTGCGCGAGATCTACGTCGGCGCGCTGGAGGCCTTTCCGACCTCGTCCTTCCCGGCGGTCGACTACATCGCCCTGGGGCATATCCATCGGCCGCAGAAGGTCGCCGGCCTGGAGCATATCCGCTACAGCGGCTCGCCGATCCCATTGAGCTTCGACGAAGCCCGTCAGCAGAAGGAAGTGCTGCTGGTCGACCTGGACGAGGCAGGCCTGCGTGAGGTGCGCGCCTTGCCGGTGCCGCGCCTGCAGGCCCTGCAGTCGCTGCGTGGCTCGTTGAAGACGCTGCCGACGGCGCTGGCCGAGGCGGCGCGCGAAGGCAGCGCCGGGCGCCCGGTATGGCTGGAAGTGCAGGTCGAGCTGGACGATTACCTGAGCGATTTGCCGGTGCGCATCGCCGCGCTGTGCGAAGGCCTGCCGGTGGAGGTACTGCGCATTCGTCGCGCCCGTGGCAATGCGGTCGCCAGCCTGCAGGGCGAGCAGGGCACGCTCGACGAATTGACCCCTGAGCAGGTGTTCGAGCAGCGCCTGGCCAGCGAAACCCTGGAGCCCGAGCAGCGGCAGCGCCTGCAGGGGCTTTACGGCAAGGTGCTGGCTGAGCTGCGCGACGATCCTGCCTGATTCACACCCGTTTTATGATCTTTCAGCCCAGGTTCGTCTATTTTGGCAGCTAAGTGGCGCAAGCGGCCATTTGCAGGCCGTAGGGTGGATGACGCCTTTCTCATCCACCATTGCGATCCTGAGGTGGTCGTCCACCCTACGAAAGGCCGCTTCTGCCTTGCAGCTGCCGCTTCACGCGCATAGAAGGTCTTGAGCAGGCTCTCAGGCCCTGAAGAAACTCACCCGCTCGATCAGCCGGCGTGCCAGCGACGACAGTTCCTCGCTGGCAGCGGACACCTGGGTGGAGCCCGCGGTGGTTTCCACCGTGCTGGCGTGAATGCGGCTGATGTTCTGGTTGACGTCTTCGGCCACCAGGCTCTGCTGCCGAGCGGCGCTGGCGATCTGCGCGTTCATGTCCTTGATCGCGCCGACCTCCTGGCGAATGCGGCCCAGGGCCTGCTCGGTCTCGGCGGTCTGCGCGACCGTCTTGCGGGCCATCTCGCTGCTGGTCTGCATGATCTGCGCGGCGCTGCTGGCGCCGGCCTGCAGTTGCTCGATCATGCCGCTGATTTCCCGGGTCGAGGTCTGCGTGCGATTGGCCAGGGAGCGCACCTCGTCGGCCACCACGGCAAAACCGCGGCCATGCTCGCCGGCCCGGGCCGCCTCGATGGCGGCATTGAGCGCCAGCAGATTGGTCTGGTCGGCGATCGAGGTGATCACCGCGATGATGGTCTCGATGTTGCTGCTGTCGCGGGCCAGTTGCTCGACCCGCTCGGCGGCCGCGTCGAGCACCCTGGCCAGTTCCTGGATCGCCTGGCCGCCCTGGGTGACCAATTGGCTGCCGGTCTCCACTTCGCCGTCGGCGTTGCGGGTGGCCGAGGCCGCGGTGTCGGCATAGCCGGCCACTTCGTTGACCGTGGCCGACATCTGGTTGATGGCCGCGGCCATCTGCTCGGCTTCTTCGGACTGCGCCTGCAACTGCCGGTTGTTGCTGGCCGAGGTGGCGCGCAGCTGGTCGGCGGACAGGTTCAGCTCGCTGGCGGCGCTGCGCACCTGACTGATGGTATCGCCGAGGCGTGCACTCATGTCCTTCACCGCGCCCATCACGCTGTGCGGGTAGCGGGTGTCGATGCGCTGGTCGAGGGCGCCGCCGGCCAGGCGCTGGATCACCTCGGCCACCTGGTGCGGTTCGGCGCCGAGGGTCGAACGCAGGCGGCGGATCATCAGCAGCGAGACGATCACGCTGAGCAGGATCGCCACGCTGGTGACCGCCACGATCAGCAGGCCGAAGCTGCCCGCGGTTGCACGCACGCCATCCAGGCTGCTGGTGATGTCCTTCTCCTGCAGGTCGATAAAGGCGTTGATGTCCTTGAGCCATTGCGTGTAAAGGGCTGCCACCTCCCGCGACAGCAGCGCCTGGGCGCCCTCGATGTCGCCCCTCTGGCGCTGCTCGATCAGCCGTTGGGTGAGTTCGCGGGCGCTGCGCTCGATGGTCTTGATCTGGTCGAGCTGGCGGTGCTCTTCGGCACTCGAACCGGCAGCGGCAACCAGCCTGTCGAGCGGCGCGGCCGATTGCTGGTAGAAGCCGTCGAGGCGTTCGATGTTGTGCAGCTGGACGTCCATTGCCGCCGGGTCGCGGGCCAGCACCAGGTCACGGATGGCGATGGCGCGGTCATGCACGCTGCCGCGAAAGTTGATCGCGTAGCGTTGCTTGAGGCTGGCGCCCTCGTTGACCTCGCTGAGGCTGCTGTCGATCACCTGCACACGCTGGATTCCAACCAGGGCGACCAGAATCATCAGCGACAATACCAGCCCGAAGCCCATGGCCAGGCGCTGGGCGATCGTTAACGGTTGCGACATTTTTCGAGGTACCTATGGAGGGGAGAGGCCACAGGTTCGCTCGCAACGCAGTGATTGCAGGAAAGGTTGGCCTGAGGGCGCTGAGGCTATTGGTTCCGTGGCGGAAATCAAGCGCTTTGTGCTGGCTGATTGATGCTATAGCGTGCCGCTATGGCGCGTGATTTCGCCGTTTGCCGCCGGCACCTGTCAAGGGCGCGGGTTCTGCTCCTGCGCCCGACTCCGGGGAAGCGGGCGCGAGGGCCGCACTCAGATACGGAACTGCCCGAGCAGGCGACCGAGTTGCTCGGCCAGTTGCTTGAGGTGCTGGCTGGCCGCGCTGGATTGCTCGGCCGACTCGGCGGCGCTGTGGGCCAGCGCCGCGGTATGGGTGACGTTCTGGTTGATGTCATCGACCACATGGGACTGCTGCAGCGTGGCGCTGGCGATCGAGGCATTGAGGCCGGTCAGGTTGCGCAGCGACTGGGCGATCTGCGCCAGGCTCTCGCCGGCCTGGCTGGCCTGCTCGACCGTCAGGCGCGAGGCCTGGCTGCTGTCGCCGATGGCTTTCACCGCAGCCTGGGAGTTGCCCTGCAGGCGCTCGATCATGCCTTGGATCTCCGCCGTGGATTTCTGCGTGCGCTGGGCCAGCAGGCGTACCTCGTCGGCGACCACGGCAAAGCCGCGGCCCTGTTCGCCGGCACGGGCGGCTTCGATGGCGGCGTTGAGCGCCAGCAGGTTGGTCTGCTCGGCGATCGAGCGGATCACCTCCAGCACGCCACCGATCTGCGTGCTTTCGCTGGCCAGCGATTCGATCACCGCCACGGCCTTGTCGATGGTCCCGGATAGCTGGTCGATTTGCTGCAGGCTGGCATCGATATTGTGCTGGCCCTGGCGCGCCTGCTCTTCGGCGGTGTGCACTTCGCTGGAAGCGTGCTCGGCGTTCTTGGCCACATCCTGCACGCCGTAGGTGACTTCATTGACCGCGGTGGCGACCAGCTCCATCTGCTGGGCCTGTTGCTGGCTGTGCTGCTGCGCGGCGCTGGAAATGTCGCCGAGCGAGGAAGCGGCCTGGTCGAGGGAGGCGGCGGAGTCGAGCAGTTGGCGGATCACCTGGCGCATCTTGCCGGTGAAGGCGTTGAAGTGCCCGGCCAGTGCGGCCAGCTCATCGCGGCCCTGGTCATCGAGCCTGTGGGTCAGGTCGCCCTCGCCGCTGGCGATATTGGCCATCGCCGTTACGGCCTGCTGCAAGGGCACAGCGATGCTGCGCGAGATCATCACCACCAGGGCGATCAGCAGCAGGGTGGCCGGTACACCGATGGCCAGCGCCTTCAACGCCTGGGACCTGAACTCGGCCTGCACATCGTCGACGTACACGCCCGAACCGATGATCCAGCCCCAGGGCTGGAACAGCTCGACGTAGGAAATCTTCGGCACCGGCTCGCTGGCGCCCGGCTTGGGCCAGCGGTAGTCGATCGGCCCGGCGCCCTGACTTCTGGTGAGTGCCACCATGTCGTTGAACAGCGCCTTGCCGTCCGGGTCCTTGATGCTGGACAGGTTCTGCCCCTCGAGCTTGGCATTGGTCGGGTGCATGATCATGGTCGGCGTCTGGTCGTTGATCCAGAAGTACTCCTGACCACCGTAGCGCAGGTTGCGGATCACCTCGATCGCCTGCTTCTGCGCCTGCTCGCGGCTCAGCGTGCCGCTGGCCTCCAGGCCCTGGTAGTGCTTGAGAATGCCCACGGCGGTCTGCACCACGTGCTGGGTCTTTTCGGCCTTGCCGGCATACAGGCCAAGGCTGATCTGATTGAGCATGTAGGCGCCGAGCAGCACCAGCATCAGCACCGGCATCGCGATGATGAGCCACAGACGACGATTGATCGGCAAGCGACGCAAGCTGTTCATGGGGGCATTCCTGATCTTGTTGTTCTTGTAAGGGCAGCCGGTGCGAGCCGGCAGCCGTTCTGCACCTGATAGCACTTCACTGGCTCGGCGTAAATCGAAAAGATGCGGGCACGGTTTTTTTACCGTCGAAATGGCTGAAAGCCCCTGTTTACGGGGTTTTCAGGTCGTCGGACATCAGTCGAGCGGTGGCGCCGACCCAGCCCGCCGCACGCCTGGGCGAGGCGAGGCGGCAGGCGCGCATCGTGCCGCAAAGGCGGGGGCGGGGAAGGGTCAGCAGATATCGATCTGGTAGCGAAAGTTGGCCGCTGCGGCGCGCGACAGGCGGTACTCCAGCGGGCTGCGGTCGTAACCCAGGGCCGTGCGTTCGATCACCACGATGGGGTCGCCCTCGCCAATGGCCAGGGTGTCGGCCATTGGCCCGTCGGCGCAGCCCACGGTCAGGGTTTCCCGGGCCGAGGCGATGCACTGGCCGCACTGCTTCTCGTAGAAGGGGTAGAGCAGGTCGCCGAAGGTGTCCGAGTCGATATCCAGCAGCACGATGAAACGCGAAGCGGGCAGCCAGATCTCCTCGTGGAACAGGGTGCGGTCTTTGATCACCCGCAGGCGCTCCATGCGCAGCACCTGCTCGCCGGCTTTCAGGGCGAGTGCCTTGGCGATCTCCCTGGAGGGCTTTTGCAGGGCCTTGGAAAGAATCCGGCTGGTGGGGATTTCCCGGTCGCCGCTGGCATCCACTTGGCGAAAGAAGCGCGCCAGCGAGGCGTCGAAATTTGGCCGCCGCACGAAGGTGCCACGGCCCTGGCTGCGCAGCAGCAACCCTTCGTTCACCAGGGTATCCACTGCCTTGCGCACCGTGCCGATGGCCACGCCGTAAAGCTTGGTCAGCTCTGCTTCGGTGGGGATGGGCGCGCCGGGCGACCACTCGCCAGCGGCGATCTTGGCGAGCATTTCCTCACGCAATCGTTGGTACAGCGGCAGGCGTTGGTCGTATCCGAGGGTCATCGCGTCAGGGTGTCCGGTTGCAACAGGCTGGCGCCACTCTACCACCGGCTGATCGATTGACAGAATGGCTGAAGCAAATATATGGTCAACTATTCATATATATGAATGTATGTCGTGATAACAAGGGCCAGCCCTGCTGCCGGCCTTCACAACAATCGATCAGGTACGCCCAATGAGCACCTTCAGCCCTGCCATCACCGGCATCGACACCCACGCGCATATCTTTCGCCAGGATCTGCCGATGGTCGCCAACCGCCGTTACAGCCCGCACTACGACGCCTTGGTCGAGCAATACCTTGCCCATCTGGACGCCCATGGCCTGTCCCACGGCGTGTTGATCCAGCCGAGTTTTCTCGGCACCGACAATGGCTTTATGGTCGAGGCGTTACGCCTGCACCCGGAGCGCCTGCGCGGCGTGGCGGTGGTCGACGTGGCGATCACCGATGCACAGCTGGACGCGCTCGCGGCAGCCGGCGTGGTAGGCATTCGCCTGAACCTGATCGGCAAGGAGTTGCAGGACTACAGCGGCGCCGCCTGGAGCGCCTTGTTCGAGCGCCTGGCCCGTCGTGGCTGGCAGGTGGAAATCCAGCGGGGCATCGATGACCTGGCGCAGATCGTGCCGGCCATCGTCGCCAGCGGTGTCAACCTGGTGATCGATCACTTCGGCCTGCCCACCGGTGGTATCGATGCGCACAACCCCGACCACCAGGCATTTCTGCAATTGCTCGGCGACTCGCGGGTGTGGCTGAAGCTCTCGGCTTCCTACCGCAGCAACACCGACGCGGTGCAGTGCGCCGCGGTGCTGGCGCAGGTGCGTACAGCGGCCGGCGGTATCGAGCGTTTCCTGTGGGGCAGCGATTGGCCCAACACCCAGTTCGAAGATCGGACAGACTATGCCGAGCAGTTCGAATTGATCGAGGCGCTGTTGCCGGATGCGGCCGAGCGTCACCAGGTCCTGGTCGCCAACCCGGCGCGCCTTTTCGGTTTTCCCGGCAGCCACTGATCCCATTCGAACAACAACAGGAACTCTCTCATCATGATGAGCATCATCGTCGTCGCGGCCATCGTCGTCGCGGTCGCCCTCGGCTACAAGACCAAGATCAACATCGGCCTGTTCGCCATTGCCTTCGCCTACCTGATCGGCTGTTTCGGCATGGGCCTGAGCCCGTCCGACGTCATCAACATGTGGCCACTGAAGATTTTCTTCATCATCTTCTCGGTGTGTCTGTTCTACAGCTTCGCCACGGTCAACGGCACCCTGGAAAAGCTCGCCGAGCACCTGATCTACCACTGCCGCAAGGTTCCGCAGCTGCTGCCCTTCGCGGTGTTCTTCACGGCCACGGTGATCGCCGCGATGGGCGCGGGCTATTACACCGTGCTGGCGTTCATGGCGCCGATCACCCTGCTGCTCTGCCAGCGCACCGGCATGAGCCTGATCGTCGGCGGCATGGCGGTGAACTATGGTGCCCTGAGCGGTGCCAACTTCATGTCCAGCCAGAGCGGCATCATCTTTCGCGGCCTGATGACCAACGTGGGGATCAGCGACAACGATGCCTTCATCAATGCCTTCGGGATCTTCGTCAGCACCCTGATCATTCCCCTGCTGGTGATCTCGGCGTTCGTGTTCCTGACCCGCGATGGCCGTGCGATGAAGACCGCCGTGTTCGATGCCGGCGAGCCGACGGCGCTGAACCGTGAGCAGAAAATCACCCTGTGGCTGACCCTGGCGATGATGGCCATCGTGCTGGCTGCGCCCATTGCCCATATCGCGCTGCCCGACAACGGCACCATCGGCTTCATCAATTCGAAGATGGATATCGGCCTGATCGCCAGCATCTTCTCGGTCATCGCCCTGCTGCTGAAACTGGGCGACGAACGCAAGGCCATGGCCTCGGTACCCTGGGGCACGCTGATCATGATCTGCGGCGTCGGCATGCTGATCTCGGTAGCGATCAAGGCCGGCACCATCGACGTATTGGCGTCGTGGATCGGCGGCAGCATTCCACCGGTTCTGGTGCCCGTGGTGTTCGGCATGGTGGCGGCGTTCATGTCGCTGTTCTCCAGTACCCTGGGCGTGGTGACGCCAGCGCTGTTTCCCATGGTGTTGCCGATCGCGCAGTCGCTGGGCCTGGAGCCGATGGTGCTGTTCATCGCCATCGTGGTCGGCGCTCAGGCCACGTCGATATCGCCGTTCTCCTCGGGTGGCAGCCTGATCCTCGGCTCCTGCACCTCGGAGCAGAGCCGCACCGCGCTGTTCCCGCAGCTGCTGTTCAAGGCCGCGCCCATCGGTTTCGTGGCCGCGCTGGTGTTCAACGTGCTGCTGACGTTCGTCTACTGAGGCGAACATCGGCAAAAAGAACCGCAGCCAGGCTGCGGTTTTTTATGGCCTCTGCGTAGCCCGGGTCGAGCGAAGCGATACCCGGGAACCCGATTATTTGGGCTGCAGCTCCAGCAACCGGCCGCCGCTGCCATCCTCCAGCAGCCACAAGCTGCCATCCGGACCTTGCTCCACTTCGCGGATGCGCGCGCCCATGTCGTAGCGCTCGGCCTCGCGGGCGTTGTCGCCGTCGAAGGCCACGCGCACCAGCGCCTGGGAGGACAGCCCGCCGATCAGCCCGGCGCCGTTCCAGCCGGGAAAATGCTCGCCCTGGTAGATGACGAAGCCTGCTGGCGAGATGACCGGGGTCCAGGTGATCTTCGGTGCCGCGAATTCCGGCCGGGTGTCGTGATCCGGGATCGGCTTGCCACCGTAGTGATCACCGTTGGAGACCTCGGGATAACCGTAGTTTTCGCCGCGCACGATCAGGTTCAGCTCGTCGCCGCCGGCCGGGCCCATCTCGTGTACCCACAGCTTGTCGTTGGCGTCGAAGGCGATGCCGAGCATGTTGCGATGGCCCAGCGACCAGACCTGCGCGGCCACGCCGCCCTGGTCGGCGAACGGGTTGTCGCCCGGCAGGCTGCCGTCGTCGTTGAGGCGCACCAGCTTGCCGAGGTTGGCCTTCATGTCCTGGGCCGGGGTGAACTTCTGCCGCTCGCTGGAGGTGATCCACAGCTTGCCGTCCGGGCCGAAGGCCAGGCGATGGCCATAGTGGCCGCTGCCGCTGACTTTCGGCGTCTGCTGCCAGATCACGCTCAGCTCGGTCAGGGCGCCGCCGCCATCCTCGTTGAGTTGCAGCTTGGCGCGGGCGACCGCAGCGCCGCGGGTGTCGCCCTCACCGGCTTCGGCATAGCTGATATACACGTAGTGATTGTTGGCGAAGTCCGGGTGCAGGATCACGTCGCCAAAGCCCCCCTGGCCGCCGTAGGCGACTTCCGGCACGCCGGCGATATCGCTGGCTTTACCGCTCTTCGGGTCGACATGCTTGAGTACGCCGCGCTTCTCGGTGACCAGCAGCGTGCCGTCGGGCAGGAAGGTCATGGCCCAGGGCTCGTCGAGGGTGGCACGTGGCTCGGCGGTGAATGGCCACTGTGCCTGGGGCAGGGCCTCCGCCGCCTGGGCGCCGAGACTGGCGAGACCGAATGCGATACCACCGAGCAAAAGATGAACGGGACGGGTCATGGCGAATCTCTCCTGATAAGCGAACCTCACACGTTACCCGCGCGACGCAGATGTAACAGGACGTATTTGTTACCACCCGCGTCAACGACTGCGTTCGGCAAGGCCCCGCCAGCCGGCAACAATGCCACAATAGCCACCTGCTACCGTTTCGAGCCCAGCCCAGCCGTCATGAAAATCCTCAGCCTGCGCCTGAAGAACCTCAATTCGCTCAAGGGCGAGTGGAAGATCGATTTCACCGCCGAGCCGTTCGCCAGCAATGGCCTGTTCGCCATCACCGGGCCGACCGGGGCGGGCAAGACCACGCTGCTCGACGCCATCTGCCTGGCCCTGTATCACCGCACCCCGCGCATGGACAAGGTCGGTGGCGAGAACGAACTGATGACCCGGCACACCGCCGAGTGCCTGGCCGAGGTCGAGTTTGCGGTGAAGGGCCAGGGTTACCGGGCGTTCTGGAGCCAGCGCCGTGCGCGGGACAAGGCCGATGGTGCGCTGCAGGGCGCCAAGGCCGAGCTGGCGCGGCTGGACGGCGAGATCATCACCGACAAGCTCAGCGAAAAGCCAAAGGAGGTGGAGCGCCTCACCGGCCTGGATTTCGGCCGCTTCACCAAGTCGATGCTGCTGGCCCAGGGCGGTTTCGCGGCTTTTCTCGAAGCCTCCGCCAACCAGCGCGCCGAGCTGCTCGAAGAGCTGACCGGCACCGATATCTACGGGCTGATTTCCCAGCGGGTGTTCGAGCAGACCCGTGAGGTGAAGACCGCACTCGACCAGCTGCGCGCGCGCGCCGAGGGCGTCGAGTTGCTCGATGACGGGCAGCGCCAGGCGCTCGCCGACGAGGCGGCGCAGTTGGCGGCCGAGGTGGGCACGACGCAGGCCGCCTGTGCCGAGGCCGGTCGGCAGCGCCAATGGCTGACCGACCTGGCGCGTGCCGACGCGCAGGTCACCGCGGCGGCGGCTCAGGTCGAGGCAGCCACCTTGGCCGAGCAGGATGCCGCTGGCGAGCTGAAGCGCTTGCGTGACAGCCAGCCTGCGCAGCGCCTGCAGCCGGCTTATCAGGCCCGGCGTGAGGCCGCCCGGGTACTGGCTGCCTGTGAAGAGGAACAGCGCGCCCATCGACAGCAACTCGGCGAAGCCCAAGCGCGGCTGCACGCCTACCTGCACCAGGCCGCCAGGGCCAGCGCGGCAGTCTCCCTGGAACAGCACCAGGCTTTGCAGCGGCTGGAGGAGGAGTGTCGCGCCCTCGATGCGCAGTTGCAGGCTTCGGCCGACCAGGAGCGCCTGAGCGCCCAGCTCAGCGGCTGGCAGCGCGCCTTCGAGGTGCGCGATCAGGCCCGGCAGGCAATCGCCGGGTTGCAGGCCAGGCGGCAGGCGGGCGCCGACCAGCTCCAGCAGTTCGAGCTCGACCTGAGCCGCCTCGCGCAGTCGCTGCAGGCCGTGGCCCAGGCCAAGGTCGATGCCGAACAGCGGGTCGCCGAGGTGCAGGGGCGCTGGCAAACCGCGCTGGCCGGGCGCAGCGAAAGCGACTGGCGCACCCACTGGCAGCAGGTGCATGCCCGCGGCAGCGCGCTGGAGCAACTGGCGCAGCTGGCCGAACGGCGCGCGCAACTCACCCAGCAACTGCAGCGCGTTACCGCCAACCTCGCTAAGCAGCTGCAAGGCCTGGGCGAGCGTGAAGCGCAGCGCACGGCCCTGCGCGAGCGCTACCGCGAAGTCAAACAGCGGCTGAGCGATCAGGACAAGCTGCTCGAGCAGGAGCAGCGTATCCAGGCCCTGGAGGCCTACCGTGCCCAGCTGCAGGCCGATGAGCCATGCCCGCTGTGCGGCGCCATCGAGCACCCGGCCATCGCCGCCTACCAGGCGTTGGACGTGTCGGCCACGCAGCGCGAGCGCGACGACGCGCGGCAGACCCTCGAGGCCTTGACCGAGCAGGGCCAGAACCTCGGCAATCAGGTCGCCACGCTGCAGGCCCAGGTAACTCAGAGCCGTGAGCAGGAGCAGGACCTGCAGCGCCAGCTCGACGCGCTGACCGCTGCCTGGCAGCGCCAGGGCGAGGTCCTCGAGCCATTGCCCGAAGACGAGGCGGCGCTGGCCGCTGCGCAGACGCGGCAGATTGCCGAGCGCGTCGAGGTCGACGCGACCTTGAAGCAGCTCGACAACCTGAAGCAGGAACTCGAACGCGCACGCCAGGACGCCACGATCGGCAGCCAGAAACACGCGGCGGCCCAGCAGCAGCTGGGCGCCGTCGAACGTGATCGCGACCGTGCCCTGGCGGCGCAACAGGCGCTGGACGAACAGCTGGCGGCGCAGCGTGCGCATCAGCAGCAGATCGAGGCCGAGCTGACGGCGCAGCTGGCCGCCTTTGGCCATGCCTTACCCGAGGACGGCGCTAGCTGGCTGGTGGCGCGGCAGGCCGATGTCGAGCATTGGCAGGGGGCGGTGCAGCGGCGTCAGGCACTGGCGCAGCAGCAACCGGCATTGCTGCACCAGGCCGGTGAGGCCGACAAGCAGGCGCAGCAGTGGCAAGGGCGGTGGCAGGAGGCGGGCGGTGAGCCGATCGTCGCCCAACTGCTCGACGGGGCGGCAGCGCAGCTCGAATCCGCCGAGGCCGGGTGGCAGAACGCCGAGCGCCGTTGCCTGGAGCTGCGCATCACCCTGGACAGCTGTGCGCAGCGCCAGGTTGGCCTGCGCGAGGCAGAGCAGGCTGCCGCGGCGCACTGGCAGGCGGCGCTGGCGGCCAGCCCGTTCAGCGATGAAGGCGAGTTTCTCGGCGCCTCTCTCGATGACCAACAGCGCGAGCAGTTGCAGGCGCTCAAGCAGCGCCTGGAAAAAGCCCAGACCGAAGCCCGGGCGTTGCATGCGGCCGCTCAGGCGCAACTGGACGCACTGCGTGGCGAGCCGCAGACCGAACACAGCGCCGAGTATCTGGATGAACAGCTGCAGAGCCTGCAGGCGACCCTGAAGCAACTCGGCCAGCGCCAGGGGGAGATTCGCGGGCAACTGCAGGGCGACGATCAGCGCCGGCTCAACCAGCAGGCGCTGTTCGAGGCCATCGCCCGGCAGCAGGGCGAGTACGACAGCTGGCAGCAGCTCAACAGCCTGATCGGCTCCTCTGACGGCGCCAAGTACCGGCGCTTCGCTCAAGGGCTGACACTCGGCCACCTGGTGCACCTGGCCAACGGTCAGTTGCAGCGCCTGCACGGTCGTTACCAACTGGCGCGCAAATCCCTCGGCGAGCTGGAACTGGAGGTGGTCGACACCTGGCAGGGCGACGTGGCCCGCGACACCCGAACCCTGTCCGGCGGGGAAAGTTTTCTGGTCAGCCTGGCCCTGGCCCTGGCGCTGTCCGATCTGGTCAGCCACAAGACGCGCATCGACTCGCTGTTTCTCGACGAAGGCTTCGGCACCCTGGATGGCGAAACCCTGGAAGTGGCCCTCGATGCCCTCGACAACCTCAACGCCAGCGGCAAGATGATCGGCGTGATCAGCCACGTCGAGGCGCTCAAGGAGCGGGTCGCCGTGCAGCTCAAGGTCAATAAAGGTGTAGGTATGGGTTACAGCACGCTGGAGAAACGCTATGCAGTTTAGGGTTCTTATTCTTTGTCTGTTAGTTGCTAGCGCAGCCCGCGCCGAAGACGTGCAGAAAGACCATGGCCTGCAGGCGATGGACGAGCGCGGCTGCGTGCTTGGCAATGCCGGCATGCAGGCGCCGACCCTGACGTTGATGGCGGCGGCCTACAGCGAGTCCGAGGCGCGCAAGGAGATGGCGCTGGCGCAGATGAAACAGGCGCTGGAGGCCGGCTGTCCGGTCGACGAGCCGGACCAGATGGGGCTGTCCGCCCTCAATGGTGCCATCCTCTACAACGAGCCGGTGTTGGTGAAGCTGCTGCTCGAACAGGGCGCCAACCCGAAGCGCAAGATCGTCAGCCCGAAGACCACGCTCAACGGCCTCGACTCCTTCGCCTTTCTCGATCTGCTCGACAAGCGCGACGGCAAGCGTGACCGCAAGGCCATCGGCAACCTGCTGAAGGCGGCGCGCTAGGGGCTGTTGCCGCTTCACCCCAGCGTTTCGCTTGTGCCGCTGGCGGCGTTTACCGCCGGTTGCACTTTCAGCGCGGAACCATGTGGCGGGTAGGGCTATCTGTTGTAGGTATTTTTCCATCGCCCTGCAGGGGCGGTGCCTAGATTCCATACCTATTCAGGGGCGCCCATGCATAGACGTAACCTTCTCAAAGCCTCCATGATGCTGGCCGCCGCCAGTGGCCTGCCGGCCAGCCTGTTCAGCCTGCACAGCTTCGCCAAGACCGCTGACGGCGAAGCCGAGCCCTTCGATTTCAAGCAACTGCAGGCACGCGCCAAGCGCATGGCCGGCAGGGCTTACCAAAGTACCGCCGAGGTGTTGCCAGAGACCCTCGCCAAGTTGACGCCCCAGCAGTTCAACGCCATCCAGTACGACCCGGCCCACTCGCTGTGGAACGAACTGGACGGCCAGCTGGATGTGCATTTCTTCCACGTTGGCATGGGCTTTCGCCAGCCGGTGCGCATGCACGCCGTCGACCCGAAGAGCCGCCAGGCCCGTGAGGTGCATTTCCGCCCCGACCTGTTCGAGTACGGCAAGAGTGGCGTGGATGTATCGCAGCTCAAGGGCGACCTGGGCTTCGCCGGCCTCAAGGTGTTCAAGCAGCCGAATATCGCCAAGTACGACATCGTCTCTTTCCTCGGTGCCAGCTATTTCCGTGCGGTGGACAACACTGGCCAGTACGGCCTGTCGGCCCGGGGCCTGGCGATCGACACCTTTACCGACACCCCGGAAGAGTTCCCCGACTTCACCGAGTTCTGGTTCGAGACGCCGGACAAGGATGCCACCCGCTTCGTGCTCTACGCCTTGCTCGACTCGCCGAGCGCCACCGGCGCTTTCCGCTTCGATATCGACTGCCAGGAAAAGCAGGTGGTGATGGATATCGATGCCCATATCAACGCCCGCAAGACCATCAAGCAGCTGGGCATCTCGCCGATGACCAGCATGTTCTCCTGCGGCGGCCATGAGCGGCGCATGTGCGATTTCATCGCCACGGCGATCCATGACAGCGATCGCCTGTCCATGTGGCGGGGCAACGGCGAGTGGGTCTGCCGGCCGCTGAATAACCCGGAAAAACTGCAGTTCAACGCCTTCGCCGACACCAACCCGAAGGGCTTCGGCCTGGTGCAGTTCGACCATGACTTCAAGTCCTACCAGGACACCGTGGTCTGGTACAGCCGCCGTCCGAGCCTGTGGGTCGAGCCGACCACCCAGTGGGGCGAGGGCAGCATCGACCTGCTGGAGATTCCCACCACCGGCGAAACCATGGACAACATCGTCTGCTTCTGGAACCCCAAGCAGCCGATCGAGCCCGGCACCTCGCTGAACTTCGGCTACAAGCTCTACTGGGCCGCGCTGCCGCCGGTGAAACCGACCCTGGCCCAGGTGCATGCCACCCGTTCCGGCATGGGTGGCTTCACCCTGGGCTGGGCGCCGGGCGAGCATTGGCCGAAGGTCTGGGCACGGCGCTTCGCCATCGATTTCGCGGGCGGCCCGCTGGCCAAGATGGATGCCAAGGCTCAGGTCGAGGTGGTGGTCGAGGCGTCCCACGGCGAGGCCAAGGATTTCAGCATCCTGGCCCTGTACCCGGAGGTGGAAGGCTTCCGCGCACAGTTCGACTGGTTCCCCACCAGCGACAGCGTCGAGCCGGTGAACATGCGCGCCTACCTGCGCCGCGTTGACAACAAGGAAGTGCTCAGCGAGACCTGGCTGTACCAGTACTTCCCGCCGGCGCCGGCCGAGCGCCGCTACCCTGACTGGAAGAGCGATTCCTGACCGCCTGACCCGTGGCAGGCGCCTCCTTTGGGCGGCGCTCTGCCCACGCTCCTGGCCGGCCTGATAGACTGGCGCACTTTTCCAGATTTCAAGAAGCGCGCCATGGCCCTGCCGTCCACGACCTACAAGATCGATCTCAATCTCACCGATATCGATCGCAGCATCTACGAAAGCCTGCGTTTCACCGTGGCCCGCCACCCTTCGGAAACCGAGGAGCGCCTGGCTGCACGGCTGATCGCCTATGCGCTGTTCTATCAGGAACACCTGGCCTTTGGCCGTGGCCTGTCGGATGTCGACGAGCCGGCGCTGTGGGAAAAGAGCCTGGATGGTCGTGTGCTGCACTGGATCGAAGTCGGCCAGCCGGACAGCGAGCGCATCACCTGGTGCTCGCGGCGCACCGAGAAATTCAGCCTGGTGGCCTACGGCAACCTGCGCGTCTGGCAGACCAAGTGCTTGGACCCGGTGCGCACCCTGAAGAACATCAACGTCGTCTCCCTGGGTCAGGAGGCCCTGGCCGAACTGTCCCAGGATCTGCCGCGTTCGCTGAGCTGGAGCGTGATGATCAGCGACGGCGAACTGTTCGTCACCGACGAGCGCGGCCAGCACGAGATTCCGGTCGAGTGGCTGACAGGCGAGCGTTTCTGAGTCTTTCGTTTTACTGTAAGAGCCTGTTCACTATCTATGGTCTCCTGTTCATCGACTTTGCTGGCAAAGTTGTATAAGCGGCCTTTGTAGGGTGGACGACGCTTCATCCGTCTACCGTTCTGCAATTGCCAGGGTGGACAAAAAAAGCGTTGTCCACCCTACGTCAGCTACAGATCGTGAGCAGGCTCTAATGAATAGAAGTTGATTTTCATGCGTATCGAGTCCCGCCCGCTTCCCGCCTCACTGCCCGACCTGGGCAACCTGCCGCCCCTGTTGACCCGCCTTTATGCCGCACGCGGGGTGCTCTCGGCAGTGGAACTGGAAAAGGGCCTGGCGCGGCTGATTCCGTTTACCCAGCTCAAGGGTATCGAGGCGGCGGTCGAGCTGTTGGTCGAAGGTCTGCGCCAGCGCCAGCGCATGCTGATCGTCGGTGATTTCGACGCCGACGGCGCCACGGCGAGTACCGTCGGCCTGCTCGGCCTGCGCATGCTGGGCGCCGCCGATGTCGATTACCTGGTGCCCAACCGCTTCGAGTACGGCTATGGCCTGACCCCGGAAATCGTCGCCGTGGCGCTGAGCCGCGAGCCCGAACTGCTGATCACCGTGGACAACGGCATCTCCAGCATCGACGGCGTGGCCGCTGCCAAGGCGGCCGGGCTGAAGGTACTGGTCACCGACCACCACCTGCCGGGCCACGAGTTGCCGGCGGCCGACGCCATCGTCAATCCCAACCAGCCGGGCTGCAGCTTCCCGAGCAAATCCCTGGCCGGCGTCGGGGTGATCTTCTACGTGTTGCTGGCGCTGCGTGCGCGGCTGCGCGAGCTGGGCTGGTTCACGGCCGAGCGAGTGGAGCCCAACCTGGGCGAACTGCTCGACCTGGTGGCCCTGGGCAGCGTGGCCGACGTGGTACCGCTGGACGCCAACAACCGCATCCTGGTGCACCAGGGCCTGGCGCGTATTCGTGCCGGTCGCGCCCGCCCCGGGCTGCGTGCGCTGCTGGAAGTGGCCGGCAAGCAACATGGGCGCATCACCTCCACCGACCTGGGTTTCATTCTTGGCCCGCGCCTTAACGCGGCAGGGCGCCTCGATGACATGAGCCTGGGCATCGAGTGCCTGCTCTGCGAGGACGAAGCCCTGGCCCACGACATGGCCGTGCAGCTCGACCAGCTCAACCAGGACCGCAAGGCCATCGAGCAGGGCATGCAGCGCGAGGCGCTGGCGCAGCTTAAGGACCTGCCGGTGGAAAACCTGCCGTTCGGCCTCTGTCTGTTCGAAGCGGACTGGCACCAGGGAGTGATCGGCATCCTCGCCTCGCGCCTGAAAGAACGCTACCACCGCCCGACCATCGCCTTCGCCGATGCTGGCGAGGGCATGCTCAAGGGCTCGGCGCGCTCGGTGCCGGGCTTTCATATCCGCGATGCGCTCGACGCCGTGGCGTCGCGCCATCCAGGGCTGATCAGCAAGTTCGGCGGCCACGCCATGGCCGCCGGCCTGTCGTTGCCGGCCGAGCACTTCGAGACCTTCGCCAAGGCCTTCGACGAAGAAGTGCGTCGCCAGCTCTGCGAGGACGACCTGACCGGCCGCCTGCTTTCCGACGGCGTGCTGAGCATCGACGAATTCAACCTGCCCCTGGCCCGCGAGCTGCGCAACGCCGGCCCGTGGGGTCAGCATTTCCCCGAGCCGCTGTTCCACGGCGCCTTCCAGCTGGTGCAGCAGCGCATCGTCGGCGAGCGCCACCTCAAGGTGGTGCTCAAGAGCGAATGCGGCAGCCTGCAGCTGGACGGCATCGCCTTTGGCGTCGACCGCGAGGTGTGGCCCAACCCGACCGTGCGCTGGGTCGAGCTGGCCTACAAGCTGGACGTCAACGAATTCCGCGGCCAGGAGTCGGTGCAGTTGTTGATCTCCCACTTGGCCCCGCGCTAGCAAGCCGATAAAAATTCCCTGCTGGTTCAGGTTTGAACGGAGCCAGCTTCAAGCCTGTCTATTCGACGAGGCTTGAGGCGTGGGTGCGTGCGCGCAATATCCTGACGCAATCTGTAACCGACGACGGCCCGGCTTCCCAGTAGATTCGTCCGTTCCTGAACCATTGGAGAACTCCATGAATACGCGCGGCTTGCTCGACCAACTGCTGAAGTCCGGGCAGGAATTGCTGCAACAGAAAACCGCTGGCAAGTCCTCTTCCGGGCTTGGTGGTGCGCTGGGCGGCCTGCTCGGCGGCAACGCCGCTGGCGCCGGCAAGGGCGACAACGGCGGCATCGGCTCGATGCTCAAGGGCGCCGGCGGCGGCGCGGCCCTGGCCATGCTGCTGGGCAACAAGCGAGTACGCAAGGTCGGTGGCAAGGTGGCGATCTATGGCGGCCTGGCCGCGCTCGGCGTGATCGCCTACAAGGCTTACGGCAACTGGCAGGCCAAGCAGGCGGGCGCGCCCAAGGGCGAGCCTCAGACGATTGATCGTCTGCCGGCGGCCGAAGTGGAGCTGCACAGCCAGAGCATTCTCAAGGCGCTGGTGGCGGCGGCCAAGGCCGATGGCCATGTCGACGAGCGCGAGCGCGAGTTGATCGAAGGCGAGTTCAGCAAGCTGGCCAGCGACACTGAAACCCAGCACTGGCTGCACGCCGAGCTGAACAAACCGCTGGATCCGGCCGATGTGGCGCGCGCCGCCAGCACCCCGGAAATGGCCGCGGAAATGTACGTGGCCAGTGTGCTGATGGTCGACGAGGAGCACTTCATGGAGCGCGCCTACCTGGACGAGCTGGCCCGCCACCTGAAGCTCGACCCCGCCCTCAAGGCCGAGCTGGAAGCCCAGGTTCGCCAGGATCTTCAGTAACCCCCGCACCCGGCTGCCGACGGCCACGCGCCGTCCGGCAGCCGCCGACCTTCTTCGCCCTCTATGACCCGGCGCCTGTTCTACAGTAAATAGGCCCGGTCTCGCTTGCGCTGCACACGCAACGCCCCTAGAGTCCGGCAGCATGAGCTGCGGGCGCTGCCCTACGGCTGGATCAGGAATATCGGCAATGGGGTTGAATGTGAAGAACTGGACTGTTCGCCAGCGTATCCAGGCAAGTTTTGCGGTCATCATCGCCATCATGCTGCTGATGGCCGCCGCCTCCTTCGAGCGTCTGCTCAAGGTCGAGGACGGAGCCACCCGCCTGCTGGACGACGCCATGCCGGGCATGTTCCATATCACCCAGGTACGCAGCGCCTGGACGGACATGTTCCACCAGACCATCGTCCAGGTCAGTTTGCGTGAGCAGCACAGCCTTACCGATGCCGACAAGCAGCTGGTCAAGGGCGCCGGCGACAAGCTGGACTCGTCCCTGGTCGATTACCGCGCCACCATGCGCGACGACACCGAGCGCAACGCGCTGGTGGCCTTCGAAAAGACCCGCGAGCTGTTCCTGCTGCAGCAGGCCGAAGTGCTGGACCTTTACGCGCAGGGGCGCCAGGCCGAGGCCAGGGCGGAGCTTAACGGTGCGCTCACCGATACCTGGAACGAGGGCCGCACCCAGCTCACCACGATGATCGAGCTCAACCGCGACATGGCCTACGCGTCGGCCGGTGACATCGTGTCGGCGGTCAACCGCGCCGAGCTGAGCATGGCGGTTTCCGTGCTGCTGGCGATCGTCGCGGCGTTCGTCTGCGGCTACTTCCTGATGCAGGCGATCACCCGCCCGGTGCAGCAGGTGGTCGACACCCTACGGGTGCTGGCCAGTGGCGACCTGACCGCGCGCCTGAACCTCGGCCGCCGCGACGAGTTCGGCGCCATCGAAACCGGCTTCAACGGCATGGCCGAGGAGATCAAGACCCTGGTCGCCCAGGCGCAGCGTTCGTCCGTGCAGGTCACCACCTCGGTCACCGAGATCGCCGCCACCTCCAAGCAGCAGCAGGCCACCGCCACCGAAACCGCCGCCACCACCACGGAAATCGGCGCCACCTCGCGGGAGATCGCCGCCACGTCGCGGGACCTGGTGCGCACCATGACCGAGGTCTCCGGGGCCGCCGAGCAGACCTCGACCCTGGCCGGCGCCGGGCAACTGGGCCTGGCGCGCATGGAAGACACCATGCACCAGGTGATGAGCGCCGCCGAACTGGTCAACGCCAAGCTGGCGATCCTCAACGAGAAGGCCGGCAACATCAACCACGTGGTCACCACCATCGTCAAGGTCGCCGACCAGACCAACCTGCTGTCGCTCAACGCGGCCATCGAGGCCGAGAAGGCCGGCGAATATGGCCGCGGCTTCGCGGTGGTGGCCACCGAGGTGCGGCGCCTGGCCGACCAGACGGCAGTGGCCACCTACGACATCGAACAGATGGTGCGCGAGATCCAGTCGGCGGTGTCGGCCGGGGTGATGGGCATGGACCGCTTCTCCGAAGAAGTGCGCCGTGGCATTGCCGAGGTCGGTCAGGTCGGCGAGCAACTGGCGCAGATCATCCATCAGGTGCAGGCCCTCGCGCCGCGGGTGCTGATGGTCAACGAAGGCATGCAGGCGCAGTCCACCGGTGCTGAACAGATCAACCAGGCCCTGGTGCAGCTCAGCGAGGCGTCGTCGCAGACCGTCGAGTCGCTGCGCCAGGCCAGCGCCTCCATCGACGACCTCAACCTGGTGGCGAACGGTCTGCGCGCCGGCGTCAGCCGCTTCAAGGTCTGAACCGATGGCCGAGCCAGGCAGGCCTTCGCCGGGGCGGCGTAGCCCGGGGCAACTGTTCCTGCTGTTCAGCATGGGCAGCGACCGTTACGCCCTGGACGTTCACGAGGTGGTCGAGGTATTGCCGTTGCGCCGCTTCAAGCAGATTCCCGCTGCGCCTGAGTGGGTCGCCGGGTTGTTCGTGTTTCGCGGTACGCCGGTGCCGGTGATCGACCTGAGCGCCCAGGCGCTCGGCCAGCCCGCGGTGGTGCGCACCAGCACCCGGCTGGTGGTGGTGCACTACGGGCCCCAGGGCGATCAACCGGCGCGCTGGCTGGGCCTGATTCTCGAGCAGGCCAGCGACACCCTGCGCAGCCCTGCCGAGGCCTTCGTGGACAGCGGCGTCGCCCTGGCGGACGCCCGTTATCTGGGGCCGGTGCTCAAGTCCGAGCAGGGCCTGGTGCAGTGGGTGCGGGTTGCCGATCTGCTCGACGAACCGGTTCGCCAACTGCTGTACGCGGAGGGCGCTCGATGAACGCGCGCTTCGAGCAGTTGCTGCACGGCCTGATCGGCCTGGATGCCGAATCGGTCGGCCAGGCGGTGATTGAGCGTGCGGTTCGCCAGCGGGTCGCGGCCCTCGGTTGTGCCAGCGAGGATGCCTATTGGCTCAAGGTGCAGGCGTCGGCCAGCGAGCAGCAGGCGCTGGTCGAGGCGGTGGTGGTGCCGGAGACCTGGTTCTTCCGCTACCCGGAATCCTTCGTCGCCCTCGCCAACCTGGCCCGCGAGCGCAGCACGCAGCTGGCTGGCGCCCGGCCGCTGCGCATCCTCAGCCTGCCGTGCTCGACCGGCGAGGAGCCCTATTCGATCGCCATGGCACTGCTGGATGCCGGCCTGCCTGGCGATGGCTTTCGCATCGATGCCATGGACATCAGCGAGGTCAACCTGCAGCGCGCCGAGCGTGCCCTGTACGGCCGCAACTCCTTTCGTGGCGATGACCTGGGCTTTCGCGACCGCCATTTCGCCGAGACTGCCGAAGGCTTCGAGCTGCGCGGCGAGGTGCGGCGCAAGGTCCGCCTGCTGGCCGGCAACCTGTTGGCCCCCGGCTTGCTGGCCGGCGAGGCCCCCTATGATTTCGTGTTCTGTCGCAACCTGCTCATCTACTTCGACCGGCCCACGCAACACACGGTGGCCGGCGTGCTGCAGCGTCTGATGCGCGACGACGGCGCACTGTTCATCGGCCCGGCCGAAGCCAGCCTGTTCAGCCAGATCGGCATGCGGGCGCTCAACATCCCCCTGGCCTTCGTATTCCGTCGGCAGGCCCCGCGGCCCGCCAGCACGCCGGTTCAGCCCGTACCGAGCATCGGCGCGCGGCCCAGGCCTGCGGCCGCGGCGGCCCCCGCCGCCAGGGCGTCTGCGCCGGTGCGGCGCGCCCCGGCGGCAGCGCCTGCGCAGGCGGTGGGCGGCGCGGATACCGCACTGGACGAAATCGCCGCCCTTGCCAATGCCGGGCGCAGCGATGAAGCCCGCGCTGCCTGCGAGCGCTACCTGGCCAGCCATGGGCCGACCGCCCAGGCCTTCTACTGGCTGGGCCTGCTCAGTGATGTGGCCGGTCGCAGCAGCGAGGCCCAGGATTATTACCGCAAGACCCTGTACCTGGCGCCGACCCATGCCGAGGCCCTGGCGCACCTGTCGGCGCTGCTCGCCGCCCGGGGCGATCTGGCCGGCGCCAGGCGCCTGCAACAGCGTGCGGACCGTGGAGTGAGCCGCAATGAGCGATAGTCTGCTGCCGCTGAGCGACGCCGAACGCGACGCCGTCGACGACTGCTGGAACCGCATCGGCGTACAGGGCGACAAGTCCTGCGAGCGCCTGGCCAGGCATATCCACTGTCGTAATTGCGAGGTGCATGCCGAGCTGGCCACCCGCCTGCTCGACCGTTTCGCCCTGCAGCGCGACGACGCCCAGCCCGAGGAGGAGTGGGGCGAGCAGGACAGCGGCGAGCGTCGGTCGCTGCTGCTGTTCCGCGTTGGCGATGCCTGGCTGGCGTTGCCGACCCGGGCGCTCAGCGAAGTCGCCGCCAGCACGCCGATTCATTCGCTGCCGCACCAGCGTTCCGTGGGGCTGATCGGCGTGACCAACGTGCGCGGCGCCCTGGTGGCCTGTTTTTCCCTCGCCGAAATGCTCGGGCTCGATAGCGGCGAGGCGGTCAGCGAGCGGCGTGTGGTGCCGCGCATGCTGATCTTCAACCTGGCTGACGGGCCGGTGGTGATCCCGGTCGACGAGGTCGAGGGCATCGAGGCGATCGCCCTCGGCCAGATCGTCGAGTCGGGCGCCGGCAGTGCGCCGGTGGGGCGCCGCTTCGCCGCAGGCGTATTGCAGTGGAAAGGCCGTAGCGTGACCCTGCTCGACGAGCAGATCGTCCAGCAGACCATCGCCAGGAGTCTCGGATGACCCCCGATCAGATGCGCGACGCGTCGCTGCTGGAGCTGTTCAAGCTCGAGGCCGAGGCCCAGACCCAGGTGCTCAACGGCGGCCTGCTGGTGCTCGAGCGCGACCCGCGGCATGCCGGCAGCCTGGAGGCCTGCATGCGTGCGGCCCACTCGCTCAAGGGCGCGGCGCGTATCGTCGGGCTGGACGCCGGGGTCAAGGTTGCCCACGTGATGGAGGACTGCCTGGTCGAAGCCCAGGAAGGTCGTCTGCTGCTCAGTCCGGAACATATCGATGCCTTGCTGCAAGGCGCCGATCTCCTGCTCGGCCTCGGTACGCCACCGGCGCAGCCCGGCGTGCTCGACCCGGCTATCGACGCGCTGGTGGCGCGCCTGGGGGCGCTGGCGCGGGGGCTCCCGGTGCCACCGGCGGCGCCGGTCAAGGCGCCTGTTGCCGAAACGGCCAGCACCGAACCGCCAGTCAGAGCGCCCGTGATCGAACCACCGGTGGCGCCAACGCCCCCCAGGCAGGAGGCGAGCGAGCCGGGCGGCGAGGGCCGGGCACGGATTCTCAGGGTCAGCGCCGAGCGACTCGATCACCTGCTGGATATCTCCAGCAAATCGTTGGTGGAGTTCCAGCGCATCAAGCCCCTGGGCGACAGCCTGCAGCGTCTGAAACGCCTGCAGGCCACCGCCCGCCGCGCGCTGGACGTCGCCCGTGAGGCGCTGCCCAAGGGCGCGGTGGATGCCCAGGCCGAGGCCATGTTGCTGGAAACCCGCCAGGCGCTCGGCGAGTGCCAGCAACTGCTGGCCCAGCACATGACCGACCTGGACGACTTCGGCTGGCAGGGAGGGCAGCGTGCCCAGTCCCTCTACGATGCCGCACTGGCCTCGCGCATGCGGCCGTTCGCCGATGTGCTGGCCGGCCAGGAACGCATGCTGCGTGACCTGTCGCGGGCCCTGGGCAAGCAGGTGCGCCTGGTGGTCGAGGGCGAGGGCACCCAGGTCGATCGCGACGTGCTGGAACGCCTCGAAGCACCGCTGACGCACCTGCTGCGCAACGCCCTGGACCACGGCATCGAAACGCCCGAGCGGCGCCTGGCACAGGGCAAGCCGGCCGAAGGGCAGATCCTCATCCGCGCCCGTCACCATGCCGGCATGCTGCTGCTGGAACTGCGCGATGACGGCGGCGGCGTGGACCTCGAGAAACTGCGGCGGGCGGTGATCGAGCGCGGCTTCGCCACCGAGCAGACCGGCGAGCAACTGACCGAGGACGAGCTGCTGGCCTTCCTGTTCCTGCCCGGCTTCAGCATGCGCGACCAGGTGACCGAGGTGTCCGGTCGTGGCGTCGGCCTGGATGCGGTGCAGCACATGGTGCGCCAGTTGCGTGGCGGCGTGCGCATGCAGCAGCGCCAGGGCGAGGGCTCGACCTTCCACCTGGAGGTGCCGCTGACCCTGTCGGTGGTACGCAGCCTGGTGGTCGAGGTGGGCGGCGAGGCCTATGCGCTGCCCCTGGCGCATATCGAACGCATGACCCGCCTGCAGGCCGAGGACATCGTCCAGCTCGAGGGCCGCCAGCATTTCTGGAGCGAAGGCCAGCACGTCGGCCTGATCGCCGCCAGCCAGATTCTCCAGCGCCCGGAAGGCAAGCCCAGCGACAACGGTATCCCGGTGGTGCTGCTCCGCGACCGTGACAGCCTGTTCGGCCTGGTTGTCGAGCGCTTTATCGGTGAACGCACCCTGGTGGTGATGCCGCTCGATGCACGGCTGGGCAAGGTGCAGGACGTGTCGGCCGGCGCCTTGCTGGACGACGGCACCCCGGTGCTGATTCTCGATGTCGAGGACATGCTCCACTCGGTGGCCAAGTTGCTGGGCAGCGGCCGCCTGGAGCGGGTCGACCGCAGCGCCCGGCAGCAGGCCGGCAGCAAGCGCAAGCGCGTGCTGGTGGTCGACGACTCGCTGACCGTGCGCGAACTGGAGCGCAAGCTGCTGCTGTCGCGCGGCTACGACGTCGCCGTGGCGGTGGATGGCATGGATGGCTGGAACGCCTTGCGCGCCGAGCACTTCGACCTGCTGATCACCGATATCGACATGCCGCGCATGGACGGCATCGAACTGGTCACCCTGGTGCGCCGTGACAGCCGTTTGCAGTCGCTGCCGGTGATGGTGGTGTCCTACAAGGATCGCGAAGAGGACCGCAGGCGTGGCCTGGATGCCGGGGCCGACTATTATCTTGCCAAGGCCAGTTTCCATGACGAGGCGTTACTCGACGCCGTGGTTGACCTGGTCGGGGAACCCCACGAATGAGGATAGGGATCGTCAATGACATGCCGCTGGCGGTCGAGGCCATCCGCCGCGCCCTGGCCCAGGAGCCGGCGCACCGTATCGCCTGGGTGGCGGGCGACGGGGCCGAAGGCGTGGCCTGCTGCCAGGCCGATTTGCCCGATCTGGTGCTGATGGACCTGCTGATGCCGGTCATGGACGGCGTCGAGGCGACGCGGCGGATCATGGCCCAGACGCCCTGCGCGGTGCTGATCGTTTCGGTGGATATCGAGCAGTACGTCAATCGCGTGTTCGAGGCCATGGGCCATGGCGCCCTGGATGCGGTCAACACGCCGTCACTGGCCGGCGAGAGCAGCGACGCGGCAGCGCTGCTGCGCAAGATCCAGAACATCGGCTGGCTGATCGGTCAGAGCGGCAATCGCAAGGCCAGCGTTGCATCCGTTTCGCCCAGCGCCTCGGCCGCGCGCCGGTTGGTGGCGATCGGCGCGTCGGCCGGCGGGCCGGCTGCGCTCGCCCTGCTGCTCAAGCAACTGCCCCGCGATTTCAACGCGGCGGTGATGCTGGTGCAGCATGTCGACGAGGTGTTCGCCGCCGGCATGGCCGACTGGCTGGCCGGTGAGTCGGCCCTGCCGGTGCGCCTGGCCCGCGATGGCGAGCAGCCGCAGCCCGGCGTGGTGCTGCTGGCCGGTACCAACAACCACATGCGCCTGTTGCGCAACGGCACCCTGACCTACACCGAAGAGCCGCGCAGCCATGTCTACCGGCCCTCCATCGACGTGTTCTTCGACAGCCTGGTCGAGCACTGGACGGGCGAGGCCATCGGCGTGCTGCTCACCGGCATGGGCCGTGATGGCGCCCAGGGCCTGAAGAACATGCGCAGCCGCGGCTTTGCCACCCTCGCGCAGAACCAGGCCAGCTGCGCGGTGTATGGCATGCCCAAGGCCGCCGCCGAGTTGCAGGCGGCCAGGGAGATACTTGCACTGGAGCGCATTGCACCGCGTATCGTCGAGCTGTTTGGCTGATAGACTAACTGGCACCCACGCAGACCCGCCTTCAATCGGTCCGGAGACCCACATGCAAGCCCCACCCCATTCCATGGAAGCATTCGCTTCACGCAAGGACGGCGCGGTCATGGTGCTGCTGGTCGACGACCAGGCAATGATCGGCGAAGCGGTGCGGCGCGAGCTGCTGGGCGAGGAGGGCATCGACTTCCATTACTGCTCGGATCCGACCCAGGCCATTGCAGTGGCCGAGCAACTGCGCCCGACGGTGATTCTGCAGGACCTGGTGATGCCCGGTGTCGATGGCATCACCCTGCTCGGCGAATACCGCGCCCGACCGGCGCTGCGCGATGTGCCGATCATCGTGCTGTCCACCAAGGATGACGCCACGGTGAAGAGCTCGGCGTTCGCCGCCGGCGCCAACGATTACCTGGTCAAGCTCCCCGATACCATCGAGCTGGTGGCGCGCATCCGCTACCACTCGCGTTCCTACATGGCCCTGCAACAGCGTGACGAAGCCTACCGCGCCCTGCGCGAAAGCCAGCAACAGCTGCTGGAGACCAACCTGGTGCTGCAGCGGCTGATGAACTCCGACGGCCTCACCGGGCTGTCCAACCGCCGGCATTTCGACGAATACCTGGAAATGGAGTGGCGCCGCGCCACCCGTGAGCAGACCGCGCTGTCGCTGCTGATGATCGACGTCGACTTCTTCAAGAGCTTCAACGACCGCTTCGGTCACGTCGCCGGCGACGATGCCCTGCGCCGGGTGGCCGCCGCGCTGCGCAGCAGTTGCAGCCGCTCCACCGACCTGGCCGCCCGCTATGGCGGTGAGGAGTTCGCCATGGTGCTGCCCAGCACCTCGGCCGGCGGCGCACGACTGCTCGCGGAAAAGGTGCGCCGCGCCGTCACCGACCTGGGCATTCCCCATGACAAGCCCGAGCCGGGTTCGGTGCTGACCGCCAGCGTCGGGGTGGCTACCCTGGTGCCGCGGGTCGGCCAGGCCTCCCTGCAACTGGTCAGTCTGGCTGACCAGGGGCTGTACATGGCCAAGCAGGCTGGTCGCGATCAGGTCGGCCTGGTCAACGACACCAGCGCCCTGGGCTGAATCACCCCAGGCCGTCGGGCGCGTCGCCATGCAGCATGACCCGGCCACGGCCGGTCTGCTTGGCGAGGTACAGGGCCTGGTCGGCCAGCTCCACCACCTGCTCGAGATCGGCGTCGTGCTGGGGCCATAAGGCGCCGCCGATGCTGCAGCCAATCTGCAGTTGCTGGTTTTCCCAGTGAATCGGCGCCGCCAGTGCCAGCAGCGTCCGCTCGGCGACCTGGCGGGCCTGGTTGGCGCCTTCCTCGGCAGCGACTTGCAGGATCATCAGAAATTCGTCGCCGCCCAGGCGCACCACCAGGTCGCCACCGCGCAGGCAACCGCGCATGCGCGAGGCGGCTTCGCGTAGCACCTGATCGCCTGCGGCATGGCCATGGCGGTCGTTGACCGGTTTGAAACCGTCGAGATCCAGGTAGAGCACCGCCAGGCCATCCTGCGTGCCCTGGTTGCGCTGCTGTGCCCGAGGCAGGAAGCGGGCCAGGGCGGCGCGGTTCGGCAGGCCGGTCAGCGGGTCGTGGTGGGCACGGTTTTCCAGGGCATCGAGCTCGGCATGCTGGTGCGTGAGGCTTTCCACCAGGTGGCGGATGGAGTGGCTGAGCCGGGCGATCTCCCGGGGGCTGCCGATCTCCGGGATCACGGTGATCTCGCCATTGGCCAGGCGGTCGGCGGCGCGGGCGATGGTGCGCAGCGGTCGGGTCACGTAGCTGGCCAGCAGCCAGCCGCAGGCGGCGAACAGCACGGCCAGCACCACGCCCCAGGCGAAGATGCTCAGGTGCATGGCCTGCACCGGCGCGTCGGCCAACTGCAGAGCCTGGCGAGCCACGACCATCCAGCCCAGGCCCGGGTAGTCGAGGTAGCCCTGGCTCGCCGTCAGGCCGGTCAGGTAGCGCTTGCCGTCGGGCCAGTGCTGCACCGCCCATTCGCTCTGCTGGGCGGCAAGGTTCTGCATCATCGGCAGGTGCAGGCGTTGGCCCACCAGCTCGCGCGGGCCGAGCAGAATGGTGCGGTCACGGCCGATCACGAAGAACTCGATCTGACGGCTGTCTTCGATGGGCTTGAGGATCGCCTCGCGGACCTCCTCGGCCCAGGACCACGACAGGTGCGAGGCGAGGACGCCGACCAGGCGGCCCGCGTCGTCACGCACCGGCAGGCTGATATCGACGAACTTCATCGCCTCGCCGGTGGGGTTGGGCAGCAGCTTGGCCAGCAGCACCGCCTCGTGCACGTCGCCGATGAACAGGCCCTGGCTGCCTTCGAGAAACACCGGGCGCTGGGCGATGCTGGCGCCTTCGAGAATTCCGTTGCTGGAGGCCAGCACCTGGCCCTGGGCGTCGGTAAAGCCGATCCAGGCGATGGTCGGGAACTTGCCCTGCAGCTCATCGAGCAGGCGACGCACTTCGCGGGCGTCACCCGGCTGGCGCAGGGCGCTGAGGCTGCCGATCACCTGCAGCATGCTGGCGCGGCTCTGCATGTCACGGTCCAGGCGGTCGACCATGGTGTAGGACACCTCGGCCAGGTCGCGGCCGATCTCCGCGCGGATGCGCTTGCTCGAGTCGCGGCTGATCAGGCTGCCGAGCAGCAGGCTGAGCAGGCAGACCAGCAACACGGTGAGCAGGGCATAGTGGCTACGCAGGCTGTGGGCGCGGAGCATGGTGGCGGGGGATCCTTGGCGCGAGGGCGGGTGGTCGTTCGAGTATAGAAGGGCCGTCGGTCTGCAGGTGGCCCATCAGCGCCTGGGGTCTGCCGCGGTTTCGACGCGAGCAGACCCTGACGTGCTGCCAGAATAGCCCGAGTCGGGTATACTCAGCGGCTTTTCCGAAGTTTTACCTGCGAGTGCCGCCAGCCATGGAAATCAACCCGATCCTGAACAGCATCAAGGACCTGTCCGAGCGCACCCAGACCATTCGGGGGTATCTTTGACTACGATCACAAGCATGATCGTCTCGTCGAAGTAAACCGCGAACTCGAAGACCCGAGCGTCTGGAACAAGCCCGAATACGCCCAGAGCCTGGGCCGCGAGCGCGCCACCCTGGCGCAGATCGTCGAAACCATCGACGACCTGACCGGTAGCCTGGCCGACTCGCGCGACCTGCTGGACATGGCCGTCGAAGAAAACGACCAGGGCGCCGTCGACGACGTCGCCGCCGAAGTCGAGCGCCTGCGCGAAATTCTCGAGCAGCTGGAATTCCGCCGCATGTTCAGCCACGAGATGGACCCGAACAACTGCTACCTGGATATCCAGGCCGGCTCCGGCGGTACCGAGGCCCAGGACTGGGCCAACATCCTGCTGCGCATGTACCTGCGCTGGGCCGACAAGCGCGGCTTCAGTGCCGAGATCGTCGAGCTGTCCGAGGGTGAAGTCGCCGGTATCAAGGGGGCCACCGTGCACATCAAGGGCGAGTACGCCTTTGGCTGGCTGCGCACCGAGATCGGCGTGCACCGCCTGGTGCGCAAGAGCCCGTTCGACTCCGGCGCCCGTCGCCACACCTCGTTCTCGGCGGTGTTCGTATCGCCCGAGATCGACGACAAGGTGGAGATCGAGATCAACCCGGCCGACCTGCGCGTCGACACCTACCGCTCCTCCGGGGCCGGTGGCCAGCACGTCAACACCACCGACTCGGCGGTGCGCATCACCCACGTGCCGACCAACACCGTGGTGGCCTGCCAGAACGAACGCTCCCAGCACGCCAACAAGGACACCGCCATGAAAATGCTGCGGGCCAAGTTGTACGAGCTGGAGATGCAGAAGCGCAACGCCGCGTCCCAGGCGCTGGAAGACAGCAAGTCGGACATTGGCTGGGGCCACCAGATCCGCTCCTACGTGCTCGACGATTCACGCATCAAGGACCTGCGTACCGGTGTCGAGCGTAGCGATTGCCAGAAGGTGCTCGACGGCGATCTCGACGGGTACCTGGAAGCCAGCCTCAAACAGGGTCTTTGATCCCGCACCCCATGTGGGGCGCCGCTGCCCGTGGGCGGCGGCGCCCCACGGATTTATCCCATCGATCAGTGATTAGACGCCAGGCAGATAGACGACCATGAGCGACCAACAGCCCGACCAGCACGAACTGCAACAGGAAGAAAACAAGCTGATTGCCCAGCGCAAGGAAAAGCTTGCTGCCATCCGTGAGCAGGGCGGTGCCTTCCCCAACGACTTCCGCCGCGACAACCTCTGCGCCGACCTGCAGAAACAGTACGTGGACAAGACCAAGGAAGAGCTGGAAGCGGCTGCCATTCCGGTCAAGGTCGCCGGGCGCATCATGCTCAACCGCGGTGCCTTCATGGTCATCCAGGACATGAGCGGGCGCATCCAGGTCTACGTCAACCGCAAGACCCTGCCCGAAGAGACCCTGGCCCAGGTCAAGACCTGGGACATGGGCGACATCATCGCCGCCGAAGGCACCCTGGCCCGCTCGGGCAAGGGCGACCTGTACGTCGAGATGACGGGCGTGCGCCTGCTGACCAAGTCGCTGCGCCCGCTGCCGGACAAGCACCACGGCCTGACCGACACCGAGCAACGCTACCGCCAGCGCTACGTCGACCTGATCGTCAACGAAGAGGTGCGCGACACCTTCCGCGTGCGTTCCCAGGTCATCGCCCACATCCGTCGCTTCCTCGCCGAGCGCGACTTCCTGGAAGTGGAAACGCCGATGCTGCAGACCATTCCCGGTGGCGCCGCGGCCAAGCCCTTCGAAACCCACCACAATGCCCTGGACATGGCCATGTACCTGCGCATCGCGCCGGAGCTGTACCTCAAGCGGCTCGTCGTCGGTGGCTTCGAGAAGGTCTTCGAGATCAACCGCAACTTCCGCAACGAAGGGGTTTCGACCCGGCACAACCCCGAGTTCACCATGCTCGAGTTCTACCAGGCCTACGCCGACTACGAAGACAACATGGACCTGACCGAGGAGCTGTTCCGCGAGCTGGCCCAGACCATCCTCGGCAGCACCGACGTACCTTACGGCGACAAGGTGTTCCACTTCGGCGAGCCATTCGTGCGCCTGTCGGTGTTCGACTCGATCCTCAAGTACAACCCGGAAATCACTGCCGCCGATCTGCAGGACCTGGACAAGGCCCGCGCCATCGCCAAGAAAGCCGGCGCCAAGGTGCTCGGCTTCGAAGGCCTGGGCAAGCTGCAGGTGATGATTTTCGAGGAGCTGGTCGAGCACAAGCTGGAGCAGCCGCACTTCATCACCCGTTACCCCTTCGAAGTCTCGCCCCTGGCCCGGCGCAGCGACGACGATCCGAGCGTCACCGACCGCTTCGAGCTGTTCATCGGCGGCCGCGAGATCGCCAACGCCTATTCCGAGCTCAATGATGCCGAAGACCAGGCTGCGCGCTTCCTGCAGCAGGTGGCCGACAAGGACGCCGGCGACGACGAAGCCATGCATTTCGACGCCGACTTCGTGCGCGCCCTCGAATACGGCATGCCGCCGACCGCGGGCGAGGGCATCGGCATCGACCGCCTGGTGATGCTGCTGACCAATTCGCCGTCGATCCGCGACGTGATTCTATTCCCGCATATGCGCCCGGAACTCTAAGGGTCGAACGAGCCGCCTCCGGGCGGCTTTTTATTGTCCGCGATTGTGCGCCTATCCTGTTGATGCAGGCCCCGCTTGACGCGCTGCGCCAGGGAGTCGGACTATCAGCCCGGCCACGACTGTCTCGAGGAGAGCATGATGAAAGCCTGGCGCGCATGGGTGGTGCTGTCGTTGCTGCTGTTGAGTGGCTGCCTGGTGACCTTCAAGGCGCCGATCCCGGCCAACGAGGCAGCGCCGATTCCGCTGCTCGGCCTGTGGTCACGCGTGGATGAGTGGGGTGAATTGCGCTACCTGGACATCAGTCGCTCGGGTGCCAATCTGTACAAGGCCGACACCTACGTCGACAACCCGGACAACCTGCCCAGCGCGCAGAGCTACAGCTTCACCGTCGCCCACCATGGGCGGCGCTGGTACCTGTCCGCCGGTGTGCCCAAGCGTTTGGGCGCCAACTTCGCCATCGGCGGCTTCGAGCTGACCCAGGCGGGCGAACTGGTGCTCTTCAACCTCGATGTCGAGCGCATTCGCCAGGCCATCGCCGCTGGCGAGATCAAAGGCAGCGACGTGCAGATGCCCCAGGGTGAAGGCGTGCTGGTGACCAGTGAATTGGAGGAGGTATTCGCCTACCTCAACGACCCCGCCAACGCCGACCTGTTCGTCGAAGTGGCGCGCTACCAGCGCAGCGCGCCCTGAAATCGTCAGTCAAGCAAAGAGGATTGCCATGAACAGCCACACAGCACTCGACGGCTACCAACTGGTGGTGCGCGCGCTGTCCGACCGTATCGTCGAGGCGCAAACGCCGATCCGCGTGCTCGATGCGGTGAAATGGGACGACACCATCCGCCAGGCGTTTCTCAAGCACAAGGGCCGCGAGCTGCCGGCCATCGACCGCAACTATTACGACAGCCGCCCCCTGGCGTTCGACCCGGCCGCCAAGAAGCTGGAATTCCAGAACATCGAGCGCGACATCACCCGCCAGCTCGGCCAGTTCAACCCGGTGGGGCAGATCATGCGCCGCATGTGCCGCGAGTACCGCATGGTGATTCGCATGCTGGAGGCCCGCGGCACCTCGGATTTCGGGCTGATATCCCAGGAGCTGTATGGCGCCGCGTCCGACGCCTTCCATGCCGGTGACCCGACCCTGGCGGATCTGGGCCTGATGTTCTCCGACTACCTGAACAACATCGACAGCCGCGGTGACCTCAAGGACGAGCCCAAGACCCTGGGTGCCAAGGAAGCCGTGGCGCTGCTGCAGAGCCGCCTCAACCTGGTGTTCGGCGAGAGCGACAGCACCATCCGCGTGTTCGAGTCCGACGGCATTCTCGCCGACGCCGCGGCGGGCGCCGACTACATCAAGATTCGCAGCGACGCCATGTTCAACGAACGCGACGTCAAGGCGCTGGAAGTCCACGAAGGGCTGGTGCACGTGGCCACCACCCTCAATGGCCAGAACCAGCCGATCTGCACCTTCCTGGCCAAGGGCCCGCCCTCGTCGACGGTCACCCAGGAAGGCCTGGCGATCCTCATGGAGGTGATCGCCTTCGCGTCCTACCCCAGCCGCCTGCGCAAGCTGACCAATCGCACCCGTGCCATCCACATGGCCGAGCAGGGCGCCGATTTTCTGCAGGTCTGCGATTTCTACCGCGAGCAGGGCTTCAGCCTGGAAGACAGCTACAGCAATGCCAGCCGCGCCTTCCGCGGCTCGGCGCCGGACGGTCTGCCCTTCACCAAGGACCTGTCGTACCTGAAGGGTTTCATCATGATCTACAACTATATCCAGCTTGCCGTGCGCAAAGGCAAGCTCGAACAGATCCCTTTGTTGTTCTGTGGCAAGACCACGCTCGAGGATATGCGTACCCTACGCCAACTGGTCGATGAAGGCCTGGTGAGCCCACCCAAGTACCTGCCGCAGCAGTTTCGCGACCTCAACTCGCTGTCGGCCTGGATGTGCTTTTCCAACTTCCTCAACCACCTGAGCCTGGATCGGATCGAAGCCGACTACGCCAACATTCTCTGAGCGAACGGTTCGAGAAGTGGCGGCGGCGCGACCGGTCTCCACTTCATCGAGCCGCCCCCACGGGCACGGCTCGCACCCGAGATGCCGGCATGACAGCGCGCAACCCCATCCCCCTGATTCTCACCGCCATTGGCAGTATTGCCGGGACCGTGGCGGTGCTCGGCTTCTACGGCTACCTGCATTTCGCCAAGCCCGAGGATGCCTTGCTGCTGGCCGAATTCACCATGCTCAAGACCGTTCCCGGCGAGGATTACCGGGTCAGCCTCAAGCCTGCCGATCAGGTGGCGCAGTGCATCGACGGCGTGCTGGTGCTGTTCGATCTGCAGCAGAAGGGGCTCAGCGGTGTGCTGGTGGACGATGCCAAGCGGGCGGTGCGCTGCAACCCTTCCTGATTCCAGAAACGACAAACCCCGCCTGAGCGGGGTTTGTCTTGTGAGGCAGCCTGCACCCTTTGCAGTGCAGGCTTGCTCCAGGCCGAGGCCTTAGTTGCCCATGGACGAGCGCGGAGCGACCGGCTTGCTGTCGTTGGAGATGGTCACTTCCACACGACGGTTCATGGCGCGGCCGGCCGAATCGCTGTTGCTGGCGACCGGGTATTCCTTGCCATAACCCTGGGCGACGATGCGCTCCGGGCCAACGCCCTGGCTGACCAGGGCGGCGCGCACGGAGTTGGCGCGGCGCTCGGACAGGCTCTGGTTGTACTGAGCCGAACCGGTGCTGTCGGTGTAGCCTTCGACGATCACCTTGCGGTCCGGGTTTTCCTTCAGGAAGTCGGCGAGCTTGGTGATGTTGTGCATACCGCCGGGCTTGAGCTCGGAGCGATCGAGATCGAACAGCACGTCACCGAAGGTCACCAGGGTGCCGCGCTCGGTCTGCTTGGCGTTCATGCTCTCCTGCAGCTGCTTGATCTGAGCATCACGGGCTTCCAGGCGCGCCTGGGCACGCTGGGCGCCCGTCTGCTCCAGGTTCTGCTCGGTGGTGCGCAGGGCGATGGTCTGCTCGGCCAGCTCGATGCGCTTGTTGGCCAGGTAGGACAGCTGGTCTACACGCTTCTCGTCTTCTTTCTCGCGGTAGGCTTTCTCGGCACGCTCCAGCGCTTCGCCGGCGTCCTTGGTTTCCAGGGCGGCCACTTTGACCGACTCCGGGTTGGTTTGCAGGCTGGAGTAGCTGCTGCGCGCCTGTTCCAGGTTGACGTTGGGCTTGGAGGCACAAGCGGCCAGGCCGACGCTCAGGGCCAGCAGGGCAGGAATCATCACTTGATTACGCATGGTCGTTCATCCTTCTATGAATTGGCGAAAGCGGTAGCGGGGCGTTATTGCTGCTGACCCTGGGTACGGATCTGCTGGGCGCCGCGCATGCCTTCCTGACGCAGCTCTTCGATGCCCTGCTGAGCATCCTTGAGCGCCTTGTCAGCCTTGGCAGCCTGGGTCTTGCGGGTCGCTACGCGGGCATCCCACTCGGCCTGCTCGGCCAGGCGCTTGGCCTCTTCGTAGTTCTTCTCGACCAGTTCCAGCTCGGCCTGCTTGAGCTTGTCCTGAGCGGATTTGGTTTCCACTGCAGCGAATTCCGTACCACCGGAGCTGACGGCTTCATTGACGGCGGACTTGGTCACGGCCATCTGCTCGCTGGGCGGGTTGCCGGCGCAGCCAGCCAGCAGCAGGCTGCTGCCAATGGCCAGCGCAGCGACCTTCCAGCTGGCCAGTTGGGTACGAGCGTTTGGGGCAGTTTTAGTGGTCATGGTGTGCAACTCCATTGGTAAATAACTGGCAAAACAGTCGGTTCCACGATGGTTACCTGCCGAGCGGAGCTCAGGAGCAGAGGCTGCTGAGTAAGTTTTTCTCCGGCGACCAGTGGTCGCATCGGCATAGTTCTGTGAGTTGGAAGCGGCGTGAAACGTTCAGCAAAAAACTGCGGATTGCCAGCACGGTGACCTCGGCAATCCTGCGCAGGCCGCGCCATCAGCGGCCTGCACAAGGCTGACCGATCGATCAGGGCGTGGATGCCGGCTGTTCGGCATCAAGCTCCTGGCGGTAATGGCGGGCCAGTTCCAGAAAGCGCGGGGTCGGGCCGATGTCCTCGTAGACCGGGTTGCCTTCTTCATCGGTGGCCACCACCTGGCTGCCCTGTACATACGGCAGGCTGGCTTCCAGGTCTTCCAGGGCGGCGGCCAGCAATTCGGCCAGCAGCTCCTCGGGGCGACGCTTGGGGTACATATGTCCGAGCGCGGCCAGGCGAGCAGCGGCCTCCACATCCAGGTGCACCTGGTAGGGCGTGCTGGCCAGGCGGCCGGTGGCATTCTGTTCCCATTGCTGGATGAGCTGGCGGATCTTCATAGGTACCTCGGGGCAGGGGTGTCTTCTAGAGACCCGGGCCGTTCGGCGGCGTTCCGGTGGATGCTCATGGCGAGGCCTACCTGCGGCTTTGGTCGCAGGGCGGCTTGTCAGGCGCGTCATGGCTGGGCAATCTGAAGGCTCACGCAGAGGCGCAGGGGAGACTGGTATGACGCAAATCGATGCACGTCTACGCGAGGACGTTCACCAGCTTGGTGAGCTGCTCGGCAGTACCATCCGCGACCAGCACGGCGAGGCCTTTCTCGACAAGATCGAGCGCATCCGCAAGGGTGCCAAGGCCGCGCGCCAGGGCTCGGCCGACGGTGCACGGCAGCTCAGCGACACCCTCGACGGGCTCGCCGACGACGAGCTGCTGCCGGTGGCCCGGGCCTTCAACCAGTTTCTCAACCTGGCCAATATCGCCGAGCAGTACCACCGCGTGCGCCGTCGTGAAGCCGGCGAGGCGCAACCCTTCGAAAACCGGGTGTTCGACGAGCTCCTGCAGCGCCTGCGCGCCAATGGCCATGATCGCCAGGCCCTGGCCCGCCAGGTCGCGCAGCTGGATATCGAACTGGTGCTCACCGCGCACCCCACCGAGGTGTCACGGCGCACGCTGATCCAGAAGTACGACGCCATTTCCGCCCAACTGGCCGAGCAGGACCACAGTGACCTGTCGAACGCCGAGCACGATGCCATCGCCAGCCGCCTGCAACGGCTGATCGCCGAGGCCTGGCACACCGAGGAAATCCGCCGGGTGCGACCCACCCCGGTGGACGAAGCCAAATGGGGCTTCGCGGTGATCGAGAATTCACTGTGGTACGCGCTGCCCACGGTGATGCGCAAGGCCGACCAGGCGTTGCAGCGCGAAACCGGGCAGCGCCTGCCCCTGGAGGCCGCGCCGATTCGCTTCGCCTCCTGGATGGGCGGCGATCGCGACGGCAACCCCAACGTGACCGCCAAGGTGACCCGCGAGGTGTTGCTGCTGGCCCGCTGGATGGCCGCCGACCTGTACCTGCGCGACATCGACAGCCTGGCCGCCGAACTGTCCATGCAGCGCGCCAACGACGAGCTGCGCGCCCGCGCCGGCGACAGCGCCGAGCCGTATCGGGCGGTGCTCAAGCAACTGCGCGAGCGGCTGCGTGCCACCCGCGCCTGGGCCCACGAATCCCTGGCCGGGCCGGTCAATCCACCGGCGCAGGTGCTGCACGACAACGCCGACCTGCGCGAGCCGCTGCTGCTCTGCTATCGCTCCCTGCATGACTGCGGCATGGGCGTGATCGCCGATGGCCCGTTGTTGGATTTCCTGCGCCGCGTCAGCACTTTTGGTCTGTTTCTGGTGCGCCTCGACGTGCGCCAGGACGCCACCCGCCATGCCTCGGCCATGGCCGAGATCACCGAGTACCTGGGCCTGGGTCGCTATGACAGCTGGGACGAGGAGCAGCGGCTGGCGTTCCTGCAGGATGAACTGCGCGGTCGCCGGCCCTTGCTGCCGGCCGATTTCAAGCCCAGCGACGACACGGCCGAAGTGCTCGCTACCTGCCGCGAAGTGGCAGCTGCGCCGGCAGCCTCGCTGGGTTCCTACGTGATTTCCATGGCCGGCGCCGCCTCGGACGTGCTCGCCGTGCAGCTCTTGCTCAAGGAAGCCGGGCTGCGCCGCCCCATGCGCGTGGTGCCGCTGTTCGAGACCCTGGCGGACCTGGACAACGCCGCCATCGCCATCGAGCGACTGCTCGGTCTGCCGGACTATCGAGCCGGTCTGCAGGGCCCGCAGGAAGTGATGATCGGCTATTCGGATTCCGCCAAGGACGCCGGCACCACGGCGGCCGCCTGGGCGCAGTATCGCGCCCAGGAAAGCCTGGTGAGGATCTGCCGTGAACATGCTGTCGAGCTGTTGCTGTTCCATGGCCGCGGCGGCACCGTGGGGCGCGGCGGCGGCCCGGCCCACGAGGCGATCCTGTCGCAGCCGCCCGGTTCGGTGAACGGGCGCTTTCGCACCACCGAGCAGGGCGAGATGATCCGCTTCAAATTCGGCATGCCGGATATCGCCGAGCAGAACCTCAATCTCTACCTGGCCGCGGTGCTGGAGGCCACCTTGTTGCCGCCACCGGCGCCGCGACAGGCTTGGCGCGAGCAGATGGACAAGCTGGCCGCCGACGGCGTGGCCACCTACCGCGGCGTGGTGCGCGAGCATCCGCAGTTCGTCGAGTACTTCCGCCAGGCCACCCCCGAGCAGGAACTCGGACGCCTGCCCCTGGGCAGCCGGCCCGCCAAGCGCCGCGAGGGCGGGGTGGAAAGCCTGCGGGCGATCCCGTGGATCTTCGCCTGGACCCAGACGCGTCTGATGCTGCCCGCCTGGCTGGGCTGGGAGGCCGCCCTGCGCAATGCGCTGCAGCGCGGCGAAGGTCAGCTGCTGAGCGAAATGCGCGAGCAGTGGCCGTTCTTCCGCACCCGGATCGACATGCTGGAAATGGTGTTGGCCAAGGCCGACGAGTCGATCGCCAGGCTGTATGACGAGCGCCTTGTGAGCAGCGAACTGCATCCCCTGGGCGCCCATTTACGCGACCTATTGTCGCAGGCGAGCGAGGTGGTGCTGGGCCTGACCGGCCAATCGCAGCTGTTGACCCACAGTCCCGAGACCCTGGAATTCATCACCGTGCGCAACACCTACCTGGATCCGCTGCACCTGTTGCAGGCCGAATTGCTGGCCCGTTCCCGGCAGCGCGAACAGGAGGCCGGCAGCGCGCTGGAGCAGGCGTTGCTGGTCAGCGTCGCTGGAATCGCCGCCGGGCTGCGCAATACCGGTTGAGGGCTGCCGCCGACTGGCTAGTTTCAGGGATCAGGGGGCAAAAAGCCGGGAATTTCCGGCTATGTGCAGACATTGGTCACTGGAGGCGCGCTTGCGACTTTGGTTGCATGGCGCCCGCTGCTCGGCTGCGTTCAAGCTGTACAGGCGTAACGGCACGAGCACGATGAAGTCGCCATGGGCGGCGACTTTCGACCGCTTGTGCGGCATTGGAGCGCTGTGTATCTTGATCGACCTTCTGACAGTTCGGCACCTGGCCGGGCTGGCGAAACCCAGTTGCGATTGGCCCCGCAAGGCGAGTCCACCATCACTACCAAGAACTTGAGGAGCACATCGATGCGCGTGATTCTGTTGGGGGCGCCCGGTGCCGGCAAAGGTACTCAGGCAGGTTTCATCACCAAGAAATTCTCGATTCCCCAGATCTCCACCGGCGATATGCTGCGTGCGGCGGTCAAGGCCGGCACCGAGCTGGGCCTGGCAGCCAAGAGCGTGATGGACGCTGGCGGCCTGGTTTCCGATGAGCTGATCATCAACCTGGTCAAGGAGCGCATCGCCCAGCCTGATTGCGCCAACGGCTTCCTGTTCGACGGCTTCCCGCGCACCATTCCGCAGGCCCAGGCCCTCAAGGATGCCGGCGTGCAGATCGACCACGTGGTGGAAATCGCCGTCGACGACGAAGAGATCGTCGGCCGCATCGCCGGTCGCCGTGTGCACCCGGGTTCGGGCCGCGTGTACCACACCGAGCACAACCCGCCGAAGGTCGCCGGCAAGGACGACGAAACCGGTGAAGAGCTGATCCAGCGTGAAGACGACAAGGAAGCCACCGTGCGCCATCGCCTGTCGGTCTACCACTCGCAGACCAAGCCGCTGGTGGATTTCTACCAGAAGCTGTCGGCCGCCGAGGGCACGCCGAAGTACAGCGCCATCGAAGGCGTCGGCTCGGTCGAGCAGATCACCGCCAAGGTGCTGGCAGCGCTGAGCTGAGCAGACCTACCCACACAACGGCCCGCTTGCGGGCCGTTGTCGTTTCTGGGCATGCCAGGGCGGTCGCGACCCAGGCGCAGGTCGCATGCGAGCAGTCACGGCAGCTGCCGTTTCGCTACTATCCAGCATCTTCGTAGCCATCTGGCATGTCCGCAATTCCAGTCGGCGCCCGTCTGCGTCTGCTGGTTCGCACGACCGTCACGAAGAACTTCGAGAAAGGCGGCCATAACCACCACCCCATCAGAGTGCATTCCATGACCCAGAACAGAAGATTCGCCTGCTTGCCCATCGCCCTCGCGTTATCGGCACTGAGTGCATCCGTCGCCCTGGCCGACGGCGCCCCCGACAAGAAGGGCGAGTGCTCGGTTGACCAGTTCACCATGGCGCTGCGTTACCAGCAGCAATCCGCGGAAGTTCGCGCCTTGCAGATGCAGGCTTACAACATTGCCACCGAGAAACTCGACGCCGCCGTGGCGGCGGCCGAGGACCCTTCCAAGCTGGCCATCGTCACCGACGTGGATGAAACGGTGATCGACAACTCCGCGCTGCTGGCACGCGATCTCGCCAACTGCCACACCTACGACGGCTGGGACACCTGGTTGCCCTGGGAGCGTGACGGCGATCCGGTGCTGATCCCCGGTGCCAGGAAATTCCTCGAGCATGCCGACAAGCTGGGCGTGGCCATCCGCTACGTGTCCGACCGCTCCGAGGAGCAGAAGGACTACACCCTCAAGGCCCTGAAGAAGCTCGACCTGCCCCAGGTCAGCGCCGACAGCGTACTGCTGCTCGGGCCGCCCAAGGTGGAGCGTCGTGCGCTGGTCGCCAAGGACCATCGCATCGTGATGCTGCTCGGCGATACCCTGCACGACTTCGACGCACGGTTCCGCAAGACCCCGGTGGCCGAACAACGCGCCACCGCCGAAGCCGAGTCGGCGAAGTGGGGCACCGAGTGGATCGTGTTCCCGAATGCCGGTTACGGCACCTGGTCCAAGGAGCCGCTCAAGGCCTGGGACGCCAAGCCCGTTATCGAGAAGTGGTAGGCCCCCTGGCCGATCGCTGATCGGTTGTTCGGCGCCCGCCTGGGCGCCGGTGCTGGGCTCGGGCGGTCGCCTGGCCGCTGGGCGTGCTTTCGGCGGGACCGGTCGGCTCGCTGCGCTGGAAAAAACCGGCCCAAACCGTTTTAATGCCCGCCCGCTCAGCCACCTGTACACAATGCCATGACCACTCTGCTGGCCCTCGACACCGCCACCGAAGCCTGCTCCGTCGCCCTGCTGCATGACGGCCGGGTGACGAGCCACTACGAAGTGATTCCGCGCCTGCATGCCCAGAAGCTGCTGCCGATGATCAAGGCGCTGCTGGCCGAGCAGGGCGTCGCGCTGGCGGCGCTGGATGCCATCGCATTCGGGCGCGGCCCAGGGGCCTTCACCGGTGTGCGCATTGCCATCGGCGTGGTGCAGGGGCTGGCCTTCGCCCTGGATCGTCCGGTGCTGCCGGTTTCCAACCTGGCGGTGCTGGCACAGCGCGCGCAGCGCGAGCAGGGTGCCAGCCAGGTGGCCGCCGCCATCGATGCGCGCATGGACGAGGTGTACTGGGGCTGCTACCGCGCCGAGGCGGGCGAGATGCGCCTGGTCGGGCGCGAAGCGGTGCTGGCGCCGGAGCGGGCGCAACTGCCGGACGGTACCCAGGGCCAGTGGTTCGGTGCCGGCACCGGCTGGGGCACCTTCGCCGAGCGTATCGGTGGCCAGGTCGTGGCCTGCGATGGCGCGATGCTGCCCCATGCCGAAGACCTGCTGAGCCTGGCCCGTTTTGCCTGGGATCGGGGCGAGGCCGTGGTGGCCGACCAGGCCCAGCCGATCTACCTGCGCGATCAGGTCGCTACGCCGAAGATGCCGCCGCCGGCGGGCTTTTGAACCATGGCCGACGAGAGGGTCGTCCTTTTGTCGTCAACTTCTCGGCATCCATTGCCAAGGGGGGGCGGCGCAGCTAGATTGCCAGTACTTCCGCACGCCTTCCTGCCGAGCCTTCATTGATGCGTATCGACGGTAACATCGCGCCCTACTCACCGGATCGTGGTCCCCGCTCGGGAACCGCGGTCACGCCTTATCGCGAGGCGAACCGGGAAGTAGAGGTCAAGCGCGAGCAACCGTCGTCGACCGCCGGCACCCAGGGCTTCGAGCAGACCCCGCAGATCCGTCGCGTGCAACAGAGCAATGCGAGCACCGACAACTTCCCGGTGCGCTCGCTGGACGTCACCTACCAGCCCGCCATGAGCAATCGCGCCGCCCAGGCCATCGCCAGCTACAGCAGCACCGCAGCCTTCGCCCGCGAGGTGGATGCGCAGCAGGTATTGGGCCTGGATCTCTACGCCTGATCGACTTGGGGTCGGCCTGCCTTGCCTTGTCAGGCACAATAGGCGTTTTCCGCCGATCAGCGATTCTCGATGCTTCCGTACTTCCTTGGTTGTCCCTCCTGGAACGAACTCGCCTGGCGCGGCAGCTTCTACCCGCCAGACCTGAACATGAGCGACAGCGTGGAGCACTATTGCCGCGTGTTCAATGCGGTGGAGGGCAACACCACCTTCTATGCGCGGCCCGACGGGGACAAGCTCGAGCGCTGGGTGGCGCGCATGCCCGCGCATTTTCGCTTCTGCGCCAAGGTACACAAGGACATCAGCCACGACGGTGACCTGCGTGACCAGTTGGGCAGCACCCAGGCATTTCTCGACCTGCTCGCCCCGCTGGGCGAGCGGGTCACGCCGCTGTGGCTGCAGCTGCCGGCGCAGTTCGGCCCTTCGCGGTTGGGTGAGCTGGCGGTGTGGCTGGATGAATTCGCTTACCGGCGGATCGCCGTGGAAGTGCGCCATCCGGCATTCTTCGACAAGGGCGACGAGGAGCGGGTACTGAATCGGCTGCTTCACGAGCGTGGCGTCGAGCGTATTTGCCTGGATTCCCGGGCGCTGTTCAGTTGCACCTCCAGGGATCCGGCGGTGCTGCATGCCCAGGCCAAGAAGCCGCGCCTGCCGATTCGCCCGGCGGCGTTCACCGACAGCCCCCAGGTGCGCTTTATCGGCGGGCCGGATCTGGACGCCAACCAGGCTTTTCTGGAGCCCTGGCTGGACAAGGTGGCGGCCTGGATCGAGCAGGGCCTGACACCCCACGTATTCCTGCATACCCCGGACAATCACCTGGCCGCGGCCCAGGCATTGCGTTTTCACGAGCTGCTGAGCGAGCGCCTGCCCGGCTTGCCACCGTTGCCGCCGTATACCGACAACGAGCCCAGAGCCGAGCAGTTGGGGTTGCTTTAAGGCAGGAGCGGCCGTTCGCTACGTAGGGTGGATGACGCTCTTTTCATCCACCATTGCAATCGCAGAGCGGTGGACGGGTGAAGCGTCGTCCACCCTACGATCGGCCGCTTCCGCCACCTACCTGCCCGTCAAGCCAGACGCAGGTGGTTGTCCCAGAAGCCGGCCGGCAGTTCCAGGGGCTGCATGGCGATGCGTTCGCTGCGGCAGTCGTAGAGGCGGCAACGGCCGATACCGGCGCTAACCACGAAACCGCTTTCCACCGCGCCGACGCCGGCGCAATCGGGCAGGGCGGCGTCCAGGCGCACCGCGCCGCTGTCCAGGTCCCAGATGAACAGGCGATTGCCCCGCGGTGCGGTCATCGCCAGCAGGCGCAGGTCGCTGTGCACCGCCACGCTGGCGGTGTACTGGCTCATCATCTGGCGCTGTGCATCGGCCATGGGGAAATGCTGGAACGGCTGGCCCGGGCGCTTGATCGCCACCAGCGGCACGGCGTCCATGGCATCGCCCATGTATTGCTGGCCGCTGACCACGGTGCCGTCGCTGGCCACGGCCAGGTGGCGCACGCTGTTCATCGGCTCGGGCAACTGCTCCTTGCTGCGCAGGGTGCCGTCGCGGCCCATCAGCACCAGGCTGGCCTCCATGGCGTCGAGGTTCATCTCCACCCGGCTTTCCGCCTCGGTGCGAATGCCGCCGTTGGCCACCACCAGGGTTTCACCGTCGGGCATCCACAGCAGCTGGTGCGGGCCCAGGCCGTGGCTGGACAGCTCGTCGCGGTGCACCAGGCGCTCGCCTTCCAGGCGATAGGCGCCGATCACGCCACGACCGGGGTCGCGGGTGTCGTTTTCGGTGGCGTACAACCACTCGCCATCCTTGTGGAACACCGCGTGGCCGTAGAAGTGCCGATCCTGCTCGCTGTGCAGGGTCTGCAGCAGGCTGCCATCGCGGGTGTCGATCAGGTAGCTTTCGGTGCTAGGGCGGCGCCCGACGAACAGCGCCATGGGCAGGCTGGGATGGGGCACCACGTCATGGCAGCGCTCGGTCACCTGGGTGACGAAGGCGCGCTCGCCATCGAGGCGATAGCCGACCGCATAGTGCTTGCCGCCTTCATCGTTGCGTGCCGACAGCAGCAGCGGCTGGTGGCCGGTGTGGGTCAGCTTCCAGCCGCCGACGGCGCCGGCCGCCAGCAGGGTGGCGCTCAGGCCGAGGAATGCCCGGCGTTTCATGGTCATGGTTCAGTCTCCGTCGTGGGCGTTGAAGCCCAGCTGGATGCCCAGCGCCCGGGCCAGCTCGCCTTCGTGCAGGCGGTGCAGCACGTTGAGGCTGTCGTAGAAGGCGTCGAGACTCTGGCGGCCGGCGTCGTCGGCGAGCAGTTCGCCGAGCGGGCGCTGCAGGCCGGCGAGTTGCTTGCGGCTCTCGGCGTAGGCAGCATCGATGCGTTTCTTCAGATCGGCCTGATCGCTGCCGAGCAGGGCCTGCAGGCCGTCATTCTTGGCGCCGTGCCAGAGCTGCTCGGCGCCGCTCAGGGCGGCACCCAGGTTGCTCAGGCTGGCCTGGCTGCGCCAGGCTTCGGCCTGGTAGGGCTGCGGCACGCCCTTGCTCTGCCGGCCCAGGGGGGCGCCGAGCTTCTTCTTCAGGCCGTCGATGGCGCTGACCTGGGTGCGCAGCATGTCGGAAATCGCCTCGCCCGCTTCGGCGTAGCGCTCGTTGGGGAAGGTGCGAAACAGCGCCAGGGCGCCTTCGTCGCCTTGCCACTGTTCCAGCACCGTGCTGGCCAGTGCCTGCTGGTGCTCGCCGATGGCTACCAGCAGCGGGCAATAACGGGCTTTCTGCTCGGCGTTGTGCAGATCGATCTCCGGATCGAACATCAGGTATTCGTATGCGGTGAGCCCCTGGACCACCACGCTGGCCTTTTCCAGATCGGCCGCGCCGAGTTGCGGCTTGGCCTTGACCAGCGCCTCGACCTGGCGGGCCACCAGGTTCTTCTTGTCCGGCCAGAACTGTACCTGCCAGGCGCGGTTGCCTTCGGCCAGCGGCCCCACCGCCAGTGGCTGCAGGCTGGCCCAGGCGCTCTGGGCGGTGAAGAAGGCTTGGCGGGCGCTGCCCAGGTCTTCCTGGCCGGCGCAGAACGCCTTGGCGCTGCTGGCCAGGGCGACATCCGCCTCCTTCCAGGTGGCGTGAGCCGGTAGCAACACGCCTTCGGCCAGTGCCGAGCTGGTCGTGGCCTGTGGATCGGCCGGCGAGCAGGCGGCCAGGGTCAGGCCCAGCAGGGCGAGGGTCAGCGGAGAACGGATCATGCGCGGCTCCTTACAGTGAGTTCAGAAAGGCCAGGAGCGCGGCGCGCTCCTCGCTGGAAAATTGCAGCACCCGCTGCTTGGCTGCTTCGGCTTCGCCGCCGTGCCAGGCGATGGCTTCGAGCAGGTTGCGGGCGCGGCCATCGTGCAGGAACTGGGTATGGCCGCTGACCGTTTCGGTCAGGCCGATGCCCCACAGCGGCGCGGTGCGCCACTGGCGACCATTGGCAAGAAACTCGTCGCGGCCATCGGCCAGGCCGTCGCCCATGTCATGCAGCAACAGATCGGTATAGGGGCGAATGGTCTGGCCTGCCAGCTCCGGTTCGGCGGCATCGGCGGCGGTAACGAAGCTGGGCGTGTGGCAGCCCTGGCAGCCGGCACGGTGGAACAGGCTCTTGCCGGCCAGCACCTGGGCGTCGTCGACACCACGGCGCGCCGGCACGGCGAGGTTGCGGGTGTAGAACAGCACCATGCTCATGATGTTGTCGCTGACTTCCGGCTGGCCGCCATGGGGCGCTTGGCGGCAGGCGGTCTGCGCCTCGGTGCAGCCGTCGGTGGGCAGCAGATTGCTGGTCAGGCCCATGTCCTGCAGGAAGGCGTGGGCGTTCTGCTGCTCGAGCGTCGGTTGCCCGGCCTTCCAGCCGAAACGGCCGAGCACCGTCTCCCGGCGTGCATCGTCCCACACCCGGTTGGGTTGGCCCCTGATGCCATCGCCGTTGCGATCATCCGGGTCGGCGTTGGCCAGGATGGCCGCCTCGGGAATCGCCTCGAGCAGGCCGAGGCCGATCATCGGCGGAGCGACGCGCGCCGAGAACAGGGTGTCCGGGTGCATCGGCCCGTAGCCAAGCTGGGTGATATTCAGCTGCGGTTTGCGCAGCTCGATACTGTAGCCGTCGGCGAAGCGCACCTGCTCGGTGCTGTATTCGACGCGCACCTTGCCTTCCGGGGCAACGCCGGGGTTGGCCATGTCCTGCAGCTGGGCGCCGTAGGTAGGCTCGGGCAGCACACCGAGGCGCTCCAGTACGGCACGGTCGGCGTCACCAGCCGGAATCGACAGGCGTACCAGCATCGACACCGCGTTGACGCTGCCTGGCTCTGGCGGATGGCCGCGGCCGTCGCGGACATGGCAGTTCTGGCAGGCGTTGGTGTTGAACAGCGGGCCGAGGCCGTCACGGGCCGTGGTGGTCGAGGGGGCGATTACCCAGGGGCTGCGAAAGAAGCTGTTGCCCACGCTGAAGTCCAGGCGGCGTTCGGGCGCCAGATTGGCGGAGGGCAGGGAGAAGGCCACGCGGTCGCTGCGTGACACGGTGGCAGCGCCGCCGGACAGTGCTTCGCCGGGTTCGGCTGCGGTGAAAATCGGCGACTTGTCGCAGGCGGTCAGGCCGAGAGCCAGAAACAACAGTGGCAACAGGCGACCGGGTGACGCTGGCATGGATGATCCGCAGGGCAGAAATCGAGGGCGGGAATCTTAGCAGTCTGCGCCGGTTTAAATAAGATGGATTTGCGTTTAATCGGCCAGCGCAACCAGGCTCTGCGCCGGAACCCAGCCGGTTTCGCCGCTGACCTCGCGCAGGCACCATAGCCAGCCGTTGAGGTGGCGGCTGGCAACCAGATGTTCGTTGATCCGGGTATCCAGTTCCCGCGCGGTATAGCCTTCCAGCGCGCGTGCGCTGCCGTCGCCAAGCAATTCGAGAATGCTCAGCGGCACCCAGCCGCCAGGGTGTGCGTCGGTGCGGCAGAAATACCAGTCTTGCCAGTCTTCAGGGCCGTCGTAGCGCTCGCCAAGCTGAAGAAGGGTTCCGGCGTCGAAGCCGATGGGGTCCGGATATTCGCTTCGGTGGGCGGTGACGACCACATAGCATGTGGGCTTCATGAATACCTCCTGTGCTCGCGACGTGGTACGCCGCCAGGCACAAAAAAGCCGGTGCGAAACCGCGCACCGGCTTGTTCATCGCGCGGTTACCGCGCCGATCAGAACTCGTGATCGGCGGTGTCCGGGTTCAGGTCGCTGATGCCCAGCTTGCCGGCGGCCTGTTCGATGGCACCGGTCTGCTTGACCAGGGCCGCGATGGCGTCGCGCACCAGTTGCTGGCCTTCGGCATTGTTGGCGGCGATCAACTGATCGAAGTGCACACCCTTGTCGGCGCTGTCGACCAGGGCCTGGAGCCTGGCCTGGGTGGCGTCCAGGTCGGCCTTCACGGTGCCGTCGGTGGCGGCGTCGGCCTTGGCGACCAGCGACGACAGGCTCGGGCCGCTGAGGGTGCTGCCGTCGACCTTCTTGTACTCGCCAAGGTAGACGTTACGGATGCCCAGGCCGTTGTAGTAGTGGGAGTTGTGGGTGTTGTCGCTGAAGCAGTCGTGCTCGTCTTCGGTGGAGTTGGCTTCCAGGGCGACCTTCATGCGCTCGCCGGCCAGCTCGCCGAGGGACAGGCTGCCCATGCCGAAGAGCATCTTGCGCAGGCCGTTCTCGGCGGATTCGCCTTCCAGGGTGGCGCGGTAGTTGTCGGCCACGCCGGCTTTCCACTGACCGGCCATTTCGTCGAGGTCGGCGACCAGCAGCTCGGTGGCGGCTTTCAGGTAGGCACGGCGACGTTCGTTGTGGCCGCCGGTGGCGCCATCACCGACCAGGTAGTCGGTGGCCGGACGCTCGCCAGCGCCCGGGCCGGTGCCGTTCAGGTCCTGGCCCCAGAGCAGGAACTCGATGGCGTGATAGCCGGTGGCGACGTTGGCTTCAGAGCCGCCCAGCTCGTTGAGGCTGGCGAGCAGGTCCGGGGTGATCTCGGTGACGTCGAGCTTGTCTTCACCCACCTGGATCTCGGTGTGGGCGATGATGTTGGCGCCTGCCGCCGGGTTGCCCAGGGCGTGCTGGTAGTCGGCGTCGACGTAGTCGATCAGGCCTTCGTCCAGGGGCCATGCGTTAACCTGGCCTTCCCAGTCGTCGACGATGGTGTTGCCGAAGCGGAACACTTCGCTCTGCATGTAGGGGACGCGCGCGGCCAGCCAGGCTTCGCGAGCGGCTTTCAGGGTTTCGTCGTTGGGGTTGGCGAGCAGGGCATCGACGGCGCTCTGCAGCTTCTTGGCGGTGCTGGCGGCGTCCTCGAACACGGCGGATGCCATATCCGCGTAATGCTTGACCACGGCCTGTGCAGCGGCTTCGTCGAAGGCGCCGGCTGCTGCTGGAGCGCTGCTGCCGGTCGCTTGCGCAGCCGGGGCGGCGGCTTGGTTGGCAGGCGCCTTGTCTTCGCCGCAGCCCGCGAGGGCAATGGCGATGGTCAGCAGGCTGGCAGAGGCCAGGGGCATACGAATCATGACGAAATCCTTTGCGTGTTAATGGAGAGTACGCGTGGTGCTCCACGCGAGCTGCAACATAATGCGAAAGATTTGCATTTTAAGCAAAGGGTCGATGTGCCAGCACCGGATCGCGCCGGCTGGCGCGATCCGGTTTTGAGGCTGAAGGTCAGAGCGTGGCGGGATTGATATGCCGCTGCGAGCGGCTGGACTGCTTGAGGTACTGGGTCAGCTCGCGGGCCGGCAGCGGCCGGCTGTAGTAGTAACCCTGACCTTCATGGCAGCCCTGGGCGATGATGTAGGCTTCCTGCTCGGCGGTTTCCACGCCTTCGGCGATCACCTGCATGCCCAGGCTCTTGCCCAGCTGGATGATGGCACGAACGATAGTGGCGTCGTCCTCATCGTCGAGCAGGTCCTGCACGAAGCTCTTGTCGATCTTGATCTTGTCCAGGGGCAGGCTCTTCAGGTAGCTGAGCGAGGAGTAGCCGGTACCGAAGTCGTCGATGGCGATCAGCGCCCCGGAGCGGCGCAGGCTGAGCAGGTGCTGGGCGGCGGTGCTGATGTCCTCCATCAGGCCGGTTTCGGTGACTTCCAGCTCCAGGCTGCGCGCCGGCAGGCGATACATCTGCATCAGGTTGTTGACCACCCGCGGCAGCTCGGCGTGGTGCAGCTGCACGGTCGACAGGTTGACCGCCATGCGCAGGTCGCCATAGCCCTGGTCGTGCCACTCGCGCAGCTGGCGGCAGGTCTGGTCGAGTACCCACTCGCCAATGGCGATGATGCTGCCGTTCTGCTCGGCCAGCGGGATGAACAGGTCGGGGCCGACGAAGCCGTGCTGCGGGTGCTGCCAGCGCAGCAGCGCCTCGACGCCGACCACCCGCTGGTCGCGGTAGCTGATCTGCGGCTGGTAGACCACGTGCAACTGGTTCAGCGCCAGGGCGTCGCGCAGGTCCTTTTCCAGCTCGCGGCGGCGACGCATCTCGCTGTCGACGCTGGCGATGTAGAACTGGTAGCGGTTGCGCGAACGGCTCTTGGCCAGGGTCATGGTCTGTTCGGCCTTCTGCAGCAGCTTCTCGGGGCTGTCGCCATCTTCCGGGAACAGGGTGATGCCGATGGTAGCGCGCAGCTGCACCTGGTGATCGTCGAGGGTGAAGGGCGTTTCCAGGTCGTCGAGCACGCTCTGCGCCAGTTCGGCGGCTTCGTAGGGCTGCTCGATATCGGCCTGCACCAGGGCGAACTGATCGCCGCCCAGGCGCGCCAGGGCGCCGAGCCGACCACTGTGGCTGCGCAGGCGGTCGGACAGCGCCAGCAGCAACTGGTCGCCGGTCTGGTAGCTGAACTGCTCGTTGATGCCCTTGAAGTCGTCCAGGCCGACGCACAGCACCGCCACGCGGCGCTGCAGGCGGCCGGCATCCTCGAGGATCTGTTCGAGTTGCTGCTGCAGTTGCAGGCGGTTGGGCAGGCTGGTCAGGAAGTCGTACTGCGACATGCGCTGCAGGCTGTTTTCCGCCTCGCGGCGCAGGTGCGTGTTGCGTTCGATCGAGGCGAGCAGCCCGTTGGCGGTGTTGATCCACAGGCCCAGTTCGTTCTTTTCGTTGCCGGCGAGCATCGGCAGCTTGTTCTCGCTGGGGCGGTCCGGGTTGATGTTGCTCAGGTGCTCGATGATCTTGGCCAGCGGCTTGGTGAGCAGCCAGTAATAGACCAGGTACAGCACCAGGCCCATGGCCAGGGCGCGCAACACCCCGGAGATGAAGATGATCACCGAATTGGTGAGAAAGCTTTCTCCGTACAGCGCGGTGTCGAGGGTAATGTTCAGGTCGCCGTAGTATTCGTTGTACGGCTCGCGGCCGACCAGGCGGGTGCTGAACTGCTGCTCCTCGCCGAGGATCGGGTCGGTCAGCCAGCGCAGGGGCAGGTCGGCGAGGGGGCGGCTCTTCTCGGCGAGCATCTGCTCACCCGGATGGCCGATGGACGCCTGGCGCACCGACTCGTGCTGGAACAGGCCTTCGACCACCTGCATGCCCATCTCGCGATCCAGGCTGTAGACCGCCTGGGTGGAGGGGTCGCGGAACATGCCGAGAATGCGCTGGGAATCGCTGGTGATGGAATGGCGCGTCTTGTAGATGTCGAACACGATCTGCCCGAGGCTGAGCACCACGCCCACGGCAAGCGCGGACAACAGCACCACGCGCAGCAGTTTCACGGACAGGCTGTGCTTGAGTTCCAGCTTCAAATGGCAGTTCCTTGTGCGATACCCGGCGCCGGATTGGAGTTGAGTATTGGCAAACTCGCGTTGCCAGTCAAAGGCCGTATGCACGGGGCGACCAATCTGGTCGCGCCCAGGGCGCGGCGGACGTTTCCCGTGACGACGCGGCTCGCGTTGAAAGGTGGACAGGTCCTCGGCTGGCACTACCCGCTCTGTGTCGGAAAGAAACCTCAGGTCTTGAGCGCCGCCTGTCGATGCCGCCAGGTTGCAACAGGCAAAAAAAAGCCCCCCTGACTCGCATCAGAGGGGCATTTTCATCGGCCAGGGGCTCAGGCGGCGAAGTTCTTCGCCACGAAGTCCCAGTTGACCAGGTTCCAAAACGCCTCGACATACTTCGGACGCACGTTGCGGTAGTCGATGTAGTAGGCGTGTTCCCAGACGTCGCAGGTCAGCAGCGGGGTGTCGCCGCTGGTCAGCGGGCAGCCGGCGCCGATGGTGCTGGCCAGGGCCAGGGAGCCGTCGGCCTTCTTCACCAGCCAGCCCCAGCCGGAACCGAAGGTGCCGATGCTGACCTTGCTGAACTCTTCCTTGAACGCGTCGAAGGAACCGAACGCCTTGTCGATGGCCGCTGCCAGTTCGCCGGTCGGCTGACCGCCGCCGTTGGGGCTCAGGCAGTTCCAGTAGAAGGTGTGGTTCCACACCTGGGCGGCGTTGTTGAAGATACCGCCGGAGGAGGTCTTGACGATTTCTTCCAGGCTCTTGCCTTCGAACTCGGTGCCGGGCACCAGGTTGTTCAGGTTCACGACATAGGTGTTGTGGTGCTTGTCGTGGTGGAACTCCAGGGTTTCCTTGGAGATGTGCGGCTGCAGGGCATCGTGTGCGTACGGCAGCGGCGGCAATTCGAAAGCCATGGTTATTCTCCTAATCAGGTCTGTTGCGATGAGCGCAAGGCCGATCACGGGCGGCCAAACATGCGTCGGCGGATTTGTACCCTTTGCGACGCAGGGCAGGGATCATAGCACCGGGGCTACGCCATAACCACGCGGCAACTGTGCGGGATACCGGGCCAGAGCCCTCGCGGCGATTCAGCTCAGCTTCATCATCGCCACGCCGGCGAGAATGATCAGGCAGGCCACGGCGCGCAGCGGCGGCAGGCTTTCCTTGAGCCACAGCCGGCCGATCAGCAGGGCGAACACCACGCTGGTTTCACGCAGCGCCGAAACCAGCGCCACCGGCGCCAGGGTCATGGCCCAGATGGCGATGCTGTAGGCCAGCATGGACATGGCGCCGCCGAGCAGGCCGGCGCGCCAGTGCGGGCCGAGTGCCGAGACGACGGCTGGGCCGCGTTGAGCGAGGATCACCAGGGCCATCACCAGGCCGTTGACCGCGAACAGCCACGCCGAATACGACAGCGGGTCGCCATTGGCGCGGGCGCCGCTGGCATCGGCCAGGGTGTAGCCGGCGATGAACAGCGCGGTCAGCAGGGCATTGATCAGCAGGCCGCTGCGGGGGCGGCCATGACCGCCGCGCATCGCCATCAGCCAGATGCCGCCGACCAGTACGCCAAGGCCCAGCCACTGGCTGGCGGGCAGCACCTCGCCAAGCAGCAGCACCGACAACGCGGCCACCAGCAGCGGCGAGCTGCCTCGGGAGATGGGGTAGACCTGGCCGAGGTCGCCGTGCTGGTAGGCGCGGCTCAGGAACAGGTTGTAGCCGATGTGCAGCAGCGCCGAGAGGATGATCCAGGGCCAGGCCGCGGCGGCCGGCACGGCTACGAAGGGCAGGGCGAGGAGGGCGACGACCCCGGCGCCGATCTGGATCAGCGAGGCGGTGAGGAAGCGATCCAGGCCGATCTTGAGCAGCGCGTTCCAGCCGGCGTGCAGGGCCGCGGCGGCGATGACCATGAGAAAGACACCTGTTTCCACTGCTGCTTCGCCCGTTGTCTGGAGCGCGCCAGCATAGCAGTTGGGCGCGCGTCGTGCGGGCGTTACAGCGGGCTGGCGATCAGTTGCCAGGCGATGGCGAACATCATGGCCGCGACCACCAGGTCGATGATCCGCCAGGTCAGCGGGCGGGCCAACCAGGGCGCCAGCCAGGCGGCGCCCAGCGCCAGGCACAGGAACCACAGCAGCGAGGCGCTGGCCGCGCCGGCCGCATAGGCCGGCGGCACGGCTTGCTGGGCGCCGAGGGAGCCGATCAGCAGCACGGTATCCAGGTACACGTGGGGGTTGAGCAGGGTGACCGCCAGGGTCGCCAGCAACACCGCACGCAACGAGCGCGGCGCCCCCGTTTCGGCCTGCAGACCGGCCGGCCGGCAGGCGCGCCGCAGGGCCTGGGCGCCGTACCAGATCAGAAACGCGGCGCCGCCCCAGCGGGCGATCCCGAGCAGCCACTCGCTCTGCAGCAGCAGGGTCGCCAGGCCGAACACCCCGGCACTGATCAGCAGCGCATCACAGAGGATGCACAACAGCGCCACGGGCAGGTGATGCTCACGGCGCAGGCTCTGGGCGAGCACGAAGGCGTTCTGGGCGCCGAGGGCGATGATCAGGCCGGCGGTGATCGCCAGGCCGTTGGTGTAGCTCTGCCACATGGTGAAAGTCCTTGGAAACGAACGCGTCGAGCACGATCTGCGGGTGGGGATGGCTATCAGTCTGCGCCCCAAGTCTGTATAAGAAAAAGCAATAGTGCTGATCGCTCATTAGGAAAATCGATTGCTCGACTACAAATTGCTCGCCGCCCTTGCCGCGGTCGTCGAACAGGCCGGTTTCGAACGTGGAGCCCAGGTGCTGGGCCTGTCGCAGTCGGCGGTGTCCCAGCGCATAAAGCTGCTGGAGGCGCGTATCGGCCAGCCGGTGCTGCTGCGCGCGATGCCGCCGACGCCCACCGATGTCGGCCGGCGGCTGCTCAACCACGTGCAGCAGGTGCGCCTGCTGGAGCGCGACCTGCAGCAGCAGGTGCCAAGCCTGGAGGCGGATGGGCAAACCCAGCGCCTGCGCATCGCCGTCAATGCCGACAGCCTGGCCACCTGGTGGGGCAGGGCGGTGGCGGATTTCTGCGCCAGCCACCGGGTGCTGCTGGAACTGGTGGTCGAGGATCAGGAGGTGGGGCTCAAGCGCATGCGCGCCGGTGATGTGGCCGCCTGCGTGTGCGCCGCGGAGCGGCCGGTATCCGGCGCGCGCAGCCTGGCGCTGGGTGCCATGCGCTACCGGGCCATGGCCAGCCCGGCCTTTATCGCCAGGCATTTTCCCGATGGGGTGAGTGCCGAACGCATCGGTCAGGTGCCGGCCATCGTGTTCGGCCCGGATGACCAGTTGCAGCACCGTTACCTGAACGAGCTCGGTCTGTCCGGCAGCTTCCTGCACCATCTGTGCCCGTCGTCCGAAGGCTTCCTGCGCCTGACCGCCGAAGGGCTGGGGTGGGGCATGGTGCCCGAGCCGCAGATGGCCGAGGCCATGGCCAGCGGTGAACTGCTCGAGCTGCTCCCCGGCCGGCCCATCGACGTGCCGCTGTACTGGCACCACTGGCGCAACGGCGGCGAATTGCTCGACCAGCTCACCCGGCACCTGCAGCGCCATGCCGGTGATTATCTGGTGCCGCTGCCGTGAACACGGCTGCCATGATCGGCGCGACGCCTTATAGTGCGCGCAGCAGCGGGCGGAGGGCGTGATGAAGATTCTGGTCACCGGAGCAAGCGGGTTCATTGGCGGGCGTTTCGCGCGGTTCGCCCTCGAGCAGGGCCTGGAGGTGCGCGTCACCGGCCGCCGCGAGGAGGCATTCGAGCACCTGATCCGCCGCGGCGCGCAGTTCATGCCCGGCGATCTGGCCGACCCCGAGCTGGCGCTGGCGCTGTGCAGCGACGTCGAAGCAGTGGTGCACTGCGCCGGTGCCGTGGGTGTGTGGGGGCGCTACGAGTATTTCCATCAGGGCAACGTGGTGCTCACCGAAAACGTCATCGAGGCCTGCCTCAAGCGCGGGGTGCGCCGCCTGGTGCACCTGTCCTCGCCGTCGATCTATTTCGATGGTCGCGATCACCTCGGCCTGCGCGAAGACCAGGTGCCCAAACGCTTCTCCAGCCATTACGCGCGCACCAAGTTTCTTGCCGAGCAGCGCCTGTTCGGCGCCCAGGAGTTCGGCCTGGAAGTGCTGGCGCTGCGGCCGCGCTTCGTGACCGGCGCGGGAGACGTGAGCATCTTCCCGCGGCTGATCGCCCTGCAGCGCAGGGGCCGCCTGGCGATCATCGGCAACGGCCTGAACAAGGTCGACTTCACCAGTGTGCACAACCTCAACGAGGCCCTGTTCGGCGCCTTGCTGGCTGCCGGGCCGGCACTGGGCAGGGCCTACAACGTCAGTGACGGCGCGCCGCTGCCGCTGTGGGACGTGGTCAACTACGTGCTGCGCCAACTGGAGTTGCCGCCAGTCACCCGCCATGTGCCGGTAGTCCTGGCGCGCAGCCTGGCCGTTGCCAGCGAGGGGCTATGCAGCCTGCTGCCCGGCCGCCCCGAGCCCGCGCTGACCCGGCTAGCGGTGGACGTGATGAGCCGCGACTTCTCCCTGGATATCAGCCAGGCACGCGAGCACCTGGACTATCAGGCCAGCGCCAGCCTGTGGCCGGCCCTGGACGAGTTCTGCCGCTGGTGGCGGGCGCAGGGCTAATCGCCCGCGCCAGGTCGGTGCGGAACCCGAGGTGCCTGCAACGGGTCTCTGTGCGCAATGCAGGCCGTCGCGGCATGCCCATTACTGGCACTACGACACCCAAGCGCCAGCCGTGAATCGGTATACTGCGCGCACTTTGCCTCCACCCTGGTTTTCTCAAGGTTCTCCCCATGCGTAACGATGCCCACGACGAATTCGATGACGTACCCAGCCTGACCCCGGATCGCCGCGATCAGGACGATTTCGAACCCGAGCCGCAGCCTTACGCCCGCACTGGCGCGGCTTCGCGCAAGGCCAGCGCGCCGCGTGCGGCGAGCACCGGGCCCCTGTGGGCGCTGGTCGGCGCCCTGAGCATCGCCCTGGCGGGCCTGGGCTGGTGGAGCTTCCAGCAGATCAGCCTGATGGAGCAGCAACTGGTGGCCACCCAGGAAAGCTTCGCGCGCATCAGCGAGGAAGCGGCCGGACGTATTCAGGATATTTCCGGCAAGGTGGTGGCGGCCGAGTCCAACGTCACCACCGGCAGCGAGGCGCTGCGCCTGCAGGTGCGTCAACTGGAGAACAAGGTCGCCGAGCTGGGCAAGCAGCAGCAGGCGGCGGGCGGCCAGCAGAGCGGGCAGGACAAGCGCATCGAGCAGCTGGTCGCCGACCTGAAGGCCCAGCAGGGCGATGCCGGCCAGTACGCCGATAGCCTGAAGACCCTGGGCAGCGGCCAGGACGCACTGAAGAGCGAGCTGGCCGCGCTGAAAACCGAACTGGCTTCGCTGAAGAGCAGCCAGGGCGACGCCGGCAAGCTGGCCGCTCAGGTGAAGAGCCTGGCGGGTGATGTCGAGGCGTTAAAAAAGGCTGGTAATTCCAACGCGGCAGTCGAGCGTCTGGAACAGGACATGCTGGTACTCAAGAGCCAGCTTGACAACCGCCCGGCCGCCAGCAACAGCGGCAGCAGCACCGCCGAGTTCGATGCCTACCGCGCACAGACCACTCGCAGCATCAACACGTTGCAGGCGCAGATTCAGAACCTGCAGCAGCAAATTGACGCCCGCTGATCAGCCCAACCTGCCGATACGAAAAAGCCCGCGTTTTTACGCGGGCTTTTTGTTGGCGCTAAGGAAAATTACAGACGCGGATAATCGATATAGCCGACCGGGCCGGAGCCGTAGAAGGTTTCCTTGTGCGGCTCGTTCAGTGGTGCGTCCTGGCGCAGGCGCTCGGGCAGGTCCGGGTTGGCGATAAAGGGCACGCCAAAGGCCACGGCGTCGGCCTTGCCGCTGGCCAGCCAGGCGTTGGCCTGGTCCTTGGTGAAGCCTTCGTTGGCGATGAACACGCCGCCGAACGCTTCCTTCAGGCTTGGCGACAGGCTGTCGTCGGCCTCGTGCTCACGGGCGCAGAGGAAGGCGATGTTGCGTTTGCCCAGCTCGCGAGCCACGTAGGTGAAGGTTTCGGCGCGGTTGGAATCGCCCATGTCGTGGCTGTCGGCACGCGGGGCCAGATGTACGCCAACGCGGCCCGGTTCCCACACGCTCAGCACCGCATCGGTCACTTCCATCAGCAGGCGGGCACGGTTTTCCAGGCTGCCACCGTAGTTGTCGGTACGCCTGTTTGTGCTGTCCTGCAGGAACTGGTCGAGCAGGTAACCGTTGGCGGCGTGGATTTCCACACCGTCGAAGCCGGCAGCCTTGGCGTTCTCGGCGCCCTGGCGATAGGCCTCGACAACGTCGGCGATCTCTTCGCTTTCCAGGGCGCGCGGCGTGACGAAGTCCTTCATCGGGCGGATCAGGCTGACGTGGCCGGCGGGCTTGATGGCGCTGGGGGCCACCGGCAGTTCGCCATCCAGGTACACCGGATCGGAGATGCGGCCCACATGCCAGAGTTGCAGGACGATCTTGCCGCCGTTGGCGTGCACCGCCTTGGTCACGCCGCTCCAGCCGCGCACCTGCTCATCGGACCAGATGCCGGGGGTGTTCGGGTAGCCGACGCCCATGGGCGTCACCGAGGTGGCCTCGCTGATGATCAGGCCAGCCGAGGCGCGCTGCACGTAGTACTCGGCCATCAGGGCATTGGGCACGCGGCCTTCGTCGGCGCGGCAGCGGGTCAGGGGTGCCATGATGACGCGGTTGGCGAGTTCCAGATCGCCGATCTTGATGGGGTCGAACAGTGTGGTCATTGCCTAGATCCTCGAATCATTCGCTCGGTAGGGGTTGCTGGATGGTGAAGGGGGGCGGGTTGCAATCGCATGCAGGTCACAGATCACGGGTGATCCGCTCGATAAAGGCCGCGATGGTCGCATCGTTGCGCTTGAAGAAATTCCACTGACCGACCTTGCGGCTGGTCACCAGACCGGCGCGTTGCAGGGTGGCCAGGTGGGCCGAAACCGTGGATTGCGACAGCCCGGTGGCCTGGTCGAACTTGCCGGCGCACACGCCGATCTCGAAGGAATGGTCGGGCTGCACGAAGTGCGCTGCGGGCTCTTTCAGCCAGCGCAGAATGTCGCGGCGCACCGGATGGGCCAGCGCCTTGATCACTTCGTCCAGGTCCATCTCTTCAGAGTTCATCGGCTCTCCTGCGTAGCTGCAACGGCATATCGCGATGAAGCGAACTTTATATCGAGACTTGGCGATATACAGATCGTTCAAGCAGATAGTGCATATCGACCGCCATGATGGCGCGCCCCTCGCCGTGGCCGGGGCGAGGCTTTAAGCTGGGCGGCATGAACTACCTCGCACACCTTCACCTGGGCGGCGATGCGCCCGCCGAACTGCTCGGCAGCCTGTATGGCGATTTCGTCAAGGGGCCGCTGGCCGGGCAATGGCCGGCTGCCATCGAGGCGGGCATCGCCCTGCACCGACGCATCGATGCCTTCACCGACAGCCATCCGCTGCAGGCCCGGGCGCGGGCGCGCTTTCCCGCCGAGCGGCGGCGGGTGGCCGGGATCTTTCTCGACCTGTTCTTCGACCACTGCCTGGCCCGGGACTGGCAGCGCTACAGCGACCAGCCGCTGCAAGGGTTCACCGATCGTGTCTACCAGGTGCTGGCCGCCGAGCCGCAGTTGCCCGGCAGCCTGCAGCGCATCGCTCCGCGCATGGCGGCGCAGGACTGGCTGGGCAGCTACCAGGAGTTCGAGGTGCTGGGGCAGGTGATCGCCGGCATGTCGCGGCGTTTGTCGCGACCGCGTCTGCTGGATGGCGGGCTGGAGGATCTGCGCCGGCTCTACGAACCGCTGAGCGAGGATTTCAGCGCCTTCTATCCGGCGCTGATGGCTTTCGCCCAGGACCAGCGTGAGGCGCTGCTACAGCCCGCGCGCTGAGCAATCAGCGCTGTCCTGAACCGTTGCGCAGGGTGTCGAACAGGGCTGCATCGACCTTCTTACGGCGGGCGCCTTCCAGGTGCGCGCGCATGCGGTCGGCGGCGGCGAGGCGGTCGCCCTGTTCGATCAGGTCGAGGATTTCCAGGTGCTGCTCGACCTGGGCGCGGCGATGTTCACGGGACACGTCCACGCGGTATTCGACCAGGCGGCGCAGGCGATCCAGACGTTTGAGCGATTGCAGCAGAAAGCGATTGCCGGAAAACCCGGCGATGACCTCGTGGAAGCGCGAGTTGGCTTCGTAGAGTTCCTCGATGGTCATGCTCAGATAGCCGCTCTCGGCGATGAACGCCTGCTGCTTGCGACAGTCCGCCAGCAGCTCGCGGTCGACCTGGAAGGTCGGCGACAACAGCCCGGCCGGCTCGATGATCGAGCGAAAGGCGAAGCTCTCCTCGTAGGCCTCGATCGAGTCGATCACCGGCAGCATCTTCCAGCCCTGGCCGCTGCGCTGTTCGGCCCAACCTTCCTGCTGCATGCGCAGCAGCGCCGTGCGCAACTCGGCGCGCGACACCCCGAACTGGCGCATCAACTCGATCTCGGTGAACTGCTCGGGCAACTGCCGCGACAGGCGCAGGGCGACGAAGCGGCGATACACCGAATCTTCCTCGGCCTCGGCGATTTCCTGCACCAGTTCGTTGAGCTCGTCGGCAGCCTGAGCGAGGAAGAAACCGCGGTTGCGGTCGTGCTTGAGCATGCCGCGTTCGGCGAGATGGTTGAGCACGAACTTCACCGGGGTGCGCGAGGTGTTCAGGGTCTGCGCCAGGTGCGATTCGGCCAGGTGGTGGCCGATGGGCAGGCGCTCGCGACGCACATAGGCGATGACCTCGCGGGCGACGCGCTTCTGCAGGGCAGTGAGAACCGCCGAAGGGGTGTTGTCCTGGGCCATGGCCGTAAGCGTCGATTCCTGTCTGGGGTGATGCGCCGGTGCCGAGCGGCTCGGCAGGCGCTGCATTCTGCTACGTAAACGGTGCCACGCAAAGATGCCGGGCGGCTGGAGATCTTTCAACTTCCAATTGTTTTTTATTCGCCTAAAGAGCAATAATGGTGGCGTCGAATTACGAGGATAGCGGCATTGAATGTAGATTCATGCTGCTGTGCGCGACAGGCTGTGAACAACGTAGCGATAAAAATCATCCAATAACCAGGCTTTCGTTTTCCGCGACCACCTCGATCTGGATCAATCACCACGCTGCTGGTGCACGTACCGAAGGGGACGCCATGTTCAAGACCCACTGGAGCAATCACCTGGGCACGCCGCTGGTCGGTGCCCTCGGCGCGGTGATCGCCACCTTCATCGGCTGGCCGCTGCCCTGGATGATCGGCTCGCTGGTGGCGGTGATCCTGGTGCGCTGCTTCAGCAGCTGGCAGTTGCAGCCGCTGCCGGGCGGGCGCAAGTTCGGCCAGTGGATCATCGGTATCGGCATCGGCCTGCACTTCACGCCGGCGCTGGTCGCGCAGATCGCCGGTCATCTGCTGCCGATCATGGTCGGTGCGCTGATCACCGTGCTCAGCAGCATCGCTGGCGTGTGGTTCATGCGCCGCACCGGCGAGAGCATGGCCACGGCGTACTTTTCCAGCATGCCGGGTGGCTCCAGCGAGATGGTCAACCTTGGTGCCCGTAACGGCGCCGAACTGACCCGAGTGGCAGCCGCACAGAGCCTGCGGGTGGTGGCCGTGGTGCTGCTGGTGCCAGCAGTGTTCAAGTTCCTGCTGGGCGACGGCGAGGTGCACCATCACGCCGTTCACGTCGACTGGCCCTGGCTGGTGCTGATCCTGCCGGTGGCCGGGTTGGCCGGCTGGTTGCTGCAGCGTTACCGGCAGCCCAACCCCTGGCTGTTCGGCCCGCTGCTGGTCAGCGCCGCTGCCAGCATCGGCTTCGACCTCAGCAGCACGCTGCCGGCCGGCGCCAGCCAGGTCGGCCAGCTGATGATCGGCAGCGCCCTGGGCTGCTTCTTCAACCGCGCGTTCTTCCGTTATGCCCCGTCATTCCTGGCCCGTACCCTGATCACCACCCTGGTGATGATGCTGGTGGCGTTCATCGGTGCGGTGCTGGTCGGCTGGGCCAGCGGGCTGGATATCCAGTCCCTGACCCTGGGGATGATGCCCGGCGGCATCGCCGAGATGAGCCTGACGGCCGAGACCCTGCAGCTGGCGGTGCCGCTGGTGACGGCCATGCAGGTGGTGCGGCTGTTTCTGGTGTTGTTCCTGGCCGAGCCGATCTTCCGGCGTTGGTTGCAGAGCGACAGTCCGCAGTTGCGGCAGGCTTGATCGATCCCGTCGTAAATTCACGGGCAGCGGTCGCGGTGCAGTGAGAACGGACGTTGGTGCACTACCTGTAGGAGCGGGCCATGCCCGCGATTTTTTCGCGCGCATGGCCCGCTCCTACAACGGCAGCAGTGCCTGATCGTGTGAAGGGATCCGCCGGGAAAGCTCGCGGCTAAAGCCGCTCCTACGCGGTCGCTGGGATTGCGCTTTTGCCTTGTCGCCCTTGCACCGCGCAAAGATGAGTTCCCAGAAGATCTTGAGCCGGCCCTAAGCCGCAGCCTGGGTTTCCTGCTGCTGCGCCCCATACAGCGCCTCGCTGACCGCTGCCTGGGCGCGGCGGGCCAGGTCGTTGCGGTTGCCCGAGTTGCTGGCGATCGGTTCGAGCAGCTGGATCTCCACCTCGGCGACATCGCTTCCCATCAGGCGCAGCAGGTGCGAGAGCATGTCGTCGTCGCCGATAAAGGGCGTCACATCGCAGCGCTGCCCACCGCGAACATAGCGAATGGCGACCGGCTGCAGGTCGACGCCGCTTTCGATGGCGCTGCTCAGCAGCCGGCCGTGGAAGGTGCGCAGGGCCGCGCCGTCGCAGGTGGTGCCTTCCGGGAAGATCAGCAGGTGGCTGCCGCCCTTCAGGTGGCGACCCAGTTGCTGGTTGAGCAGGCCGCCGTCCCCGGCGCCGCGGCGGATGAACAGGGTGCCGGCCTTGTGCGCCAGCCAGCCGGCCAGCGGCCAGGTGCGCACCTCGGCCTTGGACAGGAACGACAGCGGTGCGAGCATGCCGAGCAGCGGAATATCGGTCCACGAGATGTGATTGCTCAGCCACAGCATCGGTTTGTGCGGAAGCTGCCCCCGCACGCAGACCCGAAACGGCAGGGCTTTGGCCAGGCGCGCCAGCCACCAGCGGGTCAGGCGTTGGCGCAGGCCCGTCAGCTCACGGCGGGTCAGGCGTTCGATCGGCACCAGCAAGGCGGCCAGCAGCGTGCCGATGGCCAGCACGGCCACTAGGCGGATCAGACGCAGATACAGACGCACGTTGCTCATCGGGTTTTGACCTGGACGGGGGAAAGAGGAGGGCGTGCGCCGCTGTATGAGCGGGCAACGCCCGGCGCGGCCTTTCTACCGTGCCAGGGCGCCGGGTTCAAGTCCCGCTCAGACCGCTGCCTTGAAGTGCCGGGCGTAGCGTGGGCACAGCTCGTCGCGCTTGAGCAGGATGAACACGTCGGCCACCTGGAAGTCCTTGTCCCAGCAGGGCTCGCCGCAGATCTTGGCGCCCAGGCGCATGTAGGCCTTGAGCAACGGCGGCATCTCGGCGATCACGTTGCCCGAGATCTCCAGGCTGGGCAGCGGAGTCTTCGGCTCGGCGCGCAGGTTCTCGGTGCACAGGTAGCGTTCGCGCAGGCGCTGCATGATCGCCTGGGCCTGGATGCCGCCATCCTGCATGGGAATGCTGGCGCAGCCCATCAGGTAGCGGTAGCCGCCCTCGTTGAGCACTTCGGCCAGTTCGGCCCATAGCACCGCGATGGTGCCACCGTTGCGGTACGCGGCATCCACACAGGTGCGGCCGATTTCCAGCACCGGCCCTTGCAGATGACGCAGGCCGTGAAGGGCGAATTCCTCTTCGCTGTAGAAACGCCCCAGGCCGGCGGCTGCCCGATGGTCGAGCAGGCGCGTGGTGGCCACCAGTTCGCCGCTGTTCAGGTCGCGTACGCCGATGTGCTGGCAGTGCACGTCGTAGTCGTCCATGTCCAGGCCCAGCTCGGCGCCCTTGAGCTTGGCATCGAATTCGGCACTGAACACGCGAAAGCGCAGGGCCTGGGCTTCGCGCAGGGCGCGTGGCGTGCTCAGGCGTTCGGCCTGCAGGCGTCGGGGAGTGTTGCTGCGCTCGGGTGCCATGGCGTTCTGGGTCATGCCTTACCTCCGTTGCCGGTCGGGCAGCCTTGCTGCGCACGAACCGGATTAGCCTGCAGACCTGAGCAATCTCAGGAAACACATTCAGGCTAGGCAGGGCGGGTGTCACGCCTGTGAAGGTTCGGTGATGCTTGTGTGACAGCCCCGCCGGGCAGGGACAGCGCGAACACGCGTGCAGCGCAGGGGCATCCTGCTTACCATGTGCGCCCCTCAACCCATCGAGCGCTCGTGGCGTATGTTCTTCATCAGAAACCTCGGCTTGCCCTTCATCCTGATCATCGGCGGCGTGGTCGCCCTGATGGGGCTGGCGATCCTCTCCCGGCAGGGCGGTGAGGCAGCGGCCTGGGCGCGGACGATCTTTCCCTGGATGATCCTCCTGCCGGCCCTTGGCGCGGCCTGGTCGGCACGGCGACTGGTGCAGATCGGGCAGTGGCGGCGCGGCACCCTGAATGGCGATTGCCCGCGTTGCACCGGGGTGATGAGCGGCGGACGTTGCCGCATGTGCGGGCAGCGCTGAGCAGCGCCGGCAACAAGGCCTGCCGGCTGTGGCCGCCACGCTCCGCGGCATGGACGTGGCGATGATCGTGCCGCCGCATGGCCGGCCGTTCGTGGGGCGCGAGATGGTCAGCGCCTTTCTGTACTGGATCGACAGCCTGGAGTGCGGGCTTGACCTGCTCTGCCCCGAGGACTATCGGCTGCCGCGCCAGGGCCGTGATCGTTTCAGCGCGCGTGGGTGCGCCGCGCTTTGCAAGGCGCACGCGCCCGGCTATCGTGGCGCTTTCCCCGTTGCCGCCGAGATGTCATGCGCCGCTTTTCCCACCTTCTTCGTGTGAGTGCCTGATGCCTGGTCAGGTCTATCCCTGGCGCCAGGGCAACCAGTTCACGCTGCTCAACGACGGCCCGGCGTTCTTCCCGCGGATGATCGCCTGCATCGACGCCGCCCGTGAAACGGTGGAACTCGAACAGTACCTGGTGTGCAGCAGCGCCTGCACCGATGCGCTGCTGCGAGCCCTGTGCGAGGCGGCCGCGCGGGGGGTGGCGGTGCGCTGCCTGTTCGACGCCTTCGGCTGTCAGGCGCTGAATGCCGGAGACCGCCAACGCATGCTCGATGCCGGCATCCAGCTGCGCTGGTACAACCCGCTGCGCTGGCGGCGTGGCGTGCGCAACCTGTACCGCGACCACCGCAAGCTGCTGGTGGTCGACAGCCAGCTGGCCTTCGTGGGCGGCACTGGCTCGACCGATGATTTCTGGATGCCGGGGGAGCCCGAGAGCGCCTGGCATGAAGTGATGGTGGAAATCGAAGGACCGCTGGTAGCCGACTGGTTGCAGCTGTTCGACCGCCAGTGGCAGGCCAACAATTCGCGCTTCGCCTGGCGCCCCTATCTCACCCCCCATCGCCAGCCCTTGCCGCACCTGCCCGCAGCGGGCACCGGTTGGGGGCGGGTAGCCTATGCCGATGCCCGCCAGCACCGCGACATCCTGCAGGCGCTGGTGCGCGCGCTGAACGGCGCCAAGCACCGGGTGTGGCTGGCCACGCCGTACTTCCTGCCCACCTGGCGGGTGCGCCGGGCGCTGCGCAAGGCCGCCGGGCGGGGCGTCGACGTGCGCCTGCTGCTCAGCGGCCGGCATACCGACAACCCGCCGGTGCGCTTCGCCGGGCAGCGTTACTACCCGCGGCTGCTCAGGGCCGGCGTGCGCATTTTCGAATTCCGCCCACGCTTCCTGCACCTGAAGATGGTGCTGGTGGACGACTGGACCAGCGTCGGCTCCTGCAACTTCGACCACTGGAACCTGCGCTTCAACCTCGACGCCAACGTCGAAACGCTGGACGCCGCCTTCACCGCGGCGGTGCAGCAGAGTTTCGAGCGCGATTTCCCGCAGAGCCGCGAGGTCGACCTGCAGATGTGGCAGGCGCGGCCGTTCTGGACCCGGGTGCGTCAGCGCATCTGGGGCTGGGCGGATCGGCTGATCGTCAACCTGCTCGATCGACGCCGCTGATTCGCCCCAGTATCCGCAGGTACAGGCGCATGGTGGTGCCCACCCCTGGCGCCGTTTCCACCCGCACGTCACCGCCCGTGGTGTTGGCGAACTCGCGGGCCTGGGCCAGGCCCAGCCCGGTGCCCTTGCCGGCCTGCTTGGTGGTGAAGAAGGGGTCGAAGATCCTGGCCGCCAGCTCGGCGGACATGCCCGGGCCGTCATCGCGGACGCTCAGCACCAGGTAATTGCCGTCGCTCAATTGCTCGTCGCCGATCAGGTGCTCCTGGTGGGTGGCGACCAGCACACGACCGCGGCCCTGCATGGCGTCGCGGGCATTGCTGAGCAGATTGAGCACCACCGCCTGCAACTGCACCTCGTCGCACATCACGCCGACATCGCGGGCACCCAGGTCGAGGCTCAGGGTGACGGCATCGCCCAGGGTACCGGCCAGCAGCTCGTGGGCGGCGCCAAGGCGTTCGCTGATATCGATGCACACCAGCTCGGGGCCGTCCTGGCGGACGTTGGCGAGCAACTGGCGGATCAGCTTGCCGCCTTGTTCCACCGCCTGCAGGCCGGTCTGCGTGAAGCGCTCCACGTCCGCCGGCCGCCGCGCCCGCAACTGGGCCATCTGCAGGCTGGTGCTGAGTACCTGCAGCAGGTTGTTGACGTCGTGGGCGATGCTCGCGGTCAGCATGCCCAGGGAAGACACGCGGCGCGCGTGGCGTAGCGATTGCTCGGCCTCGCGATGCCGCGCCTGGGCCTGTTCCAGTTCATCGAGCAACACGCTGGCACGCCGCTCGCGTTGCAACTCCAGCAGGCGCAATTGCAGCAGTGCGGCGGTCTGCCGGGCCAGTGCCTGCAGCGCCTGGCGCTGGTGCTCGGAGAGGGTGCGTGGACGGGTGTCGATCACGCACACGGTGCCCAGCGGATGGCCGGCGTCGGTGCGGATCGGTGCGCCGGCATAGAAGCGTATGTGCGGCTCGCCGAGCACCAGGGCGCTGTGCTGGAAGCGCGGATCCAGCAGGGCGTCCTCCACCACCAGCAGGTCATCGGGCTCGAGAATCGCATGGGCGCAGAAGGCCAGGTCACGGTGCGTCTGGCGTACGTCCAGGCCCACGCAGGCCTTGAACCATTGCCGCTCGCGATCCACCAGGGAGACCAGGGCGATCGGGGTGTCGCACAGGGTCGTCGCCAGCAGCACGACGTCATCGAAGTTCTGCTCGGGTGCCGAATCGAGGATGTCCAAGTGTTCGAGCGAGCGCACGCGCTCGTCGTCGTCGAGCGGCGCTGGGGCAGGGCGGTGGGGCATCGGTGGGTACCGCGGAAAGAGTGGCGGCATGATGCGCTGTACAGTGTACAAGAGGCAAGCAACTTGTCGGCGCTGCCGGCGTATCGAGCAGGGCGCCGGTGGGCACTGCGGAGCGCCCGCTTGAAAGTGTTGAACCAGGGTTTTGCCGCTTCGGTCACAACCTGCAGATGGCCTTGCAAGGCCGCGCACAGCCGTTAGCCGATGAGGTAATTCCATGCAGATCTTCGAAGCGTTGCGCGAGAGTCATGACCGCCAGCGGGCGATGGCCGAGGCGCTGATCGCGACCACCGGCGATTCCCCCGAGCGGGCCCGTTATTACAGCGAGCTGAAGGACGAACTGCTGGCCCATGCCCGGGCCGAGGAACGCTTCTTCTATTCGCCATTGATGAAACACGATGCCGGGGTCGACCTGTCCCGCCATGGTGTGGCCGAGCACCACGAAATGGACGAGTTGCTGGAAACCCTGGAGGACACCGACCCGTCCAGCCCGTCGTGGATCGCCACGGCGCGCAAGCTCAAGGACAAGATCTTCCATCACCTGGAAGACGAGGAGCACACCTTCTTCCAGCAGGCCGGCAAGATGCTCACCGACCAGCAGAAAACCACCCTGGCCACCCAGTACGTGAAGGACTACGAGGACGCACTGGACTGACCGGCGCCCCGCCTGGCGGTCAGTCGGCGAGCAGTTCACGCACCCGCGAGGCCAGGGCATCGAGGGCGAACGGTTTGGTCAGCACGGTGATACCGGGTGCCAGCTGCCCGTCGGTGAGCAGCGAGTTTTCCGCATAGCCGGTGATCAACAGCACCGGCATGTCCGGCCTGACCAGGCGTCCGGCGTCGGCCATCTGCCGGCCGTTCATGCCGCCGGGCAGACCCACGTCACTGATCAGCAGGTCGATGGTAGCGTCCGAGTGCAGCAGGCCGATGCCCGCTGCGCTGTCGCTGGCCTCGATGACGGTCAGCCCCAGTTCCTCCAGTACGTCGTTCACCAGCAGGCGGATCGTCGGTTCATCGTCGACCACCAGCACGGTCTTGCCCCGTCGCTCTGCTGTGGGTTCCAGCGCTGCCATGTTGCCGGGCTGCGTGTCGCTCTGCGGGGCGCCGCTATGGCGGGGCAGGTAGAGGGTCACCACGGTGCCTTCGCCAACCACCGAGACGATGCGCATCTGCCCGCCGGACTGCTTGGCGAAACCGTAGGCCATGGACAGCCCCAGGCCGGTGCCTTCACCGATCGGCTTGGTGGTGAAGAACGGCTCCACCGCGCGGGCGACGATCTGCGCCGGCATGCCCACGCCTTCGTCGCTGACCGCCAGGCTCAGGTACGGCCCCTCGGCCAGGTTGAGTGCCGCGGCCTGGGTCGCATCGATGTGCAGGTTGCGGGTGGTGGTCTTGATCACGCCGCCGCCCGGCATGGCGTCTCGGGCATTGATACACAGGTTGAGCAGGGTGTTTTCCAGCTGCGAGGCGTCCACCAGGGCCGTCCACAGCTCGGCCTGCAAATCGCTTTCCAGGCGGATGCCGGGGCCGACGGTGCGTTGAATCATTTCCAGCATGCCGGCGATCAGCCCGTTGGCATCGGTGGGCTTGGGCAGCAGGGTCTGGCGGCGCGAGAAGGCCAGCAGCCGGTGGGTCAGCGCGGCGGCGCGGCGGGTGGCGGTTTCCGCTGCGCCCATGTACCGCCCGAGTTCATGGAAGCGGCCCTGCTCGATGCGCAGGTGCATCAACTCCAGCGCGCCGGAAATGCCCGCCAGCAGGTTGTTGAAGTCATGGGCCAGGCCGCCGGTCAGCTGGCCGATGGCTTCCATCTTCTGGGACTGGCGCAGGGATTCCTCGGCCATGTGCTGGGCGGTGACATCGCGGCCGACGAAATGGAAGACCCGCCCTGACGGATCCGGCGCGGCGGTCCACATGAACGAACGCGCTTCGCCGCCCCTGCTGCGCAGGCGGCTGGTGAAACCGCTGACCTTCTCGCCCTGGCCGAGGCGCGCCAGGAGGTCGAGCACGTCGGCCCGGTCGTCTTCGACCACCACCTCGAGAAACGGCATGCTCAGCAGCTTTTCCACCTCCCAGCCGAGCAGCTGGGTCCAGGCCGGGTTGATGGTCTTGAAGTAGCCGTCCAGACCTGCCGAGCCCATCAGGTCGTTGGTGCTCTCCCACAGGCGGTCGCGCTCGGCGGTGCGCTTGCGCAGTTCGGCGCGGTTCAGTTTCTCGCGGGTGATGTCGCGTGCCGAACAGTAGGTCTTGCGGCCATCGGGCACCGCCACCCAGGACAGCCAGCGCCATTCGCCGTTGCGGCAGCGGAAACGATGCTCCAGGCCCAGGGCCGGCTCGCCGGCCTCCTTGAATTTGAGCCATACGCTTTGCGTACCGGGCTGATCCTTGGGGTGGACGAATTCCAGGAAGTGCACGCTCGCCAGCTCTTCCTCGCTCCAGCCCAGGGTGACCTGCCAGGCCGGGTTGGTGGCTTCGAAGTAGCCATCGTGGTTGAGCACGCCGAGCAGGTCGGGGGTGATCTGCCAGGTGCGGCCCCGCTCGAAGGTCTGGGCGATGACCTTCTGTTCCAGCTCGGCATTGAGCGCCATGACCCGCGCCATGGCGCGGTCGCGTTCGCCTTCGATGGCACGCCGCTCCTCGACGTTGATCAGCACGCCGGGAAAGCTCAGGCCCGTGCCGTCGGCGGCCAGTTCGACGCGGCCGTTGGCCTCCAGCCAGTAGTAATGGCCGTCGGCGCGGCGCACGCGGTACTGGTGGGCGTAGGGGCCGCCCCGGGCGATCGCTTCGTTGATGGCGGCGTGCAGGCTGTCGATATCCTCGGGATGGACCGTCTCCACCACCTGTTGCAGGCTGAGGCCCCGGCGACCCAGCGCCGGGTCGAGGCCGAAGCTGCGGGCGAAGGCTTCATCGACGGTGAACTGGTTGGTCGGCAGGTCCCAGAACCAGGTGCCGATGATCGCCCCGGCGGCCAGCGCCAGCTGCACCCGTTCGGCATTGGCGATGGCCGGCTGCTCGATGGTCACCACCTGGGTGGTTTCGATGGCCACGTTGAGAAAACCGGCGATCGCTCCGCTGGCGTCGCTCAGCGGGCTGTAGGAAAAGGTCCAGTAGGTGTCTTCCGGGTAGCCGTTGCGGGTCGTCAGCAGGTGCATGTGCTGCTGGTGCACCGGCTCGCCCGCCAGTACCTGGTCGACCAGCGGGGCGATGGTCGGCCAGACGTCCGGCCAGACCGCTTCGATCGGACGCCCCAGTGCCCACGGGTGACGTTCGCCGAGCAGCGCGATGTAGGCATCGTTGTAGATCAGGGTCCGCGCCGGGCCCCAGGTCGCGCACATGGCGAAACTGCTGGTGCGCATGATGGCGCAGGTGGTGCGCAACTCGGCAGGCCAGCGCGCTTGCGCACCTAACGGAGTAGCGGCCCAGTCGAAATCGTCGAGGATGGATGGCACGGGGAGAACCTTGCGCTGGCGGTGCGGATCAGGCTGCAAGTGTGCCATCAGCGGGCGTGGGGACACAGGATCATCTGCGCCGATTGTCAGCGATCATCAGAATTCCTGTGCTGAACCGACGTGAGGCTGATACAGGGTTGTACAGCGCTTATTCAATGTAGAACTTCTTGCCGCCGCGCTGCTCGAATTCAGGACAGGGGCCTGCCATTGGCCTCGCCAGCAGCGCGATAGGTAAGCCGATGCCCACAGGTGGCAAGCATGATTTTCGGGTCGATAACGCCTCTTCGGGCGATATTTCCGGCTCGGGCAAGAACATCTTCTTCGCGGCGGTGGAAACCACCCGCATGCCGATGATCGTGACCGATCCCAATCGGCCCGATAATCCGATCATCTTCGCCAACAACGCCTTTCTGGAAATGACCGGCTACGAGGTCGACGAAATCGTCGGCCAGAACTGCCGGTTCCTGCAGGGGGCGGAGACCGATCGCTCGGTGGTGGCCCAGGTGCGCGACGCCATCAATGCGCGCCGGGAAATCTCGGTGGAGCTGATCAACTACCGCAAGGACGGCTCCACCTTCTGGAATGCGCTGTTCATCTCGCCGGTCTACAACGATGCCGGCGAGCTGATCTACTTCTTCGCCTCGCAGCTGGACATCAGCCGCCGTCGCGATGCCGAGGAGGGCCTGCGCCAGGCGCAGAAGATGGAGGCGCTGGGCCAGCTGACCGGTGGCATCGCCCACGACTTCAACAACCTGCTGCAGGTGATGATCGGCTACCTGGAAGTGCTCGAGCGCACGGCGAGCAAACCCGAGTACGATCAGGACCGCATCCTGCGGTGCGTCAACAACGCCCGCAACGCCGCCGACCGCGCCGCCACCCTGACCCAACAGCTGCTGGCGTTCTCGCGCAAGCAGAAACTCGAAGGCCGGGTGCTCAACCTCAACGGGTTGATCAGCGGCTTCCAGGAACTGGGCGAACGCACCCTGGGGCACGCCAACCTGCGCCTGACGCTCGACAAGACCCTGTGGAACTGCCGCATCGATCCGACCCAGGCCGAAGTGGCGTTTCTCAATATCCTGATCAACGCCCGCGACGCGCTGGAAGGCCGCGAGCAGCCCGCAGTACATATCGAAACCAAGAACGTGACGGTCGAAGAGCTGGGCAGCATGTCCTACGACGGCCTGATGCCGGGGCGCTACGTCAGCGTGGCCATTACCGACAACGGCATGGGCATGTCCGACAGCGTGAGCAGTCGGGTCATGGATCCGTTCTTCACCACCAAGGACGAAGGCAAGGGCTCCGGGCTCGGGCTGTCGATGGTCTACGGTTTCGTCAAGCAGTCCGGCGGCACCGTGCGCATCTACTCCGAAGAGGGCGTCGGCACCACGCTGCGCCTGTACTTCCCGGCCGACGACAGCCAGGTGATTCACAGCCCGGCGAAGGAGCGCACCAACGAGCGCAACGGTACCGAGCGCGTGCTGGTGGTCGAGGACCGCCCGGACGTGGCCGACCTCGCCCGCATGGTGCTGGAGGATTACGGCTACGTCGCCGACATCGCCCTGAATGCCCGGGAAGCCCTGCTGCGCCTGGACGTGGCCGACTACGACCTGCTGTTCACCGACCTGATCATGCCCGGCGGCATGAACGGCGTGATGCTGGCCCGCGAGGCGCGGCGTCGCAAACCGGAGCTCAAGGTGCTGTTGACCACCGGTTATGCGGAGAACTCGCTGGAACGCACCGATGCCGGTGGCAGCGAGTTCGACGTGATCTCCAAGCCGTACGTGCCCAACGAGCTGGCGCGCAAGGTGCGTCAGGTGATCGACGGCCCTACCGGGGTGGGCTGAGGCACCTGCGGCAGGGGCTGGCACGGCTGGTCGTGGTGCCTTTTGGTGCACGCTGACGAGTGGTCGGAAGACTATACGAACTGTTCTGCATGTATACGCCTCACAAGGGTATGGACAAATACATCAGCAGATTCAAGACGGAAACCGGCTGCCAGCTCGAACTCGAACGAGGCCCCACCGGCATCTGCTTCAAGGCGATGTCGGGCAGTGGGCAATGCCTGGGGCAACGGCACCTGAGTACGTCGCAACTGGGCAACGGCGCCCTCGTCCAGGCGGTGATGCTGGACTTCATCGCCCAGGTCAAGCGCTTGCTGGAGCTCGACGGCCAGGCCGTTTCGATGCCCACCGATTCCTCCAGCACAGACTCCGACACCGCCCCTCGCCGCTGAGCCCACCTGCCGGAGGCGTGCAAAAATCCCCTCATGATCGGCTGTTTCGCAGCTACCGCGTTGGCAGGCGCGCTGTATAAAGTGGAGCCCTTTCGCTGGTACAGGCCGTCGCTCCATGAATCTCTGGTTCCGCCTTTTCCTGATGCTGCTGCGTCGTCCCTGGCGCCGCCCCGTTTCGGCGTTCGCCACCACCGTGGTGCGCATGCGGGTATGGCCGCTGGATCTGGACCTCAACCGGCACGTCACCAATGGTCGCTACTTCACCCTCGCCGATATCGGACGCATGGATTACGTGCTGCGCAGCGGCGCGTTCCGGGTAGCGCTGCGGCAACGTGCGCTGCCCATCGTCGGTGACGTATGGGGCAAGTTTCGTCGCGAGCTGAGGGTGTTCGAGTCCTTCGAGATCCATACCCGCATGCTGGGCTGGGACGACAAGTGGAGCTTCATGGAGCACCGCTTCGTCAAGGATGGGCGGGTGGCCGGGGTGGTGATCATGCGCGGCCTGTTTCGCGGGCGGCAGGGCAATGTCCCGCCCGGCGATTTTGCCGGCGAGCTCGGCCTGCCGGCGCAATCGCCGCCGCTGCCGGACTGGCTGAGCGACTGGTCCGACAGCTGCGACCGGCTGAGCGGTCAACTGCGGGGTGAGGAGCAGTAGCGCAGGCGCTACGCCGGGCGCGCGGGCTCATGGCCCGGGCGCCGTTGGGCGCAGCGGCCTTGGGACCGGCCCGCAGTCAGGCCAGCGTTGCCAGGTCGGCGGCGTCGAAGCCTGGCAGCGGCTCGCCATTGCGAACCTTGTTGGCCCATGCAGCATCGGAAATCAGCACCCGGCCCACGGCGATCAGGTCGAACTCCTCGCGCTCCAGGCGCAGGTGCAGGTTGTCCAGCACCGCCGCGCCGGAGCCCTTGCCACCGAAGGCGGCGAAGAAGTCACCGTCGAGCCCGACCGAGCCGACGCTGATGGTCGCCGCACCGGTGAGCTTCTTCGCCCAGCCGGCGAAGTTCAGGCCCTCGGCACCGTCGAGTTCCGGGAACTCCGGTTCCCAGAAGCGCCGCTGCGAACAGTGCAGGATGTCCACGCCGGCCTCGACCAGGGGCGCCAGCCATTCGCTCATCTGCTCGGGGGTAGTGGCCAGGCGCGCGGCGTAGTCCTGCTGCTTCCACTGGCTGACCCGCAGGATCAGCGGGAAGTCAGCCCCCACCGCCGCCCGTACCGCACGCACCGCCTCGGCGGCGAAGCGCGAGCGTTCGGCAATGGTGGCGCCACCAAAGGCATCGGTGCGGGTGTTGGTACCGGGCCAGAAGAACTGGTCGATCAGGTAGCCGTGGGCGCCGTGCAATTCCACGGTATCGAAGCCCAGGCGCTTGGCATCGGCCGCCGCCCTGGCAAAGGCGGCCACGGTGTCGGCGATGTCTTCCAGGCTCATCGCCACGCCGCGCGGATCATCCGGTGCCACCAGCCCGGACGGGCTTTCGACCGGTGCATCGGGTACCCACTCGCCGCGCGAACGGGTCGAGCCGGTGTGCCAGATCTGCGGGCCGATGCGCCCACCGGCCGCGTGCACGGCCTCGGCCACGCCGGCCCAGCCAGCCAGGGCCGCCTCGCCGTGGAAGAAGGGGATGCCCGGCATGTTGCGCGAGGCCGGGCGGTCGATCACCGTGCCCTCGGTGAGAATCAGCCCCACGCCGCCTTCGGCACGGCGCCGGTAGTACGCGGCATGCGCCTGGCCGGGAATGCCCTCCGGCGCCATGCTGCGGGTCATGGGCGCCATGACGATGCGGTTGGGGAGATCCAGGCTTTTCAGTTTGAAGGGGCTGAACAGAACGTCAGACATGGACACCTCATCTCGGGTCGGATGGCCGCTGCGATCAGCGGCTTGCAATATGGGGAGGGCTGGACCGGGCGCGGCGCGCCGGTTGCCCTCGACAGCGAAGCGCCGCCATATGCCCACGGCCATCACCAGCTTGCAAGATTCGCTGCACCGCTGATACCTGCGCCATTCATGGCGCGAATACCGGCAGGGGCTGCCGCTGGCCGTCAGGATTATGTTCATCATCTTTGCTCTCCCGGCCTTTTTGATTATGATCGACATCAATATGTGCGGATGTCATGGAGGTGAGCGTGAACCTGGAGGCGGCGATATGCGCGTGAGCAAGGCCCAGGCCCAGGCGAACCGGGCGCTGATCGTTGAAACGGCATCCCGGCTGTTCCGCGAACGCGGCTACGACGGCGTGGGCGTGGCTGACCTGATGGCGGCCGCCGGTTTCACCCACGGCGGCTTCTACAAGCACTTCGCTTCCAAGGCCGACCTGATAGCGGAGTCTGCCGCCTGCGGTATCGCGAAAAGCCTGGAGCACAGCCAGGATCTGAGTGCGCGGCAGTTCTTCGACCGCTACCTGACGCGCCAGCACCGCGATGCCCGGGATCTGGGCTGCACGCTTCCCGCCCTGGGCGGCGATGCGGCGCGCCAGCCGGAAGCCCTCAAGGCAGTCTTCGCCGACGCCATCGAGGCCCTGCTGACGGCGCTGGCGCGCCATGACCAGGAGACCGGCGAGCAGGGGCGGGCCCAGCTTGTCGGCCAGCTCGCCCAGGTGGTTGGCGCCATCGTGCTGTCACGGGCCTGCCCCGATGATTCGCCCCTGGCCGATGAAATCCTCAGCGCCTGCCGCTCGCACGGCACGTCCTGAAACGCCGTGAACCAATGTGCACCTGCCACGTACAGGGAGACCGCCATGACCCTTCACTACCTCGATGACCTTGCCCCCGGGCAGCGTTTCACCGGCGCCACCCGGGCGCGTGTCGACGAAGAGGCGATCAAGGCCTTTGCCCGTGAGTTCGATCCGCAACCCTTTCATCTCGATAACGAGGCAGCGCGCGATTCGCTGTTCGGCTCGCTGGCGGCCAGTGGTTGGCACACCGCGGCGCTGACCATGCGCCTGCTGGTGGACAGCGAGCCGAAGCTGGCCGGCGGCATCATCGGCGCCGGCTTCGATGAGTTGCGCTGGCCGCTGCCCGTGCGGCCCGGTGACGAGCTGCGGGTCGAACTCGAGGTGCTGGAGGTGCGGCCGTCCAGGAGCAAGCCTACCCAGGGCCTGGTCAAGCTGCGCACCACCACCCTGAATCAGCACGATCAGGCGGTACAGATTTCCGTGGGTAACCTGGTGGTGCCACGGCGCCCCGCGCAGTAGATGCAACCGACCTAAGCCGCCTGGCGGCATGACGACAGTGGAGCAGACCATGAAATACGCAGCGTTCGGCACTACCGGCTTGCAGGTTTCCCAGGTGGCACTGGGCACGGGCAACTTCGGCACGGGGTGGGGCCATGGCGCCGACCCGGATACCAGCAAAAGCATGTTCGAGGCCTACGTCGAGGCCGGTGGCAACTTCATCGATACGGCGGACGTCTATCAGTTCGGCCAGTCCGAGACGCTGCTCGGCACCCTGCTGGCAGGGCGCCGCGAGGACTTCCTGCTCGCCAGCAAGTACACCAGCGGTGCAGTGCCGAACGCCAACCGCCTGGTGACCGGCAACAGTCGCAAGGCCATGGTCGCCTCCGTCGAAGCCAGCCTCAAGCGCCTGAAGACCGACCGCATCGATCTCTACTGGGTGCACCACCCCGATGGCGTGACGCCGGCCGAGGAACTGCTCCGCGGGCTCGATGACCTGGCCCGAGCCGGCAAGATCCTCTACGCCGGGCTGTCCAACTTCCCGGCCTGGCGCCTGGCCCATATCGCCACGCTGGCCGAGCTGACCCGGGCGCTGCCCATCGCCGCCGCGCAGTTCGAGCACAGCCTGGTACATCGCGATCCCGAGACCGACCTGTTCCAGGCGTGCCGGGCCCTGGGGCTGGGCATGGTCACCTGGTCGCCGCTGGGCGGTGGCATGCTCACCGGCAAGTATCGCCAGGGCGAGAAGGGCCGCGCCGAAGGGCTGGGCGGGCGGGTATTCCAGGCCGAGAACTCGCCGCAGCGTACGCAGATCCTCGATACCGTGCTGGCGATCGCCGAGGAGCTGGGCGCCACGCCGGGCCAGGTCGCCATCGCCTGGGCCGGCAGCCACGGCGCGGTGCCGATCATCGGGCCGCGTTCCCTGGCGCAGGCTACCGACAACCTCGGCGCGCTGGCGCTCGAGCTGTCGACCGAGCAGCTCGCGCGGCTCGACGCGGTGAGCGCCCTTGGCGAGGCCACGCCTGCGAGAACACCGCTGCCCGGCATGCCCGTGATCGCCTGATAGCGGCGCCGCGCCAAAACCCTCTCCACGCAGTATGATGGCGTATGGCTATGTCGCGTCGGGTGCCTGCCGCCCGGCATGACGCAGGGGGAGAGGGCATGGATTCGCTGAGCAAACCGCAACTCAAGGAACTGGTACGACGCGTCATCGTCGCCCAGGGCAATGCCTTCATCAAGGAGCTGTTGCGCGGCACCGGGGTCAAGATTGGCGCGACCAAGGAAGACTTCGCTGCCAACCTCGATGCCGCCATCGATGCCGATGAGCTGACCCAGGAAGAGCTCGAAGCCTGGCTGGCGGAAGTCGAAGGGTGGGGCGATCAGCATCTTTACCTGATCGAGCCGCCGCAGGTCGAAGCGGCCATGCTCGCAACCGGCATTGCAGGGGGCGTTCACGCCAGCGTGCTGAACGCCGGCGCCAGCCTGGACTTTCCAGCGGCACTCACGCTCAAGCACATCGCCCAGTCCGACGCCGGCCTGTCGATGGTCTGGCACCAGGGCAAGGCCGGCTGGAATCGCTTCAAGCCCAAGGATTTCACCCTCGAAGAAGGGTTGGAACAGTACCGTTTCGACGCATACCGGCAGCGCCTGGACCGCAGCGTGGTGCGCTTCGAATGGCGCTTCGCCGACCCTTATTGCCTGGTGCTGATTCACCGCAACCCGCAGATCGACCACAAGGCGGTCTTTCAGGACGTGCGCCTAACCCTGGTGGCGATTGGCTGCCCGGACGCCGCCCTGCAACCAATTCCCCTCGACCAGGCGGTAAAGGTCGCCGCGAGCAGGGGCAAGGGCGTGCACTCGACCCGCTTCGAGCTCGACGGTGGTTACGTGGAGATGGCCTCGACCCTCGCCGACGGCGGCATCGATGCGGTCGAGCCGGTGCGCGTGGTGCTGCAGGCGGTGGACACCGGGCAGTTCGACCGGGCCCAGGGCATGCTGCATTTCGCCGCCGAGGAACACGGCACCAGCCGGCGGATCGCCGTGCAGGTCCATGGTCGTGAAGGGCGGCTGCGCATCTGGGCGCAATGCAAGCGCGAAGACGTGCTGCGTATCGTCGAGCTGCTCTGGGCGTACAACAGCGCGCCATGAGTGCTGCCCGGTCAGACCGCTGGCAGGCGGAAGTCGAGCGCCGTCTGGGCCAGGGCGTCGAGCTGGAATTCACCCTGGGCCAGTTCGCCCTGGCGGTCGGGGCTGCGCCTGGCGATGGCGCGCTGCACGCCTTTCTCGACGGCCTGGTCAGCGCCGCGATTGCCCTGCGCAGCGACGCCTATCGCTGTCCCATGGCGCCCTGTGCGCGCTTGCTGCCGGCTGGTACGGCCAATACGGTCTGCCCGTTCTGCCTGGCGGATTTCCAGCAGGAGGGCGTGGCGCCCGAGGTCGAGCCCGCCTACCGGCTGGTGGGCGAGAGCAGCCGCGATATCCGCTGGGTGATCGTCATCCACGGCATGAACAGCCGCGCCAAATGGCAGGAAGCGTTCAGCTGGGAAATCGCCAACCGGCTCAGCTATTCGGCCCCGGTACTGATCTACAAATACGGCTGGGCGACCATCGACGTCTTTGCCCGCTGGCTGCACGAGCGTCTCGCCCGGCGCCTGGGCGAGCGCATGCGCATCGCCATCGAAGAAGCGCAAAAGAGCCGGCTACCCGACCGACCGGACATCATCGCCCACAGCTTCGGTACGCTGCTGCTGTCGCGGGTGCTGGAGAACCCGGCGTTCGCCGACCTGAAATTCGGTCGCATCATTACCGCGGCGAGCATCGTGCGCCCGGATTTCGACTGGGATCGGCTGATCGAACAGGGGCGCGTCGAGGCGGTGCTCAACCATGTCGGCGGCCGGGATCGCGCGGTGCCCTTGGCACAGTTCGTCATTCCCGGTGCCGGGCCGGGCGGCAAGGTAGGCTATCTGGCCGCCGCGACGCTCAACGTGCGCGCCGACCACTATGGCCACTCGGGTTTCTTCATTCCTGAAAACCTCGGCGCGGCAATCTCGCGGCATGGCCTGTGGCAGGCTTTCCTGACCCGGCCCCTGGCCCATTTCCGCCCGGCGGGCGCCTTCGTGCCTGGGCCGCACTGGCGCCCGGCACCGCTGCCGCTGCGGTTGTGCACGCGGGCGCTGGCCTACGGCCTGTTCTGGGTGCTGGCGCCGTTCTCGTGGCTGCGGCGCCGGCTCGATCCCTGAACCAGGGGGCTGGCCCGGCGATTGCTCAGTTGCTCGGACGTTGCTTGGTCGAGTCCAGTTCTGCCTTGCTGGCCGTGGTGATCTCGGTGATCTGCGCCGATTTGGCAATGGCGTAGTCGAAGGTGTCCTGCATCCTGGCGATCGCTTCGGTCGGCGTGCCTTTCAATCCGCCGCTGGCGGCCCAGTCGAAGTTCCACACCCCGGACAGCTCATCGGCACCGGCCACGTCGTGGGTCTCGATGGCCGTGAATACGTCAGGGTGACGCTGCATGTACTTGGCCGCCTCGACCACATCGCTCGGCACCTTGCCCGAGGTGTCGTTGGCCAGCTGCGACACCTCCTGCTTGGTGATCGCCTGCTTGCCGTTCTGGCGCATGTAGTCGGCAATGGTCTTGCTGGATTTGGCGATGTCCAACTTGGCATCGAAAGCCGAAGTCGACGAGTTCGGAGTATTCGGGTTACCGCCGGTAGGTGAAACGGTCGTGGACATCGGCTCTGCTCCCTCAGTGGATGAACGGCGTGTGGCAGACGTTATCGTCCGCACCCTGGACGTTATCAGCAGGTAGGCGGCTACAGCGCAGTGCCTTCACGACAATTCGCAACTATCCGAATATTTCACAGGCTTTCACAGCTGGCGGGACCAACGCAGCGCAGCACCCCTGGGCATCCTGCCCGGCGTGCTGCTTGCTTCGGGTGGCGTGCAAGGCCCTAGAGGCGGGGGGCACTCTTGATCGTCGACAGGGCGCGTTCGATGGCTTCGTGGGGCGTCGAGGGCATGGGTTGCTCGACGTAGTTGTACTTGCTGTTGTCCAGAACCAGCACCTGGGCCTTTTTCGCCAGTTTGTCGACGTCGTAGCCCAGGTCGATGCAGGCGCCCAGCATGGCCATTATGGCCTGTTCGAGCACTTTTTCACTCTGTGTAGCCATTTACGCACCTCGGTGATGGCCTGTTGCCGGCCGGCACTGGGCGCGGAGATTCCGCGCCCTACTGGTGTGTTATGACTGTGCCAGCGCGCCAAGGATTCAGCAGAAGTTGCGCGGTTGGGCTGTCCAGCCGATGACTGACATGTGGCCTCCGGCTATTCCTGGCACCTCGCGGCAGCGAGAGCGATCGCACAGTGCCTGATGGGGCAGGGTGCTAAGATTGCCGCCGCCTTTCGCAGCACGCGCACCACGCGCCAGGCCAGGAAGGCCGAACATTCCCATCATGGACATGCATTGAGCAGACGATGAACAAATTAGCAGCAGTAGCAGTAGGGCTGGTGGCGGTTGGCGCACTCGGCACGGCCGGCGCCTGGTACACCGGCACCCAGTTGCCCGGCGTTCTCAACGACCTCATCGAGGAATCCAACCGGCAGGGCGCCGACGCGCTGCTGGGCACCGGAGCCAGCGTCAAGCTGGAGCTGGTGTCGCTGGAGACCCGTTTGTTCACCAGCACCGCGCACTACAAGTTCAGCTTCGACGCGCCCTCGGAGGAGGGCCCGGCGCGGCACATGGAAGTGCTGCTGCTGGACAACATCGAGCACGGCCCGCTGCCGCTGTCGCGCCTGATGCGCCTGAACCTGTGGCCGGTCATGGTCGCCAGCAACTACCAGCTGGAACCCAACGAGCTGACCCAGAAATGGTTCGATGCGGCCAAGGGCGCCGCGCCGCTCACCGGTGAGGCCAGCCTGGGTTACAGCGGTGCCAGCCGCGGTTCGCTGGTGCTGACGCCGCTGGATTTCGCACCGTCGCCAACCTCCACGGTCAAGTTCTCCGGCATGACGCTGGACTTCGAAGCCAGCAAGCACGCCAGGGACGTGCAGGTCAGCGGCACCATGGACAGCCTGTCGATCACCAGCACCGAGGACACGCCGGTGCAGGCCGACCTGCATGGCCTGACCCTGAGCAGCGATCAGCGCCTGGGCAGCGCCGATTTCTACGTCGGTGACAGCAGCATCAAGCTGGCCACCGCGCAGATCAAGGTCGGCGACAAGCCCGCCGTGCTGATCAAGGACATCGCCCAGGTCGGCAGCCTGCAGGAAAGCGGCAGCATGCTCAACGGACAGATCGGCTATGACCTGGGCATGGTCAGCTACGACGGCAAGGACATCGGCGGCCTGCGCACCCTGTGGGCCATCAAGAACTTCGACAGCGCGGCGCTGCAGTCGCTGTTCAAGCTCTACCAGGACAAACTGACGCCCGTCCAGCAAGCCCAGGCCCTGGGTGAAGAAGCCCCGCAGCTCGACTTCTCCGCCGACGAGGAGGCACGCATGAAGGCCGACCTGGAGAAGCTGCTGGCTGGCAAACCCCAGCTGGCGCTGGACAACTTGACCCTCACCACGCCCCATGGCCAGGCCTCGCTGCGGGTGGTGGTGGACATGGACAAGCCCGAATCCTTCGAGCTGCCGCCTGACGAGCTGGCCCGCCAGTTGATCGGCAAGCTGGAGGCCAAGCTGGCGGTCGCCAAGGCGGTGATCGGCGATGGCGTGCGCATCCAGGCCATGGTCGAAGGCGTCACCGACGCCCAGGCCATCGAGCAGCAGGCGGCGATGATGACCGAGATGGGCAGCGGCATGGCGCTCGGCACCGGCCTGCTGACCCTGGAAGGCGAGACCCTGCAATCGACCCTGCACTACGCCGACAACAAGGTGACCTTCAACGGTCAGGACATGAGCGTCGAGGAGTTCGTCACGCTGGTGATGTCCAAGACCGGCGGCATGGGCGGTGGTCTGGGCGATGATGCGTCGGCCTACGGCGACGATGCGCCGCAAGACCTCGGTGGCGACGACGACGGCGCCGAGACGCAGGCGCCCGATCAGGCCGAGTGATCCCCTCGCGTGGGTGCAAGAAAGCCAGTCGAAGGACTGGCTTTCTTGTGGGTGAGGTTTGGGGTCAGAAGCTGTACTTGGCGGTCAGCATCAGGTTGCGTGGCGTGCCGTAGGTGTCGCCGCCGTAGTCGATCGAGTCCGAGATGGACGAGTAGTACTTCTTGTCGAAAATGTTATTGGCATTGAGCTGCAGGTCGAGGTTCTCGTTGACCGCGTAGCCCGCCATCAGGTTGGTGAGTGCGTAGGCACCTTGTTGCAAGCGATAGCTACTGCCGTCGCGCAGCGTAATATCGTTGTACAGCCGGCTTTGCCAGGAAAGGTTGCCACCGACCCGCAGTTTTTCCAGGGGACCCTGAAAGCGATAGACGGTGGAAAGCTTGAACAGGTGCTCCGGCATGTCGGTATCGAAGCGCTGGTTCTCGTTCTGCGGGTTATCGGCGTCCTTGATGGTGTGCAAGCGGGCGTAGGTGTAGCCCGCGCCCAGCTGCCAGTTCTCGGTCAGCGCACCCTGGATTTCCAGGTCGATGCCCTGGCTGCGTACCTCGCCCGAGGCCTGGTAGCAGCTGGCCTGTGGGCAGCCGAAGCGAGACGTTTCCACCGCGCGGTTTTCCTGATCGACGCGGAACAGTGCCGCACTGGCGTTCAGGGCGCCGTCGAAGTATTCACCCTTGATGCCCACCTCATAGTTCTTGCCAACGATTGGCCTGACTGGCGTGCCCGAGATGTCCTTTTCGGTTTGTGGCTTGAAGATATCGCTGTAGCTCACATAAACCGAGTGGTGGTCATCCAGGTCGTAGATCAGTCCGGCAAAACGGGTGACGTTACGGGTCACCCGGTAGTCGGCCGTCGAGCTTTCCTTGTCGTCGTAGTCGTACCAGTCCAGGCGACCGCCGAGAACCAGCTTCAGTGGTTCGGCGAGGCTCAGGCGGGTGGTCAGGTAGACGCCGTCCTCGGTGGTGACGGTGCGTTTGCTGCCGGTGCGCGTGAAGTTCGGTTTGCCTGCATCCAGCGGCCAATTCAAATCGTAGGGGCTGTAACTGTGGGTATTCATGTCCGTGATGCGCTTGCTGGCGCCGACCACCAGTTCATGGGTGCGCCCGAAGGCCTCGAACGGGCCGCTGACGAAGCTATCCATGCCGATCTTGTGCTCGTCGTATTTGGCTTGCCAGACGGTTCGCTCCACCACGCTGGGATTCCAGCGTGACTGGTAAGAGCCCGAGAACAGCGCATTCAGGTCGGAGTAATTGGCATTGACCTGCAGCTTCCAATCATTGACCAACTGATGACGCAGTTCGGCGAACAGCGTGTTGGTTTCCTGTTCCTTGTTCTCCCAGCTGGTGCCCGGGTTGTAGGAGCGCGGCAGATCCTGGTGACGACCGTCGAGGCCGACCAGCGAGGCACCCCAGAAATTGTTGGTCTTGTCCTTCTGGTGGGAAAAGCCGACGGCCAGGGTGGTGTCGTCGCTCAGGTCCGCCTCGGTGATGGCGTAAAGCAGGCCGTGATCTTCCTCGGCGCCATCGACGTAGCTGTTGGCATCGCGGTACGAGGCCACCACCCGGCCGCGCAGGGTGCCGCTTTCGTTGAGCGGGCTGGAGGCGTCGACTTCGCCGCGGTAGTCATCCCAGCTACCCGCCGCGCCGGTGAGGGTAACGCGCTGCTCGGCCAGCGGGCGCTTGCGCACCATATTGACCGCCGCCGAGGGGTTGCCTGCACCGGTGACCAGGCCAGTGGCGCCGCGCACCACTTCCACCCGGTCGAACATCGCCAGGTTCGGCTGCACGCCGACGCTTACGCCGTTGTAGCCGCTGGGGATGCCGTCATACATCAGGTTGTCGATTTCGAAGCCGCGGGCGTAATAGGTCTGCCGGCCTGGGCCGCTGGCGTAGCTGAGAAACACGCCCGGCGTGGCGTCGATGGCGTCGTTGATGCTGGTCATGCCCATATCGTCCATGCGCTGGCGCGTGATCACGGTGACCGCCTGGGGCGTTTCGCGCATGGTCATGGGCAGCTTGGTGGCGGTGGACATGGCGCCGGTGGTGTAGGAACGCGAGCCTTCGGTGGTGCTGCCCAGCTGGGTATTGGTGATTTCGGTGGCGCCCAGCTCCATCACGCTGCCTGCTTCGCTGCTTTGTTGAGCCAGGGCCGGGGTCATGGTGGCCATGCAGATGGCCAGCGCCAGGTGATTACGGTGCGCGGCGAAGCAGCGAGGTGGGGTGAGACGCGACATAAGGGATCCCTGATAATCGAGTGGTAGGCGTTATGATGGTGAGAATCGTTATTATTATAATCTCGAGAATGTCGCTGGATGACAAAGCGTGCTGCTTGAATTCGTCGACTCTTCAAGGGCTTATCGATCGGAAAGCAGTGGGCGTCAGCCACCCGACGCCGTGCAACGAGGGCATCCCATGATTTGCCAACCCGCGGCCGGCGACTCGAGGCCTGTGCTGAGGCCCGCGCGGGTCACCGACCTTCCGGCGATCTACCGGGGCGAGCTGGGCTATATCCGCCAGTGGGAGCCGCAGCACGAGCACGCCTGGCAAATGGCGGCCGAGCGGCACCTTGCGCAATGGGGCGAGAATTTCGAGCGGCTGACCCTGGCCTGGGTCGATGACCAGCTCGTCGGCTATTCGTTATGGGCCGATGAGCTGGGCAATGCGCAGTTGTGCGCCCTGCAGGTGAGCGAGGCGTATCGGTGCAGGGGGATCGGCCAGGTGCTGGTCGCGGCCTATGTCGAGAGCGCCCGGCAGGCCGGCTTCGAGACGCTGAGCCTGCACGTGCGTAGCGATAACCTGGCCCGGCGGCTCTACGAGCGGGCCGGGTTCGCTGAAGTCGGGACCAATGCCCTCGGCTACCTGCGCTATGAACGGCAGGCCGCGGCCTAGCGGCCTGTCGGCGCTGGCGCCTGCGGCTTGAGCGGCCGGGTGCGTGGCAGCAGGGCAGTGGCCAGGCCCAGCAGCGGCAGGAAGGACACCAGGTGGTAGACCCAGACGATGCCGTGCACGTCGGCCAGCTCGCCCAGGCCGGCTGCGCCAATGCCGCCGATGCCGAACATCAGGCCGAACATCAGCCCCGACACCATGCCGACGCGCCCCGGCACCGCCTCCTGGGCATAGACCACCAGGGCGGCGAAGGCCGAAGACATCACCAGGCCGATCATGATCGCCAGCACCGCCGTTGCCGTGGCACCGACGTAGGGCAGGGCCAGGGCGAAGGGTGCCACGCCCATGAAGGAGATCCAGATCACCGCCTTGCGGCCGATGCGGTCGCCCACCGGGCCGCCGGCGAAGGTGCCGAATGCCACCGCGGCAAGAAAGATGAACAGGTAGATCTGGCTCTGCTGCACGCCCATGGCAAAGCGCTCGATCAGGTAGAAGGTAAAGAAGTTGGTGAACGCGGCGATGTACACGAACTTGGCGAACATCAGCACGCAGATCACCGCGATCGCCTGGATCACCTGGGCGCGGTTCAGGCCCACCGTCTGCTTGCCCGCCAGGTTCTTCAGCTTGGCCTGGCCATGATGGACGCTCCAGATGGTCAGGCGGCAGAGCACGAAGATCGCCAGGGCGGCGGCCAGCATGAACCAGGCGATGGCGTGCTGGCCGTAGGGGATGACGATGGCTGCCGCCAGCAGCGGGCCCAGGGCCGAGCCGGAGTTGCCGCCAACCTGGAAGGTCGATTGCGCGGTGCCGAAGCGCCCGCCCGAGGCCATCCGCGCGATGCGCGAGGCTTCCGGATGGAAGGTCGCCGAGCCCACGCCGACCACCGCCGCCGACAGCAACAGCATCTCGTAGCTGCTGGCGAAGGCGAGCAGGGCAATGCCGATAAAGGTCATCAGCATGCCCGAGGGCAGCAGATAGGGCTTAGGGTGCTTGTCGGTGTACATGCCGATCCACGGCTGCAGCAGCGAGGCGGTGATCTGGTAGACCAGGCCGAGCCAGCCGATCTGCGCGAAGCTCAGCGCGAACTGGGTCTTGAGCATCGGGTAAACGGCGGGCATCACCGACTGGATCAGGTCGTTGAGCAGGTGCGAGAACGCGGCGGCGCCCACCACCGGCAACAGAAAGCCGTGGACCTGGGGGGACGGAGCGAGGGTCGGGTCGGCAGGGAGGTCGGGTGTGCTGATTTTCATACGCAAGGCTTCGTGTGGCTGCTGGGCCTGCCGGCACCGGGGTGCCAGCCCGGCCAGAGGGCGGGACGGGCCGCCAAGCTTACGGGCGCCGACGCCGCCTGTCTCGCCTGATTCGGCAACGGGTTAAACTTCCGCGCCGCCGCGCCGGTCGATTTTGGACACACCTCAGTCGACGGCGAGGCCAATGCATAGCAGTCACCGCACCACCCAGGCGGACCGTGGGCACCCAGGTACCAGGCCTGGTGCCCGCGGACCGGTAACCGGATGAGCCGCCCTGACGCGGCAACCCTGACCACCCCCGACGGCCGCTACCTGATCGTCAGGGGCCGGCTGTGGCGGTTATCCAACCCCGAGCTGACCGAGCCGCAGCGCCAGGCGCTGGTCAATCAGCTAATGGACGCTCGGCGTCTGGTCAAGGCCGCCAAGGCGGCGGACGATGTCGCTTCGCTCAAGCAGGCGCGGGCCCAGGTGCAGGCCGCCAAGGTGGCGCTGGGTGAGCGTGGCCCGGTGTGGTGGCGCGATGGGGCGCCGGACTACAACCGCCATCTGGTCGGCAACAGCCCCTACGCCGACTGGTTCGATACCCTGCCGGTTGAAGGCGCTGGGCCGCAGGGTTCCGGAGCGTGAGCGAGGCGCTGTTTACCGGGGCAGGGGGCTGGGCGCCGCGCCCATCTGTGCGTACGCTGTGCGCGCCGGGCCCGATAGCGGATTGTCGACCGACGGCCGGGGCGGCAACCGGGAGCGATGCAATGGCGCGGCAGCGAACAGGGGTAACCAGAGGTGCATGATTCCGGCCGGCGACAGTTCGACCTGCCTGCGGGCGCCGGCAATCCCCGCGGGCTGCTGATCGCCGCGGTGATTTTCGTCTGTGGCGTGCTGTTGCTGTCCACCGCCCTGCACGTGCGCTGGGACAAGTCCCAGGCCATGGCCAAGAACACCGAGGCCATGCAGACCCTGGCCGCTGCGCTGAACAGCCAGGCCGAATCGACCATTCGGGTCGCCGATACCCTGCTTACCGCACTGATCTCCATGTACCGCTCCGGCGGGCACGGCGAGGCCAACATCCGCGAGCTGAATCAGGTGGCCCGAGCCCAGATACGCGAGCTGGGCGAGCTGGACGGCCTGTACATGTCCGACGCTGGGGGGCAGTACTTTCTGGCCACCAATGCCGAAGCCCATACGCTGAACAATGCCGATCGCCTGTACTTCCAGCACCACCGCCAGGGCTCGGGCAGCGCGCTGTACATCGGCCAGCCGATAAGGGGCAAGACCACCGGGCAATGGGTCATCACCTTTTCCAAGGGCATCTACGACGAGGACGGCAGCTTTCAGGGCGTTGCCCTGGCCACCCTCAGCGTCGAGCGGTTCCGCACGCTCTATCGCTCGCTGCCGCTCGGCGAGCAGGGCATCGTGGTGCTGGCCAAGCGCGACGGCACCATCCTCGCCCGCTCGCAGAGCGATGCGCAGACCTACCTGACCAATATTTCCCAGAGCCCGATGCTCCAGGCCATCAACGGCGGCACGCCCAGAGGCGCGGTGACGCTGACCGCCATCGTCGACGGCGTGCGGCGGGTCTATGGTTTCGACGCCAGCCTCAAGTACCCGATGCTGGTGGCGGTGGCCACGCCCGAGGAACAGGCGCTGGCCGCCTGGCGGCAACGCGCCTGGACGATGTGGAGTTTCGCCCTGGCTGCCGTGCTGGGCGTCGGCATCATGGGCCTGCTGGTGCTGCGAGCGCTGGGCCGGCAGTCGGCCATGGCGGTCGAGCTGCAGGCCGCCCACCAGTCCCTGGCTACGGCCAACAGCACCCTGAAAACCCTCGCCGCCGAAGACGGCCTTACCGGTCTGGCCAACCGACGCCATCTCGACGGCTACCTGGCCAGCGTGTTCCAGCGTGCCCGCAGCGATGGCACGCCACTGGCCTTCGCCCTGGTCGACGTGGATTTCTTCAAGGGCTACAACGATGCCTATGGGCACCAGCGCGGCGACCAGGCGCTGATCGAAGTCAGCAAGGCGATGCGCGCGCGGGTGCGCCGTGAGGGCGATCTGGTGGCCCGCTACGGCGGCGAGGAGATGGCCATCGTGCTGCCGGACGTGTCCGCCGAGCAGGCGCTGGGCATGGCCGAACAGGTGCGTGAGGCGGTGCAGCACCTGGGCATCGAGCATCGCCAGTCCGCCTACGATCAGGTCACCGTGAGCATCGGCGTGGTCACCGGTGTGCCAGGCGTGGACTTCGCCGATCCCGAGGCCATGGTGGCCGCCGCCGACCGTGCGCTCTACGCCGCCAAGGGCGGCGGTCGCAACCGCGTGGTGCTGGCCTCCCGGTAACATTTGGTCGCCAGGCAACCGGCCGTGATGCCTTGAACAGCGCAGCGCCGGGGTGGGTCAGATTGAGCACTTGTCGGCTGCGTTGGGTTCGAGGCGTATGAGAATTGCCTGTCTGGGATGGGGGTCGTTGATCTGGAAACCCGGCGTTCTGCCGGTCGAAGCCCGCTGGCGCCGCGATGGTCCGGACCTGCCCATCGACTTTGCCCGTGAGTCGGATGGCGGCGAGCTGGCCACCGTCATCTGCAGCACGGCGCCCATTACCCGGGTGATGTGGTCGCTGATGCACGGCGACTCGATGGCCTGTGCACGTGAGCTGTTGCGCCAGCGCGAGAAGATCCCGTCTTCCCAGCCCTGGTCGGTGGGCAGCGTGGCCCAGGGCACGCTCGATCCCCAGCTGCCCCATGCCCGATCGATTGCCGCCTGGGCGCGCGCCCAGGGGCTCGACGGGGTGGTGTGGACAGCCCTGCCGCCGCGCTTTCAGGGCGAGAACGGGCGCATCCCGAGTATCGAAGAAGCGCTGCAGTATCTGCAGGCGCTGCCCGAGCAACGCCGGCGCCACGCCGAGCGCTACGTATGCGACACGCCGAGGTTCGTCGCCACCGCGCTGCGCGAGACCCTGGAACGGCAGCTCGGCTGGACACCCGGCCCTGGCGCCGCACCCCTGTTGCGAGCTCGGCAGGGGGCACCGCGGCCCGGCACCAGCCGGCGGCGATCGCCCGTCGCTGGCGCATAGACTTCCAGGCGCCTGGTGCTCCAGGCGCGTCAGGAGCGCGCCGGGCCGGCTTCGACCTGTTCGCGCAGCAGCTGCAGGTAGCGGCGTGCACCCAGGCCCAGCGGGCGGCTCTTGTACCAGATCACGTCCACCCACAGGCGGATCTGGCTGGCCATGTTGTCGAACTTCACCGCGGCCAGCACACCGGAGTCGATCATCGGCTGCACCAGCGGATGGGGCAGGTAGGCCCAGCCCATGCCGGCCTGCACCAGGTCGAGGGTGGCCATGTAGCTGTCGGTCAGCCACACCCGGTGGGACAGCACGATCTGCGGCTCCGAGGCCCTGGGGTCGTCACTGGCCACCACGATCTGCCGGGTGTCGGCCATCTGCCCGGCGTCCAGCCGCTTACCTTCACTGTCGAACGGATAGCCCGGCGCCGCCACCGCGGTGAGCAGCTGGCTGCCGGCCTCGGCGAAGGCTTCGCGCTCGTCGATGCCCGGGCGCTCGAACATCAGCGCCACCTGCGCGCTGCCGTCATGAATCATGCGCACCGCATCGGTCTGCGCAGCCGAGCGGATCTCGATCTCCAGGGTCGGGAATTCCCGGGCCAGGGTGGTCAGCGGGCGGCTCCAGGCGCCGGTCTGCAGCTCCGGCGCCATGGCGATCACCAGCCGCCGTTCCAGGCCCTTGTGCAGTTGCAGCGCGTGGGCGTCGAGCAGGTTCAGCTGGCTGGCCACCTGCCGGGCCTGGGGCTCCAGGGCACGAGCCGCGGGAGTGGGCAGCGCCTTGCGGGTCGAGCGATCGAAGAGCGTCAGGTCGAGCTCCGCCTCCAGTTGCGACACCGCCATGTTCACCGCCGAGGGCACCCGGCCCAGGGCACGGGCGGCAGCGGAAAACGAACCCTGATCGATGACCGCCAGAAACACCCGCAGCGATTCGCTGGTAAACACCATGATTGTCAGTTTTCCTGATAACAGTTGTCTTTTTGTATCAGGTTCATGCGCCTAGCATCCACCTCCATCGAAACCCGGTTGGCGTGAGGTGGGTATGTTCAGGGCAATGGCAGGTCAGGTCGCTTTGGTCAGTGGGGCCGGCAGCGAGCGCGGCATCGGCATGGCCATTGCGCGTCGGCTCGGCGCGGCAGGGGTGAAACTGATCGTCACCGCCAGCAGCGCGCGCATCGCCGAGCGGGTGGCCGAATTGCGCGCCGCCGGTTTCGAAGCCGAAGGCCGCGCCGTCGACCTCACCGACGAAGCCCAGGTCCAGGCGTTCGCCGGCTGGGCCGAGGCCTGCTGGGGGCGCATCGACATCCTCGTCAACAACGCCGGCATGGCCATGCAGGGCAGCCCGGAGCCTTTCGTCGAGGTCGCCAAGATGAGCCTCGATGTCTGGAACCTGTCCATCTCGCGCAACCTGACCACTGCCTTCCTGCTGACCCGCGCCGTGTTGCCTGGCATGCAGCAGCGCGGCTATGGCCGCGTGGTGCATGTCAGCTCGGTGACCGGCACCCGTGTCGGCAACCCCGGTGAGGCCGGCTACAGCGCGGCCAAGGCCGGCATGGTCGGCCTCAACCTGTCGCTGGCGCTGGAAGTGGCCGGGCAGGGCATCACCGTCAACTCGGTGGCGCCGGGCTGGATCGCCACCGGCGCCAGCCAGCCGGAAGAGCAACGAGCCGCCGCCTATGTACCAGTGGGCCGCGCCGGCCATCCCGAGGAAGTCGCCGCCGCGGTGGCCTTCCTGGCTTCGCCAGAGGCCAGCTACATCACCGGCGAGACGCTGGTGATCGATGGCGGTAACAGTTTGATCGAGAAAAAGGCGCCCTGAACACCAACCCTCTTACTTTCCATCTTCTCGAGCGGCCCGCGGGCCGAGGAGCGAATCGATGCACCCCGTCGTTCTGATTACCGGTGCCCTGGGCGGCATCGGTCAGGCCATGTGCGAGCGTTTCAATGCGGGCGGCTGGGCGGTGTTCGGCACCGATCTGGACGCCGCCGCGCTGTCCGCCCAGCAGGCCGCCGGCAAGCTGGCCGGCGCCCACGCGGCCGACATCCGTAAACCCGGCGCCTGCCATGAGGTGGTCGCGGCGCTGCTGGCCACTACCGGCCGCCTGGACGCCCTGGTCAACTGCGCCGGCGTATGGCGCGAGGGGCCGGTCGAGTCGTTCAGCGAGGAAGACTTCGACCTCGTGCTGGACGTCAACCTCAAGGCCACCTTCTTCATGTGCTCGGCCAGCATCCCGGCGCTGCGCCAGAGCAGGGGCGCCATCGTCAACATCTCCAGCGACGCCGGCCGCCAGGGCAATCGCAATGCCGCCGCGTACTGCGCCAGCAAGGGTGCGGTCACCCTGATGACCAAGGCCCTGGCGCTGGACCTGGCACCCGATGGGGTGCGCTGCAACAGCCTGTCTCCGGGCGACGTGCAAACCCCGATGCTCAGGTTCCAGGCCGAGCGCTACGGCAACGGCGACCCGCAAGCCTATTACCAGGAGCTGCTGGCCAAGTACCCGCAAGGCGCGGCGGCGCGCTTTATCCAGCCCGGCGAAGTCGCCGACCTGGCGTTCTTTCTCTGCCAGAGCGGCGCGCGCTCGATCACCGGCGCCGACCTGGCCATCGACTGCGGTGTGTCGGCCGGCAACTGAGTGCGCCGACCCAATTGATAACAACAGGAGCCTCCCATGTCCCCGAGTGGCATCAACGATAAAGCCGTCGAAACCTTCGCTGCCCGCGAGCGTGAGCGTTTTCTGCAGCGCAACCCGAAATCCGTCGAGCTGGCCAAGCGTGCGCGCAAGTCGCTGTTCGGCGGCGTGCCGATGCACTGGATGAATGACTGGTCGATGCCCAGTTCGCTGTTCGTCAGTCGCGCCAAAGGCGCGCGCTTCCATGACGTCGACGGCCACGAGTACATCGACTTCTGCCTCGGCGACACCGGCAGCATGTTCGGCCATTCGCCCGAGCCTATCGCCCAGGCGCTCGCCGAGCAGGGCGCCAATGGCCTGACCACCATGCTGCCCGGCGAGGATGCGATCATCGCCGGTGAACTGCTCGCCGAGCGTTTCGGCCTGCCGTTCTGGCAGGTGGCGACCACCGCCACCGATGCCAACCGTTTCGTGATTCGCTGGGCCCGTGCCATCACCAACCGCAAGGTGCTGCTGGTGTTCGACGGCTGCTACCACGGCACCGTCGACGACGTGATGGTGCGTTGCAGGGAAGGCCGCACCGTGCACCGCGGCGGCCTGATCGGCCAGGCGCGCAACCTGGCCAAGACCAGCCGCGCCGTGCCGTTCAACGATATCGCCGCCCTGCAAGCGGCACTCGCCCAGGGCGACGTGGCGGCGATTCTGTGCGAGCCGGCGATGACCAATATCGGCATGGTGCTGCCCGAGCCGGGCTTCATGGACAAGGTCCGCGAGCTGAGCAAGCAGTACGGCAGCCTGCTGATCATCGACGAAACCCACACCATCTCCACCGGCCCTGGCGGCTGCACCCGCGCCTGGAGCCTCAAGCCGGATTTCATCACCCTCGGCAAACCGATCGCCGGCGGCGTGCCGTGCTCGGTGTACGGCTGCAGCCATGAAATGGCCCAGGCCATGCGCCTGGCCCAGCAGCATGCCAGCGAAACCAGCAGTGGCCATGGCCATAGCGGCATGGGCACCACGCTATCGGCCAACGCCCTGGCCATGCGCTGCATGCGCGTGAACCTGGAGCAGGTGATGACGCCGGCCGCCTATGACCACATGCTGCCGCTGGCGGCACGCCTGGCTGCCGGCCTGCGCGGGCTGATCGGCAAGCATGGCCTGAGCTGGTCGGTGACCGAGCTGGGCGCGCGCTGCGAATTCCAGTTCTGCGCCACCTCGCCGCAAACCGGTGCCGAGGCCGAAGCAGCCTTCCACGACAGCCTGCAGATGGCCTTGCACCTGTACCTGATCAACCGTGGCATTCTCATCACGCCGTTCCACAACATGACCCTGTGCTGCCCGGACACCAGCGCCGCCGACGTCGACAGGCTGCTCGCCACCCTCGATGAGGGGCTGATCGAGCTGCTGGCGATTCCCGCCGCCCGTGCCTGACCCGGCGACCGGCGTGATCTTGGCGATCGCGCCGGTGCTTCCCGCAATCCTTTACGAGTACCGATCATGCAATTCGCCGACATTCAGGAAGCCCGCGACTTTCTCGCCGCCCACCCCGAAGTGCGCAGCATCGAGCTGATGCTGATCGATGCCAACGGCATTCCGCGCGGCAAGCTGCTGCACCGTGAAGAGCTGCTGGCGATCTACCAGAACGGTCGCCCACTGCCGAGCTCGATCCTGGCCCTGACCGTTCAGGGTGAAGACGTCGAAGCCACCGGCCTGGTCTGGGAAGTCGCCGATGCCGACTGCTGGACCTACCCGCTACCCGGCAGCCTGACCCTGCAACCCTGGCGCAGCACGCCCACCGGGCAGTTGCAGGTGAGCATGCACCCGACCCAGGGGCTGCCCGCCGCGCCGGCCGACCCGCGCCATGCCCTAGTGCGGGTGATCGATCGCCTCAAGGCAGACGGCTTCCACCCGGTGATGGCCGTGGAGCTGGAGTTCTACCTGCTCGACAAGCAGCGCGATGCCACTGGCCGCCCGCAACCGGCGGTGCAGATGAACGGCGTACGCCCGGAAGCGCCGCAGGTGTATGGCGTGTACGAGCTGGAGCAGGTGCAGCCGTTCCTCGACGACCTCTACGCGGCCTGCGACGCGCAGGGCCTGCCGGTACGCACGGCGATTTCCGAATACGCGCCGGGCCAGCTCGAGCTGACCCTGGAGCACCGCTTCGACGCGCTGCAGGCCGTCGACGAGGGCATTCGCTACAAGCGTCTGGTCAAGGGCGTGGCCAACAAGCACGGGCTGCAGGCCTGTTTCATGGCCAAGCCGTTCGGCGACCTGGCCGGCAGTGGCATGCACATGCACGTCAGCCTGGCCGACGCGCAGGGCAACAACCTATACGCCAGTGAAGACCCCCAGGGCACGCCGCTGCTGCGTCACTCCATCGGCGGCATGATGGCCACGCTGCTCGATTCGCTGGCGATCTTCTGCCCCAACGCCAACTCGTTCCGCCGTTTCCAGGCCAACAGCTATGCGCCGCTGGCCAAGAGCTGGGGCGTGAACAACCGCACCGTATCGTTCCGCGTGCCAGGTGGCCCGGCCATCAGCCGGCATATCGAGCACCGCATCTGCGGCGCCGATGCCAACCCGTACCTGGCGGCCGCGGCGATTCTCGCCGGTATCCACCACGGCATCCGCGAGCAGATCGACCCGGGCGCCGCCATCGTCGGCAACGGCTACGAGCAGGCCACAGAGTTTCTGCCTACCGACTGGCTCACCGCCCTGCGCGCCCTGGAAGGCTCGGCCTGGGCCCGCGAAGCGCTGGGCGAGGAATTCCTCAAGGTGTTCCTGGCGATCAAGAAAACCGAGTACCGCCAGTTCATGGCCGAGGTCGGCGAGCAGGACTGGCGCTGGTATCTGAACCACGCCTGAGCTTTAAGCGTGTGGCCCGGATTGGGACGGCAGCGTTAGAAGCTTGGGGGCAAGGGCAGGGCCGTGGTGGACTTGATGCGTTCCATGGCGAAGCTTGAGCTGACGTCGGCGATGCCGGGAATCTCGATCAGCCGCTTGTAAACGGCGTCGTAGCCCTCGATGTCCGGCACCACCACGCGCAGCAGGTAGTCGGTCACGCCGGCCAGCCGGTAGAAATCCACCACCTCGTCGATGGCCGCTACCTTGTGGTGGAACTGCTTGAGCCAGTCGGCGTTGTGCTGATTGGTGCGCACAAAGGCGAATACCGTGACCGGCACACCGACCTGGCGCGGCTCGAGCAGCGCCACGCGAGCGCGGATCACCCTGCTTTCCTCGAGCTTCTGGATACGCCGCCAGCAGGCTGTGTTGCTCAGGCCCACACGCTCGGCCAGTTCACCCAGCGCGAGGGTGCAGTCCTGCTGCAGGAGACCGAGGATGGCGTGGTCGAACTTGTCCATGATGTGGCCCATTAAGATGATCAGGGAATAAGCAAAGCACGTAAGCGGATAATCATGGAAATATTTTCCATGAAAACACTACTTATCGGAAAGTGGTTTCTTATTTGCGCGCGGCAAACCGGCAAATATCAAATTAATTTCCCGGCCGTTCTCTTAGCATATTCACCTTGATCCGCCGTTACAGGCGGTCCCTCCCCTGATCCACAACGGCCGTTATCCCATGACTGAGCGCTATTTCGACTATGCCGCTACCACGCCCATCGACGATGGCGTCATCCAGGACATGCTCGCCCACATGGGCCGCGATAGCACCTTCGGCAACCCGGCGTCGGCCTCCCACTCGTTCGGCCAGCGCGCCCGCCGTGCGGTTGAAAAGGCACGCCGGCAGGTCGCCGACCTGGTGGGCACCAGCGCCGACAACCTGGTGTGGACTTCCGGCGCCACCGAATCCAACAACCTGGCGCTCAAGGGCGTAGCCGCCGCGGCGCAGGGGCGCCGGCACATCGTCACCAGCAGCCTGGAACACAAGGCGGTGCTGGATACCGCCCGGCAACTGGAACTCGACGGCTTCGAGGTGACCTGGCTGCAACCGGATGCCGAGGGCCTGATCCAGCCCGAGGCCGTGGCGGCGGTGCTGCGGGACGACACCCTGCTGGTGTCGCTGATGCGGGTCAACAACGAGCTGGGCACCCTGACCGATATCGCCGCGATTGGCGAGCGGGTGCGTCAGCGTGGTGCGCTGTTTCATGTGGATGCCGCCCAGGCGACCGGCAAGGTGGCGATCGACCTGGCGGGCCTGGCCGTGGACCTGATGTCGTTCTCGGCGCACAAGACCTACGGCCCCAAGGGCATCGGCGCGCTGTATGTGGGTGAACGGGCACGGCCGCTGATCCAGGCGCAGATTCATGGCGGCGGCCATGAGCAGGGGCTGCGCTCCGGCACCCTGGCCACCCACCAGATCGTCGGCATGGGCAGCGCGTTCGCACGGGCGGGCGAGGTGATGGAGGAGGAAAACCGGCGCATCACCGGGCTCGCGGCGCAGCTTCGCGAAGGCCTGCTGAGCCTGCCGGGCGTGCGCCTCAATGGTTGTGCCAGGCAGCGGGTGCCGCACACGCTCAACCTGTGCATTGACCACCCCTGGTTCAACGTCGAGAGCCTCAGCGGCAGCCTGGCGTTCTCCTCCACCTCGGCGTGCAATTCGGCCAGCAGCGCACCGTCGCACGTGCTGCTGGCGCTGGGGCTGGAGGCTACCCAGGCGTATCGCAGCATCCGCCTGAGCCTGGGGCGCTACACCACCCTCGAGGATGTCGAGGCGGCTACGGATGCGATTCGGCAGTGCCTGCCGCAGTGAGCGATTGCAGGGCCGTTCACCGATAATCGGGCATGACGCTGCGGCCATCGGTGAGGCGTACGATTGGTGGGCGCTCACTGCGCAGAGTGGTTGCCGCGCGTGGCCAGCTCGGTGCAATCGCCACCATCGTGCACGCCGCTGCGACGCATTGGCGCAGGTGAATCCACAGGCCCATATCGAGTAGCCTTGCGCTTCTGTTTTGCGGCGGTCGGTAGGAGTCGGGCATTGAGTCACAAGAGTAAAGCGATTCTCTGGGGCAGCATGGGGCTCAGCCTGTTGGTGCTGGTCGTTCTGCTGCGGCTGTTTTTCGTCTGGGCGACCACCTTGCCGCTCGATGCACCGGTGCGCCTCGATCAGGGCGAAACCGTCGAGTTTCCGGTCAAGACCCGAACCCTTGAGTTCGACACCCTGGCGGTGGTGTTCTCTACGGGCGAGCTGCCGCTGTTCACGGTGCGCAAGCTGTCCGGCGGGCCGATCTGGGAGAACGAGCAGTGGGTCGAGTACCCGCCGGCGCCGCTGACCCTGGCCTGGAAGCTGCTGACCCCGGCTGGCGACCTGGTGTCCGAAGGGCAAGGCTCGCTGGGCGCCGAGCTGACCAGCTATGGCAGCGACGAAATCACCCGCGCCGTGGCGCAGATTCCCATGCAGCCCGGTGATTACCGGCTGCAGGTGCGGGTGCTCGACCCGGATGCGCGCTTTGGCGAAGTGGCCACCCGCCTGGCCTTCGTGGCACCCGGCAAGGGGCAGACCTGGGAAACGGCGGTGGCCTGGTGGGGCTCGGTGCTTTCCGGCGTGCTGGTGATTCCGCTGGTGATCATCTGCGGGCTGCTGACCCTGCACCACTTCGTGCGCTGGCGTTACGGCGCGCCGGCCGCAGACTGAGCCTCTAGCGGGCGGCCCTGGTGCCGCTCGCCTCAGAACCTGTTGCGCACATCGGTTGCCAGCAGCGCCTGTTCGAAACGCTCCAGAAACACCGCCTCGGCATGGGTGCGTTTCTGGTCGCGGTTCCATAGCAGGTACACATTCACGTCGATCACCCCCTCCGCCGGCGGCAGGCGCCACACCTCGCCGGCCTGCACATCCTTGGCGACGATATGTTCCGGCAGGCAACCGATGCCATAGCCGGCGGCCACCAGGCGGCGGATCTCGTCGAGGCTCGACGAAGAGGCGACGATGCGCCCGGTGAAGCCCTGCTGGTCGCGGAAGATGGTCAGCGGCGACAGGTTGCCGCCAATCTGGTCGCTGGTGAAACTCACGAAGTTCTCGCTTTTCAGATCCGCCAGCTTCAGGTCGTTGCGCCCGAACAGGGCGTGGCGCTTGCCGCAGAAGAAGGCGTAACGCTGCTTGAGCATCACCCGTTGTTCCAGCCGCGGTTGTGGCGAGCGGCACAGGCTGAGCCCGAAGGACGCGGTCTTCTGCAGCAGGGCGCTGACCACGTCGGAGCTGCGCAGCACGTCGAATTCGAACTCCACCCGTGGGTAGTCGACGTGGAAGTTGGCCAGGAAGTCGTCGTAGAAGCGCGACTCGATGCGGCTGATCATCAGGATGCGGATCTTGCCGGCGACGGTTTCTTCCGGCGCGTCGAGTGCCGGGCCCAGGCGCGACACCGTGCCGTACAGCTCGGCGGCGATCTGCATGACTTCCTCGCCGGCCTTGGACAAGGCGATGCGCGGCCCGCTGCGAATCACCAGGGCGCTTTCCAGCTGTTCCTCGAGACGCTTGAGCGCCTGGCTCACGGCCGGCTGGCTGAGGTGCAGGCGCGCCGCAGCGCGGCTGATGCTGCCTTCCTGGCCGATCACCAGAAAGGTACGCAGCAGGTTCCAGTCCAGCCGGTCGTTGAGAAAGCGGCGCGCTTCGGCATGGCGATAACCCGCGTTCATCGGCGTTCCAGTATCCGTTTTACTTATACTTGAGTATTGAAATTAGAAGCTTTGCTTAGCATAGGGGCGGGGGCATGATCTGGCAATGCACCGTCAGAGTGCGACCGATCCCACCCGGGATGTGCTTTTCCTCCTGCCTATAAAAACCAATCCGGGAGCCTGCGATGACCACCCCCACCTCCACGCCGCGTCGTGCCGCGGCGGCCGCCTTCATCGGCACCACCATCGAGTTCTACGACTTCTACATCTATGCCTTCGCCGCCGCGCTGGTGCTCGGGCAGCTGTTCTTTCCCAGTGACAACGCGGTGCTGAGCACCATGGCGGCGTTCGCCACCTTCGCCGTCGGTTTCATCGCCCGGCCCTTCGCCGGCGTGGTGTTCGGCCACCTGGGTGACCGCCTGGGGCGCAAGAAGATGCTGTTGTTCACCATGGTGCTGATGGGCGTGGCGACCACCTGCATCGGCCTGCTGCCGACCTACGCCCAGGCCGGCATCTGGGGGCCGGTGGGCCTGGTGGCGCTGCGTTTCCTGCAGGGCATTTCGGTGGGCGGCGAGTGGGGCGGGGCGGTGCTGATGGCCAGCGAACACGCGCCCAAGGGCCGCAAGGTGTTCTTCGCCTCCTTCGCCCAGCTGGGCAGCCCGGCGGGCCTGCTGCTGGCGCTGATCGCCTTTCGCGCCATCAGCGAGATGGATCAGCAGGCGCTGATGACCTGGGGCTGGCGCGTGCCGTTTCTGCTCAGCGGCGTACTGATGCTGGTGGGCCTGGCGATCCGCTTCGGGGTGCCCGAGTCGCCGGAGTTCGCCAAGGTCAAGGAGCAGAAGCAGACCTCCAGGAGCCCGGTGAAGGACGTGCTGCGCCACAACTGGCGGCAGATCCTGTTCGCCGCGGCGGCGGTGACCATCGGTTCGGGCGGCTTCTTCTTCACCAACACCTTCATGATCACCTACGTGACCCAGTACCAGGGCATCTCCAAGTCGACCATTCTCGACTGCCTGTTCCTGGTCACCATCCTGCAGTTCCTCTCCCAGCCGTGCTCGGCATTGCTGGCCGAACGCTTCGGCGAGGGGCGCTTCCTGAAGGGGGTGGCGGCGCTGTGCATGCTGGTGCCGTACCCGATGTTCCTGCTCGTGCAAACCGGCAACCTGGTCTACATGACCGCCGGTATCGCCCTGGCCGTGTTGCTGCTGGCGGCGCTGTATTCGGCGATCGCCGGCTACATGGCCGAGGCCTTCGCCGCCCAGGTGCGCTACTCGGGCATTTCCATCGCCTATCAACTGGGCAGCGGCCTGACCGGCGGCCTCACGCCGCTGATCGGCACCTACCTGGCCGGGCAGTTCGCCGGGCAGTGGCTGCCGCTGGCGCTGTTCTTCAGCGTGCTCGCCCTGATGTCGCTGGTCGGCGTGATCGGTCTGTCGCGCCTGCGCGCCGAGGAGCGCGCTATTCCCAGCCTGTCCAACCCGGAGGTCGTGAGCCCATGAGCAAGCCCGAGATCATCAGCGATGCCGAATGGCAGGCGCGCTGCGAGCTGGCCGCCCTGTACCGGCTGGTCGCCTACTACCGCATGACCGATCTGATCGACACCCACATCACCCTGCGGGTGCCGGGGCCGGCCCATCACTTCCTGATCAACCGCTATGGCGTGGCCTTCGAGAAGATGCGTGCCAGCGACCTGGTGCTGATCGACCTGCAGGGCAATGTGGTGGATCGCCTGGGCGGCGAGCGGCGGGTCAACGCTGCCGGTTTCGTCATCCATTCGGCGATCCACGAAGCCCGCCCGGACATGTGCTGCATCGTGCACACCCACACCGCTGCCGGCATGGCCGTGGCGGCCCAGCGCGACGGCCTGCTGCCACTGACCCAGCATGCGCTGAAGTTCCATGGCCACCTGGCGTATCACACCTATGAGGGCATCGCCCTGTCGCTGGAAGAACGCGTGCGCCTGGTGGCGGACCTGGGCAGCCACAAGGCGATGATCCTGCGTAACCACGGCCTGCTGGCCGGCGGGCCGAGCGTGGCCCACGCCTTTCACGAGATCTATTTCCTGGAGCGTGCCTGCCAGGCGCAGATCCAGGCGATGGCGGCGGGCGTGGCGCTGAATATTCCCAGCGAGGACGTCTGTCGGCATACCGCGGCGCAGTTCGCCCGTGATGGCATCGACGGCATCATCGACCTGGCCTGGCAGGCCGCCCTCAGCCTGATCGAGGAGCAGCGCGATGACTGGAGCCGCTGAACCCCTGCCCAGCGTGGTGCTGCTGTGCCGTGAGCGGCCTCTCGAAGACTGGCTCGCCGAGGTGTTCGCCCGCCACGCGCCTGAGCTCAGGGTGCTGCGCCCCCATGAGCCGGGCGCCGAGCGGGCCGAGGTGGCGGCCTGCTGGTACCCCGCCGAGGGCAGCCTGGGTCGCTTGCCGGCCCTGCGGCTGATCCACTCGATCGGCTCGGGTGTCGACCACCTCGAGCATGACCGCTCCAGGCCTGCCGGGCTTCCCGTGTGCCGGGTGGTCGATCCCGATCACTCCCAGGGCATGGCCGAATACGTGCACTGGGGCGTGCTGCATTTTCACCGCGGTTTCGACCAGGTGGTAAATGGCCGCGCGGGCCAGCAATGGCAGCGACCGGTGCAGCGTGCTGCGCGGGATTTCCGGGTCGGCGTCATGGGCCTGGGCGCCATCGGCACGCCGGTGGCCAGGCGGCTGGCCGAGGCCGGCTATGGGGTGCGTGGCTGGGCGCGTACCTCCCGCGAGTTGGACGGCATCGCCACCTTTGCCGGTGCCGAGGCGTTGCCCGGCTTTCTCGACGGCCTGGACCTGCTGGTCAACCTGTTGCCGCTGACCGCCGCTACGCACGGGCTGCTCAACCGCGAGCTGTTCGCCCATATGGCCCCGGGCGCCACGCTGATCAACTGCGGCCGCGGCGAGCACCTGGTCGAGGCCGACCTGCTCGACGCGCTGGCCGGTGGGCAATTGCGCGGCGCCTTGCTCGACGTGTTCGCCAGCGAGCCCCTGCACCGCGACTCGCCGCTCTGGCAGGCGCCCGGTGTGTGGGTCACCCCGCATATGGCGTCCGCGGCCTCCGACGCCTGCATCGCCCGGCAGATCGCCGACAACCTGCAGCGCCTGCAGGCCGGCCTGCCACTGAACCATCAAGTCGATCCCGAATTGGGTTACTGAATCGCCGACGCGCCCGCGCCCGTCGGCCACATGACTACGGATAATCGCCATGAAAACCTTCTTCCATCCTCAGCAACGCCTGCATCACCCGCGCAGTTACCTGTCCCGCGGGCAGATGCGTGAGCCCCAGGAAATCCCCGCGCGCATCGACCCGCTGCTGGCCATGGCCCGCCAGCTCGGCTTCACGGTCAGCGAGCCGGCGGACCATGGCCTGGCGCCGCTGCGCGCGGTGCACAGCGACGCCTACCTGGACTACCTGCAGAGCGCCTACGCCCAGTGGCACGAGGTCGACGAGGACTGGGGCGACGAGGTGATGTCGAACATCTTCATCCGCGAGAACAACCCGCTGCGCGGCATCCTCGGCAAGACCGCGCGCTACCTGGCCGACGGCAGCTGCCCGATCGGCGAGCACACCTGGACGGCCGCCTACTGGTCGGCCCAGGCCGCCGTCGCCGCCGCCCTGGCGGTACGTGATGGCGAGCCACAGGCCTATGCGCTGTGTCGCCCGCCGGGGCACCACGCGCGGGCCGAGGCGGCCGGCGGCTTCTGCTTTCTCAACAATGCGGCCATCGCCGCCCAGGTGCTGCGCGCCAGTTTCCAGCGGGTCACCATCCTCGACACCGACATGCACCATGGCCAGGGCATCCAGGAAATCTTCTACGAGCGCGATGACGTGCAGTACGTTTCCATCCATGGCGACCCGACCAACTTCTACCCGGTGGTGGCCGGCTTCGAGGACGAGCGCGGCGCGGGTGCCGGCCTGGGCTACAACCTCAATCTGCCGATGCCCCACGGTGCCAGCGAGGCGGACTTCTTCACCTACCTGAGCCAGGCCGAGCAGGCGATCATCGCCTTCGCGCCCCAGGTGCTGGTGCTGTCGCTGGGCTTCGATATCTACGAGAACGATCCGCAGGCCAAGGTGGCGGTCAGCCACGCCGGTTTCGAGGCGCTGGGCCGTCGCATCCGCGCCCTGGGCCTGCCGTGCGTGGTGGTGCAGGAGGGCGGCTATGACATCGCTACCCTCGACGAAAACGCCGCGCGGTTCTTCAAGGGCTTGCTGGGCTGAGCCGATTACCTGGCGTCTTGCCGCGGTTTCGTCGACGGTTTGCGAGGCCGGCGGCGCTGCACACCCCGATGCTGCAGCCGCACGGGTGACGGCGCTGCGCCGCGAAAAGCGTCGCCGGCGGATCTTTCAAGATATTTCCGCCGGGAAATGGAGGTGAACTAACGCTCCGGCAGGGCAATCTTCCCCTATGCGCTGTCAGCGCGAGCCTGTGCACCGGCTTTAGCCCCAGGATCGCTCAACGATAAGGAGCCACCGTGACCGTTACCACTCACCCCGACTACCGATACAGGCCAGGGCCGCTGCATGCGATGCTGCTGGCCGGAACCGTTCCACTGTTTCTCGGCGCGCTGCTGAGCGATATCGCCTACCAGAACAGCTTCCAGATCCAGTGGGCCAACTTCGCCGCCTGGCTGATCGCTGGCGGGCTGTTGTTCGCCGGCCTGGCGCTGCTGTTCGCCCTCGCCAACCTGATCGGTGCCGAGCGCAAGGCCGGTCGCCCGGTGCTGTATTTCCTGCTGCTGCTGGTCACCTGGGTACTCGGGCTGATCAACGCCTTCGAACATGCCAAGGACGCCTGGGCGATGATGCCGACCGGCCTGGTGCTGTCGGCCATCGTCGCCGTGCTGGCGGTGATCACCGCCTGGCTGGGCCTGAGCAACCTGCGTTCGGGAGGTGCCCGATGAGAATTGCAGGCACACTGACCACCCTGAGCATGGCCCTGCTGCTCGGCGCCTGTGGCGGCGAGGCGGACACCACCATCGAACGCGGTCCCGACCCCAAGCTGCCCGAGCCACAACGCGGCCTGTTGCCGAGCATGAAGATCGCCGAGCCGGCGGAATGGGGCGATAAAGTACCTACCGTACCGGACGGTTTCAGCATCACCGCGATTGCCACCGACCTGAAGATTCCTCGCCAGACCCTGGTGCTGCCCAATGGCGACATCCTGGTGGCCGAAGGCCGTGGCGGCAACGCCGCCAAGCTCAAGCCCAAGGACGTGATCGCCAGTTACATCAAGGCCCAGGGCAATACCAAGGTCAAGGGCGGTAACCGCCTGACCCTGCTGCGCGACGCCGACGGCGATGGCACCTACGAAACCCAGACGGTATTCGCCGAGAACCTCAACGCCCCATACGGTCTGGCCTTCCACGAGGGCAACCTGTACGTGGCCAACCAGGACGCCGTGGTGCGCTTCGACTACCAGGACGGCCAGACCCAGGCCAGCGCTGCGCCGACCAAGGTCACCGACCTGCCGAAAGAGATCAACCACCACTGGACCAAGGCGATGACCATCAGCCCCGATGGCCGTTACCTGTATGTCGGCATCGGCTCGAACAGCAACATCGGCGAGCGCGGCATGGAGGTCGAGGCCGACCGCGCGCTGGTCTGGCAGATCGACGCCGCGAGCGGTATGCACAAGCCCTATGCGACCGGCCTGCGCAACCCGACCGCGCTGACCATCCAGCCGGAAACCGGCCAGCTGTGGGCGGTGGTCAACGAGCGTGACGAGCTGGGCCCGGACCTGGTGCCGGACTACCTGACCTCGGTGCAGGAGGGCAAGTTCTACGGCTGGCCCTACGCCTACTGGGGCCCCAATGCCGACACCCGCGTGCAGCCGCACAAGCCGGAAATGGTCGACATCACCATCAAGCCGGACTACAGCCTCGGCTCCCACGTGGCGGCACTGGGCGTCGACTTCTCCATCCCGGAGATGGGCGAGCAGTTCGCCAACGGCGTGTTCGTCGGTGAGCACGGTAGCTGGAACCGCGACAACCCGGTGGGCTACAAGGTGATCTTCGTGCCGTTCGCCAACGGCCGCCCGGCCGGCGAGCCCGTCGATTTCGCCACCGGTTTCCGTGGCGAGGATGGCAAGACCCGTGGCCGTCCGGTGGGCGTGACGGTCGACCCGAAAGGTGCGTTGATCATCGCCGATGACCTGTCCAACACGGTCTGGCGGGTGACGCGTAACCCGTGAGCAGGCGGTCCCGGGGCGCTCGGCCGCCCCGGGATGCTGCGGTTGTCGGGCGCTGATCATCGCGCCCGGTAACGGCTCCATCCTCGCAAACCCGGTGCTGACGCAATGTCAGTGCTTTTGCCGTCATGCATTCACCCTCGATCAAAGAGCCAGCAGAGCGCCTTTCGCTGCCCGAAAATCAGCCAAACGTACAACCGCCGGGCGCGCGAAAGCGCTAGGCTCGACGAACAGATTGGCGATCATTCAGGGAGTATCAAATGGCGGAAAAACAGCATCACTACGACGTGCGCGTGACCTGGACCGGCAACGAGGGCAGCGGCACGGCGTCCCACCGCGGCTACAGCCGGGCGCACCGTATCGAAGCGCCGGGCAAGGTGCCCATCGAGGGTTCGTCCGACCCGAGCTTTCGCGGTGATCCGACACGCTGGAATCCGGAAGAATTGCTGGTCGCCTCGCTTTCCGCCTGCCACAAGCTCTGGTACCTGGGCCTGTGTGCCGGGGCTGGGGTGGTGGTGACCGTCTACGAGGATAATGCCGAGGGTGCGATGCTCGAGCAGGCCGATGGCGCCGGGCAGTTCACCTCGGTGGTTTTGCGGCCAAAGGTCACGCTGGCAGCCGGCTCTGATGTGCAGAAGGCCAAAGCCTTGCACCATGACGCCCACGCCATGTGCTTTATCGCCCGCTCGATGAATTTCCCGGTCAGCCATGAACCCGAACTGCTGATCGGCACGGCTGGCTGAAGGGCGCGGGCCGCCCCGATACCGAGGCGGCCCGCATCCCGCTAGCGGCGGCGGAAGATCATGCCACCGTGGTGCAGCGTATCCTGGTCGACGAACTCGCCGTCGGCGGTGAAGCCGGTGTCGTCCCAGTAGTCGATATGCGTGCCGTTGATCTCGTAGCGGCCCTGATAGGCGCTTTCCCTGGTGCCGCGCGCTTCGTCGTAGCGGTTGTCTGGCAGCAGTTCGTGGCGGATCTGGCCGTCGTCGGTGACCCACATGCCCACGTAGGGATGGTTGGCCATGGTGTTCTCCTGGTTTGGCGGCGTGGCCGCCGCGGTTGGCTGGGAGGCTAGCACCGCACTGGGTGCTGCCAGAAAGAGCGCGCTCAGCAGCAGGGCGCGCAGGCAGGTTGCTCGGTAGGTCATGGCCGTCATGCCGGGTCGGGGATGCGCTGCAGCACATCGTCATAGGCCGGCAGGTCGAGGTAGGCCGACACCTCGTAGGCCTTGCCGTCGCGCATGCGGAAGATCCACGCGTAGCTGTTGCGATAGGGCTTGCCGTCGCCGGCCATGCCGGTGCCGTCCCACTGGATGATCACGTGGTCGCCATCGGCCCACACCTGCTTGCTGACCGGGCGGACCGGCGTGGACAGGCGAGCGGCGAACGGCTGTACCGCCTTGCTCACGAATTCGTCCACGCCGCGATAGACCCCGGCGCTGGGGCCCGAGCCCTTGATGGTCCACACCACGTCGGGCGTCAGGATGTCGCGAAAGAAGGTGTTGCCGCCGGCCGCCCAGCGGTCGAAGGCCTGGCTGACCGCCTGCTTGTTGCGAGCCTCGACATTCGCGTCGGCCTGGGCCAGGCCCGGCACCAGGGCGCCGAGCAGCAGGGCTCCGTACAGGGCGGCGACGCGGGTGTTGCCAGAGGTGGTGATACGCATGGCTGAACTCCTCTTCATTGTTTGATCCATCTGATCGGCGTGCCTGATCTATGCTGGCCGGTGTCTGCGTCTCGCCTGCCTGATCGTCCGAGCCCCTGGGGCTGTCGAACGCGACTCAGGTGAGGCAAGATGGGCGCCACACAGGCCTGCCCGCCGATCCGTCATGAACGAGTCTGCCCACACAGCCTGCTGTGGCCGTAGCTGGATCGTCCCGGATACTTACCTGATCATCCGCTTGAAAAACCTTGTAAAACCTTGGTTGTGCAAAGGAGAAGCCATGGATTCGCTGCACAAGCTGGTACAGATCATCGGCCGTCATACGTCCGGTGACGGCATTCAGCCGACGCCGATTCCCGGCGTCAGCCTGGTGCGTTCCGCCACGCCGACCGTGCCGATGCCGGTGGTCTACGAGCCGACCCTTTGCCTGATCGTCCAGGGCCGCAAGCGGGTAACGGCCGGCACCACCACCTACGTCTACGATGCGGCCAATTACCTGATCGCCTCCGTGGACGTGCCGGTGATGGGCTCGGTGATCGAGGCGTGCGAGGAGCGACCCTACCTGTGCCTGGTGGTCGATCTGGACATGACCGTGCTGAGCGATTTGGCCTTGCGCTACCCGGCGGATGACAAGGATGGCGCGCCCGCTGCCGGTATCCAGCTCGGCGAAACCACGCCTGAGTTGCTCGATGCCGCCGCCCGGCTCGCCAGCCTGCTGGACGCGCCCGGCGATATCGCCGAGCTGGCGCCGCTGACGGTGCGCGAAATCCTCTACCGCCTGCTGATCGGCAGTGGCGGGGCCATGGTGCGGCAGATGGTCAGGGCCGACAGCCGCCTCAGCCAGATCGCCAAGGCCATCGTCTGGTTGCGCAGCCATTACGCCGAGGCCTGCCGGATCGACGAGATGGCCGATATCGCCGGCATGAGCCGTTCCACCTTCCACGCTCACTTCAAGGCTGTCACGGCCATGAGCCCGCTGGAATTTCGCACCCATTTGCGCCTGCAGGAGGCGCGTCGCCTGATGGTCGCCGAAGCGCTGGATGCCGCGGGCGCCGGCTACCGGGTGGGCTACGAGAGCCCTTCGCAGTTCAGCCGCGATTACGCACGGCTGTTCGGCCTGCCGCCGGCCAGGGATGCCAGTCGCCTTCGTGGCAGCGCCTGGGCACCTGCCCAGCGAACGGAGGCAGTCGCGGCTGGCGCGTGACTAGACTTTTTCTGGTCCGAACCGGAACTTTTCCGCGAACTTACAACTGATTTACCGACTTTTCGCCTCGTTATAATTTGCAACGAGTCGCCTCTTGAGAACCGCACAGCGCCTGCTAGATTGGCGCTGCGACGCCGGGCCCCTCTGACAGCTACCAGGCTGCCATGTCGGAGTTGCAGTTTGTACAACTCTGACTTAGGAGGGGCTCATGAGCACCCTAGTACCGTTCCTCACCGCCGACTTCCTCGGCACGCCAGCCTGGTTCTGGCTGATCTTCATCACCATCGTTGTCAGCCTGCTGGTCTTCGACCTCGGGGTGCTGCACCGCGAGCACCGCGAAATCGGCGTCAAGGAAAGCCTGCTGCTATCCGGCGGCTACATCACCGCAGGCCTGCTGTTCGGCCTGTGGGTCTGGCACATGAAAGGCGCCGCCTCCGGTATGGATTTCTATACCGGTTTTCTGATCGAGAAGTCGCTGTCCATGGACAACGTGTTCCTGATGGCGATGATCTTCAGCTTCCTGGCCATCCCGCGTAAGTACCAGCACGAGGTGCTGTTCTGGGGCATCCTCGGGGTCATCGTGCTGCGCGCGATCATGATCGGCCTGGGCGCCGCCCTGATCTCCGAGTTCAGCTGGATTCTCTACGTGTTCGGCGCCTTCCTGCTGCTGACCGGCGTGAAGATGCTGTTCAGCAAGGTCGACGACCACCCGGACCTGTCCGAGAACAAGCTGATCAAGTTCGTGCGCCGGCACATGCGTGTCACCGATCGCTTGCACGAGGGCCGCTTCTTCGTGCGTCAGCCGGATGCCAACGGCAACATGGTGCGCTGGGCCACGCCGCTGTTCCTGGCGCTGGTGCTGATCGAGTGTGCCGACCTGGTATTCGCCATCGACAGCGTGCCGGCTATCTTCGCCATCACTCAGGATCCGTTCATCGTCTACACCTCGAACATCTTCGCGATCCTCGGTCTGCGCGCGCTGTACTTCGCCCTGGCGGCGATGATCCATCGCTTCGCCTACCTCAAGTACGCCCTGGCCCTGGTGCTGGTGTTTATCGGCGGCAAGATCTTCCTGGTCGGCATCATCGGCAAGACCCCGCCGGTGATCTCCCTGAGCGTGACCCTGGGCCTGCTGATCGGTGGCGTGCTGCTGTCGCTGTGGAAGACCCGCAACGACCCGCCGGCCCTCGACGCTGAAAAGACCCCTCACTGACGATCCAACGCCCCGGCGCGGCCGGGGCTCACCACAGGAGATGAGCCATGAATCCATCCCCCCTTTCCGCGCTGGCACTGGTCGCCGTGATCGGCCTGACCCTGGCCGGCTGCGAGATGGCCGAAGAATCGGCGCAGAAGTTCACCGAAAAGGCCGAGCAGGCCGTGCAGGACATTGCCCGCGAAGCGGTCAGCGATACGGTCACTGCCTTCAACAAGCAGATCGACGAGGTGCAGAAATCCACCAACGAAATGCTCGGCAAACCGGAGAAGGAGGGCGCCAAGGAGGAGAGCGAACAGCAGGAGAAGCCCGAGCAGGAAAAGCCGCGCACCTTTCCCAATGACAGCGTGGAAACCTGATCGGCGTTTTGTTCAACGGGGAAGGGAGGCCCCACGACCCTTATCGATCGCGGCGCTTTGCTTAGAACCTGGTCACTATCGTTATGCGCATTAAGCGGCAACTACAAGGCAGAAGCGGCCGTTCGCGTAACCCGTAGGAGGGGCTTTAGCCCCGAGTTCTTTACCTTCCGAACTCGATGCGTTAGCTGCGGTTTGCCAGCGTTATCGTGCTGTTCATACATTCGGTTCCGCTCTGTCGAGCGGGTTTCTTTTGGCATCGCCCGGATGGCCGGCCCCGCCAAAAGAAACCAAAAGGTCTAGCCCCGACATACGGCCCCAGCTTTGCTGGGGTTCCCTCGCTCCATCATTGCTCCGAGGGCACGACCTAGGCGGCCCCCCACGAAGGGCCATCCCTGGCCCATCGCGGCTCTCGCGGCATCCATGCCGCTCAACTCTCTCCACAACGATTCCGCTCGGCCTCCTGAAGGGGCGATTGGTGTCGCCTGCTAGTTTTTTGGCATGAAAAGCACCAAAAAGGCAAAGTGGCCGAACAACCGCTCCCGCCACTTAGCTGCCAAAATCTACGAACCTGGGCTGACGGATAATGAACAGGCTCTTGGCGCACATCTCGCTCATCCATCTCGCCAGCCTGCGACCAATCCTGACTAAGCATCTCGCAAGTTATACGCGGGCCGCTTGCATGCCCGGTATCTCATCCAGGTTGTGGTAAACCACCATCCCTTTCTCCTCAGCCAACGCCACCAGCCGATCCGCCTGGCTGCACGGCCCCGCCACATGCAGCAGCGCATCGCAGCGGCTGAGCAGCAGTTCGCCATAGCGCTCGACATCCACCGGTGAATCGCCCTGCATCGGCCAGGTTGCCGTGACCGGCAGGTGCCCGGCCTGCAGCAATCTGGTCGCGCAGCTCTGCACCTCGTCATCCGGGCCCGCCAGCAGAATCATCTGGGCAGGCGAGGTGGGCATCAGCTGCTTGAGGTACTGCAGCAGAATGATGGTCTTGCCATCCATGATGCGGCCGTCGTCGACCATCGCCAGCGCCTCGGCGAAGGGCAGCTCCAGCACCTCGATATCCTCGCCTTCCTCGGCCAGGCCGCCGCCGTCGGCAACGCGATCCTCGGGCTGATACTCGCCGATGAAGAAGTGCACCCGTTCGGTCACCGAGCCCGGGCTCATAAAGGCCTCGAAGATCTTGCGCACCGATCTCACCCGGTAGCCGGTTTCTTCCTCGGCCTCGGCGCGGATACGCTCTTCCGGGCTGGCATTGTCCAGCAGGCCGGCGGCCGCTTCGATCAGGTAGCCGTGGTGCTCGTTGACGAACGCCGGGATGCGAAATTGCCGGGTCAGAATCACCGTGCGCCGGGCGCGGTTGTACAGGCCGATGGTGGCGCCATTGCCGCGGTCGTAGACCTCGCGGGTCTGCGATTGCCAGCTGCCGTCGCGGCGCTGCAGTTCGAAGTCGATCTTCTTCAGTACGTACCAATTGTCCGAAAGCAGGTGCTGCTTGAGAATGCGAACGTTGGGGCTGCTCACCGGCGGGGTCCTCGCGGGTCATCAGAGCGCTGCAGTGTTCCACAATCAAATGAACGCCCCAAGTCCGCCGTCAGCTGCCACAATCGACCGGACGTGAGCGGGCTGCAGACAGGGGCGGGCGATGGCGGACAGGCGCAGTTTCAGCGAGACGCTGCAGGGGCAGAACCTGCGCTTCGTGGCGGCGAAGAAGGATGCTTCGCGGCAGACCCGCGTGGGCTTTCTGCTGCAGGAGCACTTTTCCCTGCCGGCCTTCACCCAGGCGCTGGACGTGCTGGTGACCGCCAACCTGATCGAGCGCGGGCTGTTCGTCACCCGCACCTTCAGCCTCGACGGCCAGGCGGTGACCAGCGACCTGGGCATCGTCATCTGCCCGGACGCCGGACTGACCGCCAGGGATCTCGCCGAGCTGGATCTGCTGGTGATCTGCGCCGGCCTGCGCACCCCGCTGCGACCGCTTCCCGCGCTCAGGCAACTGCTGCGCACGGCGGCCGACAAGCAGGTGGCGCTGGCCGGTTTGTGGAGCGGCGCCTGGTTTATCGGCCAGGCCGGGCTACTGGATGGCTACCGCTGCGCGATCCATCCCGAGCACCGCGCGGCATTGGCGGAGATCGCCCGGCACAGCCAGGTGACCGCGGAAAGCTTCGTGGTCGACCGCGACCGGCTGACCGCGGCCAGCCCGGCCGGGGCCTTCCATATGGTGCTGGAGTGGATCGGTACGCTGCAGGGCAACGACCTGGCCGAGGGCATCGTCGGCATCCTGGCCTTCGAGGAGTCGCGCTACAAACGGGTCAAACCGACCTTGCACGCGAAGATGAGCGAGCCGCTGCGCACGGTCATCAACCTGATGAGCGCGAACATCGAAGAACCGTTGAGCACCGACCAGTTGGCCGCCTACTCGGGCCGCTCGCGGCGGCAGATCGAACGGCTGTTTCAGCAACAGCTGGGCACCACGCCCGCCCGTTATTACCTGGAACTGCGCATCACCGAAGGTCGCCGGCTGCTGCAGCACTCGGACCTGCCGGTGCTGGACGTCAGCGTGGCCTGCGGCTTCGTTTCGCCGAGCCATTTCAGCAAGTGCTACACGGCATATTTCGGCAACTCGCCGTCCAGGGAAATCCGCCACGGCAACGTGAAGTCGCGTTAGGGCGCTGCTTTAGTTGCCCTGAAACAACATCGAAAGGGTCGTGCGTAACCAGCGGTTGCCCGGGTCCTGGTGGTAGCGGGCGTGCCAGTGCTGCTTGACCAGAAAGTTCTCGATCGGGAACGGGCAGGCGTGCACCCTCAGGCCGTGGGCGCCGGCGAGCGTTTCGCCGATATGGCGCGGCAGGGTGGCGATCAGGTCGGTGCTGCTCACCACGGCGCCGAGGCCGAGAAAACCGGGTAGCTCCAGGACGATCTGCCGTTCGATTCCGTTGCGCGCCAGTGCCGCTTCCAACAGTTTCTGGCCGGTGCCGGCACTGACGAACACATGGCTTTCGCCCACGTATTCATCGAGCTGCATTACATTTCCAATGCGCGGGTGATTGGGGCTGACCAGGCACGCCCAGTCCTGGGGGAACAGTACCTGCTGGTAGATGCCGCCGCCCAGCCAGGGCACGAAGCCGACCGCCAGGTCGGCCTCGCCGGTTTCCAGGGCGCGTTCGGTGTTGCCGTCGATACGCGCGACTTCCAGGCGGATGCCCGGCGCGTCCCGGCGCAGCAGTTCGAGAATCTTCGGCAGCAGGGTGATATGGCTGGCGTCGCTCATGCACAGGCGAAAGCGCCGTTGGGCGCTGGCCGGGTCGAAGCCGATTTCCCAGGCGGTCAGCCGGCGCAGCGACTCCAGTACCTCGCGGCACGGGGTGATCAGCGCTTCGGCCTGAGGCGTGGGCGCCATGCCGGTGGGCGTGCGCACGAACAGCGGATCACCAAGCTGCGCTCTGAGTTTGCCCAGCCACAGGCTGATGGTCGGCTGGCTTTGCCCCAGTTGTTCGGCCGTTCGGGTCACGCTGCGGGTGTCGTAGAGCACGTCGAACAGGTGCAGTAGCTTGGGTTCGGGCAGGGCGTCTGTGGGGATCATTATTTAATTTTCTGATAGCGCTATTGATTCCATTGTATAGCTCAACAATGGGGGCGTGTTTAAGGTGAGGAAAAAAGCAGGAGCGCCTCACCTTGAAAATCTGCATCCTCGGATCCGGTGCGCTGGGCAGCACCTTTGGCGCCGCGCTCAGCGAGGCGGGCCATGAAACCTGGCTGCTCAACCGCCCCGGCGCGCACATAGACACCATCAGGCATAACGGCCTGACGGTGATCGAAGACGACGTCGAGCGCAGCGTGCGCATCAATGCCACCTCGCGTGCCGAAGAGGTCGGCCCCGTCGACCTGCTCATCGTGCTGGTCAAGTCGTTCGCCACCGCCCGCGCCATCGCCGATGCCGGCGCGCTGGTCGGCCCGCAGACCGTGGTGCTGTCGCTGCAAAATGGTCTGGGCCACGAGGACCTGCTCGCCGAGGCGGTCGGCCGTGACAAGGTGATCGCCGGCAAGACCTATGTAGGCGGCGTGCTGCTGGCGCCGGGGCGCATACGCTGTGGCGTGGACGGTAAGCGGACCTTTATCGGCGAGCTCGATGGCCAGGTCAGCGCGCGGGTCAGCCAGATCGCCGAGGTGTTTCGCGGCGCCGGCCTGGCTACCAGGGTCAGCGAGAACATCCTCGGCACCATGTGGGACAAGCTGTTGGTCAACGTCTCCACCGGCGCGCTGACCGGCATCACCATGCTCACCTACGGCCAGCTCTACAGCGAGCCGCTGCTACGCGAAACCGCCCTGGCCGCGGTGGCCGAAGCCATCGCCGTGGCAAAGGCGGCGGGCGTCACCCTCAGCCTCACCGAGCCGGAGCAGGCCTGGAACCTGGCCTGCGAAGGGCTGCCGGCCTCGTTCAAGACCTCCATGCTGCAAAGCCTTGAGAAAGGCTCGATCACCGAAATCGATTTCATCAACGGCGCCGTGGTGCGGCTCGGCCAGCGCCATGGCATCGCCACGCCCGTCAACGCCACGCTGGTGGCCTGCATCAAGGGCATCGAACGGGCCATGGCCGATCAACAACAAGAGGAAACGGAGCGATGAGTATTCCCAAAGCCTATCTGGAGCACGTGGCCTTCCCGGTCAGTGATATCCACTGGTACATCAGGTTCTTCCACGACGTGTTCGGCATGACCATGCGTGAAGTGCACGGCACCCTCGAGGAGCCGACCCAGTACTGGACCCTCGGCGGCATGCAGTTCATCAGCCAGCCAGGTTTTGCCGGGCCGGAAGGGCGCATGGGCCACCTGGGCATGATGTGCGAAGACATGGAAGCGGCGCTGGCCGCTGCCCTGGGTTTCGAGGGCGTGACCGTGATGCCCCAGGGCAGCAACTGGCTGCGCCTGCCCGATGGCCTGGCCGTGGAGTTCATCCAGGCTTCGCCGGCCAGTGCGGTGGCCCAAGCCCTGGCGGTGAATGCCCGGGTGGAGGTGTCGGCATGAGCATTGTCGAGAAGTACTGGGACGATGCCCAGGAGGGCGACGAAGCCATCACCCCCAGCTACACCGTGACCAAGCAACGCATCCTCGCCTACGCCGACCTGACCGGCGACCACACACCGGTGCACGTCGATGAGCAATACGCCAAGGCCAGCCATTTCGGTGGCCTGGTCGCTCACGGCCTGATGGGCCTGTCCATCGCCGATGGCCTGAAGACCCAGTGCGATTACCGCTTCCTGCCCGGCATGTCGCTGGGCTGGACCTGGGACTTTCTGCTGCCCATCCGCGTCGATGACGTGCTGCACGTGAAGATGCGCGTCGGCGCCATGCGTGCCAGCAAGAGCAAGCCGGGCTGGGGCATCGTGGTGCTGCCCTCGGAATTGATCAACCAGAAGGGCGAGGTGGTGCAGCGCGGTGAACACCGCCTGATGGTGCCGCGCCGGGAGGCCAGCGTATGAGCCAGCCACTGCCGCTCAAAGGCATCCGCGTTATCGACTACAGCCATTTTCTCGCCGGCCCCTATGTCGGCCGTTGCCTGGCGGCCCTCGGCGCCGAGGTGATCAAGGTCGAGCGGCCGGGCAGCGGCGACGCTGGCCGGCAACACGCCTTCATCCTCGACGACCAGCAGAGCGGCTACTTCCTGCAGCTCAACATGGGCAAGCAGGGCGTCAGCGTGAACATGAAGGACCCGCGCGGCAAAGCCTTCATGCACAAGCTCTGCGACAGCGCCGACGTGTTCATCGAGAACTACCGCCCCGGCGCGCTGGACAAGCTTGGCCTGGGCTACAAGGAGCTTTCCGAGCGCAACCCGAAGCTGGTGTATTGCTCGATTTCCGCCTACGGCCACACCGGCCCGGATGCGCACCGCGCCGGCTTCGGGCTGATCGCCGAAGCCAAGAGCGGCATCATGCAGATGGTCGGCACACCCGGTGAGGCGCCGCCGCTGCTGCGCATTTCCCTGGGCGACATGTACACCGGCATCCACGCGGTGGCGGCCATCAACGCCGCGTTGCTGGGCCGCGTGAACAGCGGCAAGGGCCAGCACATCGACATGGCGCTGTACGACACCCTGGTGTCGATGCACGAGTACGCGGTGCAGTGCTACACCCTGTCCGGCGGGGAAATCCTGCCGCAACAGACCGGCCATGACATGCCGACCTCGACGCTCTACGGCGTATTCCGCGCCGCCGACGGCGACCTGGTGATCGCCGCCCAGGTCGACGATTCCTGGAAGCGCTTCGCCGCCCTGGTCGAGGCCGATGCCGGTGTGGCCGGGTTCAGCCGCGACACGCGCTTTCATACTCCTGGCGGCCGCAACGAGCACCGCGAAGAAATTCTCACCATCGTGCGTCGCTGGGTGGGCGCCAACCCGGTGGCTCGCCTGCTGTCGCTGCTCGACGAGGTGGATGTGCCGAGCGCCAAGGTGCAGCGCATCGATGAAGTGGTCAACGACCCGCAGATCCAGGCGCGCGGCATGATCATGGAGCAGCAGCACCCGCGTTACGGCACCCTCAGGTTGCCAAACCTGCCGTTCCGTTTTTCCGACTGCGATACCACGGTCACCGGCGTCGCGCCGGACCTGGGTGAACACAACGCCCAGGTCGCCGCGCAACTGGGTTTCAGCCTCGAGGAAATCACCCAGCTGCAGGCCGACGGTGTGCTGTACAGCTATGGAGAACAAGCATGACAGACCAATACGCCGTGATCGGTAACCCCATCGGTCACACCAAGTCGCCGCTGATTCACGGGCTGTTCGCGGAAAGCTGCGGGCAGCAGATCGAATACACCGCCATCGAAGGCTCGACCAGCGACTTCGCCGGTGACGTGGCGCGTTTCAAGGCCAAGGGCGGGCTGGGCATGAACATCACCGCGCCGTTCAAGCTGCAGGCCTTCGAACTGGCCACCCAGCCCAGCGAGCGGGCGCGTTTGGCGCGGGCCGCCAACGCCTTCAAGTTCGAGGGCGATGCGGTGCTGGCCGAGAACTTCGATGGCGTCGGCCTGCTGCGCGATATCGAGCACAACCTCTGCCAGCCGCTGGCCGGGCGCCGGGTGCTGCTGCTCGGTGCCGGCGGTGCGGTGCGCGGTGCCTTGCTGCCGTTTCTCGGCGCCGGCCCGGCACGCCTGGTATTGGCCAACCGCGACATGGCCAAGGCGCGGGTGCTGGAGAGCGAAGTGAATGATCCACGCCTGCTGCTCAGCACCTATGAAGATCTGGCCGGGCAGTCGTTCGACCTGGTCATCAACGCCACTTCGGCCAGCCTCTCCGGCGAGCTGCCGCCGGTGCCGGAGTCGGTGTTCGCCAATGCGGCGCTGGCCTATGAACTGGCCTACGGCAAGGGGCTGACGCCGTTCCTGCAGTTGGCCAGGAAGGCCGGCGTGAACAGCCTGGCGGACGGCGTCGGCATGCTCGTCGAGCAGGCGGCCGAAGCCTTCGAGTGGTGGCGCGGTGTGCGCCCGCTAACCGGGCCGGTGATCCAACGACTCAGCGTGCCGCTGGTATAGGGGAGCAGACGATGAACGTACTCATGCTGCACGGCATCAACCACAACCTGTTCGGCAAGCGCGACCCGGTGCAGTACGGCACCATCACCCTCGAGGAAATCGACGCGCGCCTGGCCGAGCTGGCCGAAGCCCTCGGTGTGCAGATCGACAGCTTCCAGAGCAACTACGAAGGCGCCATGTGCGAACGCATCCACCAGGCCTTCCTGGAAGGCACCGATGCGGTGCTGATCAACGCCGGCGCCTGGACCCACTACAGCTACGGCATCCGCGACGCCCTGGCGATCCTCAGCGTGCCGGTGGTGGAAATCCACATGTCCAACATCCACGCCCGCGAAGCCTTCCGCCACCACTCGGTATTCGCCGACGTGGTGCGCGGGCAGATCAGCGGCTTTGGCGTGGACAGCTACCTGCTGGGCCTGCGCACGGCGGTAACGGCGGCCCGCGGCGAACAGGCGTGAGCTGCGGCAGGGCGCTGCCGTGAACCTTGCCCGGGGTGGCGGTCGAATGGGCTGCACGGGGTGTGCACCATTCGGTTTTCACACGGCTGCCGGCACGCCAGAATGGCGGCCGCCTGTTCAGCCGCTGCTCGGCCCTTCGAGCAGCCCTTTAGCAAGGATTGCCCATGAGTTTTTTCCGCAAATTGTTCGGCCTGTCGTCCAAACCCTCCGCCGAGGCCGAGTCCGCAACTGCCCATAGCCCGGAAAGCCCTGACGGCGACAGCGCCGCCGAGGCGGCCACCCAGGCGGCCCGCGAGGCCAGCGCCGACTGCCTGGATCGCCACTGGCAGGGTGTCGGCGCCGTCGAACAGGATGTGCTCGGCTACCTGATCAGCCCCAGCTTCACCGGCGGCCCGCAGTGGCCGTCGACCCGCCAGGCCTACCGGGTGGTGCGCCGTGGCGAGTCCATCCTCCTGGCCACCGAGGGCCTGTCCGATCCCTTCGACGACGTGGAGGGCATGGGCAACGGTTTCGAGATGGAGCTGTTCCTGGAAACCGCCGACATTCCCGAACATGCGCGAGGCAAGCCGGGCGAAGTCGACCCGCTCAAGTACAGCTGGGCCTTCGAGCTGCTTCAGCATGTGGCCGGCACGGTCGCGGACGCCGGTGGCATCGTCGAGCAGATCGAGCAGCACGGCGTGCTGTCCCTGGAGCTGCCCGGCGTGAGCCAGTCGCAGCATATCGGCGAGCAGCTGACCGCGCATTTCGTCAGCGACGACGATACCGTCGGCGTACTGCTTGGCGGCCCCGCAGCGGACTTCCCGATGCGCCTGGACGACATGCCGCTGTCGCCGGTCAGCCTGATTCCCGTGGTGCTGATCACCGCCGGTGAGCTCGACTACGTGCGCACTGGTGGCCGAGCCGCCCGTGAGGACCTGGTGCAGCGCCTGCAGGCCGCCGGCGTTGGCCACCGCAGCGACCTGCAGCGCGTCAGCGTGGTGTGAGGCGAATGGTTTTGGCCTGTTGATCCAGCCGGCAATCGGCCGGTAGGCGAATCTTGGGGCTTGAGCAGATCTATCCGCGACGTTGTGATAGCTTCCCTGCCGGTTTGCCCACGGCATGTGGATCACTCATCGGACGGGGAAGGGGATGCTCTATTCAAGCGAAGCGCTGCGCAAGATTCCGCGCGGGGTATGGGTGCTCGGTGGGGTGAGCATGTTCATGGATATCTCCTCGGAGATGATCCATAGCCTGCTGCCGCTTTTTCTGGCGACCGGCTTGGGCCTCAGCGTCATCGTCATCGGCTTGCTGGAAGGCATCGCCGAGGCGACTGCGCTGATCACCAAGATCTTCTCTGGCGCCCTGAGCGATTACCTGGGCAAGCGCAAGGGGCTTGCCGTGCTGGGCTACGGCCTCGGTGCCCTGAGCAAGCCGCTGTTCGCCATCGCCAACACGCCGGGGCTGGTGTTCGGCGCACGCTTCATGGATCGCGTCGGCAAGGGCATCCGCGGTGCGCCACGGGACGCGCTGGTCGCGGATGTCACGCCGGAGGAGGTGCGGGGCGCCGCCTATGGCCTGCGCCAGTCGCTGGATACCATCGGCGCGTTTCTCGGGCCCTTGCTGGCGGTGCTGCTGATGCTGCTCTGGAATGACGACTTCCGCGCCGTGTTCTGGGTCGCGGTGATTCCGGCATTCCTGGCCGTCGCGCTGCTGTGTTTCGGCTTGAAGGAGCCGCAAACGCCCATCGACCGTCCGCGCACCAACCCGCTGCGCCGCGCGCAACTGCGCAAGCTGTCCCGCGCTTACTGGCAGGTGGTGCTGATTGGCGCGATCTTCACCCTGGCCCGTTTCAGCGAAGCCTTTCTGGTGCTCAAGGCCGAGGAAGTCGGTACGCCGCTGGCGCTGGTGCCCCTGGTGATGGTGGCGATGCACCTGGTGTACTCGTTGTCCGCCTACCCATTCGGCGCCCTGTCGGATCGCATCAGCCATCGTCAGCTACTGGCCGTGGGCCTGGTGGTACTGGTGCTGGCGGATCTCGCGCTGGCGTTGTTGCCTGGCTGGATCGGCCTGGCGATTGGCGTCGCCCTGTGGGGTATCCATATGGGCATGACCCAGGGCCTGCTCGCCGCGATGGTCGCCAGGACTGCGCCAGCCGAACTGCGTGGCACCGCGTTCGGCATGTTCAACCTGGTCAGCGGTATCGCGCTGCTCGTCGCCAGCACCGGTGCGGGTGTGCTCTGGCATTTCCTGGGTTCGTCGGCGACCTTCCTGTTCGGCGCCGTCGCCTGCGGTGCTGCGCTGATTGCCCTGGCTTGCACCAGCACAGTGAGCGCTCGGGCCAATGTCGGCAACTGAGTAGCTGTTCCACGCGGGTGTCATGCTTATGAACCTCAGAACAACGGCCGCAAGGCCAGTTCGAGGCCGAGCAGGATCAGAAACGCCATGAAGCACTGCCGAAAACGCACGGGGCTGATCCGTGCGCGCAGCCGCTGGCCCAGCCACATGCCGAGCAGCGCCGGGACGATGGCCGCGGCTGACGTACCGAACTGGCCGACCTGCAACGCGCCGTGCCCGTAGAGCCCAATGGCGAGCGCCAGGGTGGACACGCTGAACGACAGGCCCAGGGCCTGCACCAGCTCGTCGCGGCTGAGGTTCAGCGAGCCCAGGTAGGGCACCGCCGGCATCACGAAGACGCCGGTCGCGCCGGTCACCACACCCGTCGCCAACCCCACTAGCGGAGATGCCCATCGCTCCAGCCGCGCCGCCACGCGCAAGGCTGGCGCGAGCAATGCGTAGAGCGCGTAGACGATCAGCGCGATGCCCAGCCAGAACCCCGACCAGAGCGGATTGGCCACCACCAGCAAGGTCGACGCCGCGAGCGTGCCGAGCACGATGCACAGCATCATCGGCCACAGCCGGCGTAGCAGCGGCGCCAGTGCAGGGCCGCTGAACAGTTGCCAGAGGTTGGTCACCAAGGACGGCACGATCAGGATCGCCGCGGCCGCCGCAGGCGCCATCAGCGTGCCCAGCAGGCCCATGGCCACGGTCGGCAGGCCCATGCCGGTGACGCCCTTGACCAGCCCCGCCGCCAGGAAGGTGGCAAACAGAAACAGCAGGTAGAACGTGGCGTCGTGCATGGGCGAGGGCTCGATTGAGTGGTCGGTGCAATTGAAGCCCTTCAGGGGACTCGGCACAATGCGGAAAACTCAGTGCAGCCTTCGGAAAAACCGGAGGCAGAGAGGCCCCGATGCGACTCGACCTGGCGGATCTTCAGCTGTTTCTGTGCATCGCCGATGCCGGCAGCATCACCGCGGGCGCGGCGCGGGCCAACCTCGCCCTGGCGTCCGCCAGCGAACGGCTGCGCAAGATGGAAGAGGCCGTCGGGGTGACCTTGCTGGAGCGGCGCCCGCGAGGCGTGATCACCACCGAGGCCGGTGAGGCGTTGGCCCATCACGCCCGGCTGATGATGCGCCAGCAGCAGGCCTTGAACGACGAGCTGCAGGACTATGCAGCCGGGACGCGAGGCGCCCTCGATCTGTATGCCAATACCGCCGCGCTGACGCTGTTCCTGCCGGGCCGGCTGGCGCCCTGGCTGGCCGAGCGGCCGCGCCTGCGCATCGAGCTCAAGGAGCGCACCAGCGTGGATATCGTGCGCAACGTGGCCTGCGGGCTGGCCGAGGCGGGCATCGTGTCCAGCGCGGTCGGCGCCGAGGGCGTGCAGCTGCAACCGGTGGCCAGGGATCATCTGGTGCTGGTCGCCGCTCAGGGGCATCCCCTCGCGCCACGCCGCACCCTGGCGTTCGCCGACGTGCTGGGCGAGGCGTTCGTCGGGCTGGCCCAGGGCAGCGCCCTGCAGGAGCACATCAACGAGCAGGCGCGGCTGGCCGGTCGACCACTGGACCTGCGCATTCGCATGAGCGGCTTCGAGGCGCTCTGCCAGATGGTCGCCTATGGCATCGGCCTCGGCATCCTGCCCCACGGCATCGCCCGGCTGCACAGGCGCCGCTACGGCCTCAGGGTGATCGGCCTCAGCGACGCCTGGGCTCGGCGCGAACTGTGCCTGTGTTTCAGGGACTGGAACCAGCTGTCGAGGCCGATGCGCAGCCTGCTCGCCCATCTGGGGGGTGTGCCCGAGGCCGGCTAACGTGCCGCGCCTTGCGCAAGAAGGCCTGAACGCTCGCGTAGAGAGCCACTTCAGTTGCAGCGCTCTGCTGATTCTTCTCGTCTGAGACGAACCTTCGCATCCGTAATCGGGATGTCTGTCAGCCGGGGCAACGTCCAGAAATTACGCTTTTTTTACGCGCCTGATGATTGTCCGCGCTCGATAATTCGCCGACATCCAAACGAGTTTTCACTCCTCGGGATTCCCGGTATCCGAGGCGCGCCAAATGAACCTTTTTCCTGCCGCATCGCTGCATCTGCTCTTGGCCCGCAATGCCGGGAAGGCGGGAGGCGCCGATGAATGAGTCACCGCGCATCCTGGTGATCGACGACGAGAAGCAGGTCCGCAAGCTGCTGCGCATCAGCCTCGCCAGCCAGTCGTTCACCGTGCTGGAGGCCGCCACCGGTGCCAAGGGCCTGACGCTGGCGGCGATCCAGGCACCGCACCTGATCATTCTCGACCTCGGCCTGCCGGACATGGACGGCAGCCAGGTGCTGCGCGAGCTGCGCGCCTGGTCGGCGGTACCGGTGCTGGTGCTGTCGGTGCGCAATAGCCAGGAGGAGAAGGTGCGCCTGCTGGACCAGGGTGCCAACGACTACGTCACCAAGCCTTTCGGCATCCTGGCGTTCATGGCCCGCATCCGTGGGCTGCTGCGCGCCTCGTCGGGCGAGCTGGTGCTGCAGCCGGCCATCCGTGCGGGGCAGCTGTACGTCGACCTGTCCCAGCGCCTGGTGACCCTGCGCGGCGTGGCGATAAGCCTGAGCAGGAGGGAGTACGGCGTGCTGGAGATTCTCGCCCGCAATCACGGCCGCGGCGTCACCGCCGAACAGTTGATCCGCCTGGTCTGGGGCCCCAGCCACCTGGGCGACAGCCGCAGCCTGCGCACGGTGGTCGGCCGGCTGCGCCAGAAGTTCGGGGACGACCCGGGTGCCCCGCGAGTGATCCAGACCATCGTGGGCGTCGGTTACCGCTTGATCGATGAGGAGCACTGAGTGGCGAAGGCATCAACAACCAACGGCCCGGCGCCGGCAGCCGGGCGCGTGATCGGCTACGCCCGCCCCAGCCGCGAAGAGACCGATGCGCAGGCGCAGATCCTGGCGCTGCGAGCGGCCGGTTGTGGCCAGCTGGTCGAGGAGAAAGGCCAGCACGTCTGGCGCAACCGGCCGGAGCTGGCGCGCCTGCTTGGCGACATCCAGGCAGGTGACACCCTGATGGTCACCCGGCTCGATCGCCTGGCGCGCAGCACCCGCGACCTGCTGGAGATCGCCGAGCATGTTCACCTCACCGGCGCCCGGCTGGCCAGCCTCGCCGAGCCCTGGGTCAGCGGCGATGCCGGGGGCCAGCCGGTGCTGGCGGTGTTCGCCGGCATCGTCGCCTTCGAACGCTCGCTGATCGTCGAGCGTACCAGCCTCGGCCGCGCAGCCGCCAAGGCGCGCGGCGTGCAATTCGGCGCCAAGCCGTGCCTGTCCGCAGAGCAGATCGTGCTCGCCAAGCAGATGATCGGGCAGGGCAGCTCGGTCAGCGAAGCCGCCAGCACGCTCGGCGTACATCGCTCGACGCTGTACCGGGCGCTGGGGCGGGTGAAGCAGCCCGCAGGCTGAGCGGGCTGCCGCTGTCAAGAAGGGTGCGAGTCGGCCATCTCGGGCGAGGCGACGAGTCGGTCGAGCGCCTGCCGGTCCATCTGGTAGGCCACCCATTTGTCGTCGGGCTTGCCGCCCAGGCGGGCGTAGAAGGCTTGCGCGCGCGCGTTGCCGCGCAGCACATCCCATTTCAGCCGCCCCGCACCCTTGCGCTGCGCCAGCAGGGCGACCCCCTGCATCAGCGCCTGGCCCAGCCCTGCGCGGCGATGCCCTTCGCGGACGTACAGCTCCTTGAGCAGCAGGGCGGGGCGCAGATCGAAGGTGAAGGGGATTGCCAGCACCACGGCATAACCGGCCAGGTGGCCCCCGCCGTCGGCCACCAGCACCTCGCACCGGGCATCCGGGCCAAAGGCGCGGCTCAACAATGCCTGCTCATCGACCCGGAAGTCATCGAGGTAGTCCTCGAACCCGGCCAGCTCGCGCATCATCGCGAGCAGCGCGGGTACGTCGCTCTGCTCGGCCGCTCGAACGGCATCGCAGGGGCTCAGCATGCGCAGGGGCTCAGCATGCGCAGGAAATGGCGGAGGCGGGCGCCGGTTGCGTACCGTCGTCGCCAACCAGCGCCAGGCCCTCGTCGAGCCAGCCGGTCACCCCGCCGAGCATTTCCTTTACCCCGTAGCCAAGGCTGGCCAGGCGCAGGGCCGCGCGGTGGACGCCATTGCAGTGCGGGCCGGCGCAGTAGACGACGAACAGCGTCGAAGGGCCGAACGCTGCCAGCCGCTCGGCCGTGATGGTTCGCGTGGGGATATTGATGGCGCCCGGAACATGGCCGGCGGCATAGGCCTCGGGGCCACGCACGTCCACCAGCAGGTAGTCGACATCACCGGTTTGCTGGCTGCGGTGGACATCCGAGCAGTCGGTTTCGAAACGCAGCCGATTGCCGAAGTGCGCCTGCGCTTCGGCACGGGAGGCGGCGGGGATTTCGCTGACAAGGCTTGGCATGGTGGTAGCTCCTGGTTAACGCAGCGCCCACTTTAGTTGGCGCGCCGGGCGCGCTACAGTGGCGAAGTCGACGTTGACCGGTAGTTTTCCGCCAAATGAACCGCGACCCAGGCCTGGTGGCCGTGCTGGCCTATGACGGCTTGTGCACCTTCGAATTCGGCATCGCCGTGGAGATCTTCGGCCTGCCGCGGCCGGAATTCGATTTCCCCTGGTACCGGCACCGCATCGTCGCCGTGGACCCGGGGCCGATGCGTGCGCTGGGCGGCATTCAGGTAAGCGCCGATGCCGGTCTCGAGGCGCTGCGCGAGGCGCGCACGATCATCGTGCCGGGTTGGCGTGACCGCAACGAGCGGCCGCCGCAGCCACTGATCGATGGGCTGCGCAGCGCCCACGGCAGAGGCGCGCGGCTGCTGTCGATCTGCTCGGGGGTGTTCGTGCTGGCGGCTGCCGGCCTGCTCGATGGCCAGCGCGCCACGACCCATTGGCGCTACACGGATGAACTGACAGCCCGCTTCCCCACGATCGATGTCGACCCGGCGGTGCTCTACGTCGACAGTGGCCAGGTCATCACCTCGGCCGGTAGCGCAGCCGGCATCGATGCGTGCCTGCATCTGGTGGAGCGTGACTTCGGCGCCCATGTCGCCAATAGCGTGGCACGCCGCCTGGTGATGGCTCCGCAACGCTCCGGTGGGCAGGCCCAGTTCATCCCGGCACCGGTCGCCCAGGCGCCCAGGGACGATCTGTCCGAGGTGCTGGAGTGGGCACGTCAGCACCTCGGTGAGCCCCTGACCGTGAGCCAACTGGCGGCCAGGGCCTTGATGAGCGAGCGCACCTTCCTGCGGCGTTTCAGCGAGGCCACCGGCATGACGCCCAAACGCTGGCTGCAGCATGCGCGCATGGCCCAGGCCCGCTCGCTGCTGGAAAGCACGGGCCTGAACAGCGAACAGATCGCCGAGCGCTGTGGGTTCGCCTCGGTGGAAAGCTTTCGCGTGGCATTTCGCAAACTGGTCGGCCTGGCACCGTCGTTTTACCGCGAGCGCTTCGGGCAGCGATAGGCGCAGGTTGGGCGTTGGCTGGCATCCCGCCGCGCTGCCAGCCTTGGCTTTGCCGGTATCGGGAGCTGTCAGGGGGGCGAGATCGTCCGGACGGCATCTGCATAGGCCGGGTTGCTCCAGGCTCAGCCCCGACTATCGAACAGCCGGGCTGCGCTCTTCAGTTGTAGAAGCTTGAAGGCGCAACACCGAACTGCCGTCGGAACGCTGCGGCATAGGCGCTCTGACTGTCGTAACCGTGCTGCAGGGCCACTTGCAGCACGGGCCTGCCTTCGGCCAGGGCTTCCAGGGAGAGCAGCAGGCGTGCCTGTTGGCGCCAGCGGCCGAAGGTGATGCCGGTGCTGCCAAGAAAGCGGCGGTGAAAGGTTTTCGGGCTCATGGCCAATCGATCGGCCCAATGCTCGGCACCCTCGGCCTGCGCCGGGTTCTGGGTCAAGGCCAGGCAGACGCGGGCGATGCGCTCGTCATCCGGCCAGGGCAGATGAAAGGGCAGCACCGGCAGGCTGCGCAGTTCGTCGAGGAGAAAACGCATCAGGCGGCCGTCCCGGCTGTCCGCACGGTACTGGGGCGGCACCAGGGTGGCGGCCAGGATCAGTTCGCGCAGCAGGGGCGATACATCGATCACGCAGTTGCCCGTGGGCAATCCTTCGATGGCATCCGGGTTGACGAACAGGCTGCGCATGCAGGCCTTGCCGCGGATGCGCAGGGCATGCTCGACGCCTGCCTGTACCCACACGGCACGGGTCGGCGGTATCACCCAGCGGCCCGCCGGCGTTTCAACCACCAGTACCCCGGAAATGGCATAGATCAGCTGCGCACGCGGATGGTGGTGGGCGGGCACCTGATGGCCGCTGGGGTAATCGACCGCGACGCCGGTGACCGGCATCGCCCGGGATTCGTGGGGCAGTTGGCTGTGGTCGACCATGGGCGCGTCCAGGCTAGGCGGCTGACCAGCTTAGCTGTGGTAATGACCATTTGGCGATAACGACGGACCATTTGTCGTGAGTAGCCAGGCTTCTGCCGGCCTATGCTGGGCGCCTGTCTTATCGGATTCGCGCCATGAACCTGCTGCTGCCCCCGCTAACGCTACCAGCCCTGAGCTTCGGCCGGGGTCTGTCGCCGCGTGTGTGGCGCCGACTTGCGATCTCCTCCAGATCCCGGCCTTGAACAGCCCGCCATGGCGGGCAGGGGAGATCGGCACCGCCCGTTCACCCGTTCGAGGTTCACCCCATGTTGCGCAATCCGCAAACCAAGTACCGCGCCTTTCCCCCTGTCGATCTGCCTGATCGTCGCTGGCCTTCCCGGCGTATCGCTCAAGCGCCGGTGTGGCTTTCCACCGACCTGCGTGACGGCAACCAGGCACTGTTCGAGCCGATGAACCGGCAGCGCAAGCTGCAGCTGTTCGGCGAGCTGGTGCGCCTGGGTTTCAAGGAGATCGAGGTGGGCTTTCCGGCCGCCTCGCGTACCGACTTCGCGATCATCCGCCAACTGATCGACGAGGGCGGCATTCCCGATGATGTCACGCCGATGGTCATGACCCAGTTGCGCGAGGATCTGATCGACGAGACCGTGCGCGCCGTGGCTGGCGCGCGGCGGGTGATCGTGCACCTGTACAACGCCATCGCACTGGTGTGGCGGCGCGTGGTGTTCGGCCTTTCGGTGGACGAGGTGGAGCAGTTGGTGGTGCGCCACGTGCAACTGCTCAGGGACAAGGTGGCAGCGCACCCCGAGACCGAGTGGGTACTGCAATACTCCCCGGAAACCTTCTGCATGGCCGAGCTGGAGGTCTCCCTGCGCCTGTGCAACGCCGCCATCCGCACCTGGGATGCCGGCCCCGCTCGGCCGATCATCGTCAACCTGCCGACCACGGTGGAAGTGGCGACGCCGAACGTCTTCGCCGACCAGGTCGAGTGGATGCACGAGCGCCTGGAGCGCCGCGCGCATGTGGTGCTCTCGGTGCACCCGCACAACGACCGCGGCACCGGTGTGGCCTGTGCCGAGCAGGCGCTGCTGGCCGGTGCCCAACGGGTCGAAGGCTGCCTGTTCGGCAATGGCGAGCGCAGTGGCAACCTCGACCTGGTTACCCTGGCGTTGAATCTCTACACCCAAGGCATCGACCCGGGCCTGGATTTCTCCGATATCGCCGGTGTGGCGCGGGTCGCCGAGACCTGCACGGGGCTGCCGATCCACCCGCGTCATCCCTATGTCGGCGACTTGGTATTCACCGCTTTCTCCGGCTCGCACCAGGATGCCATCGCCAAGGGTTTCGCCGCGCAGGATCCGAATGGCATCTGGGAGGTGCCGTACCTGCCGATCGACCCGAAGGATCTGGGGCGCACCTACGACAGCATCGTGCGGGTCAACAGCCAGTCGGGCAAAGGCGGTATCGCCTACCTGCTGCAGCGCGACCACGGCGTGTCGATGCCGCGGCGCATGCAGGTGGAATTCAGCGCCATCGTGCAGAAGCGGGCGGACAGCAGCGAAACGGAACTGACCAGCGCCGAGCTCTGGGAGCTGTTCCAGCGCCACTATCTGGCGCCCGCGCGCACGGGTGGCGAACTGGTCTATCTGGGCCACCAGCTGTTCGAGGCCGAGGCCGGTCAGGGCGTGCGGCTGGAGATCGCCCGGCCCGATGGTCGCCGACAGACGCTGCAGGGCGTGGGTAATGGCCCCATCGACGCCGCCGTGGCTGCGCTCGGCCTGCCGATCCGCGTCGACAGCTACGAGGAACGCAGCCTGGGTGGCGGCGCTGGCGCCCAGGCTCTGGCCATGATCGAAGTGGCGTGGCCGGGTGTGCCTGGCTCGCGCTTCGGTGCCGGCAGCCATGGGAACATCGTCGTCGCCTCGATCCAGGCGTTGCTGGTCGCGGTGGCACGTTTCGACGACGGCGTGGAGCGGTTGGCCGCAGACTGATCGCGTATCGGTTGCCAACAGGCCTCCGACGGTGGCGAGCAATTGGTATCGGGCGTTCCATGCTCCATACTTCGCCATCGTCTTGGAGGTGGAGTTGATCATGCAAAAGCCTGGGGCTGGTACCCGAGCTGCTCAGGCAGACCGTACCCGAACGGCCATTCTCAAGGCGGCGGTCAAGGTGTTCAGCCGCCAGGGTTACGCCGGGGCGCGCACCGAGCAGATCGCCAGCCAGGCGCAGTGCAACGAGCGGATGATCTACTACTACTTCGGCAGCAAGGACGAGCTGTTCGTCAGCGTGCTGGAGCATATCTACGCCCAGTTCAACCGCGCCGAGGCGCGCCAGCGCTTCGACCTGGCGGATCCCCGGCAGGCGATCCGCGATCTGGTGGCCTTCACCTGGAACCATTACCTCAAGCACCCCGAGTTCATCACCATCCTGGGCACGGAAAACCTGTTGCAGGGCGTCCACGCCCGCAAGTCGAGCAACCTGCGGGCGTTATCGGGCACGGCGGTGGGGATGCTCGAACCCATCGTCAGGGCGGGCCAGCAGCAGGGGCTGTTTCGTGAGGACATCGATATCCGCCACGTGTACCTGATGATCGCCTCGCTCTGCTACTTCTATAACTCGAACCTGCACACCCTCAGCTGCTTTCTCGACGATGCGCTGGCCTCGCCGAAGGAGAAGCAGCACTGGCTGGCATTCATCTGCGACCTGGTGCTGCGCGGCCTGGCCCGAGCGGGCGAGGGCGTCTAGGCTGCGTCGTCAGTGGCTGCCCGGGTTGGCGCGCACGTGGGCGACCTTCTCCTGCAGGTTCTTCCAGGCCGGTTGGTCGCCGGCGAAACGCTGGCGCAGGTAGCCGGCCAGGTCCGCCACCTGGCGGTCGCTGAGGTTGTCCTTGAATGCCGGCATATAGCCCAGATCGGGCGTGGCCGGTTTGTCGATACCATGCAGGATCACGTTCAGCAGGTTGTCGGGGACGGCGCTGTGGACGTTGCTGTTGACCACCATCGACGGGCTGACGCCGAACAGTTGGGGGCCGTTGCCGTCGCTGTGACAGGCCTGGCAGGCACCCTCGAAGATGCGCTGGCCACGGTTGAGGGAGAGGGGGTCGATGCCCGTGGCGGCGGTCGCTGTGGTGCTCGCCTTGGCGCCGCTATCCAGTGACACCAGATAGTGGGCGATGGCCTCCACATCGCTTTTCGGCAAGGTTGCCAGTTCGCTGACCACCGGCCCCATGGGCCCGGCGGCCACGCCATGCTGGCTGGAGAAGCCGCTGCTCAGGTATTCGCTCAGCTCGGCCTCCGTCCAAGGTACGCCGCTGCTGCTCAGGGCATTCAGGGCCGGCGCCTCCCAGCCATCGACCATGCCACCAGCGAGAAAGGCCTTGCCGGTCTTTTCCGCACCCAGCAGGTTGCGTGGCGAGTGGCAGGCGGCGCAGTGGCCCAGGCCGTTGACCAGGTAGGCGCCGCGGTTCCACTGCTCGGTGCGGCTGGGGTCGGCCTGGTACTCGCCGCGGCCGAGAAACAGGGCGTTCCAGCCGGCCATCAGCGGGCGGATGTTGAACGGAAAGCTCATCTGGTTGGCCGGGGCGGATTGCGTCACCGGCGCCTGGGACATCAGGTAGGCATAGAGCGCCTGCATGTCGGTGTCGCTGATGCTGCGAAAGGCGGTATAGGGAAAGGCTGGGTAGAGGTGGCGACCGTCACGGCTGATGCCTTCGCGCATGGCGCGCTCGAAGGCGCCGAACGACCAGGTGCCGATGCCGGTTTCCCGGTCCGGGGTGATATTGGTGCTGTACAGGGTGCCGAACGGCGTCTGCATGGCCAGGCCGCCGGCGTTGGTCGCGCCGTCCGGTGCGGTGTGGCACACCGCGCAATCACCGGCCGCTGCCAGCAAACGGCCGCGCTCCAGGGTCGCCGTGGACCAGGTGCCCGGCGCGGCCGGTGCCACCGGGGCGATTTCGGCGCGCCAGGGCATGGCCGTGGCGAGCAGGCCCAGGGCGGTACCGAACACGCCGGCCAGGCCGCCGAGCCACCATTTGCTGCGTTTCCTGCCGGTTGTCGTGGGGGGCGCGTCTTCGCCGGGCGCGCCGCCATTGAGGGCGGCGCGGACTCGCTCGGCGGTAATCGGCAGCTCGCGAAAGCGCAGGCCGGTGGCGTCATAGATGGCATTGGCGATGGCCGCGGCGCTGGGCACCGAGGCCGATTCGCCACTGCCCATGGGCGGCTCACTTTGGCGCGGCATCATCATCACGTCGATGGCCGGCACTTCCGGGAAGGTGAGGATCGGGTAGGTGCCCCATTCGCTGCTGGCGACCCTGGACTCCTCGAACTGCACCTGCTCCTTGAGCACCCGGCTGGTGGACTGCACCACGTTGCCGTGGATCTGATGGCGCACGCCGTCGGGATTGATCATCATGCCGGCGTCGTGGCCGATCACCACGCGGGTCACCGCCACTTCGCCGGTGCGCTTGTCCACCGCCACGTCGGCGACCCAGGCAGCCCAGGCCGCGCCGAAGCCGGGGAACTTGCTGTGGATGTAGCGCGCATAGGCGAAGCCGCGACCACGCAACACGTCACCCTCGGCCGGTGCCTGCTGCGGCTGGGTATGGGGTTGCCAGTCGGCGCGCTTGGCCGTGGCTTCGATCAGCTCGCGGGCCCTGGGATCATCCTTCAGATGCTGCAACCGGTACTGCACGGGATCGACGCCGGCAGCAAAGGCCAGCTCGTCGATGTAGGACTCATGGGCGAAGCTGTTGGGCAGCGCCGAGACGCCACGCATCCACGAGGCGCGCACCAGCGGCGCCATGTCGTTGATGGTCACGCGCATGTGCTCGTAGTCGTAGGGCGGTATCGAGGTACGGTCGCCCATCTCGAACATCATCGGCAGCGGCTCGACCCGGCCGGTCAGCAGCAGAGCCAGGGTCGGCGCGCCGTTGGACGGGTAGCTGGTCTGGAAGTCGTAGGCGCTGATGCTGCCATCGGCGTTCAGGCCGCCGTCCACCTCCATCAGCTGCGCGGTGCCCTTGGGCTCCCACACGTGTTCCTGCTCGCGGGTCAGCTGCACGCGTACCGGCTTGCCCACGGCGCGGGACAGCAGCAGTGCATCGGCGCATACGTCGTCGGCGCAGTTGCGGCCGTAGCAGCCCGAGGCCTCCATGCGGATGATCTCGATGCTTCGTTCATCGCAATCCAGCAGCCAGGCCAGGTCGGCGCGCAGCAGGTGCGGGTTCTGCGTGCCGGACCAGACCCGCGAATATTGCTCGCCGTAGTCGGCCACGGCGCAGGACGGGCCGATGGAGGCGTGCAGCTGGTAGGGCCACAGGTAGGTGCGGGTCAGGCGTTGGTCGGCGTCCTGCAAGGCCTGGTCGACATCACCCTTGTCCAGCACGGTGCGGGCGATACGCGGGTTGTCGCGAATGGCCTGGGCGACATCACGCATGTCAGGCAGCTTTTGCTGCCAGGGTTTCCACTCGATGCGCAGTTGCTGGGCGGCGCGGATGGCCTGTTCCTCGCGCTCGGCGACCACGCCGACGAAGTCGCGGATCACCACCACGGCGACGATGCCGGGTAGGTCGGCGATGGAGCTTTCATCCACCGCCAGCAGGCTGTTGCCGACGAAATCGCCGCTGTCGTAACCGGCATACGGCGGGCGGACGACACGGCCGTGCAGCATGCCGGGCAGGCGCATGTCGTGCACATAGGTGAGTTCACCGGTGGCCTTGGCGGGGATGTCCACCCGGGCCGCGCCCTGGCCGACCAGGCGGTACTCGCTGGCCGCCTTGAGCGGTGCCTCTCCGCTGATTTGCAGGCGAATATGCCCGCCGGTGATCAGCTCACCGAAACCCAGCTGGCGGCCATCGGGATGGGTGAACACGCCGTCCTCGAGGGTCAGCTGTTCGCCTGGTGTCTGCCAGCGTTCGCTGGCCAGCTGCAGCAGGTGACGGCGGGCTTCGGCAGCGGCGTTGCGCAAGGGCACGGCGCTGATCTGGATGGTCGCGCTGGCGATGGTGGCGCCCTGGTTGGGCGCGCGCTCGGTATCGCCCAGCACCATCTCGACCTGATCCAGCTGCAGGTACAGCTCTTCGGCGACGATCTGCGCCAGGGAGGTGCGAATACCGGTGCCCAGGTCCACGTGCCCGTTGAAGGCGTACACCTTGCCGGCCCCGGTGATGGCCAGGAACAGCCCCAGCTCCTTGGGTTTGAGGGTGGCGCTCTGGCCCTTGGGCATGGGGCCGGACGGCGGCTGGATGGTATCGACGACCAGCAATACGTCGGGCTGGGCCAGCCATTGCTCGAGGGTCAGTTGCATGGGGTGTCTCCGTGCGGGGCGGCCGGGCGGCCGGCGGCGCGCAGGGCGGCGCGCATGATTTCGACGTGGGTGCCGCAGCGGCACAGGTTGGCGGACAGCTCGCGACGCAGCTGTTCGTCACTGGGGTTGGGGTCGCGCAGCAGCAGGGCCTTGATGGTCATGATCATGCCGTTGAGGCAGTAGCCGCATTGCGCGGCCTGCTCGGTGATGAAGGCCTGCTGCACCGGATCAGGGCACTGGCGACTGCCAAGACCTTCCAGGGTGGTCACGCTGCGACCTACGGCGCCGCCGACGGGAAATACGCAGGAGCGGGTGGCGCGGCCATCGACGATCACCGTGCAGGCGCCGCATTCACCCAGGCCGCAGCCGTACTTGGGGCCATTGAGGGCCAGATCATTGCGCAGGATATAGAGCAGTGGGGTCTGCGGTTCAGCGTCGAGCTGCACCGCCTGCCCATTCACCTGCAGGGTCAGGGTCTTTTCCATGGATGCCTTGCTGCCTCGTGTGCCCGATCCCGGCGTTACCGCTCTACTCAGGAAATGGGCTTTTTGTTCGTTAAGTGCTTACTTCATGAAAAGTGTCTTGTGCTACGCAAGGAATGGGCCAGGCAGTGGTTGCGGGTAAATCACGAGAGGGCGCCAGCTAGCTACCTGCGATTCCCGTAGGAAATCTTGAATGCTATGCCTGCAAGTTGGAGGTAGCCGCGACTGACCGGCGTTTGTGGGAGTGCGCCATGCGCACGAATCGCGGGTATGGACCGGCGTTCCGGTCCGTCCTACGGGCTGCTAGTTGATTGTCACGGTTGCGGGGCGACGGTGCGCCAATTGGTGGGCTGAGGCCCACCCTACCCCCGAAGGTGCGCGGCTGTAGGGTGGGGCGGGCGGCGATCCGCTTCAGCCCACCAGAATCGAACGGCCGCTATCGACGCACTGTTTGTCGCAAGTAAACAGCTGGCGGCTTACTCGCCGCTGTCGTTCATCTTGCGCAGCAGGTAGAGGATGGCGATGCGTTCGCCAGGGTTGAGGCTGCCCATGGTCAGTTCGCTGATCTGCTGGGCGCAGGGGATCATGGCGGCGAGCAGCGCGCTGCCGGCGCTGGTGAGTTCGACGATGACCTTGCGCTTGTCGCTGGGGTCGGGCGACAGGGCGACCAGGTCGCGGGCCTTGAGGCGATCGACGATGCCGCGAATGGTGGCCTGGTCCACCGCCGTGGCCTTGATCAGCTCGGCTTGCGAGCTGGGGCCATGGTCGCGCAGGGCGCACAGGGTGACGAACTGGATGGAGGTGAGCTGGGCGTCGCAGGCGTTCTGCTGGAAGATCGCGGTATGGCGCTGGTAGGCCTTGCGCAGCAAGTGGCCGATCTGTTCGGTGACCTGATAGGTGGTAGCGGACGAATCGTCGATCGACATGGGGGAAATTTCGCTTACTGGCGCAGGGCGCCGAGTATAACCGCGCAAGCCGGCAAGGTGTGCGCCTCGCCGGCTTGCCGGTAATGGAGGATCGGCAGCTGGCGCGTTGTCAGCTGGCCTTGGATTCCTCTGGGTAGACCACGTCGCCGGCCAGCACCACGGCCCTGTCATCGAGGTAGATATCGCAGCCGCGCAGCGGGATATCCAGGTGGCACGGCGTCTTGCGGGTACCGCCGACCTCGGTGTTAGGGCCGGTGGAGAACAGGAAGTTGCCGTAGAAGGCGCGGGCGTCCATGCACATACCGTCGTTGCGGTCGTGCAGGCCCATGGCGGTCCACTGGGCGCGTGGCTGCAGGCCCCAGCCGATGTGGGAAATGCCGTAGACCTCGGGGTCTTTGAAGTACTTCAGGTAGTCGCGCAGGTACTCGGCCTCGAAGCCGCCGTGGATACCGGTGATAAAGCCCTTGTCGATCTCCAGGGTGATGCGCTCGCGGCAGTAGTTCTTGAACGGCAGCACGATATCGCCGACATCCAGTACCAGGGTGCCCTGGGCGGTTTCCTCGTTGGGCCAGCTGAACAGAAAGCCGCTGGGCCAGTGGTCCCAGCGCCCCGGCTCGTCGGCGAAGCCGTATTCGGTCACCGCCGGGTACTGCCCCAACTCGGCATGGAAGTCGCTGCCCGCTGCCGAGCGTACGTGAATGCGGCGTGCCTGCTTGAGCAGCGTTTCGCTGGCCAGCACGCGGCGCTTGTCGTCTTCGGTCGGCAGCATGCGCGCCAGCACTTCGGGCGGTTCCACGGCCAGCAGGATGCGCGTGCCGGTCTTGAGGATCTGCTCCTGCTCGGGCGAGTGCAGCAGCATCATGGTGTCGACCACCAGGTCGGCGGCCTCCAGCGCACGTTGCGCCGCCAGGTTGCCGGTCAGGGCGGTGTCGCCGCAGTAGGCGGTCATGTCATTGCCCATGGCCCGCGGGTGATTGAAGGACGGCAGCTCCACGGCATACACCCTGGCTTTCAGGCGCTGCGCGGCATCCATCGCCGCACGCACGGTGCGCGGATTCGAGTAGTGGCTCTTGAGAATGGCCACGCTCTGGGTCTCGTCGACCCGCGAGAGGGTCAGCACCTGTTCGAACATCTGGGTCAGTTCACTATCGCTTACCGGCATGGCAGGTCTCCTGATTGCGTTGCTCGCTGTGTGCACCATCGTGGATCGGGCTGCTGAGTGTTGGTGCATTTTTATAGAGTGTTCACTCTATTTGTTTTCAATAGAACCTTATGCGCAAGCGCTTGGCAATCTTTCTCTCCGAACGTTACCAATCTACACAAATGCCGTTTTATTGGGGTTTTATCGGATTTTTAGTTCTTTTATGCAATTTAAAAAATACTTTCAGAACCCTCTTCCCATTCGAAAAATATAGTGCATACACTGTAATTGTCTTGCGGGCACCGTCCCGCTCAGTAGCCAAGAAGAGGAGAGATGCCCATGGGCGCTCAGCAGAAAATCGCCATCGTCGGTGCCGGTCTCGGCGGTGCGGCCGCCGCCACCTTGCTGCAACAGGCTGGCTTCGACGTGACCGTCTACGAGCAGTCGCCGGAGTTCTCACGCCTGGGGGCAGGCATCCATGTCGGCCCGAACGTGATGAAGATCTTCCGCCGCATGGGGCTGGAGCAGCCGCTGGAGCAGATGGGCTCGCACCCGGATTTCTGGCACAGCCGCGATGGCATCAGCGGCGACTACCTGTCGCGCATTCCCCTGGGTGAATTCGCCCGTCGCGAGTACGGCGCGGCCTACGTCACCGTGCACCGTGGCGACATGCACGACCTGCAGATCAACAGCATCGCGCCGGGCACGCTGCAGTTCGGCAAGAAGCTGGAGACCATCGTCGACGAGGGCGACCAGGTGCGCCTGACCTTTACCGACGGCAGCCAGGCCACGGCCGATATCGTGATCGGTGCCGACGGCATTCACTCGAAGATCCGCGAAGAACTATTGGGCGTCGAAGCACCGATCTACAGCGGCTGGGTCGCGCACCGGGCGCTGATTCGCGGCGAGAACCTGGTACGCCATGCCGACGTGTTCGAACCCTGCGTGAAGTGGTGGACCGATGACCGCCACATGATGGTCTACCACACCACCGCCAGGCGCGATGAGTACTACTTCGTCACCGGCGTGCCCCATGAGGCCTGGGATTTCCAGGGCAACTACGTGGACAGCAGCCAGGAGGAGATGCTGGCGGCGTTCGAGGGCTATCACCCGACGGTGCAGAAGCTGATCCGCTCCACCGAGGACATCACCAAGTGGCCGCTGCGCAACCGCAACCCCTTGCCGCTGTGGAGCCGTGGCCGGCTGGTGCTGCTGGGCGACGCCTGCCATCCGATGAAGCCGCACATGGCCCAGGGCGCCGGCATGGCCATCGAGGACGCGGCGATGCTCACCCGCTGCCTGCAGGAAACCGGGCTGACCGACTACCGCACCGCGTTCGAACTCTACGAGGTCAACCGCAAGGAGCGCGCGTCACGGGTACAGGCGGTATCCAACGCCAACACCTTCCTGCGTACCCAGGAAGACCCGGCCTGGGTCTACGGTTATGACGTCTATGCCCAGCCGCTGAAAAGCGGGGTCGCGGCATGAGCACCCTGATCGGCGGCGGCAACGTGCAGGCCAACGGCATCCGCCAGCACTACCTGCGCTACGGCGGCAAGGGGCCGGTGCTGCTGCTGGTGCCCGGCATCACCAGCCCGGCGATCACATGGGGCTTCGTCGGCGAGGTGCTGGGCCGCCAGTTCGATACCTACATCCTCGATGTGCGCGGCCGTGGCCTGTCGTCCACCGGGCCGCAGCTGGCCTACGACACCGACACCTGCGCGGCGGACATCATCGCCTTCGCGACCGCCCTGGGCTTCGAGCGCTACGGCCTGCTCGGCCACTCGATGGGCGCACGCTTCGCCATTCGCGCCGCGGCGATGGGCGCCGACGGCCTGGAGCGCCTGGTGCTGATCGACCCACCGGTGTCCG
>Ga0209371_1000092_pt1 | contig 171648 bp, 152 predicted proteins | sample AgamicAtAmrz_FD_187165 | JGI IMG/M metagenome (GOLD analysis project Ga0209371, IMG submission 187165) | Agave microbial communities from Guanajuato, Mexico - At.Am.rz (SPAdes) (version 2) | ecosystem: Host-associated > Plants > Roots > Rhizosphere | place: Guanajato, Mexico | collected... | reverse complement strand
TGTCATATTCAACGTGGGAAGTGTTGATGGTGATACCACGAGCTTTTTCTTCTGGTGCGTTATCGATCTGGTCGAATGCACGAGCAGAACCACCGTAGGTTTTAGCCAGAACGGTAGTGATTGCAGCAGTCAGGGTAGTTTTACCATGGTCAACGTGGCCGATAGTACCAACGTTGACGTGCGGTTTTGTACGTTCAAATTTTTCTTTAGACACGGCTATATTCCTTACTATAGTGCTCTCCCCTCTGGAGAGAGCACGGGACTTAGGTTTTAATCCTGTGGATTACTTACCACGGGCTTCAATAACGGCCTGAGCAACGTTGTTAGGCGCATCATCATACTTCAGGAATTCCATGGTGTATGATGCACGACCTTTGGTCAGAGAACGCAGCTGAGTTGCATATCCGAACATTTCAGACAGCGGAACTTCAGCGTGGATCTTAACGCCAGTTACTTCGGATTCCTGACCACGCAGCATACCGCGACGACGGCTCAAGTCACCGATAACGTCACCGGTGTTCTCTTCAGGAGTTTCTACTTCAACCTTCATGATTGGCTCAAGCAGAACTGGTTTTGCTTTCTTAAAGCCTTCTTTAAAGGCAATAGACGCAGCCAGTTTAAACGCCAGTTCAGAGGAGTCAACGTCGTGGTAAGAACCGAAGTGCAGACGAACACCCATGTCAACAACCGGATAGCCAGCCAGAGGGCCCGCTTTCAGCTGTTCCTGAATGCCTTTATCAACGGCTGGGATGTATTCGCCAGGAATTACACCACCTTTGATGTCGTTGATGAACTCGTAACCTTTAGGGTTAGAGCCCGGCTCCAGTGGGTACATGTCGATCACAACGTGACCGTACTGACCGCGACCACCAGACTGCTTAGCGTGTTTACCTTCAACATCGGTAACTTTCGCACGAATCGCTTCGCGGTAAGCAACCTGAGGTTTACCCACGTTCGCTTCAACGTTGAATTCACGCTTCATACGGTCAACGATGATGTCCAGGTGCAGTTCACCCATACCAGCGATGATGGTCTGGTTAGATTCTTCATCAGTCCATACGCGGAATGATGGGTCTTCTTTCGCCAGACGGCCCAGAGCCAGACCCATTTTTTCCTGGTCAGCTTTGGTTTTTGGTTCAACCGCGATGGAGATTACCGGCTCAGGGAATTCCATACGCTCCAGAATGATCGGGTGATCCGGGTCACACAGGGTGTCACCAGTGGTCACGTCTTTCAGACCGATAGCTGCAGCGATGTCGCCCGCACGAACTTCTTTGATCTCTTCACGTTTGTTAGCGTGCATCTGTACGATACGGCCAAAACGTTCACGCGCCGCTTTCACGGAGTTCAGGATGGTGTCACCGGAGTTAACCACACCAGAGTAAACGCGGAAGAAGGTCAGGTTACCCACGAATGGGTCGGTAGCGATTTTGAACGCCAGTGCAGAGAATGGCTCTTCGTCGCTTGCGTGACGCTCTGCTGGAGTATCTTTACCGTCGTCCAGGATGCCGTTGATCGCAGGAACGTCAACCGGGGATGGCAGGTAGTCAACTACCGCATCCAGCATTGCCTGAACACCTTTGTTCTTGAACGCAGAACCACAGGTTACCAGGATGATTTCGTTGTTCAGAACGCGCTGACGCAGAGCTTTTTTGATCTCTTCTTCAGTCAGTTCTTCACCACCCAGGTATTTCTCCATCAGCTCTTCAGAAGCTTCAGCAGCGGATTCGATCAGGTTCTGGTGCCATTCGTCAGCCAGGTCCTGCATTTCAGCCGGGATATCTTCGTATTCGAAGGTAACGCCCTGGTCTGCATCGTTCCAGTTGATGGCTTTCATTTTCACCAGGTCGATAACGCCGGTGAAGCCTTCTTCAGCACCAATTGCCAGCTGCAGCGGAACAGGGTTCGCGCCCAGACGGGTTTTGATCTGACCAACAACTTTCAGGAAGTTAGCACCCATACGGTCCATTTTGTTAACGAACGCGATGCGTGGAACTTTATATTTGTTCGCCTGACGCCATACGGTCTCAGACTGTGGCTGAACACCACCAACTGCGCAATAAACCATTACCGCGCCGTCAAGAACACGCATGGAACGTTCTACTTCGATGGTGAAGTCAACGTGGCCCGGGGTGTCGATGATGTTTACGCGATGCGGTTCGTACTGCTTAGCCATACCTGACCAGAATGCAGTAGTCGCTGCGGAGGTGATAGTAATACCACGCTCCTGCTCCTGTTCCATCCAGTCCATGGTGGCTGCGCCGTCATGAACTTCACCGATTTTGTGGTTTACACCGGTGTAGAACAGAATACGTTCGGTAGTAGTGGTTTTACCGGCGTCGATGTGCGCACTGATACCAATGTTACGGTAGCGTGCGATGGGTGTTGTACGAGCCATTTGATTCCTCGTTTATATCTTTAGGCGTTCAGTTAAGTTACCCAGAGCGGGCGGCTTCTCTGAAGCGCCCGCCTGGTGACTAATACTCCGAAGGGATTACCAACGGTAGTGTGCGAACGCCTTGTTGGCTTCTGCCATACGGTGAACGTCTTCACGTTTCTTAACTGCAGTACCTTTGTTGTCTGCAGCATCAGAAAGTTCGTTCGCCAGACGCAGAGCCATGGATTTATCACCGCGTTTACGAGCAGCTTCAACGATCCAACGCATTGCCAGAGCATTACGACGAACCGGACGAACTTCAACTGGAACCTGATAAGTAGAACCACCAACGCGGCGGGACTTAACTTCTACGGTAGGGCGAACGTTGTCGAGAGCGACTTCGAAAGCTTCCAGTTCATTTTTACCAGAACGCTGAGCCAGGGTCTCAAGCGCGCTGTATACGATTGCTTCTGCAGTAGATTTTTTACCATCTACCATCAGGATATTTACAAATTTTGCCAGCAGTTCTGATCCGAATTTCGGATCTGGAAGAATTTTACGCTGACCAATGACGCGACGACGTGGCATGGGAATACTCCGTTGTTAATTCAGGATTGTCCAAAACTCAAAGAGTTTAGTTTGACATTAAGATAAATCAGTTTGGCCTTACTTAACGGAGAACCATTAAGCCTTAGGACGCTTCACGCCGTACTTGGAGCGAGCCTGCTTACGGTCTTTAACACCTGAGCAGTCGAGCGCACCACGAACGGTGTGGTAACGAACACCCGGAAGGTCTTTAACACGACCGCCACGGATCAGGATCACGGAGTGTTCCTGCAGGTTGTGACCTTCACCACCGATGTAGGAAGTCACTTCGAAACCGTTAGTCAAACGTACACGGCATACTTTACGCAGTGCGGAGTTTGGTTTTTTAGGAGTGGTGGTATATACACGAGTACATACACCACGTTTCTGCGGGCAGGCTTCCAGCGCAGGCACGTTGCTCTTTGCAACTTTGCGTGCGCGTGGTTTGCGTACCAGCTGGTTAACTGTTGCCATTAAATAGCTCCTGGTTTTAGCTTTTGCTTCGTAAACACGTAATAAAACGACCTCATACAATATGAGGACGCGAAATTTTAGGGCTACGTCGAAAAGGTGTCAAGAAATATACAGCGATCTCAAATCACCAGTTCATTTGACTGGCGTGTATCACAGTAAGATTGACGAAATCAGTATAGCCAACCACGTCAACTTTGGCTGAAATTTGACCAGATAGTCCTCGCGCATCAAGATCCTCTTTCAGCGCAGAGACAGATATGGGGGCATTGCAGAGGATTTCAACGAAACGACTGCCTTCAAGCGCGGCAAGTACACCATCCTGAATCAGCAGCAGGTCGTCACCTTCGCGCAGCATACTCAGTAACGCGTCGATATCACATTGCCACGGTGAATGGCTCAGAGTATGGAGCATGGCAGCCTCAGAAAGTCAGAACGGTGTCGTAGTGGGAAAGGTGTTCGCGCAGTGCAGCAGAAGACAGCGTTGTCACATCCAGCACGAAAGGCGTTGCCTCATTTAAACCGCGCGCGGCCAGGGAGTCGGCACAGACATAGCACGTTTCGATGTCGTAAAGCGGTAAAACTTTGAAGGTTGCAATGTAATCCCGCGCCAGAATGGCCTGAGGCTGTTGCCCCGCCAGAAGCTGAAATACACCGTCCCCCAAAAAGAAGACGCCAATATCGTCGGTCAGCGCTGATGTCGCGAGCAGCGCATCCAGCCCTTCTCTGCCGGACGCATTACCGTGCGGCGCGGAGGAAAAAACAAACGCGACACGCTTCATCAGAATTGCACCACTCTGTCGCAGGTTAACGCCGCCTGTGCCAGTGCACCCAGACCACTCAACGAAAAACCGGGCTGCAGGTTAGAACCCGATAAACCAAGCCGGGCGGCTTCGGTTGCATCGGTCACGCCGCGGCGCAGTGCCGCTGCAACGCAGATATGCAGTTCTGCGCCCTGCTTTTCGTTTAATGCCTGCCAGGCGCGCACCAGATCAAACTCATCGCTCGCCGGTGACGTAAACTGGTTCGCGTTATACACCCCTTCCCGATAGAAGAAGACGCTTGCCAGCTCATGTCCGGCCGCCAGTAGCGCATGCGCAAACTGCAGCGCGCTGCTGGCCTGCTGAGTACCGTACGCCGGGCCTGTCACCATTAACGCAAAACGCATTACTTGTCTTGTCCCAGGAAATCACCGCTTTTGAACTGGCGGATGTAGAGGTAAACCGTGTGCTTGGAGATGTTCAGACGATCGGCCACCTGATTGATGGCGTCTTTAATATCAAAAATTCCTTTCTCATAGAGATTAAGCACGATCTGGCGATTCTTGGCGTTGTTCGAAACGTTGCGATCGGCATTCACCTCTTCAATCGTAAACTCAAGCGTCTGAGTCACGAGATCTTCAACGGAGGAGGCAAAGTTAACAGAAGAGCCCACATCCGGCGTTTCTGGTGGAATAAAGGTGCTCATGATTTGCGAGAATGGCACATCAAGGTTCATGTTGATGCACAGCAGACCAATTACACGATGCTCGCGGTTTCGAATCGCGATGGTTTCTGATTTCATCAGCACGCCGCTTTTGGCGCGGGTGAAATAGCATTTGGAGACGCTGCTGTCCGCGCCGGTCATGTCATGCAACATACGCAATGCAAGGTCGGTGATTGGCGAACCAATTTTACGGCCAGTATGCTCACCATTCGCAATGCGGATGGCGGAACACTTCAGATCTTGCAGGGAGTGCAATACGATTTCGCAGTGGGAGCCAATGAGCATCGCTAACCCGTCCACCACCGCTTCATAGGATTTCAGAATATCGAAGTCGGTCTGATCGAAAGGACGTTGATCCAGCAAATCAAGTTCACTGGTTTCGTTGGTTAAAAGCGACCTGGACATGAAAAAAACACTCCTTTTCAGGAGCCTGTCGTTAGGTTTTCAGGGCAGGCTCATTATCTACACGGACAACTAAATTAATACAGCGTGTATAGCGCTTTCCAGTGTTAATTATATCTGCCCCACAATAAAAAAACCGCCGCCTTAAAGGCGGCGGTTTTTATCACATTACTTCTTAGCGTCTGTCGCGGCTTTTTCTTCAGCCGGCGCGTCTGCCTTTGCATCCGCTTTCGGTGCCGGTTTGATATCCAGCAGCTCTACGTCAAAGACCAGCGTAGAGTTGGCAGGGATACCCGGAACGCCGGTTTTGCCGTACGCCAGATCGGGTGGGATAACCAGCTTGATTTTGCCGCCTTTCTTGATGTTTTTCAGGCCTTCAGTCCAGCCAGGGATCACACCATCCAGACGGAAAGAGAGCGGCTCACCACGGGTGTAAGAGTTATCGAACTCTTTACCGTCGATCAGCGTACCTTTGTAGTTCACAACAACGGTATCGCTGTCTTTAGGCGCATCGCCGGTGCCTTCTTTCTCAACTTTGTACACCAGACCAGTAGAAGAGGTTTTCACACCCTTCTCTTTAGCAAAGGTATCGCGGTAGGCTTTGCCTTTCGCTTCGTTGTCTTTAGCGTCCGCTTCCATCTTGGTCTGAGCGGCACCCTTCACACGCGCTTCAAACGCCTGCAGAGTCTGTTCGATTTCCTGGTCAGACAGCTTGCTCTTATCTGCAAATGCGTCCTGAACACCGGCGATCAGCTGAGCTTTATCCAGTTTGATGCCCAGTTTCTCTTGTTCTTTCAGAGAGTTTTCCATGTAACGACCCAGAGATGCGCCGAGTGCGTAGGCGGATTTCTGGTCGTCATTTTTGAACGCCGCTTTGCTGTCTGCAGTAGCAGCAGGCTTCGCAGCAGTATCAGCAGCGAATGACAGCGGCGCGTTCAGCGCAACAGCCATCGTCGTCGCCAGCAGCGTTACTTTAAACAGTGATTTCATCCATATCTCCAGGGCCTGGGGACTCTCACCCCAGCATTAAACGTAAATGAGTTACGTACTATAAATCGTTGCGGAAGAAATCTACAGACAGACTCCCCCGATTCTCGCCACTTTTCAGACTATTTTTGTTTAAATAAGTTTCTTGCTGCAGGGATGAATACTGCACTCAGGGATAAACTCGGTTAAACTTCGCCGCCGCTGACCCATTATGGCGAATCAGAAACAGACGAGGTGAATCATGAAGGACACGATGATAGAAGAGAGACTGGCCGAGCTTGAAAGCCGCCTGGCTTTTCAGGACATCACCATCGAAGAGCTCAACCAAACGGTGACCGCCCACGAGCTAGAAATGGCAAAACTGCGGGATCTGCTGCGTCTGCTCACTGAAAAAGTGAAGGCCACACAGGCATCGCACATCGCCTCTCAATCTGAAGAGACGCCACCACCTCATTACTGAGGCGTAAAAAAAGCGGGATTATCCCGCTTTTTTATTTTCCGCATGACGGAATTAGTGGCAACCGCAGCCGCCGTTACCGCAACCACCTTTACCGTGGTCGTGACCATGGCCGTGATCGTGGCCGTGACCACCGCAGCAGCCGTCGTGGCCGTGATCGTGGTCATGGTCGTGGCCGTTTGCACCGTGAACGTGGCCATGAGCCAGCTCTTCTTCGGTTGCTTCACGGATAGCGACAACTTCTACGTTGAACTTCAGGTTCTGGCCAGCCAGCATGTGGTTGCCGTCAACCACAACGTGGTCGTCTTCCACTTCGGTGATTTCAACAGGAACCGGACCCTGGTCAGTTTCAGCCAGGAAGCGCATGCCAACCTGCAGCTCGTCAACGCCCATGAACACGTCTTTAGGAACGCGCTGAACCAGGTTGTCGTCATACTGACCGTAAGCGTCATTCGCGCCTACAGCAACGTCAAATTTGTCGCCAACTTCATGACCTTCCAGCGCGGTTTCCAGGCCAGAAATCAGGGAGCCGTGACCATGCAGGTAGTCAAGCGGCGCACTCACCGGAGACTCATCAACCAACACACCGTCTTCTGTACGTACCTGATAGGCCAGGCTGACCACCAGGTCTTTTGCTACTTTCATGATATCTCCTGAGCGTGGGAAAATTGCTGGCGCAGATTGTAGCGGAAATCTGCACCCGTGTACCCTTTAGCTTAAAAAAACTCAGGCGATATCGCTAGTCCGGATGAAAAATCCCGATAACTTGCTCTTCTTTGCGTACATGATCGCGGGCCTCTTTATCGGCCTCACGCATCTGGTGACCGCACTTAACACACTCAACAACATCAACATTATTTTCCCGCCACATCGCCAGGGTATCTTGCGCCTGGCAGGTCGGGCATTTTGCACCCGCAATAAAGCGTTTACGTACAGCCATCTTTCGTTACCCTTTATTCAAATTCATCCCAGCCATCAAGCTGGCGTCGTTCCTGTTGCATCTCTCGCTGGAAGATCTCCTCCAGCTCGCGACGCGCTTCCCGCACGCGGGAGATCTGCTCAGTATCGGAATGTACCGGCATCAGCTCGCGCAACATTTGCATATCCAGCCGGCGGAAATGCATCTGGGCGCGCTGCGCCTGATGAGGATGCATCCCCAGTGAGATCAACGCCTTGCGGCCCAGCTCCAGCGCACTGGAAAAGGTCTCACGGGAGAAGTGTTTCACACCCGCCTGTAACAGTTCGTGAGCTTCAACACGTCCACGCGCGCGCGCCAGAATATGCAGATGCGGAAAATGCTGCTGGCACAGCTCCACCAGCTTCATCGTGTCTTCCGGATCGTTGCAGGTAATCACGATGGACTCTGCTGCCTCTGCACCCGCCGAGCGCAATAGCTCAAGCTGGGTCGCGTCGCCGTAATACACCTTGTAGCCATATTTACGCATCAGGTTGACCGCGCTGATATCGCGTTCCAGCACCGTAATGCGCATTTTGTTCGCCATCAGCAAACGACCGATAACCTGTCCGAAGCGGCCAAAGCCCACCACAATCACCTGCGGCTTATCGTCTTCCACCCACGGCGCTTCATCTTCATCGTCAGTCGGGTTTAAGCGGCGCGACAGGAGTTTATCAACTAGCTTCATCAGTAGCGGTGTGGTCATCATAGACAGCGTGACCGTTACCAGCAAAAGCGCCATCTGATCGTCTTTAAACAGCTTCTGGGAGGAGGCGGTGGAGAACAGCACAAACGCGAACTCGCCTCCCTGGCTTAACACGCTGGCAAACTGCATGCGTTCCGAACTGCGCAAGCCGTAAATGCGCGCCATGACGTACAGCACCAGCGTTTTCACCGCCACCAGGATGGCAACGCTCACCACCACCCACAGCAGATGGGTATAGAGCACGCCGAGATTGAGCGCCATCCCCACCGAAATAAAGAACAAACCTAGCAGCAGCCCTTTGAAGGGATCGATGGCAATTTCCAGCTCGTGGCGATATTCGCTCTCCGCCAGCAGCACCCCGGCGATGAAGGTCCCGAGCGCCATCGACAGCCCCAGCGCGTCCATAAACAGCGCCGATCCCAGCACCAGCAGGAGCGTCGCGGCCGTAAAGACCTCGCGCACGCCCGACGCGGCAATAAAGCGGAACACGGGACGTAAAAGAAAACGTCCGCCAATCAGCATGCCCGCGAAGGCCAGCACCTTCATGGCAATTTTTGCCCAGTCAAAATGATCGTCGCCAGAGCCCGCCAGCAGCGGCACCAGCGCCAGCGCCGGGATCACCGCTAAGTCCTGGAACAGCAGCACCGAAAAGCCCAGCTGACCGGCTTCATTACGATTCATCCCTTTGTCGCGCATCAGCTGCAGGGCCATCGCCGTCGAGGACATCGCAAGGCCTATTCCGCCTATCACCGCCGCCTGCCAGGAGAAACTCGTCAGCATCAACAGGCCGCCCAGAATAGCGGCGCTGAACAGCACCTGCGCGGCCCCCACGCCAAAGATAGAGCGCCGGAGCTGCCACAACTTAGAAGGATTCAGCTCCAGGCCGATGATGAACATCAGGAACACCACGCCCAGCTCGGAGAAGTGGAGAATTTCATCCACATCGCTGATGAATCCCAGCCCCCAAGGGCCAATCGCGATCCCCGCCAGCAGATAACCCAGCACCGCACCTATTCCAATCCGTGCAGCAAGCGGCACCGCGACGACGGCCGCAAATAAAAATAGCACCCCGGCGAGGAGCAAATTCGATCCTTCCATTAACGACCTCCTGCCGGAATCGGGGATGCCAGCCATTCACCGTAGGCTCTGGCGTGGCTTGCCAGCTCTTTCGGATCCTGACGTCGTGCCCAGTAGACAATAATCGGGCTCATCCAGTGCATACGGCACATCGCCGCCGTCAGCTCGAAAGGCCGCAGGATGTCGCTCATTGGATAACGGTTCAGCCCGTCGTGGCGGTAAGCGCTTTCTGGCTCACCGGTTGTAATCACGCTGCGCCAGTACTTTCCCGCCAGCTGGTTGCCCCCCACCCCGCTGGAGAAACCCCGGCTCAGCACGCGATCCAGCCACTCTTTGAGCAGCGCCGGACAGCTGTAGGTATAAAGCGGATGCTGGAACACAATCACGTCATGCTGACGCAGCAGTTCCTGCTCGTAAGGAATATCAATAAAGAAATCAGGATAGTGCGCGTAAAGATCGTGCACCGTCACGTTGCTGAGCTGAGTAGCCGGCTTAAGCAGAACCCGGTTCGCCACCGAGTCCTGAGATTCCGGATGGGCATACAGCAGCAGCACTTTTGCTGTCTGAGACATCATTCCCCTCCCGGTCTTGTTTCTGTTTTTGTGTATCGTCGTTGTTTTGGGCTACCATGGCGGCCCGGTGCGGAAAATGGCGCACACCTTACATTATCATAATGACAAATTAACATAGTCGGAACATACGGCGCTTCTATGATTGTTTTCTCCTCGTTACAAATTCGTCGCGGCGTGCGCGTCCTGCTGGATAACGCCACTGCTACCATCAATCCGGGCCAAAAAGTGGGTCTGGTCGGCAAAAACGGCTGCGGTAAATCCACGCTGCTGGCGCTGCTGAAAAACGAGATTAGCGCGGATGGCGGTAACTTCACCTTCCCGGGGAACTGGCAGCTCGCATGGGTGAACCAGGAGACGCCAGCCCTGAGCGAACCGGCACTCGACTATGTTATCGACGGCGATCGTGAATACCGTAAGCTCGAGGCGGAACTCAACGCCGCTAACGAGCGCAACGACGGCCACGCCATCGCCACCGTTCACGGAAAGCTGGACGCCATCGACGCGTGGACCATTCGCTCCCGCGCCTCCAGCCTGCTGCACGGCCTGGGCTTCAGCAATGAACAGCTGGAACGCCCGGTCAGCGACTTCTCCGGCGGCTGGCGTATGCGCCTCAACCTGGCGCAGGCGCTGATCTGCCGCTCTGACCTGCTGCTGCTCGATGAACCGACCAACCACCTCGATCTCGATGCGGTTATTTGGCTGGAGAAGTGGCTCAAGAGCTATCAGGGCACTCTGATTCTGATCTCCCACGACCGCGACTTCCTCGACCCGGTGGTGGATAAAATCATTCATATCGAACAGCAAACGATGTTCGAGTACACCGGCAACTACAGCTCCTTCGAGCGCCAGCGCGCGACGCGCCTTGCTCAACAGCAGTCCATGTACGAAAGCCAGCAGCAGCGCGTGGCGCACCTGCAGAGCTTTGTGGATCGCTTCAAGGCCAAAGCGTCAAAAGCCAAGCAGGCCCAGAGCCGCATCAAGATGCTCGAACGCATGGAGATGATTGCCCCGGCGCACGTGGATAACCCGTTCCACTTCAGCTTCCGCGCGCCGGAAAGCCTGCCGAACCCGCTCCTGAAGATGGAGAAAGTGAGCGCGGGCTATGCCGATCGCATAATTCTCGACTCCATCAAGCTCAACCTGGTGCCGGGCTCACGTATTGGTCTGCTTGGGCGCAACGGTGCCGGTAAATCCACGCTGATCAAACTGCTGGCGGGCGAGCTTAACCCGGTCAGCGGCGAAATCGGGCTGGCGAAGGGCATCAAGCTGGGCTACTTCGCCCAGCATCAGCTGGAATTTTTACGCGCGGATGAATCTCCAATTCAGCACCTCGCGCGTCTGGCACCGCAGGAGATGGAGCAGAAGCTGCGCGACTATCTCGGCGGCTTCGGCTTCCAGGGCGATAAGGTCACTGAAAATACCGAGCGCTTTTCCGGGGGCGAAAAAGCCCGCCTGGTGCTGGCGCTGATCGTCTGGCAGCGCCCGAACCTGCTGCTGCTCGATGAACCCACCAACCACCTGGATCTCGACATGCGTCAGGCGCTGACCGAAGCGCTGATTGAGTTCGAAGGTGCGCTGGTTGTGGTTTCGCACGATCGTCACCTGATCCGCTCCACCACGGATGATCTCTACTTAGTTCACGACGGCAAAGTCGAACCGTTCGACGGCGATCTGGAGGACTACCAGCAGTGGCTGACGGACGTGCAGAAGCAGGAAAACCAGCCGGAAGAGTCCGCGAAAGATAACGCCAACAGCGCGCAGGCGCGTAAAGACCAGAAGCGCCGTGAAGCGGAGCTGCGCACCCAGACGCAGCCGCTGCGTAAAGAGATTGCCCGCCTCGAAAAAGAGATGGAAAAGCTCAACGCCACGCTTGCCGCCGTTGAAGAAAAGCTCGGCGATAGCGGTCTGTATGACCAGAGCCGTAAAGCGGAACTGACGGACTGCCTGCAAACCCAAGCGAAGACCAAATCGAGCCTCGAAGAGTGTGAGATGTCATGGCTCGACGCGCAGGAACAGCTTGAAGCGATGCTGCAGGTTGAATAAGACTCCGGGAGGGCTATGAGTTTCGATATCACGAGCGAGATTACGTTCCGCAAGCTCAGCATCTTCATGACGTTTATGGAGAAGGGGAATATCGCGCGTACCGCCGAGACTCTGGGCCTGAGCGGCGTAAGCGTGCACCGCGCGCTGCACACCCTGGAAGAGAACGTGCGCTGCCCGCTCTTTACCCACAAGGGGCGCAACCTGATTGCCCTACCTTCCGCCTGGACGCTGCTGGAGTATTGCCAGGAAGTGATGCAGGTGATGGAGCGCGGGCTGGAAGAGTCGCGCAAGGTCGCCGGCATTGGCCAGGGGCGCTTACGCGTCGGTACGCTCTACTCGCTCACCCTGGAAACCGTGCCGCGTCTGATTATGGGCATGAAGCTGCGTCGTCCGGATCTGGAAATGGATCTGACGATGGGCTCTAACGACACCTTGCTCCACATGCTGGACGACGGGTCGCTGGACGCCATCCTGATCTCCATCTCCGAAAGCGATATCGACCGCAACAGCCTTGAGGTTCTGCCGCTGTTCCATGACGACATATTCCTTGCCGCACCGGCTTCCGCCACGCTGAATACCCACGGGCCAGCGGATCTCCGCGATTATAAAGATCAGAAATTTGTCGCGCTTGCAGAAGGGTTTGCGACCTACGCCGGGTTCCAGGAAGCGTTCCATATCGCCGGGTTCGAACCGGAGATTGTTACCCGGGTGAACGACATTTTTTCAATGCTCAGTCTGGTTCAGGCGGGCGTCGGCTTTACGCTAATGCCGGGCAGGATGAAGAAGGTCTACGAGAATTCGGTGCAGCTACTGAAGCTGGCTGAACCGTACCAGATGCAGCAGCTTATCGCGATTGTATTCGCCCGCAACCGCGAGCAGGACCCGAGCCTGCGGGCATTGGCGGCCGAAGGCCGGATGTATGCGCGCAGCCTGCAGGAAAGTGCGTGATACAAAACAAGACAACCGAACCCGTAGGCCCGGTAAGGCGCAGCCGCCACCGGGCAAAAAACTCATCGCTGAAGCCGACCCGCCAGATGCACCGCCACGTCCACCCCGCTGCGCTCCAGTGAAATCGTCTCTCCTTCCCACGCAGCCTGTCGCGTCAGACAGGTCAGTACGCCGCCGGGCGGCATCTCGATCGCCAGCCGGGCTTCGCGTTCGTTAGCGGAAATCATCGCCTCCTGCCAGCGCACCGTACGCGCCATGTTCAATGCCAGATCGTCCGCGATTTTCTCCGGCTGCCAGAGCACGCGCCCGGTGCTGCCGCTCAGATACGCACAGCGTGGGCGAGCCAGCGTGACGGACTCAAACGCCGCCGCCAGCGTTTGTGCCGGTGCCGCCAGCAGTTCACAGTGCGACGGCACGCTCACCGCCAGCCGTTTGGCCTTGTTTGCCCCTTTTGCCAGCGCGCGCGCCGCCACCTGCGCCATCCCGTCATCGCTTCCGGCAATCACGATCTGCGTTTCGGCATTCAGGTTAGCAATATACGTTCCGGTACCCTCGATAAGCTGCTCCACCTGCGGCAGGGTCAGCCCCATAATCGCCGTCAGGCCGTAGCCGTGCGGATACGCCTGCTCCATCAGATCGCCACGCAGCGCCACCAGCTTAAGCGCGTCCGTAAATTCCAGCGCGCCAGCCACGACCGCTGCGGGATACGCACCAATCGATAAACCGCTCACAATGTCAGGCGACACGCCGCGCCGCTCGAGCTCGCGCGCCCAGGCCACGCCTGAAATCAGCAGACTCAGCTGAACCGCGCGGGTGTGAGTTAGCGAGGCTGCACTATCCAGCGTATCGACTTCGCTACCCAGCACCTCGCGTGCCTGTGCAAGCGTCGTTCCCGGCAAATTTTGCAGCATGCCTTCGTGCTGCGTGCCCTGTCCCGGAAAGGTAAACAGTATTTTCATCACTCCTCCCTGCGCCACGGATCCGCTACCAGGCGCGGTCCGCGGCGGGTTTTCAGCAGCGTTTTTCCGTCGCGTAACCACTCCGCCAGCGCAAAGCCCCCTTCGGGCGTATCGACCTGCGTATCCGCCCGGCACAGCGCGCGGCCCAGCTGCGACTGCCATGCGGTAAAAGCATCAGGGGAAATCGGCTCAGGGGCGCGGATCAGCAGGTCAAGATCGCTGTCGGCGTGTATCACCGGAATGCCGGTCGCCAGCGCGTAGCCGGTGCTGCCGGTAACGCCCCACGTCCACGGCCACGCCTGCTGTGAAAGCTGCAACGCCACCTGAACCGGTGGCTGAGTCACAAACGGCGAGCGCAGCAGATCGGCCGTCACGCTCAGCGCCTCAGGCGAAACCACGCGTAACACGTTCTTAGGCTTCACCCACCCGGCCGCACGCTGGTCGCGGCGCAGGCCGCGAACGCCAACGGGGATGCGGCCTTCGCTATCAACATCACGCCGCACCACTACCGGCAGGCCGGTATGCCAGACGGCATCCACCCAGGATTCGGCGATCCCTTCCAGCGCGTCGCGCGCGGTAAGCCAGATGAGGTCGTGCGGGCGTAATGTTGTGGTCATGATTACATTCCTGAAGTCAGCGAGATAAACAGCGGCAGCGACAGGATACACAGTACGGAGCTTAACAGCAGCACGGCTTCAGCATCCGGCGACTGCACGCCAAAGCGGTTACCGAACACCACGCCGAAGAAGCCCGCAGAAAGCGCAATCATCAGGATAGCGGTAATCGCTACGGAGCCATGCAGACCGAAGATCAGCACAATACCCCAGGCAATCGCAGGCTGAATCAGCAGCTTGGCGATAGTTGAGGTGATAACCATGGTGTTGATCTGCAGCTTACGGGCAGAGAGGATCACCCCGGTCAGGAACAGCGCCGCAGCGGTGGCGGACAGCCCCAGCGGTTTAATCGCCGCCAGAACCAGATCCGGCATTTTGATGCCGATGGCGGACAAAATCACACCCAGCAGCGGGCCCATTACAATCGGTTTCTTAATGGAGCGCCACATCAGCACCGGCAGCATGGAGAGCGTTGAGCCGGAATTATTCCCCTCGGCGCGCGCTTTCTCGCGCTCAAGGATCAGCAGGCAGAACGGCGTCATCAGCACGGAGCCGCAGGCAATAGAGACCGCGACGGACAGAGACGTGGAAGAACCTTCCCCCAGCACGCTGCCCAGAATCGGCAGGCCAAGCGCCGCGTAGTTCGGCAACGCGACCGTCAGGGTCAGAACCGCGGCGTCCTGCGGTGATTTTTTAAAGACTTTGGTGGCGAGGAAGTAGATGGCCGCATAGGTAATCCACATCGCCAGGGTCAGCACGAGGATCAGCGGCGACTGAGCCACAATGCCGGTCCACGGCGTTTGCACGGTGGCGCTAAACAGCGCGGCAGGCAGTGCAAAATCCATCACGAAGATATTGAGCAGGGAAACGTTTTTATTATCGACCATCTTTGCCTTACCGGCCCAGAATCCCAGCAGCATGATGACGAAAATCGGTGCAAGAGCATGAACAATTACGTAAGTCATAAATCACCTGTAGTAAAAAAAGTTTTAGCACTGGCGCGATGATTATTATTTTTCAGGATGCAGGCTCCCACACGAGCGCAGCGGACGCGCCCGCGGGGTTATGCATCTGGCAGGTCTCTTTTTTACTTACCAGCTGGCTCGCATACGTTCGCGTACGAGCGCCGAGCTGCGGCGGTTGTCAGCACCCAGACGATTTTTCAGCGTGGTGTCCTGACGAGCGTCACTGATGGCCTGTTGCAGGGTGGTTTTCACCTGCGCCAGATCGTTATCGGATGGGGCATCCGGGTTGCTGATGTCCAGCAGGCTGGAGAGCAGCCCCAGCGTGGCGTAGTTGCTGATGTCATAGGCCATTGGCGGAATGGTTGCCGCCAGTTTTTCCAGCGCCTCGACGGTACGCAGCGTAATGCGCGCGGCAGACTCTTTGCCCATCGCGTGGATCAGCACGCCTTTGTCGTTAAAGGCAATCAGGCGGTTGGCCTGGTAGCCGTGCGCCAGAAACGCGCCGGACATCGCCTTGCCGACGATCAGGCCAATCACCGGATGACCGGCCAAGCGAGCGTTCGCATACGCGGCAGCGGCTCCCGCCAGCGCCTGGTGAATACCAAACGCCTCTTCACGACGGCCATAGGCCTGGCTTGGAACGTCAATCACCGCCACAATCGGGCGCTTTACGGCCTTATCGGCGTCCGCCGCGACGGTATCGCTGACCACTTTCGCCAGCGTCCAGCCTTCCAGCAGACCGACTTCACCCTTCGCGGCGCGCGGGAAGTGGTTGTTGGCATCCGGAACCACGGCAACAAAGCGCACCGCTTCGCCGTTAAGCTCGCCGTCTGCAGCCTGCACCGACGGGCATAGCCCTTCCACACGTTTTGCATTCGGGGCGAGAATATCCAGCCAGAGTTCGCCACGGCTAATTGAGTTAGTCATCATTTCACCTCCCGGGCAAAAAGCGCGTTAATTTGTTCGGCATCGGCCTGTTTGCGGGTGTCGAAATTCGTCAGACGGTTCAGGTAATCGTCGTAATTATCGGTGCGATGTTTCGCCGGCACGCCTTTAGCAATCGCGTCGTTCATCGCCTGTTTCACCGCGTTGATACCGTCACCGACCAGGGCATCCACCAGCCCGCTTTGGTAGCGCACTTCGCCGCCAGTCATGCTCCAGATAAACGGACGGTCGCGAGAGTCGTACTCTTCAATCCCGGCTTCCTGCTCGATAACCTGCGGGCCGTTCAGGCCAAGACGCGCTTCGCGGGTCACAATCAGGTAGCTGCACAGCGCCGCCGCGATGGACATGCCGCCGAAGCAACCCACGGTCCCGGCAACAATCCCGACCACCGGGGTATACCGGCGCAGGTCAACAATCGCGGCGTGGATATCGGCAATCGCCGCCAGGCCGAGGTTAGCTTCCTGCAGACGCACGCCGCCGGTTTCGAGGCACAGCACCGCCTGCGTCGGAATGCCGTTGCGGTTATCTTCTGCCGCCAGCTCCAGCGCCGCCGCCATTTTGGCGCCGGACACTTCGCCCATGCTGCCGCCCTGGAACGCGCCTTCAATCGCCACGACAACGGCTGGCTGACCGTTAATGGTGCCTTTCGCCACCACCATGCCGTCGTCGGCCTGCGGCACAATACCCTGCGGGCCAAGCCACGGAGAGATAATGCCTTCAAACGGATCCAGCAGTTCGCGGTAGCTGCCCTCGTCGAGCAGGGCCTGCGCACGCTGGCGTGCTTTTAATTCGATAAAGCTGCTGTCATCACGCATGGCTCACCCCCTCAAATACCTGTTCGATGCGAATGCGGGCCACGCCCGGCGTCGCGCCGAAATCATGAATGGTCAGTTTTCCTGCCGGCAGGCTGCTGACCGTTTGCAGGCGGTTGAACAACGCCTCCCAGCGACCACGGCTGTTGTCAACGGAGGTGGTGATATCAATGGTTAGCGTCTGGCCCGGTTCGGCGGTGAAGAGCACCTCCATATCCCCGGAACCGACTACCCCCGCCAGTGCCCTGCCGCTTAACGCGCGGCTGGCTGGCACGGTCAATGTAATTTTTTCCATAACATCCTCTTAATGCTTTGAATAAGGCGATTCGATGCGGTCAAGAAACAGCGTGGCGGCAAGCAGGTCAGCGGCACCGCCCGGTGACGCGTTAAGCGCCAGCATCTGACGGTCTAAGTTCGCCAGCGCCTGCTGGCCCGCGAGGGTGGCACAGCCTCCCGCATTCAGTACCGCACGGGCACCGTGCTGCATAGCGTCCAGCCCCTCCATGCCGGCGCGCGACAGCACGCATGTATCGGTGAGCGACGTCATGATGGCCATCAGCGCGTCGAGTCTGGCCTGTGCTTCGCTGCTGCCGTTCAGGCGGCTGAGGCGAAGCTGCGGCAGCGCGCGCTGCATAACGTGCGGGAACGCCTGCTGAGCCTCTTCGCGAGCGCCCGGCACGCGATAGCGGTGCGTGGCGCGCAGGCCTTTACTGAAGACCTTCGGCGCCGCATCGTCCGGCAGTTTTGCCAGCTGTGCGGCGGTGCGGGCGACGTCTTGCGCACGGGCATCACCGCCCAGCATCGCCACCGCGCTGACCAGCAATCCCAGCGCCCAAATCGCGCCGCGATGGGTGTTTACGCCCCCGGTTGCGGCCATCATCTGCTGCTCGCCTTCGCGGCCGAGCCGCCCGACGGTTTGCCTGAGCGCAATATCTGCCGGACGCTGCCAGCTTTGCTGCGCCAGCGCCTGAAACGTGGGGGTCAGGCTGTGCGCGGAGCGCTCCATCAGCGCAAGGGATAAATCGTGGTGCGCGCCGTTCCCCCGACTGTCCACCAGACCGGGTTTCGGGCTTAAACGTGCTTCGTCAATCAGACACTGCGTGGCGGTTCGCGCCAGCCATTCGGCACCGCCTTCAACCTGAATCTGGGGCAGAAGTTTCATTACCAGCTCCGGAATTTCGCAGGTGGGTTGTAGAGACCGCCAGACCATTCCACGAGGTCTGACACGCTGCCTGCCGCCAGCAGAGAGCGGGTGGCGTCGGTTCGGCGAATCCCCATATCTTCCGGGTAGACCACTTTGCCGCTCTGACGCAGTTCCGCCACGCGTTTGGCATCCACGCCCAGACCGATATCGGTGATACCGGCGACGGCCGCGACCATGGCACGACGCTCTTCCAGATCTTTCGCCCGGTAGAGGTAAGCGATCCCCTCTTCCGTCAGCACGTGGGTCACGTCGTCGCCGTAGATCATCACCGGCGCCAGCGGCATGCCGGAGGCTTTCGCCACGTCAACGGCATCGAGTTTTTCCACGAAGGTTGGCTTCACGCCCGCCTGGAAGGTTTCCACCATCTGGACGACCAGTTTTTTACCGCGCTGCATCGGGTCAGGTTCGGTGATCATGTTCAGCCAGGCCGGCGTGGCGTGACGACGACCGTGCGGGTCGTGGCCCATGTTTGGCGCACCGCCGAAGCCGGAAAGACGACCGCGGGTCACCGTTGAGGAGTTGGCGTAACCATCAACCTGCAGCGTAGAGCCGATAAACATATCGACCGCGTACTGGCCTGCCAGCTGGCAGAACGCGCGGTTAGAGCGCATGGAGCCGTCGGCACCGGTAAAGAACACGTCAGGACGGGCGCGGATGTACTCTTCCATCCCCAGCTCGCCGCCGAAGCAGTGCACGCTTTCGACCCAGCCGCTTTCAATGGCCGGGATCAGCGTCGGATGCGGGTTCAGCGTCCAGTGCTTACAGATTTTGCCCTTCAGGCCGAGCTGTTCGCCGTAGGTGGGCAGCAGCAGCTCAATTGCCGCAGTGTTAAAGCCGATCCCGTGGTTCAGGGACTGCACCTGATGTTCCGCGTAGATGCCTTTGATGGCCATCATCGCCATCAGGATGTGTTCCTGTTTAATCAGACGCGGGTCGCGGGTAAACAGCGGTTCGATAAAGAACGGCTTATCGGCAACCACAACGAAGTCGATCCAGGAGCCCGGAATATCGACGCGCGGCAGGTCACACTCGTCATCCACCAGCTCGTTCACCTGGGCAATGACAATCCCGTCGTGGAACGCTGCGGCTTCCACCAGCGCCGGGGTGTCTTCGGTGCTCGCCCCGGTGTAGAGGTTGCCTTTGCGGTCGGCTTTAAAGCCGGCGATCAGCGCCACGTTTGGCGAGAGGTCGACGTAGAGGCGTGAATAGAGTTCGATATAGGTGTGAATCGCGCCGATTTCGAGCTGACCATCCTCCAGCAGCTGGGAGATTCGCAGGCTCTGTGTCCCGGAGAAGGAGAAATCCAGCTTGCGGGCGATGCCTTTCTCAAAGATATCCAGATGCTCGCTGCGGCCGACGCTCGGCATGATCATATGCAGGTCGTGGACAATTTGCGGGTTCACTTCGGCAAGCGAGCGGGAAAGGAAATCCGCCTGCTTCTGGTTGTTACCTTCCAAAACGACCTTGTCGCCAGGCGCGATCAGTTTTTCCAGCATGGCGACAAGATCGCCGGTTGGCAGTACCTTGCCCTGCACCGGTACGGACGCCAGACGACGCGCTTTTTCGCTGCGTCGGGTGTTCCATTGCCGGGTGGGTGTTTGCCCAGATAACATTATTAACCTCCTGATTCAGCTAATCATTTTGATTTGCTTAACGTTGAGTAAAGTGTGCGCTCTGGTGAGAAAGGCATCAATTAAGCGTAGAGCCAAATCATTAGCCTGAGAGTAATAATCAAGGTAAATATTTGTGATCGGGATCAGTTCATGTTTCGGAAAACCAGGCTAAACGGGGTACAATTCGGAAAGTATCGTTAATTTCCGACAAGAATCAGCATCGCGCTTATGACCCAAATCATTCCATCAGACTTCGACATTGCAGCCGAAGACAGCACTGAGTTCGTGCCTATGCGCGGCGTCGCCAATCGCCATTTGCAGACCATGCTGCCGCGACTGATCCGCCGCAAGGTTCAGTTCACCCCGCACTGGCAGCGACTTGACCTGCCAGACGGTGACTTTCTGGATCTCGCCTGGAGCGAAGCGCCGGAGCAGGCCCGCCATAAGCCGCGCCTGGTGGTCTTTCACGGCCTGGAAGGCAGCCTGCACAGCCCCTATGCGCATGGGTTAATTGAGGCGGCAAAAGCGCGCGGCTGGCTCGGCGTGGTGATGCATTTTCGCGGCTGCAGCGGCGAACCCAATCGTCAGAAACGCATCTATCACTCGGGTGAAACCGAAGACGGAACGTGGTTTTTACACTGGCTGCGGGAAAACTTTGGCACCGTGCCCACCGCTGCCGTGGGCTACTCGCTGGGCGGAAATATGCTAGCCTGCCTGCTGGCGAAAGAGGGCGAAAGCGTACCGCTGGATGCCGCGGTGATTGTCTCCGCGCCGTTTATGCTGGAGCAGTGCAGCTACCACATGGAGAAAGGCTTTTCCCGCGTCTATCAGCGCTACCTGCTCAACCTGCTGAAAGCCAACGCGGCGCGTAAGCTGAAGGCCTATCCTGATACCCTTCCGGTGAGCTTGCGCCAGCTGAAAAAGGTGCGCCGTATTCGCGAATTTGACGATCTGATCACCGCGAAAATCCACGGCTTTGCCGATGCGATTGACTACTATCGTCAGTGCAGCGCCATGCCGCTGCTCAGCAAGATCACGCAGCCGACGCTTATCATTCATGCCAAAGATGACCCTTTTATGGATCATCACTCGATCCCCGCTCAGGAATTCCTGCCCGACAACGTTCACTATCAGCTGACGGAGCACGGTGGCCACGTTGGGTTTATCGGCGGCACGCTGCGCCGCCCGAAAATGTGGCTTGAGACGCGTATTCCTGACTGGCTAACCCCTTATCTGGACGGTGCAAAATGATTATTCCCTGGCAGGATCTGGCTCCCGAAACGCTCGATAATCTGATTGAAAGCTTTGTATTACGCGAAGGCACCGATTATGGTGAACAAGAACGCTCGCTTGAGCAAAAGGTCAACGATGTAAAGCGCCAGCTGAAAAGCGGCGACGTGGTGCTGGTGTGGTCAGAGCTGCATGAGACGGTCAATATCATGCCCCGCAACGCGTTTCACGGCTGATCTTCCACCCATTTCAGTCAGGGAGTTGCTATGTCTGCCAGACATCCGGTTATTGCCGTTACGGGGTCGAGTGGTGCGGGAACCACCACCACCAGCCTCGCCTTTCGCAAGATTTTCGCCCAGCTGAATCTCCGTGCGGCGGAGGTCGAAGGCGACAGCTTTCACCGCTACACGCGCCCGGAGATGGACATGGCCATCCGTAAGGCGCGCGATCTGGGTAAACACATCAGCTACTTCGGTCCGGAAGCCAATGACTTCGGCCTGCTGGAGCAAACCTTCCACGAATACGGCCTGAGCGGCACAGGGCAGTCCCGTAAGTATCTGCACACTTACGACGAAGCCGTGCCCTGGAACCAGGTACCGGGCACCTTTACCCCCTGGCAGCCGCTGCCGGAACCCACCGACGTGCTGTTCTACGAAGGGTTACACGGCGGCGTGGTCACGCCCCAGCACGACGTGGCGCGCCACGTGGATCTGCTGGTCGGGGTGGTTCCTATCGTTAACCTGGAGTGGATCCAGAAGCTGACGCGTGACATGAGCGAGCGCGGCCACTCGCGCGAGGCGGTGATGGATTCCGTCGTTCGCTCAATGGAAGACTACATCAATTACTTAACGCCGCAATTCTCCCGCACGCACATTAACTTCCAGCGCGTGCCGACGGTGGACACCTCCAACCCGTTTGCCGCCAAAACGATCCCTTCTCTGGATGAGAGCTTTGTGGTGATCCATTTCCGCAATCTTGAAGGCATCGATTACCCCTGGCTGCTGGCGATGCTGCAGGGCTCGTTTATTTCGCACATGAATACATTGGTGGTGCCGGGCGGAAAAATGGGACTGGCAATGGAGCTTATCATGACGCCGCTGGTGGAGCGGCTGATGGAAGGGAAGCAGATCGCATAATCATTTTTGCCCGGTGGCGCTGCGCTTACCGGGCCTACAATCCGTAGGGCGGGTAAGCGCAGCGCCACCCGCCAAAAGATTAAGCCTCGATCACTTCATACGAATGGGTAATTTTTACCGCTTTCTCCAGCATTAACGCCACAGAGCAGTACTTCTCCGCAGACAGGTCCACCGCGCGTGAGACCGCCGCGTCTTTCAGCGCTTTACCGGTGACAACAAAGTGAAGATTAATGTGGGTGAACAGTCGTGGCGCCTCTTCACGACGTTCTGAGGTGAGTTTAACCTCGCAATCCGTCACGTCATGACGGCCTTTTTGCAGAATCGACACCACGTCAATCGCGCTGCATCCGCCTGCCGCCATCAGCACCATTTCCATTGGGCTTGGCGCTTTATCGCCGGAGTTACCATCCATCAAAATCTGGTGTCCTGACGCGGACTCGCCCAGGAACGTTAAACCTTCAACCCACTTCACGCGCGCTTGCATATTTTTGAACTCCAACGTTGCATTTTTGGTGACAGATTACGCGTGCGTTACATTTCTCGCAATGGAAGGCGACCTGCATCATGCTGAAGCGAGACACCAGGAGACACGCGGCGAAAGCTATGCTAAAACACTCAGGATGCTACAGTAATACATTGACGTTACACGTGTATGCAGAGGACATCAAACTTTACTGGCTGCGAAACGTTACGGTAGCCGACTTCCCAGGGTATGGGTAAGAATTCGATTGCAACCCCAGAGTCCGGATGCATCTGATGACTCTGGTGACAGCTTATAACAGAGGATAACAGCGCATGGTGCTTGGCAAACCGCAAACAGACCCGACTCTCGAATGGTTCTTGTCTCATTGCCACATTCATAAGTACCCATCGAAGAGCACGCTGATTCACCAGGGTGAAAAAGCGGAAACGTTGTATTACATCGTTAAAGGCTCGGTGGCAGTGCTGATCAAAGATGAAGAAGGGAAAGAGATGATCCTTTCTTATCTGAACCAGGGCGATTTCATCGGTGAACTGGGCCTGTTTGAAGAGGGCCAGGAACGTAGCGCCTGGGTTCGCGCAAAGACAGCATGTGAAGTGGCTGAAATTTCTTACAAGAAGTTCCGTCAGCTGATTCAGGTTAACCCTGACATCCTGATGCGTCTTTCTTCCCAGATGGCGCGCCGTCTGCAGGTCACCTCTGAGAAAGTGGGTAACCTCGCCTTCCTGGACGTGACTGGCCGTATTGCACAAACGCTGCTGAACCTGGCGAAACAGCCAGACGCAATGACCCACCCGGACGGCATGCAAATTAAAATTACCCGTCAGGAAATTGGTCAGATCGTCGGTTGTTCCCGTGAGACAGTGGGCCGTATCCTGAAAATGCTGGAAGATCAAAACCTGATCTCCGCCCACGGTAAAACCATCGTGGTCTACGGAACGCGTTAATTCCGCTTAAACGGCGTGTCACCGCAGGGTGTCACGCCGTTTTTGTCTCTACTCCCCATGTGGCGCAGGCTGATCTATCACCCGGAAGTTAACTACGCACTGCGTCAAACGCTGGTGTTGTGTCTTCCCGTGGCCGTGGGCCTTCTCCTCGGACATCTTCAGCAAGGTCTGCTGTTTTCTCTCGTGCCCGCCTGCTGCAACATCGCCGGTCTGGACACGCCGCATAAGCGCTTTTTCAAACGCCTGACTATTGGCGGCTGCCTGTTTGCGGGCTGCAGCCTCGCCGTGCAGCTCCTGCTTGCCCGGGACATCCCGCTGCCGCTGATCCTGACCGTGCTGGCCATGACGCTCGGCGTCACCGCCGAAATCAGCTCGCTGCACGCCCGCCTGCTTCCCGCCTCGCTGATTGCGGCCATTTTCACGCTGAGCCTCGCCGGGAATATGCCGGTGTGGGAGCCGCTGCTGATCTACGCGCTGGGGACGCTGTGGTACGGACTGTTTAACTGGTTCTGGTTCTGGCTGTGGCGCGAACAGCCGCTGCGTGAATCTCTGAGCCTGCTCTATGTGCAGCTGGCGGATTACTGCGAAGCCAAATATACCCTGCTCACCCAGCATACCGATCCGGAAAAATCCTTGCCGCCGCTGCTGACGCGCCAGCAAAAGGTGGTAGATCTGATAAGCCAGTGCTATCAGCAGCTGCACATGCTCGCCGCCAACAAAAACCACGAATACAAACGGCTGCTGCGCACCTTCCAGGTCGGTCTCGATCTGCAGGAACATATCTCCGTTAGCCTTCACCATCCGCAGGAGGTACAAAAGCTGGTCGAGCGCAGCCACGCCGAAGCGGTGATCCGCTGGAACGCGCAGACAGTATCGGCACGTCTGCGGGTCCTGGCTGACGATATTCTCTACCACCGCTACCCCACGCGCTTTAACATGGAAAAACAGCTCGGCGCGCTGGAGAAAATCGCACGCCAGCATCCGGATAACCCGGTTGGCCAGTTTGCCGCCTGGCACTTCAGCCGCATCGCCCGCGTGCTGCGCACGCAGCGCCCGCTTTATCCCCGCGATCTGATGGCGGATAAGCAGAAACGGTTGCCGCTACTGCCCGCGCTCAGAAGCTATCTTTCTCTTAAATCATCCGCCCTGCGCAACGCCGCCAGGATCAGCGTTATGCTCAGTACCGCCAGCCTGATGGGCATGGCGCTGCATCTGCCGAAACCCTACTGGATCTTAATGACCGTGCTGTTTGTCACCCAGAACGGCTACGGCGCCACGCGGGTGCGTATTCTGCACCGGGCCGGCGGAACGATGGCCGGGCTGATTATTGCGGGCGTGACGCTACACTTCCACGTGCCGGAAGGCTATACCCTGGCTGGCATGCTGGCGATTACGCTGGTGAGCTACCTGATTATCCGCAAAAACTACGGCTGGGCGATGGTGGGCTTTACGGTGACGGCGGTGTATACCCTGCAGCTGCTCACGCTCAATGGTGAACAGTTTATTGTCGCCAGGCTGATTGATACCCTCATTGGCTGCCTGATTGCCTTTGGCGGCATGGTCTGGCTGTGGCCGCAGTGGCAAAGCGGGCTGCTCAGGCAGAACGCCCACGACGCGCTGGAGGCCGACCAGCAGGCCATTCGATTGATCCTGAGCGACGACCCGCAGCCCTCCCCGCTGGCCTATCAGCGCATGAAGGTCAACCAGGCGCATAACGCCCTGTTTAACTCGCTCAACCAGGCGATGCAGGAGCCGGGCTTTAACTCGCACTATCTGGCGGACATGAAGCTCTGGGTGACGCACAGCCAGTTTATCGTCGAGCATATTAACGCCATGACAACGCTGGCGCGCGAGCACACGATGCTGACGCCAGACCTGGCCCAACGTTACCTGCAGTCGTGTGAAATTGCGCTGCAGCGCTGTCAGCAGCGCCTGGAATATGACTCGCCGGGCGAGTCGGGAGATTCGAACATTCTGGAAGCGCCGGAGACGTTAACCCACGGGCCAATGAGCACCCTGGAGCAGCATTTACAGCGCATTCTGGGGCATCTGAACACCATGCACACCATTTCGTCGGTGGCATGGCGTCAGCGTCCACATCACGGGATTTGGCTCACCCGCAGGCTGAAGCGGACGGCGTATTAACCTTTTACGATCTTCGCGACCGCAGCGGCAAAACGGGTTAACCCGTCTTCAATGTCTTTGTCTTCCACCACCAGCGACGGTGCAAAACGCATCACGTCCGGACCCGCGTTCAGCACCATCACCCCTTCGTGGGCGGCGGCGTGCAGGAAATCGCGCGCGCGGCCTTTGTACTGCGGCTTCAGCTCGGCACCAATCAGCAGCCCCATCCCGCGGATCTCGCTGAACACGTCGTACTGGTCGTGAATCTTTTGCAGGTGTTTTACGAACAGCTCGCGCTTCGCGTTCACGCCGTTCAACACCTCAGGCGTGTTGATAATATCAAACGCGGCACCCGCCACAGCGCTCGCCAGCGGGTTGCCGCCGTAGGTAGAGCCGTGAGAGCCCACGTGGAACGCGGAGGCGATATCCTGGGTCGTCAATACTGCACTCACCGGGAAGCCGCCACCGAGCGCTTTGGCGCTGGTCAGAATATCCGGCGTCACGCCGTAGTGCATGTAGGCAAACAGATCCCCGGTACGGCCCATTCCACACTGAACTTCATCAAAGACCAGCAGCGCCTGATGCTCGTCGCACAGTTCGCGCAGCCCTTTCAGGAATTCCGGCGTGGCCGCCGTCACGCCACCTTCGCCCTGAATAGGCTCCACCACCACCGCGCAGGTGTGATCGTCCATTACCGCTTTCACCGCATGCAGATCGTTAAACGGCACGTGGACAATATCGGCCGGTTTCGGGCCAAAACCGTCGGAATACTTCGGCTGACCGCCAACGGAGACGGTAAAGAAGGAGCGCCCGTGGAAGGCATTGTGGAAAGCGATAATTTTGGTTTTGTACGGACTGTGGCGCGTGGTGGCGTAGTAGCGCGCCAGCTTGAAGGCGGTTTCGTTGGCTTCGGTGCCGGAGTTCATAAACAGCACGCGCTCGGCAAACGTGGCATCAATGATCTTGCGGCCTAGACGCAGCGCCGGTTCGTTGGTGAACACGTTGCTGGTGTGCCACAGGGTTTCGCCCTGGGTTTTCAGCGCGTCCACCAGCGCAGGATGGCAATGACCGAGCGCCGTAACCGCAATCCCGCCCGCGAAATCCACGTACTCTTTACCCTGCTGATCCCAGACGCGGCTGCCTTTTCCCTTCACCGGGATAAACTCAGCCGGTGCATAAATCGGCAGAATCACTTCATCGAATGTCGCGCGGGTAATTGCTGGTTGTTCAGTTGCCATGTCATGCCCATCCATTTTATGTCACATCAATTGTGAAAATATAATCACAAAATATGCATAAAAAATCACGGCAAGGCAACAGATATTCAGCGATTGAGGAAATTTGCCAGCAGCGCGTGCCCCTGTTCGCTGAGGATGCTTTCCGGGTGGAACTGCACGCCTTCGAGATCCCATTCGCGGTGGCGAATCCCCATGATCTCCTGCGACTCGCTCCAGGCCGTCACGTCAAAGCACTCAGGCAGCGTCGGTGGGTCAATCACCAGCGAATGGTAGCGCGTCACGGTTAAAGGATTATTAAGCCCCGTAAATACTCCGGTACCGGCGTGAGTGACCGGAGAGGTTTTGCCGTGCATCACTTTCGCGGCACGCACGATGGTAGCGCCAAACGCCTGGGCAATCGCCTGGTGGCCCAGGCAGACGCCCAGAATCGGCAGCTTGCCGGCATAGTGCCGGATGACATCCAGAGAAACACCCGACTCCGACGGCGTACACGGCCCGGGTGAAATCACGATTTTTTGCGGAGCCAGCGTCTCAATATCGGCGAGATCGATCTCGTCGTTGCGGCGGACAACCACCTCTGCACCCAGTTCACAAAAATACTGGTAAAGGTTCCAGGTGAAGGAATCGTAGTTATCAATCAGCAGAATCATGGCGGCTCCCGAAAAAAATGCCGCCCTATTCTACTCAGATTCCCGCGCTTCGCTCACTACTTTGGCAAAGATCGCGCTCAGCGCGGACAAATCACCCGTTGCGCCACTTCGGTTAGCGGCGACCCACTGCTCGGGATCGATATCGCGCCAGTCCAGGGCGTAATCCGCATGAATGGCCAGCTGCTCGAAGAAAACGCGTTGGGCAATACCGTTGCCGCGCATAAAAGGATGCAGCATATTGATTTCGCAGTAATAGTGGCTAATTCTGTCAACAAACGCCGCTTTCTCAAGGCCAGCCAGATACTTCTCGCTTTCCAGCGCCGCCATCAGCTCGTTACCCATCTTTTCGATGTATTCGAAATGGCAGAACGGAATATCGCCCTTAAAAATATCGTCGGTACGGAACTCGCCTGCCCCCTTCATTTCACTGCGATACAGGTGTCGATGAATGAGGCACAGATGGGGTAACCCGGGCGCGGGAGGCCCAAGCTCCAGCGTCTCAATATGGGGTTCTGAGGGACCAATACCTTTTTCAAGGAGACAACTGGCCTGAAGATTGACGTTACGCTGCTGCTCCCAGAGACGGGATTTTTGCTTATCGGTGAGTTTTTTCACTTAACGCCTCCCTGAATAGTCCGTTTGCCACAAGTATAAGCAGCAAAACGCGCTTTCGCAGGGAGGGCTAAATCATACGGGCGAGGATCGCCCGTATTTAAGACAATTACGGCAGCACTTTCGCGGAGAGGATAACCACCGGTTTTGACGGCACATTCTGGTACGGGCCGACGTCATGGGTAGGCACCTGAGAAATCTTATCAGCCACATCCATTCCTTTCACAATTTTACCGAAAACGGCATAACCGAAATCACGCTGACCGTGATCCAGGAAGGCGTTATCGGCCACGTTGAGGAAGAACTGACTGGTCGCGCTGTCTTTATCCGCCGTACGCGCCATAGAAATGGTCCCGCGCTTGTTCAGCAGGCCGTTGTCCGCTTCGTTTTTAATCGGCGGGTTCGGCTGTTTCTGCTGCATCTGCTCGTTGAAGCCGCCGCCCTGAATCATAAAGCCTGGGATCACGCGGTGGAAAGTGGTGTTGTTGTAGAAACCACTGTTCACATAGTCGAGGAAGTTTTTCACGGAAACAGGGGCTTTCTGGCTGTTCAGTTCCAGCTCAATGTTCCCGGCGGAGGTGGTCAGCAGAACGTGAGGGTCTCCTTTTGCTGCCAGCGCAGCAGGGGAAACGGCAGAAAGAGCAAACACAGCTGCGACAGCCGCCAGTGTTGATTTGAGCATGAGAATTCCTTAACAAAGCGCAGTATAAAAAGCGAATGGCTTGATTCTAAAGAGCAGTATGAACGGAGACCAGCCTTTTACCTAATTTTACGAAATTGAAACAGTTGTAACCGCGCAAACGATTGGTATTTGCGGCTTTTTATGTGATCGTGATCACATAAAAACCTGCAATGAAGTTCTAATTTCTCTTAAAAGATATGAATAGATCACTTTAATGTCTAAAATCTGCCCGCTCTCAGCGCCCGATGGGCGCTTTTCTTTTTTTGAACAGGCCAGACATGACTAACAGCAATCGCATCAAGCTCACATGGATCAGCTTCTTCTCCTACGCCCTGACCGGCGCGTTGGTGATCGTCACCGGGATGGTGATGGGAAATATCGCAGACTACTTCCAGCTGCCCGTTTCCAGCATGAGTAACACCTTCACCTTCCTCAACGCGGGGATCCTGATCTCCATCTTCCTGAATGCCTGGCTGATGGAGATCGTGCCGCTGAAAACCCAGCTGCGCTTTGGTTTTGTGCTGATGCTCGCCGCCGTGGCGGGCCTGATGCTGAGCCACAGCATCGCCCTGTTCTCCGCCGCCATGTTCGTGCTCGGTCTGGTCAGCGGTATCACCATGTCGATCGGGACCTTCCTGATTACCCATATGTATGAAGGCCGTCAACGCGGCGCGCGCCTGCTGTTTACCGACTCTTTCTTCAGCATGGCCGGAATGATCTTCCCGATGGTCGCCGCCGTTCTGCTGGCCCGCAGCATTGAGTGGTACTGGGTTTATGCCTGCATCGGCCTGGTCTACGTGGCAATCTTTATTCTGACCTTCGGCTGTGAGTTCCCGGTGCTGGGCAAAAAAGCGCAGACTACCGCAGAACCCGTCGCGAAAGAGAAATGGGGCATCGGCGTGCTGTTCCTCTCCATTGCCGCCCTGTGCTACATCCTGGGCCAGCTGGGCTTTATCTCTTGGGTACCGGAATACGCGAAAGGCCTGGGCATGAGCCTGAACGACGCGGGTAAGCTGGTGAGCGATTTCTGGATGTCTTACATGTTCGGCATGTGGGCATTTAGCTTCATCCTGCGCTTCTTCGACCTGCAGCGTATTCTGACCGTGCTGGCGGGCCTGGCCACCGTGCTGATGTATCTGTTCATCAACGGTTCTCCGGAGCACATGCCGTGGTTCATTCTGACCCTGGGCTTCTTCTCCAGCGCGATCTACACCTCGATCATTACCCTGGGCTCTCTGCAGACCAAAGTGGCCTCGCCGAAGCTGGTTAACTTCGTCCTGACCTGCGGCACTATCGGCACCATGCTGACCTTCGTGGTCACGGGCCCGATCGTCGCCCACAGCGGTCCGCTGGCCGCCCTGCACACCGCGAACGGCCTGTATGCCGTGGTGTTCATCATGTGCCTCGTTCTGGGCTTCGTGACCCGCCACCGCCAGCACAACGCGGCAGCGGCATCTCACTAAACCCTACGCCCCTTTGCGCTCGGCAGAGGGGCTGTTTCTGGCAAAGCTCACCTCTTCCCCTCCGATGTCCATCTGGATCCAGGTCTGCGCCAGCTGCGTGGTGGCAATCACGCGCCCCTGTCGAATCGACCAGCGCACCGGCACCTGACAGCGCACCGCTTCAAACCCACTCTCCGCAGGCAGAATAATCAGATTCGCCGGGTTTCCCGTTTCAATGCCGTAATCGCTCAGGCCGAAGGTCCGGGCGCTGTTATGGGTTATCAGATTCAGGCCGCTGTCGATTTGCGGATACCCCATCATCTGGCAGACGTGCAGCCCCATATGCAGCACCTGCAGCATGTTGCCGGTACCGAGCGGGTACCACGGATCAAACACATCGTCATGCCCGAAGCAGACGTTAATGCCCGCTTCCTGCAGCTCTTTCACGCGGGTGATACCGCGACGCTTCGGATAGTCGTCAAAGCGACCCTGCAGGTGGATGTTGACCAGCGGGTTAGCGACGAAGTTAATTCCCGACATCTTCAGCAGGCGGAAAAGCCTCGAGGTGTACGCGCCGTTGTAGGAGTGCATGGCGGTGGTGTGGCTTGCCGTCACGCGTTGGCCGATACCGGCCTCATACGCCAGCGTTGCCACCGTCTCGACAAACCGCGACTGCTCGTCGTCAATTTCATCGCAGTGGATATCCAGCGGACGGTCATATTTCTTCGCCAGGTCAAACGCGATATGCAGCGACTGGACGCCGTACTCGCGGGTGAACTCGAAGTGTGGGATCGCCCCCACCACGTCGGCTCCCAGCTTTAAGGCTTCTTCCAGCAGCGCCGCGCCGTTCGGGTAAGAGAGAATGCCCTCCTGCGGGAACGCGACGATTTGCAGCGTCACCCACGGCGCAACCTCCTGCTTCACCTCCAGCATCGCCTTCAGGGCGGTGAGCGTCGGGTCGGAGACATCCACGTGGGTGCGGACAAACTGAATGCCGTTGGCGATTTGCCACTTCAGCGTTTTCCAGGCACGCGCTTTCACATCGTCATGGCTGAGCAGCGCCTTGCGCTCCGCCCAGCGCTCAATGCCCTCAAACAGCGTTCCGGACTGGTTCCAGTTCGGCTCGCCCGCCGTCTGGGTGGTATCAAGATGGATATGCGGCTCGATGAACGGGGGAATAGCCAGCCCACCGCGCGCATTCAGTACTTCATAACTTTCGGCATGAGTATCGTCCATTGGGGTGATGTCACCAAATCGCCCGTTCTCAATGGCAAGCTGCCACAGCCCTTCCCGACCCGGTAAACGAACATTCTGAACAAGCCATAACGGTGTTGTAGACATACCTTTCCCCTAAAAAACGCAGCTGATATTCAGGCGTATCGATTTTTGCAAAACCGCCCCTGATTTGTACACAAATTCAACGAACACGAAAAGCCTGCGATTTCCGCCACTTATAAAAATCCTGACAAATCAGTCGCATACCACCTAAGGGGTAGGCGAAGGCGTATTTGATTTGCATCAATAAGCGCCCCTGCTGAATCGTTAAGGTAGGCAGTAATAGAAAAGAAATCGAGGCAATAATGAGCAAAGTCAGACTCGCTATCATCGGTAACGGCATGGTCGGCCACCGCTTTATTGAGGATCTTCTCGATAAAGCCGATGCTGAGCAGTTCGATATTACCGTGTTCTGTGAAGAACCCCGCAAGGCGTACGACCGTGTGCACTTGTCTTCCTACTTCTCCCATCATACCGCCGAAGAGCTCTCTCTGGTGCGCGAAGGTTTCTACGAGAAGCATGGCGTAAAAGTGCTGGTAGGCGAACGCGCTATCACCATCAACCGTCAGGAAAAAGTGATCCACTCCAGCGCCGGGCGTACGGTTTTTTACGACAAGCTGATTATGGCGACGGGCTCCTATCCGTGGATCCCACCGATTAAAGGCTCAGAAACTCAGGATTGCTTCGTTTATCGTACCATTGAAGATCTCAACGCCATTGAGTCCTGCGCACGTCGAAGCAAGCGCGGTGCGGTGGTCGGCGGCGGCCTGCTGGGCCTCGAAGCCGCGGGCGCGCTGAAAAACCTCGGCGTTGAAACCCACGTCATCGAATTTGCCCCAATGCTGATGGCCGAACAGCTGGACCACATGGGTGGTGACCAGCTACGCCGTAAAATCGAAAGCATGGGCGTGAAGGTTCACACCAGCAAAAACACCAAAGAGATCGTCCAGGAAGGCACCGAGGCGCGCAAAACCATGCGCTTTGCCGACGGCAGCGAGCTGGAAGTCGACTTCATCGTCTTCTCCACCGGTATTCGCCCGCGCGACAAGCTGGCGACCCAGTGCGGTCTGGCCGTCGCCCAGCGCGGCGGGATCATGATTAACGATACCTGCCAGACCTCAGACCCGGATATCTACGCGATTGGCGAATGCGCCAGCTGGAACAACCGCGTGTATGGTCTGGTGGCGCCGGGTTACAAAATGGCGCAGGTTGCCGTGGACCATATCCTCGGCACCGAAAACGCCTTCGAAGGCGCGGACCTGAGCGCCAAGCTGAAGCTGCTGGGCGTGGACGTTGGCGGTATTGGCGATGCGCATGGCCGCACGCCTGGCGCTCGCAGCTACGTTTACCTCGATGAAAGCAAAGAAGTGTATAAGCGCCTGATCGTCAGCGAGGACAACAAAACCCTGCTCGGCGCGGTGCTGGTGGGCGACACCAGTGATTACGGTAATCTGCTGCAGCTGGTGCTGAATGCTATCGAACTGCCGGAGAACCCGGACGCGCTGATCCTGCCGGCGCACGCCTCCAGCGGTAAGCCCTCTATCGGCGTAGATAAATTGCCGGACAGCGCGCAGATCTGCTCCTGCTTCGACGTCACCAAAGGCATGCTGATTTCAGCCATCAACAAGGGCTGCCACACCGTGGCGGCGCTGAAAGCGGAAACCAAAGCCGGTACCGGCTGCGGCGGCTGTATTCCGCTGGTCACTCAGGTGCTGAACGCCGAGCTTGCGAAACAGGGTATCGAAGTGAACAACAACCTGTGCGAGCACTTTGCTTACTCTCGCCAGGAGCTGTACCACCTGATCCGCGTGGAAGGCATTAAGTCCTTCGACGAACTGCTGGCGAAACACGGCCAGGGCTACGGCTGCGAAGTGTGTAAACCGACCGTCGGGTCACTGCTGGCCTCCTGCTGGAACGAGTACGTGCTCAAACCGGAACACACGCCGCTGCAGGATACCAACGACAACTTCCTGGCAAACATTCAGAAAGACGGCACCTACTCCGTCATCCCACGTTCCGCCGGTGGCGAAATTACGCCGGAAGGGCTGGTCGCGGTGGGCCGCATTGCATGTGAATTTAACCTGTACACCAAAATCACCGGTTCCCAGCGCATCGGCCTGTTTGGCGCGCAGAAAGACGATCTGCCGGAAATCTGGCGTCAGCTGATTGAAGCTGGCTTCGAAACCGGCCACGCGTATGCCAAAGCGCTGCGTATGGCGAAAACCTGCGTGGGCAGCACCTGGTGCCGCTACGGCGTCGGTGACAGCGTGGGCTTCGGCGTGGAGCTGGAAAACCGCTACAAAGGCATCCGTACGCCGCACAAAATGAAGTTCGGCGTCTCCGGATGTACCCGTGAATGTGCGGAAGCGCAGGGTAAAGACGTGGGTATTATCGCCACCGAAAAAGGCTGGAACCTGTACGTCTGCGGTAACGGCGGGATGAAGCCACGCCACGCTGACCTGCTGGCCGCGGATCTCGACCACGATACGCTGATTCAGTATCTCGACCGCTTCATGATGTTCTACATCCGTACCGCCGATAAGCTGACCCGTACGGCCTCCTGGCTGGATAACCTGGAAGGCGGTATCGACTACCTGAAAGCGGTCATCATCGACGATAAGCTGGGTCTGAACGAGCATCTGGAAGCCGAGATGGCTCGCCTGCGCGCGGCGGTTATCTGCGAGTGGACTGAAACCGTTAATAGCCCGGCGGCACAGACCCGCTTCAAACACTTTATCAACAGCACCCAGCGCGACCCGAACGTACAGGTTGTGCCAGAGCGTGAACAGCATCGTCCAGCAACGCCGTATGAACGTATTCCGGTTACGCTGGTGGAGGAAAACGCATGAGCCAGTGGATAAACATTTGCGATATTAACGACATTATCCCCGCAACCGGCGTGTGCGCGCTGCTGGGCAGCGAGCAGGTTGCGATTTTCCGCCCTCGCCACGATGAACAGGTTTTTGCCATCAGCAATATCGACCCGTTCTTCGAGGCCAGCGTGCTCTCCCGTGGACTGATTGCGGAACATCAGGGTGAGCTCTGGGTCGCCAGTCCGTTGAAAAAGCAGCGTTTCCGCCTGACCGACGGGCACTGCATGGAAGATGAAAGCTTCTCTGTAAAGCACTACGACGCCCGCGTGAAGGACGGCAAGGTGCAACTTAAAGGCTAACCTCCGCCCTTTTAGGGATAGCGGCAGGAAAGTCGTATGTTCTGTACGATTCCTGCTGTTATCCTGACGTCAATTCTTACCCCCTCCATGAATGCTGCGAGGTAACGTCGTGGATCACCTGCCGATTTTTTGTCAATTACGCCACCGCGACTGCCTGCTCGTGGGCGGCGGCGACGTGGCCGAGCGCAAAGCGCGCCTGCTGTTAGAGGCTGGCGCCCGACTGACCGTCAACGCCATTGCCTTCGCCCCCCAGTTTGACGTCTGGGCGCAGGAAGGGATGCTTACGCTGGAGCAGGGGGAGTTTAATGAATCCCTGCTGGATACCTGCTGGCTGACCATTGCCGCGACGGATGACGATGCAGTGAACCAGCGCGTCAGCGACGCCTGCGAAGCGCGCCGGATCTTCTGCAACGTGGTGGATGCGCCGAAAGAGGCCAGCTTCATCATGCCGTCGATTATCGACCGTTCGCCGCTGATGATCGCGGTATCGTCCGGCGGCCGCTCGCCCGTTCTGGCGCGCCTGCTGCGGGAAAAGCTGGAAGCCGTATTGCCACAGCACCTCGGTCAGATTGCCCACTACGCGGGGCAGCTGCGTTCCCGCGTGAAGCAAACCTTCGCGACCGTTGGCGAGCGTCGACGCTTCTGGGAAAAATTCTTCGTGAACGACAGGCTGGCGCAGTCGCTGGCGAATCAGGACAGCAAAGCGGTTGAAGAGACAACGGCGCAGCTATTCTCTGAACCGCTGGACCATCGCGGTGAAGTAGTGCTGGTGGGCGCAGGCCCTGGCGACGCAGGGTTACTGACCCTGAAAGGGCTACAGCAGATCCAGCAGGCGGATATTGTGGTTTACGATCGTCTGGTCTCTGATGACATCATGAACCTGGTCCGTCGCGACGCCGACCGCGTCTTCGTCGGCAAACGCGCGGGCTACCACTGCGTTCCGCAGGAAGAGATTAACCAGATCCTGCTGCGCGAGGCGCAAAAGGGCAAACGCGTGGTGCGCTTGAAAGGAGGCGATCCGTTTATCTTTGGTCGCGGAGGCGAAGAGCTGGAAACCCTGTGCGACGCGGGTATTCCCTTCTCCGTGGTGCCGGGGATTACGGCGGCATCCGGCTGCTCGGCTTACTCTGGCATTCCGCTGACCCACCGGGATTACGCCCAGAGCGTGCGCCTGGTGACGGGCCACCTGAAGACCGGCAGCGAGCTGGACTGGCATAACCTGGCAGCCGAAAAGCAGACGCTGGTGTTCTACATGGGGCTGAACCAGGCCGCCACGATCCAGGCGAAGCTGCTGGAGCACGGCATGGAGTCAGATATGCCCGTCGCGCTGATCGAAAACGGTACCGTCATTACGCAGCGCGTGGTGGATGGGGTGCTGACGCAGCTAGGCGAACTGGCGCAGCAGGTCGAAAGCCCGGCGCTGATTGTAGTTGGGCGCGTGGTCGAACTGCGCGATAAACTCAACTGGTTCTCGAATCACTAACGCATATTCTTCCTTTCCGGAGTAGTCCTTAAGCGGACTACTCCCCTCTTACCGCTGTCGATAACATACCGCCCCGAAGTGGAAATTTTCCCTTTATTCCCTTGAGTTACATCCAATTTTCGTTTTTAAGACAAGGAATGCGTATGTTCAAACTGGCAAAAGCCGCCGTTCTGGTCGGCCTGTTATCCCCTCTGACGGCCTGCACCGGTCACGTACAGAACACCAAAAATAACTGCAGCTACGATTACCTGCTGCACCCGGCGATCTCCATTTCAAAGATCATCGGTGGTTGCGGCCCGGCGGCACAGCAGTAAGCGTTTTACAGGCGTAAAAAAACCGGGGCTTCCCGGTTTTTTATTAGGGTGGTTTTTTGTCGGGTGGCGGCTCCGCCTTACCCGACCTACATGACCTCGTAGGCCGGGTAAGCGTCAGCGCCACCCGGCAAAGCAGGCTTAAGGTTTACCCACAAACCCAATCGCTTCGTACACCGCTTTCAGGGTTTCGGACGCGCGCGCGCTGGCTTTTTCCGCGCCCTCTTTCATCACTTTCTGCAGGAAAGCTTCATCGTTGCGATAGCGGTGATAACGCTCCTGCAGCTCAGTCAGCATGCCGGAAACGGCATCTGCCACTTCGCCTTTCAGGTGGCCGTACATCTTGCCTTCAAAGTGCTGTTCCAACTCAGAAATGCTCTGGCCGGTAACACCGGAGAGAATATCCAGCAGGTTGGAGACGCCCGCTTTATTCTGCACGTCGTAGCGCACCACAGGCGGCTCGTCGGAGTCGGTCACCGCGCGCTTGAGCTTTTTGACCACCGATTTCGGATCTTCCAGCAGGCCGATAACGTTGTTGCGGTTATCGTCAGACTTGGACATCTTCTTGGTTGGCTCCAGCAGCGACATCACGCGCGCGCCGGATTTCGGAATAAACGGCTCTGGCACCTTAAAGACATCGCCGTAGATCGCGTTGAAGCGCTGGGCAATATCGCGGCTCAGCTCGAGATGCTGCTTCTGGTCTTCACCCACCGGCACCTGGTTAGTCTGGTACAGCAGGATGTCTGCCGCCATCAGCACCGGATAGTCAAACAGACCGGCGTTGATGTTTTCAGAGTAGCGCGCGGATTTATCCTTGAACTGGGTCATGCGGCTCAGTTCACCGAAATAGGTGTAGCAGTTCAGCGCCCAGCCCAGCTGTGCATGCTCTGGCACATGGGACTGAACAAAAATGGTGCTCTTCTCAGGATCGATCCCACAGGCCAGATACAGGGCGAGGGTGTCCAGCGTGGCTTTACGCAGCTTCTCAGGATCCTGACGCGCGGTAATCGCATGGAGATCGACGATGCAGTAAATGCAATGGTAGTCGTCCTGCATGCTGACCCACTGACGTAACGCACCCATGTAGTTACCAATGGTCAATTCACCTGAAGGCTGTGCGCCACTAAAAACGATGGGCTTAGTCATTATTCAATTCCTGATGTTCACTGTGCGAAAGCCCGAGTGCGGGCAACAAATCTTTGAAGTGGTCGAACACAACATCCGGCTCACTTAGCGTGATGGCCTCACCGTAGTTGTAGCCATAGGTTAATCCGACGGAAGGACATCCAGCCGCTCGGGCAGCCAGAATATCATTGCGCGAATCACCGACAAAGAGCAGCTCAGCAGGTGTTAAGGATAATTTTCCTGCCACCAGCAGCAGCGGTTCCGGATGCGGCTTTTTGTTTTGCACATCGTCGCCGCCCACAATCACGGAGAAGTACTTCGCGATATCCAGCGCTTCAAGCAGGGGTGCCACAAACGGCGTCGGTTTGTTGGTCACCAGCCCCAGAGGAATGCCCTTCGCGTGCAGCGCGCCCAGCGTTTCCGTCACGTCCGGGAAGAGGAAACTGCCCTCCTCGACGGTCTCTTCATAGAAACGATCGAACAGTTTGCGCAGAATGCGCAGCTGCTCTTCCTGCGGGATATCGGCACCATCGACGCTCGGTTTACCCTGCGCGGAACGCTGCGACGCGCGCTCCTGGCGCGCCCACGTCAACGCGCGCTCCATCAGCACATCGGCGCCGTTGCCAATCCACGTGACGACGCGCTCTTCGCCCGCAACGGGCAGTTCAAGGGCATACAGCGCCTGGTCGACGGCACTCGTTAAGCCCGGCGCGCTGTCAACCAGCGTGCCGTCGAGGTCGAATGCCACACCCCGAATTGCCTGCAACTTATCCATGACTTACCTTCGCCAGCTCGCGGCGCATTTCATCAATGACTTTTTTGTAATCCGGTTGGTCGAAAATCGCTGAACCTGCAACGAACATATCCGCGCCCGCTGCCGCAATTTCACCAATGTTATTCACTTTCACACCGCCGTCTACTTCAAGGCGAATATCGTAACCTGACTCATCAATGCGACGGCGTACTTCACGCAGCTTATCCAGCGTGTGAGGAATGAACGACTGACCGCCAAAGCCAGGGTTAACGGACATCAGCAAAATGACGTCCAGTTTATCCATCACATAGTCGAGATAGCTCAGCGGCGTGGCCGGGTTAAATACCAGACCCGCCTTGCAGCCGTTCTCTTTGATCAGCTGCAGGGTGCGATCCACATGTTCAGAAGCTTCCGGATGGAAGGTGATGATGCTGGCGCCCGCTGCGGCGAAATCCGGCACGATACGGTCGACAGGTTTCACCATCAGATGGACGTCAATCGGGGCGGTAATGCCGTAGTTGCGCAGCGCCTTAAGCACCATTGGACCAATGGTCAGATTGGGGACGTAGTGGTTATCCATAACGTCGAAATGGACGACATCTGCGCCAGCCGCGAGAGCTTTAGCGGTATCTTCACCCAGGCGGGCAAAATCGGCCGACAGAATTGAGGGAGCAATCAAAAACTGTTTCATCCGCATCTCCTTGAAATGTGTTTACCGGCGGGCAAAACGGCTCAGGGGCGATAAAGAGCCAGGAGTTCGTCCACCTTTTTACGTGTGCCGCCGTTGCTGCTAATGCTACGCCGCACTTTAACCTGAAAATGCTTCGCGGCTTTGTACCATTCGCGCGTATCAGGGGTATCGTGATTTGAAATTAACACCGGAATTCTTTTGCTGACCAGCTTTTCCGCCATCTCCGCCAGACGGGCCTGTTCGGCCGGGCTGAAGCTGTTGGTGTGATAGGCGGTGAAGTTCGCCGTCGCCGACAGCGGCGCGTAAGGGGGATCGCAGTAAACCACCGAGTTTACGCCTGCCAGTTCCATACACTCTTCATACGAGAGGCAGTGAAACTCGGCATGCTGTGCTTTTTCGGCAAAGTGATACAGCTCGTCCTGCGGGAAATAGGGACGCTTATAGCGGCCAAAAGGCACGTTAAATTCCCCACGAAGATTATAACGGCACAGGCCGTTGTAACCATGACGGTTGAGATAGAGGAACAGCAGCGCCCTGCGGAACGGATCCTGACTCTGGTTAAACTCCGCACGGAACTGGTAGTAAACGTCCGGGTTATTGTTCTCAGGCGTAAACAGTGCACGCGCCTCTGCGACATACTCATCGGTACGATGCTTAACGATGTTATAGAGGCTGATAAGGTCGCTGTTGATATCCGCCAGGATATAACGAGAAAAATCGGTGTTCAGGAACACCGATCCCGCACCCACGAAAGGCTCGATAAGACACTCGCCTTTCGGCAGGTGCTTTTTAATATCATCGAGCAGGGGGTATTTCCCCCCTGCCCATTTCAGAAAAGCGCGATTTTTTTTCATGCTGACTAACTGATTACACCTTCTCCGGCTGTGGAGAAAGCTCCGACAGCATCCTGCGCTTTAAACATTACTTCAGATCGGCCTGAACCTGATGAATCGGCTTCGCCCACGGGTTTTTCGCCTGCACGTCTGCTGGCAGCGTCGCCACAGCACGTTTTGCTTCATCTTTTGAAGCATACACACCGCTGACCAGCACATACCACGGCTGACCGTTACGGGTCGTCTGATAAACAACATAGTTTTTCAGATTGGATTTCTTCGCCCAACCGTTGAGGTTGTCATAGTTAGACGAACTGCTCAGCTGCAGCGTGTAGTTGCTGGATGGCGCAGACTTCAGCGAACCGACGTTACCTGCAGTTTTACCTGCCGCGCTGCTGGATGCTGTTGCGGCAGGCGCAGCTGTAGCAGCCGGTGCCGTGGTGGTCGCCGTTGCTTTCGGCGCAGTCTGCGTGACTGGCGCTTTAGCAGGCTCGCTCACCGCAGCCGTTTCAGTGTGTTTCGGCTGTGCCGGTACGGCTTTCACTTCAGGCGCTTTTACCACTGCCTGAGGTTTAGTTTCGCGCTTAGGCTCAATCACCGCCTGCTTACGTTCAGGGCGTGTCGCAGTTTGCGTCTGGCGCGGTTTGGTTTCCGTCGCGGCCGTTTGCGGCTGAGCGTTACCGCCGCGAATCGGGGCAACGGTTGCAGGTTCAGTTGGCAGCGTAGAGTTAACCACGACGTTATCAACCTGCTGCTGGTTCTGCGGCTGCGTCAGCGCATTGTTCAGGTCTCCCTGAACTTCTACGCGCTGCTGGCCTTCAGGCGTAGCAGGTGCCTGACCCTGAGCAGGGGTAGAGGAAACGGGCGGCAGAGAAACATCCTGCGGCGTTGTTGTGTTACCAGCAGTCTGCTCTGCAGAAGTGGTACCCGGTGCAGGCTGTGCGCCATTCGCCTGATTGGACGCATCGTTACCGGAAAGGTTAATGCTCTTCTCGGCGGAAGCGGTTTGCTCGGTTGAGTTCGTTGACGGTGCTTTTAGCGCGGAGCCAATGCCGACAATCAGCAGCACAAGCACCAAAACGCCAAGGCCCATCATGATGTACTGGCGGGAAGCCGGTTTTGGCGCAGCGGCTTTTTTACGTTTACGCGGGCGACGCTCTACAGGCTGTTCGTCCATTGAATCTTCTTCGGACTCATAATCCTCTTCTTCTCGCTCCTCGTGCGCGTTGCGGCTGCGCGAAGGGCGACGATCGTCTGCATCCAGATCAACATCGTCAAAGTTGATCTGCGGCTCGTTATCACGTTCTGAAGATTGACGAGAACGACCAGTACGACGATCGCTGGGATCGGGTTTCAGCTCGTCTTCTGGTTTGAATTCATCCATTTAACACCCCACTCAAAGGCTTATGCCAACGACTTTGCATTTCACCTGAAGCTAAACGACCACCTGCAACAGTGGCCTGACCTTTCTAGTTGTTACGCCTGCTGACAATCAGCGATAGCGCCAAGAACGACATCGTGCGGTACTCCGCCGCGCACTTCACTCTTCCCTATTGCAAGTGGGAGTACAAGACGCATCTCACCTGCCAATACTTTTTTATCGCGCATCATGTGGGGTAAATACGCTTGCGCCGACATCTCCTGCGGCCCGGTTACCGGCAAACCTGCACGCTCAAGCAGCGCAATGATGCGTGCCGTCTCTTCCGGCTTGAACTGTCCAAGACGTTCAGAGGTGCGGGCAGCCATTACCATTCCGGCCGCAACGGCTTCACCGTGCAGCCAGTTACCGTAACCCATTTCGGCTTCAATCGCGTGACCAAACGTATGCCCAAGATTCAGTAAAGCACGTAAGCCCGTTTCACGCTCGTCTGCCGCGACAACTTCTGCTTTCAGCTCACAGCAACGACGAATGCAGTATGCCAGTTTAGCCTCATCCAGGCGCAACAACGCATCCATATTCTCTTCAAGCCAGTTAAAGAACTCGCCATCCAGAATAATGCCGTATTTGATCACTTCCGCCAGACCGGAAGCCAGCTCGCGCTTCGGCAGGGTTTTCAGACAGTCGAGATCCACCACCACCGATGCGGGCTGGTAGAACGCGCCAATCATGTTTTTACCGAGCGGATGGTTGACTGCCGTTTTGCCACCCACAGAGGAGTCGACCTGAGACAGTAACGTGGTCGGGATTTGAATAAAGCGGACGCCACGTTGATAGCTTGCGGCCGCAAAGCCGGTCAGATCGCCCACAACACCGCCGCCCAGGGCAAGCAGTGTTGTATCGCGACCGTGCGGTTTTTGCAGCAATGCGGTAAAGACGGTATCCAGTACCGTCAGGCTTTTATACTGCTCGCCATCGGGGAGAATCACACTGTCGACTTTAACGCCCGCCTGCTCAAGCAGGTGGCGCACGCGGTCGAGATAAAGCGGAGCCAGCGTCTCATTGGTGACCAGCATCGCCTGATCACCCGCTTTCAGTGGTAAAAAGGAAGCTGGATCGTTAAACAAACCAGCCGCGATGGTGATAGGGTAACTACGTTCCCCGAGAGTAACTGTAATCCTCTCCATGACGCGACATCCACCTTTAATGCTTTACCCGCAGGCGAGTGTATATAAAGCCAGAATCAGTTGCTTTCCAGCATATGAATAATCTGGTTTGCAACCACTTTAGCGCTCTGATCGTCAGTACGAATGGTCACATCGGCAATCTCTTCATACAGCGGATTGCGTTCATCGGCCAACGCTTCCAGAACTTCGCGTGGTGGCGTTTCAACCTGCAGCAACGGGCGCTTTTTATCGCGCTGCGTACGTGCCAGCTGTTTCTCAATGGTCGTCTCAAGATAGACCACTACGCCACGGGCGGAGAGACGGTTGCGGGTTTCGCGAGATTTCACAGAGCCGCCGCCTGTTGCCAGAACGATGCCCTGTTTTTCCGTGAGTTCGTTGATCACTTTTTCTTCTCGGTCACGGAAACCTTCTTCGCCTTCTACGTCGAAAACCCAGCCCACATCAGCTCCGGTTCGTTTCTCAATCTCTTGATCAGAATCGTAAAATTCCATATTGAGTTGTTGAGCTAACTGACGCCCAATAGTGCTTTTGCCGGCACCCATAGGCCCAACCAGAAAGATATTGCGTTTCTCTGCCATTTTATCGGTACTACTAAGACTATTCGTTAATGGTAATCCCCGCTTCGCAGACACCCAGCGTAGCAGGACATGAACTGAAACCTCATATGCAATAGAGCGAGAGTCAGACTAAAAATTATCTCAATACTCCGGCTTGTTTGGCAACTGATTAAATCACCGCGCCGGGCGCATAAGGTAATAAGACGTAAGTCCAACTCAAATCGGTACTCCTTGTATGCTAATTCATGCCCCACGTCAAACTTCTGCAACAAACTGAATGCAAAATCATTGCGGAGATCGTCACCCGTCAGTGAATAGCGACCAGACGTGGTGTAATAAACACCACTAACTCGCGTCGTTCGTTATCTTTCCCGTCATGGCGAAAAAGCGCCCCAATCCAGGGAATGCTACCCAGCCCCGGTACGCTGTCAGTGCCGGTTTTGTTCTTCTGCGAAAAAATTCCGCCCAGCGCCAGCGTTTCTCCATTTTTTACCTCAACCTGCGTTTCTATCTCCTGTTTGTCGATAGCCAGCGTTTCACCGTCAGCCTGCTGCAGCACCTGTCCTGGCATATTTTCGCTGATGTGTAATTTCAGGCGCACGCGTCCCCCCGGCAATACCACCGGTGTCACCTCCATTCCCAATACCGCCTCTTTGAACTCAACGGAGGTCGCGCCGCTTTCACCGCTTGAGACCTGATACGGAATTTCACTGCCCTGCTTAATACTGGCCGGTTGCATATGCGAGGCCAGCAGCCGCGGGCTGGCGATGATATCGACCTGCTGTTTTTGCTCCAGCGCAGACAGCTCCAGATCCAGCAGCCGACCGTTGATTCGCCCGATATTAAAACCCACGTGGCTGGTGGCGCCAGGCACAGAAAGATCGCCGCCAAGCGTCGTGAGCTGTCCGACCTTGCCCGCGTCGGTGGCGTCGGCGAGATTCCACTTCACCCCCAGCTCGCGCAGACTTTTTTCAGTAATGGTCACAATGTGCGCAGCCAGCTCCACCTGCTCGACGGGAATATCCATCTGAGCGGCCCAGCGCTGGAGCGTATCCACCACCGTCTGGTTATCCCGGATCAGCAGGCGGTTGGTACGTTTGTCGACGGATAAGCTCCCCTTTGGGCTCAGGAGTTTTTCTGCGGCTTTTTGCAGATCTGCGGCATCGGCATAGGAAAAAGAGATGCTCTGTGAGACCAGCGGTGCATCAAGCTGTCGACGCGTCCGCTCCTGCTCAGAACGTTCCTGCTGTTCACGCTGCCACGCTGCGGTATGAACATAAAAAATGCCCCCTTCCTCTCGCAAAACGAGCCCGGCGCTGGAGACAACCGTCTGTAGCGCTTGCCGCCAGGGGACGCGCGTCAGATTGAGCGAAAGCGTGCCGCTGACATCAGGCGATACAACCAGATTACGGCTCTCCTGTGCGGCCAGCGCCTGCAGCACCTGAACCACAGGGACGTCATCCACCACCAGCGTGACCGGCTTCGGCGCGGCGGCCCACAGCGGATGGCTGAACGCCAGCAGCCACAGCATTATCCGTAAATTCATTTTTATCCGTTCCTTCTCGTTGCCACGTCCATCGGACGGGTTCACAGGTATCACCCACATCAACAACCAGCTCAGATTCATTGATGGCTGTTATCTGCCAGCCCGCCGGGAAGCGTTCGTACGCTTTCAGGCGGTACCAGCGCTTTTGCCCATCCTGTAAGATGCCAATAGCCTGACCTCCTCCCACCATGCCGCGATAGTGCCATTGCGCCAGTTCGCCAATGGCGCAAGGATCGTCCGGCGGGCGAAACGGATCGCGCATGCCTGTTAAGAGCAACACTGAGCAAACCAGCAAATATCGCGCGCTATTTCGCATGATTCAGCTCCAGCCGCAGGCGTAGCGCCTTACCTTCTGACGAAATAGCGAAAGCTGCGACCTGCACGTCCCGCTGCGCCAGCCGGGAAAAAAGCCCCGGGATCGCCGGCCACTCAACCTCCAGCGCCAGTTCTCCTCCGTTCGGCAGAGGCTTCCAGTGAACCAGCGTCGTGCCATTGTCCTGAAAATCGAGCGGTGAAAACGGCGTCAGCTCCCGTACTTCCGTCATTTCCGGGTGAAACGGCGCCTTTCTGACCGCAGGCCATAACGCCGCGTTTGCCCTTACGTCCTGGATAAGCTGGCGTTGTCGTTCAGCACACTGTCTGTCTACCGGTCTGAGCAAGGTGCCCCACGCGGCCAATGCTGCCAGGAGACTCCCCAGACACCAGCAGAGCACCCGAATCCAGGAACGACTCTCGCACCAGCGTTCCAACAGGGTATTCACGCGTTATCCCTCGCTTTTAAGATTAAAGGTAAACATCCAGCGCCCCTGATTATCCTGCCGAAGCTCACCCGCCGTCCCGGGGGTAAAACCGGCAATTTGTCCAAGCGCATCACGCAGGGCGGACAGGGCTGGCAGGGTTGTGGCATATCCGGTCAGCATCAGCGCAGGCGGCTGATAGCGCAGCTCCGTCAGCCAGACCTGTGCAGGAATGGCGCGGGAAAGTGACTCCAGCACCGGTTGCCACTGGCGTTGCTGACGTGCAGGCATCTGCGTTTGTGTAGCGAGCCTCTGGCGAGAGGCCAGCACGTGCTGCACGGATTGTGTTCCCGCCAGATCCGTTTGCAGGGCATGCAGCCGCATGAGATGGGTCATCCGCAGACAAAAAATGACCATAAACATCACCAGCGCTGTGCCGAAAAAAATCGCGCCCCAGAAGCGCAGGTATCGCGCGCGCCGCTGCTGCCGCCACGGCAGAAGGTTCGTGATGCTCATTCGGGCACCTGACTCATCGCCAGCGCCAGCGCAACGGTATAATCAGCGCCGCATTCCGGTAACGGGGCATGGCAGCGTTCCAGGGTTTCCCACGGGTCACGTCGGCTATCAAACAGCGCGATGTCATCCGGACCAAGGGCCAGCAGCGCCGACAGCTCAGCCACGTTTTCTGCTTCTGCGGCAACGCGGCGGCCCCACTGGTGGCGCATTGCCCAGAGCCACTGCTCCTCGTCCCGCCAGGCGACACACTGCGCCGGGGCCACGGCAGGAAGAAGATTCTTCAGCGCGCTGGCATCCGGGGTAATGGTCACCAGCCGCAAACGCAGCGTTTTCCCCAGCGTCAGAAGCGTTTCGACCTCGTTATTTTGTGCCGCAGTGACGTGAAAGGTATTGCTGAAGGTGTCCTGCGCGTAATCGAAACGGAGCGTCTCTGCAGAGACCTCCAGCTCGCGCGAGAGTGCCCCGCCAAGCCATGAGAGCTGCTCGCTGTCGCGCAGCGCAATGGCCGGGCGGGGAAGCGACCTTTGCAGGGTGCGCGCGGCCGGGAAAGAGAGAAACACCCTGTGAGAGTGCGGCAACGTTTTCCGCCAGTCGCGCAACGCATCAACCAGCTGTTCTGGCTGACAAATCTTGCCGTCACGAATGATGCCTTCGCCCAGAGGGATTGCCCACCAGCGGCGCAAACACCAGCCCGACTTCTCCCGGACCAACGCGACGATCAGCACCCTATCCTGTTGAATATGAACGCCCGTTTGCCATGTTTTGAAAGCCATGCTTCACGATCTCCTTATCGCCCGTCACCTTGACGGCTATATCAATGCATCAGGCTTGCCTTTATACTACCGCGCGATTGTTTAGAAACTGCCCAAGTGAAACCAAATGGGAAATCTCCGGTGAAGTTCGTAAAGTATTTATTCATCCTTGCAGTCTGTTGCATTCTGCTGGGAGCAGGCTCGATTTACGGTTTATACAAATATATTGAGCCACAGCTGCCTGATGTCGCCACGCTTCGCGATGTGCGTCTCCAGATCCCGATGCAGGTCTATAGCGCCGATGGCGAGTTAATGGCGCAGTATGGCGAGAAGCGTCGTATCCCGCTGACCTTAAACCAAATTCCACCTGTCATGGTGAAGGCCTTTATCGCCACTGAGGACAGCCGTTTTTACGAGCACCACGGTGTCGATCCGGTGGGGATTTTCCGTGCCGCCAGCATTGCGCTGTTTTCTGGTCATGCCTCTCAGGGGGCGAGTACCATTACGCAGCAGCTGGCGCGTAACTTCTTCCTCAGCCCTGAAAAGACGCTGACCCGTAAGATCAAAGAGGTGTTCCTTGCGATCCGTATTGAGCAGCTGCTGAGCAAAGACGAGATCCTTGAGCTGTACCTCAATAAAATCTACCTTGGCTACCGTGCCTATGGCGTGGGGGCTGCGGCGCAGGTGTACTTCGGTAAGCCCGTTGAGCAACTCACCTTAAGCGAAATGGCAACCATCGCCGGTCTGCCGAAAGCGCCGTCCACGTTTAACCCGCTCTACTCGCTCGATCGCGCCACCGCGCGTCGCAACGTCGTCCTGTCACGTATGCTGAGCGAAGGCTATATCAGCCAGAGCGAGTACGACCAGGCGCGCAACGATGTCATTGACGCCAACTACCATGCCCCTGAGATTGCCTTCTCAGCCCCTTATCTGACCGAAATGGTTCGCCAGGAGATGGTGAACCGCTATGGCGATAAGGCCTATGAAGATGGCTACCGCGTTTACACCACCGTCACCCGCAAGGTGCAGCAGGCGGCTCAGGAAGCGGTGCGCAATAACGTGATGGACTACGATATGCGTCACGGCTATCGCGGTCCGTCAAACGTGCTCTGGAAAGTGGGCGAGAGCGCGTGGGACAGCAAAAAAATCACCAGTACGCTGAAGGCGCTACCAACCTATGGTCCTCTTCTTCCTGCCGTGGTGACGCAGGCCGATCCTCAGGAAGCCGTGGCGACGCTCGCGGACGGTACGTCCGTCTCCCTGCGTATGGACGGTATCCGCTGGGCGCGTCCGTACCGTTCGGATACCCTGCAGGGCCCAACCCCGCGTAAAGTGACCGATGCAGTACAAACCGGGCAACAAATCTGGGTGCGCAAGGTCGGTGATGCCTGGTGGCTGGCACAGGTGCCGGACGTCAACTCGGCCCTGGTCTCTATCAATCCACAGAACGGCGCAGTAATGGCCTTGGTCGGTGGCTTCGATTTCAACCAGAGCAAATTTAACCGCGCGACCCAGGCGCTGCGTCAGGTCGGTTCCAATATCAAACCGTTCCTCTACACGGCGGCGATGGATAAGGGCCTGACCCTTGCCAGCATCCTTAACGATGTGCCTATCTCCCGCTGGGATGCCGGCGCGGGTTCCGACTGGCAGCCGAAGAACTCCCCTGCGGAATATGCCGGCCCCATTCGTCTTCGTCAGGGCCTGGGACAGTCGAAAAACGTGGTGATGGTGCGTGCCATGCGCGCGATGGGCGTCGACTATGCCGCAGAGTATCTGCAGCGCTTCGGCTTCCCGGCGCAGAACATCGTTCGCACCGAATCGCTGGCGTTAGGCTCAGCCTCCTTTACGCCGCTTCAGGTCGCGCGTGGATACTCGGTGATGGCCAACGGCGGCTTCCTGATTGACCCGTACTTCATCAGTAAGATTGAGAACGATCAGGGCGGCGTGCTGTTCGAGGCGAAGCCGAAAATTGCCTGTCCTGACTGCGATATTCCGGTCATTTATGGCAACACGCCGAAATCTGACGTGCTTGAGAATAAGGACATGGAAGACCCTGCCGTGTCGCAGGAGCAGCCGAACGGCGTTGTACCGCAGCCGCAGCTGGAACAGGCGAACCAGGCGCTGGTCGCACAGACCGGCGCGCAGGAATATGCCCCGCACGTGATCAACACGCCGCTGTCGTTCCTGATTAAGAGCGCGCTGAACACCAACATCTTCGGTGAACCGGGCTGGCAGGGCACCGGCTGGCGCGCAGGGCGTGATTTGCAGCGCCATGACATCGGCGGCAAAACGGGGACAACCAACAGCTCGAAAGACGCGTGGTTCTCCGGTTACGGTCCGGGCGTGGTAACGTCAGTGTGGATCGGTTTCGACGATCATCGCCGTGATTTAGGCCGTACAACAGCGTCTGGCGCGATTAAAGATCAGATTTCCGGCTACGAAGGCGGCGCGAAAAGTGCGCAACCGGCCTGGGATGCCTACATGAAATCGGTTCTTGAAGGCGTACCGGAGCAGCCGCTGACGCCGCCGCCAGGCGTGGTGACGGTCAATATCGACCGCAGCACGGGCCAGCTCGCCAACGGCGGCAATAGCCGCGAAGAGTATTTCATCGAAGGCACGCAGCCGACCACACAGGCGGTGCATGAGGTGGGTACAGAGATTATTGATAACGGCGAAACGCACGAGCTGTTTTAAGCATAAAAATGCCCGGTAAAACCGGGCAAAGAATTGTAGGCCGGGTAAGGCGAAGCCGCCACCCGGCTTTTTTTATGGCCTACAGCCGCCCTTGACCCTTCAGCCACTCCCGGACCAGGAACAGCGCGCTCACGTTGCGCGCTTCATTAAAGTCTGGGTCTTCAAGCAGATCCATCAGATGCGCTAACGGCCAGCGAACCTGCGGCAGCGGCTCCGGCTCATCCCCTTCCAGCGACTCAGGGTAGAGATCTTCAGCCACCACGATATTCATTTTGCTGGAAAAATAGGACGGTGCCATGCTCAGTTTTTTCAGGAACGAAAGCTCGTTCGCACCAAAGCCCACCTCTTCTTTCAGCTCGCGGTTTGCCGCTTCAAAGACGGTTTCGCCCGGGTCGATAAGCCCTTTTGAAAACCCAAGCTCGTAAGATTCCGTTCCCACAGCGTATTCGCGGATCAAAATCAGATGATCGTCGACAATCGGAACAATCATCACCGCTTCGCGCGAAGAGGGGCGCATACGTTCATAAACGCGACGCACACCGTTGCTGAACTCCAGGTCCACGCTTTCGACATTAAACAGGCGCGATTTGGCGACAGTTTCAACATTCAGAATGGTGGGTTTTTGTAGTGGTTTGCTCATCGTGATGGGTCTTAGCAGTGAGAACTGGCGTTATTGTGCGATATGCCGCACGGTTTCGGCAATGTCAATCGTTCTTTATTTACATTTATGCAACGTAGCAGGGATCAATCCTCAATTCAAAACAAATGTCAAGAGGTTGAAATGTTTCCAGGAATTTGCTGATATCGCGCCATAACAGGCTTTGCTATCATCACCGGTCACTGGGATGCGCTTCAGAATGCTCAAGTTCGACTCCATACTTGCCGATAGCCAACCTCAGATTCTCGTTCAATGGAAAGGTGCTACTGACTACACCTGTAAGATAAGTAAGATGGGGAAAGCATGAGCACCATTTTGATTGTTCTCGCTGCTATGCTGGCCGGCGCGTTGGTTGCAGGGTGGATGTACAGGCGTCGCGTACAGCGCCGTTATCGTCTGCCCTTTTTAAATGCATTTGCGGGAGCGACCACGCGCAAACTCACGCAAGACGAGCGTGATGCGGTTGAAAACTATCTCGAAATTCTGAACCGTTCTCAGTTAACCCCTGGGCCGACGGGGGCCACCGCTGCGCCTGTCGCGCTAAAGCTTAATACGCAAAGCGATACCGTGCTCTGCGTGACGCGCTCCATCACGCGCTACGGCATCACCACCGACGACCCCAACAAATGGCGCTATTACCTCGATTCCGTTGAAGTGCATCTGCCCCCGTCCTGGGAGCAATACATTAATGACGAAAACAGCGTTGAGCTGATTCACACCGATTCGCTGCCCCTCGTTATCTCGCTTAACGGACACACGCTGAATGAGTACCTTCAGGAAGCCCCGCGTTTTGCGCTTGAGCGCGCGAGTTCGACGCAGGCCTCCATTCGTGGCGAAGAGACAGAGCAGATCGAACTGCTGAACATTCGCCAGGAGACGTATGAAGAGTACGCCCTGAGCCGCCCGGACGGCATTCGTGAAGCCGTTCTGATCGTCGCCGCCTTCCTGCTCTTTTTTATCTGCCTGCTGACGCCGGACGTGTTTGTCCCCTGGCTGGCCGGTGGTGCGGTGCTGCTGCTGGCAGGTGGGCTTTGGGGACTCTTTGCCCCGCCGGCCAAGACCTCGCTGCGTGAGATCCACTGCCTGCGCGGGACGCCAAAGCGCTGGGGCCTGTTCGGAGAAAACGATCAGGAGCATCTCAACAATATCTCGCTCGGTATTATCGACCTTATCTACCCGCGCCACTGGCAGCCGTGGATTGCGCAGGACTTAGGCCAGAAAACCGATATTGATATCTACCTTGACCGCCACGTTGTGCGTCAGGGGCGCTTCTTATCCCTGCATGATGAAGTGAAAAATTTCCCGCTTCAGCACTGGCTACGCAGTACGGTCATTGCCGGAGGCGCCGCGCTGGTCTTTATCATGCTGCTGCTTTTCGTACCGCTGGATATGCCCATCAAATTCACCCTGTCGTGGATCAAAGGGGCGCAAACCATCGAAGCGACCAGCGTCAACAAGCTGGATGAAGCCGGTGTGCGCGTAGGGGACACGCTGCGCCTGAAGGGTACCGGCATGTGTAATATTCACGCCCCAGGGGCGTGGAACACGCGCCAGAACTCGCCGTTCATGCCGTTCGACTGCTCGCAAATTATCTGGAACGACGCACCGCCGCTGCCGCTGCCGGAATCCGAAGTGGTGAATAAAGCCACGGCCCTTACCCAGACGGTGAACCGCCAGTTGCACCCGAAACCGGACGATGATTCGCGCGTCAGCCCTGCCCTGCGCTCGGCCATTCAGAAATCAGGCATGGTCCTGCTGGATGATTTTGGTGACATCGTCCTGAAAACAGAAGATCTCTGCGCCTCGCAGGATGAGTGCATACGCCTCAAGAATGCGCTGGTCAACCTGGGGAACAGCAAAGACTGGGACTCGCTGGTAAAGCGCGCCGAAGCGGGACGCCTGGATGGCGTAAACGTGCTGCTGCGCCCGGTCAGCGCCGAATCGCTGGATAACCTGGTCGCCACCTCGACATCGCCGTTCATGATGCGCGAAACCACCCGTGCGGCTCAGGCGCTGAACAGCCCGGCACCGGGCGGGTTTGTGATAGTCAGCGATGAAGGCAGCGACCTGGTCGATCAGCCTTATCCGCAGGTAGCGCTTTATGACTACCCGGCGCAGGAACAGTGGAATCAATTCCAGCGCCTGGCGCAGATGCTGATGCAAACGCCGTTTAGCGCCGAAGGGATTGTTACGAGTATTTATACCGACGCCAACGGCACTCGCCATATCGGCCTGCACCGGATGCCGGATAGCGCAGGTTTGTGGCGTTACATCGGCACCTCACTGCTGATGATCGCGATGCTTGTCGCCATTTTCTGGAACGGTTTTATGGCCCTGCGCCGCTACCAGCGCTCGCGCACGCGGCTTGCCGAAATTCAGCAGTATTACGAAAACTGCCTCAATCCGAAGCTGATCCCCTCCTCTGAGAGCCTGATCTGATAACGTCGTTGCGCGACAAGATGTGCTACCCTGTCGCGCACGTTTCTTCTGGCTGGAGTTCCCCTTATGCATCTTGATATCGCCTGGCAGGAGGTTGATACCGTTCTGCTGGATATGGACGGCACGCTGCTCGATCTCGCCTTTGATAACTACTTCTGGCAAAAGCTGGTTCCTGAGACCTATGGCGAGCAACAGGGTATCTCCCCGGCAGAAGCACAGGCATTCATTCGTTCGCAATATAGCGCCGTGCAACATACGCTAAACTGGTACTGTCTTGACTACTGGAGCGAACGCCTCGGTCTGGACATTTGCGCCATGACCACCGCCCAGGGCCCACGCGCCGTTTTGCGCGAGGATACGGTTCCGTTCCTGGATGCGCTGAAAGCGAGCGGCAAGCGCCGCATTTTGCTGACCAACGCGCATCCACATAACCTGGCCGTGAAGCTGGAGCATACGGGGCTTGCGTCGCACCTTGATTTATTACTTTCCACCCACACATTTGGTTATCCGAAAGAGGATCAGCGTTTGTGGCATGCGGTGAAGGAAGAGACGGGTTTGCAGCCAGAACGCACGCTGTTCATTGATGACAGTGAACCCATTCTGGATTCCGCGGCTAAGTTTGGCATTCGCTACTGTCTGGGCGTTACCAATCCTGACTCGGGCCTGGCTGAAAAGAGCTATCTGCGCCATCCGGGACTGAACGACTATCGCCAGATGATCCCCTCACTGACCGTGAAGGAGACGCCATGAAAGAAAAACCCTCTGACGGGGTAAGACTGGATAAATGGCTGTGGGCAGCGCGTTTTTATAAAACTCGCGCCCTTGCCCGCGAGATGGTTGACGGCGGTAAAGTGCATTACAACGGCCAGCGCAGCAAGCCAAGCAAGCTGGTTGAGCTGAATGCCACCTTAACGCTGCGTCAGGGCAACGATGAGCGTACGGTAGTAATCAAAGCCATTACCGAACAACGACGGCCCGCAGCCGAAGCCGTACAGCTGTATGAAGAGACGGCGGAAAGCATTGAAAAGCGCGAGAAGACCGCGCTGGCGCGCAAAATGAACGCGCTGACTATGCCCCACCCGGACCGGCGGCCGGATAAAAAAGAGCGCCGCGATCTGATGAAATTTAAACACGGTGAGACCGAGTAAGCCTCACCTGCACGAGAGACTATTATGGCCCAACACGACCAATTACACCGCTATCTGTTTGAACAATTCGCCGTGCGCGGCGAGCTGGTCACCGTATCCGAAACCTGGAAACAGATTCTGGAAAACCACAACTACCCGCTGCCGGTGAAGACCCTGTTGGGCGAACTGCTGGTTGCCACCAGCCTGCTGACGGCGACGCTGAAATTTGCCGGTGATATCACCGTGCAGCTGCAGGGTGACGGGCCGATGACGCTGGCGGTAATCAACGGCAATAACCAGCAGCAGATGCGCGGCGTGGCGCGCGTTCAGGGCGACGTGCCTGAAAATGCAGACCTCAAAACGCTGGTGGGTAATGGCTACCTGGTGATCACCATCTCCCCGGAAGAAGGTGAACGCTATCAGGGCGTGGTGGGTCTGGAAGGTGATACCCTGGCGGCCTGTCTGGAAGATTACTTCATGCGTTCTGAACAGCTGCCAACGCGTCTGTTTATCCGCACCGGTGAAGTGGACGGCCAGCCTGCTGCGGGCGGCATGCTGCTCCAGGTTCTGCCTGCGCAGGACGCACAGACCAATGATTTTGAGCACCTGGCAACGCTGACCGAAACCATCAAGGCGGAAGAGTTGTTCAACCTGTCGGCGACCGACGTGCTGTGGCGTCTGTACCACGAAGAAGAAGTCACCGTCTACGATCCGCAGTCCGTAGAGTTTAAGTGCACCTGCTCACGCGAGCGCTGCGCTGGCGCGCTGAAAACCCTGCCGGATGAAGAGATCGACAGCATCATGGCGGAAGATGGCGAAATTGACATGCACTGTGACTACTGCGGTACGCACTACGTGTTCAATTCGATGGATATCGCTGAGATCCGCAACAACGCCTCCCCGGCGGACCCGCAGGTTCACTGATCCCCGCTGTCCGTTACCCTTATACAGTTCCCTCTCCCTCCGGGAGAGGGTTAGGGTGAAGGTAACCCCCCCAAAAGCTGAATCGTTTTCACAATGTAACTCTTACGTAATTTTTTTACGTGTATGCGATTACATTCACATTCTCTCCGATAAAATCACCAGCCTTTAACCTTTTCGGAACATTTTCCCCAACCAAAAAGCGATTCCTGCGATAATCCGCCTGCACTGTGACTGGAGTCGCAGCGTTTTCCGTTAGTAAGGGTTTTGTCCAGATGCGTAAATCTATGAGCCCCGTCGCGGTTAACAACCTCAGAAAAACCCTACAATTTCAGGCAGTACATATTGGCTAAGGAGCAGTGATATGCGTGTTACTGGTTTAACCCCGCAAGATCTCAAGGCTTATGGTATTCACGACGTCCAGGAAATCGTCTACAACCCCGACTACGATACGCTGTATCAGGAAGAGCTCAATCCAGCACTGGAAGGATACGAGCGTGGTGTGTTGACGAATCTTGGTGCTATCGCCGTCGATACCGGTATTTTTACCGGTCGTTCGCCGAAAGATAAGTATATCGTCCGAGACGAAACCACCCGCGATACGCTGTGGTGGGCTGACAAGGGCAAAGGGAAGAACGACAACAAACCGCTCTCTCCGGAAACCTGGCAGCACCTGAAAGGGCTCGTCACCCATCAACTTTCCGGCAAGCGTCTGTTCATTGTCGACGCTTTCTGCGGCGCTAACGCCGACACCCGTCTTTCCGTACGCTTTATTACCGAAGTGGCCTGGCAGGCGCATTTCGTGAAGAACATGTTCATTCGTCCAACCGACGAAGAGCTGCAGGATTTCACCCCTGATTTCATCGTGATGAACGGCGCAAAATGCACGAACCCACAGTGGAAAGAGCAGGGTCTGAACTCCGAAAACTTTGTTGCCTTCAACCTGACCGAGCGTATCCAGCTGATCGGCGGTACCTGGTACGGCGGCGAAATGAAGAAAGGGATGTTCTCCGTCATGAACTACCTGCTGCCGCTGCGGGGCATCGCCTCCATGCACTGCTCGGCGAACGTCGGTGAAAAAGGCGACGTGGCGGTGTTCTTTGGCCTTTCCGGCACCGGGAAAACTACGCTGTCCACCGATCCAAAACGTCGTCTGATTGGCGATGACGAACACGGCTGGGATGACGACGGCGTATTCAACTTTGAAGGCGGCTGCTACGCGAAGACCATTCGCCTGTCCGAAGAGGCCGAGCCGGATATCTTCCACGCCATCCGTCGCGACGCGCTGCTGGAAAACGTCACCGTGCGTGCCGACGGCTCCATCGACTTCGACGATGCGTCGAAAACTGAAAATACCCGCGTCTCTTACCCGATCTACCACATCGACAATATCGTTAAGCCGGTGTCAAAAGCGGGCCATGCCACGAAGGTCATTTTCCTGACGGCAGATGCGTTCGGCGTGCTGCCTCCGGTATCTCGCCTGACCGCCAGCCAGACCCAGTACCACTTCCTCTCCGGCTTCACCGCGAAGCTGGCGGGTACCGAGCGCGGCGTGACGGAGCCAACTCCGACCTTCTCCGCCTGCTTCGGCGCGGCCTTCCTGTCGCTGCACCCGACGCAGTACGCTGAAGTACTGGTGAAACGCATGCAGGCATCCGGCGCGCAGGCATACCTGGTGAACACCGGCTGGAACGGCACCGGCAAACGTATCTCCATCAAAGATACCCGCGCGATTATCGACGCCATTCTGGATGGTTCTCTGGACGACGCCGAAACCTTCACGCTGCCGATGTTTGACCTGGCCATCCCAACGTCGCTGCCGGGCGTGGATACGCATATCCTCGACCCGCGCAATACGTACGGTTCACCGGAGCAGTGGCGCGAGAAAGCGGAATCGCTGGCGAAGCTGTTTATTGAAAACTTCGAGAAGTATACCGATACCCCGGCAGGTGAAGCGCTGGTAAGTGCTGGACCGAAGCTGTAGCCCTTCTCCCTCTCCCTGTGGGAGAGGGTCGGGGTGAGGGCATCAGGCCGCAGAGACCATACCTTGTCGGGTGGCGGCTTCGCCTTACCCGACCTACGAAAAAGGGTGGCAAAAGCCACCCTTTTTTTAACCCTCTTTCACCTGCCCCCGCGTGACCGGCACCGGCAACCAGGCGCGTATGCTCAAACCACCCCGCTCGCTGGTACCAATCTCCAGCAACCCGTTATGGTTATCCACAATACGCTGCACAATCGCCAGGCCTAAGCCTGTACCGCTGGTGCTGCGCGCGCTGTCGCCGCGCACAAACGGCTGGAACAGATGCTTACGCTGCTCGGGCTTAATACCCGGGCCATCGTCTTCCACCTGGAACCAGGCGCGGTTGAGTTCAGACCCGCTGCTGACCTTAATCCAGCCATTGCCGTAGCGCGCCGCGTTGACCACCATGTTCGCCACCGCGCGCTTAATGGAGAGCGGGTGCATGCGCACCTGAATTTCGCCCGCCTGAAGGTCAGTATCAATTTCACGTTCATAGCCACTTTCCGCAGCCACCACTTCGCCCAGCACCGCGTTCAGATCGGCCATCTCCATCGGCATCTCCTGCCCGGTGCGCAGGTAGTCAATAAACTGCTCGATGATGGCGTTACACTCTTCGATGTCCTTGTTAATGGACTCGGCAAGGTAACCGTCCTCTTCCCCCATCATCTCCGTCGCCAGGCGAATACGCGTGAGCGGCGTGCGCAGGTCATGGCTAACCCCCGCCATCAGCAGCGTACGGTCATCCGCCAGCTGCTTCACACCTGCCGCCATATGGTTAAACGCACGCGTTACCGAACGGACCTCCGAGGCGCCATACTCGCGCAGCGGAGGAGGTATAATCCCTTTACCGACCTGCAGCGCAGCGTGCTCCAGGTCGACCAGCGGTCGGTTCTGTATACGAATAAACAGCCAGGCACCGCCTATCGCCAGCAGCATAATCGCCAGGGTATAGCGGAACAGCGGCGAGAAATCGCCCTGATGGATTTCGGTCAGCGGAACCCGCACCCAGATGTTGGGTGACAGCCAGGTTTTCAGCCAGACGACAGGCGAGCTTTTGTTTACCTCAACGCGCACTTCCGTTGGGCCGCCCAGCTGCTGCGCCATCTGCTGGCTGAGAAATTCGTAGTGCTGCGCCCAGCGCAGGCCCGCGTCTTCTGCCGCTTCGTTGGAGTAGAGCGAAATGCCCAGTTCACGGTAGATTTCACGACGAAACGCCGGGGGAACAACCAGCTGCGTGCCGTCTTCCAGCTGCAGCTTATCGGTCATCAGCATACGGACTTCGTATGCCAGGACCTTATTAAACTGCTGGAGGCTCGGCAGAATCGCAAAGTTCAACACGACCAGGTAGGTCGTCACCAGGCTGACGAACAGCAAGGTGACGATCAGTAACAGGGTGCGGGCAAACGAGCTTCGCGGCGAGAAGCGCATTCGCCTCATGCTTTAGAGCCGTCCGGGACGAATACGTAGCCCAGACCCCAAACGGTCTGAATATAACGAGGATGCGCCGGATCTTCTTCCACCATGCGGCGCAGACGGGAGATCTGCACGTCGATGGAGCGCTCCATTGCGGAATATTCGCGGCCACGCGCCAGATTCATCAGCTTGTCACGGGAAAGCGGTTCACGCGGGTGGCTGACTAGCGCCTTCAGTACCGCAAACTCGCCGCTGGTGAGCGGCATAGGCTCGTCTTCACGGAACATCTCGCGCGTGCCGAGGTTCAGCTTGAACTTACCGAATGCGATAACGGCTTCTTCCTGCGACGGTGCGCCAGGCAGTTCGTTCGCCTGACGACGCAGCACGGCGCGAATACGCGCCAGCAGTTCACGCGGGTTAAACGGTTTTGGAATGTAGTCATCCGCACCGATTTCGAGACCTACGATACGGTCAACTTCCTCGCCCTTCGCCGTCACCATGATGATCGGCATCGGGTTGCTCTGGCTGCGCAGACGGCGACAGATAGAGAGCCCGTCTTCGCCAGGCAGCATCAGGTCGAGAACCATCAGGTGGAAAGATTCACGGGTCAGCAGACGGTCCATCTGCTCAGCGTTCGCGACGCTACGAACCTGGAAGCCCTGCTCGGTCAGATAACGCTCCAGCAGCGCACGCAGGCGCATGTCGTCATCCACGACCAGAATTTTGTAGTTCTCTTGCATTGTGTGTACTCCCAAAGGTTCGGATAGTCTAATAACAGCGTATTCTAAAAAAGTGCACGTGTTCGACCAGCTAATTCTGGTATAAATTCTAGTCGAAATTGTTACAAAGCATATTTAACAGCAGCTTATCTGCACATTTCATCACATAAATCATTATTAACGCTGTCTGTTACGCTATGTGATACGTAATGTGCGCAAGGTTTGCAATGATGTCGAGTCTGAAGGTCACCCAATGAAAACGCCCCTGATCACCCGCGAAGGGTACGAAAAACTCAAAAAAGAGATGGATTACCTGTGGCGCGAAGAGCGTCCTGAAGTGACCAAAAAGGTTACCTGGGCGGCAAGCCTGGGCGATCGCAGCGAAAATGCTGACTACCAGTACAACAAAAAGCGGCTGCGCGAAATTGACCGCCGGGTTCGCTATCTGACGAAATGCCTGGAGAACCTTAAAATTGTCGATTACTCCCCGCAGCAGGAGGGCAAAGTGTTCTTCGGCGCATGGGTTGAGATTGAAAACGACAACGGCGACACCCTGCGTTTTCGCATTGTCGGCTACGATGAAATTTTTGGCCGTAAGGATTACATCTCCATTGACTCCCCGATGGCCCGCGCGCTGCTGAAAAAGGAAGTGGGCGACCTGGCCGTCGTTCAGACCCCTTCCGGTGAAGCCAGCTGGTACGTGAACGAAATCGAGTACGTTAAATAGTCCGAGAGCGCCCTCCCCGGCTGGCATTTTGCCGTGTCAGCCCGTATAACTATCCCCTGATTTTTTCGACTCAACAGATGATAAAGCCATGATGAAAGATTCGCTCTGCCGCATTATTGCGGGTGATATTCAGGCCAGAGCCGAACAGGTAGAAGCTGCCGTTCGCCTGCTTGATGAAGGGAACACCGTGCCGTTTATTGCGCGCTATCGTAAGGAAGTCACCGGCGGTCTGGATGACACGCAGCTGCGTAACCTGGAGACCCGTCTGGGTTATCTGCGCGAACTGGAAGAACGTCGTCAGGCGATCCTCAAATCCATTGGCGAACAGGGCAAGCTGACCGGCGAGCTGGAAAGCGCCATTAACGGTACCCTGAGCAAAACCGAACTCGAAGACCTCTATCTGCCGTACAAGCCCAAGCGCCGCACGCGCGGGCAGATTGCCATTGAAGCGGGCCTTGAGCCGCTGGCAGACCTGCTGTGGAACGCGCCGTCGCACGATCCGGAAACCGAAGCGGCGAAATTTATCGACGCTGACAAAGGCGTTGCGGACACCAAGGCCGCACTCGATGGCGCACGCTACATTCTGATGGAGCGCTTCGCCGAAGACGCTGCCCTGCTCGCCAAAGTGCGTGATTACCTGTGGAAGAACGCACACATCGTCTCTACCGTCGTTGCGGGCAAAGAGGAAGAGGGCGCGAAATTCCGCGACTACTTCGATCACCACGAACCGATTTCTACCACCCCTTCTCACCGCGCACTGGCGATGTTCCGAGGCCGCAACGAAGGCGTGCTGCAGCTCTCCCTGAACGCCGACCCGCAGTTTGACGAGCCGCCGAAAGAGAGCCACTGCGAGCAGATCATCATCGACCATCTTGGCCTGCGCCTGAACAACGCCCCGGCAGACAGCTGGCGCAAAGGCGTGGTGAGCTGGACCTGGCGCATCAAGGTGCTGATGCACCTGGAAACCGAGCTGATGGGGACCGTGCGCGAGCGCGCTGAAGATGAAGCGATTAACGTCTTCGCCCGTAACCTGCACGATCTGCTGATGGCCGCCCCTGCCGGCCTGCGCGCCACCATGGGTCTCGATCCGGGCCTGCGCACCGGCGTGAAGGTGGCCGTGGTTGACGGCACCGGCAAGCTGGTGGCTACCGACACCATCTATCCGCACACCGGACAGGCAGCGAAAGCGGCCGTCGTGGTGGCCGCGCTGTGCGAGAAGTACAACGTGGAGCTGGTCGCCATCGGCAACGGTACGGCGTCCCGCGAAACCGAACGTTTCTACCTCGACGTGCAGAAGCAGTTCCCGAAAGTGACGGCGCAGAAAGTGATCGTCAGCGAAGCGGGGGCGTCCGTCTATTCCGCGTCAGAGCTGGCGGCGCAGGAGTTCCCGGACCTGGACGTTTCCCTGCGCGGTGCGGTCTCTATCGCTCGCCGCCTGCAGGATCCGCTGGCGGAACTGGTGAAGATCGACCCGAAATCCATCGGTGTGGGCCAGTATCAGCACGACGTGAGCCAGACTCAGCTGGCGCGCAAGCTGGATGCGGTTGTGGAAGACTGCGTAAACGCCGTCGGCGTTGACCTGAACACCGCTTCCGTTCCTCTGCTGACCCGCGTGGCGGGCTTAACGCGCATGATGGCGCAGAACATCGTCGCCTGGCGCGATGAGAACGGCCAGTTCCAGAACCGCCAGCAGTTGCTGAAGGTAAGCCGTCTCGGACCAAAAGCGTTTGAGCAGTGCGCGGGTTTCCTGCGCATCAACCACGGCGATAACCCGCTCGATGCCTCCACCGTTCACCCGGAAGCGTACCCGGTGGTGGAACGCATTCTGGCCGCCACCCAGCAGGCGCTGAAAGACCTGATGGGCGACAACAGCGCCCTGCGCAACCTGAAAGCCGTGGATTTCACCGACGATAAATTTGGCGTGCCAACCGTCACCGACATTATCAAAGAGCTGGAAAAACCGGGCCGCGATCCGCGTCCTGAGTTCAAAACGGCGACCTTTGCCGACGGCATCGAAACCATGAACGATCTGCTGCCGGGCATGGTTCTGGAAGGCGCGGTAACGAACGTTACCAACTTTGGCGCGTTTGTGGATATCGGCGTGCATCAGGATGGTCTGGTGCATATATCATCCCTTGCCGACAAGTTCGTTGAAGACCCACACACCGTGGTCAAAGCGGGCGACATCGTGAAGGTTAAAGTGCTGGAAGTGGATCTGCAGCGCAAGCGTATCGCCCTGACCATGCGTCTGGACGAGCAGCCAGGCGACACCAACGCGCGCCGTGGCGGCAATGGCGGTGGCCGCGAGCAGCAGCGCCCGGCCGCTAAAGCCGCGAAACCGCGCGGACGCGATGCCCAGCCAGCAGGTAACAGCGCGATGATGGATGCGCTGGCGGCAGCGATGGGTAAGAAACGCTAAACCCTCACCCTAACCCTAACCCTCTCCCCACAGGGGAGAGGGAATATTATTGTGCCGTAATATATGAAACCGATTGCACAGCCATATTTAAACCACTAATTATCACCCCGTTAACAAATAATCCCCTTTTCGTTTTCCCTTCATTTCAGCAAATATTGAGCAAGGTCAAACAGGCCGTAAATTAATACCGCAAACAACATTCCGTCACAGTTTTAATATTGCTGATAAAAACTATTCTCATTATCATCCCATAGTAGATAATTTAACCTTTCGTGGAATCAGGCATTATGCAATTCACTCCAGACAGTGCATGGAAGATTACCGGTTTTACCCGCGAAATTAGCCCTGCCTATCGGCAGAAGCTGCTGTCACTGGGCATGTTGCCCGGCTCGTCATTTCAGGTGGTACGCGTGGCGCCGCTCGGCGATCCGGTTCATATCGAAACCCGCCGCGTGAATCTGGTACTGCGTAAGAAAGACCTCGCATTAATTGAAGTCGAAGCCTTATCCCGATAACAAGCCAGCGGTTTCAGTGAGTCTAAAAAAATGAAAAAGTTAACTATTGGCTTAATTGGCAATCCTAATTCCGGCAAGACCACGCTTTTTAACCAGCTGACGGGGGCCCGCCAGCGCGTTGGTAACTGGGCCGGCGTAACGGTCGAGCGTAAAGAAGGCCAGTTCACGACGACCGACAACCAGGTCACGCTGGTTGACCTCCCCGGCACCTATTCCTTAACCACCATTTCGTCGCAAACCTCGCTCGATGAGCAAATTGCCTGTCACTATATTCTTGGCGGCGACGCGGACCTGCTGATCAACGTGGTCGATGCTTCCAACCTCGAGCGTAACCTTTATCTGACGCTGCAGCTGCTGGAGCTGGGGATCCCCTGCATCGTGGCGCTCAACATGCTAGACATTGCGGAGAAACAAAAGCTGCGCATCGACGTCGATGCCCTCTCCGCGCGCCTCGGGTGCCCGGTCGTTCCGCTGGTCTCGACGCGCGCTCGCGGGATTGATGCGCTGAAGCTGGCCATCGATCGCCACGCGGGCAATCGCGACGTTGAGCTGGTGCATTATGCGAAGCCCCTCCTGCGCGAAGCCAATATGCTGGCGCAGGAGATGGACAACAGCATGCCTGCGAAACAGCGTTTGTGGCTCGGTCTGCAGATGCTGGAAGGCGATATCTATAGCCGCGCTTACGCCGGGCATGCAGCTGATAAACTGGACGTAACGATAACCCGCCTTCGCGACGAGCTGGACGACCCGGCGCTGCACATCGCCGATGCGCGTTACCAGGCTATCGCCTCGATCTGCGACGTGGTCAGTAACGCCCTCACGGCGGAACCCAGCCGCTTTACGGCTGCGGTGGATAAGGTCGTGCTTAACCGCTTCCTCGGCCTGCCCGTCTTCCTGCTGGTAATGTACGTGATGTTCCTGCTCGCCATTAACATCGGTGGCGCACTGCAGCCCATTTTCGATGCCGGTTCCGTGGCGGTCTTCGTGCACGGAATTCAGTGGGTGGGTTACACCCTGCACTTCCCGGAATGGCTAACCATCTTCCTCGCACAGGGGCTCGGCGGCGGTATCAACACCGTTCTGCCGCTGGTGCCACAGATCGGCATGATGTATCTGTTCCTCTCGTTCCTGGAAGACTCCGGCTACATGGCGCGCGCCGCGTTCGTGATGGACCGTCTGATGCAGGCGCTGGGCCTGCCGGGTAAATCCTTCGTCCCGCTGATTGTCGGCTTCGGCTGTAACGTCCCGTCGGTGATGGGCGCACGCACGCTTGATGCGCCGCGCGAGCGTCTGATGACCATCATGATGGCGCCATTTATGTCCTGCGGCGCCCGTCTGGCAATCTTTGCCGTCTTTGCGGCAGCCTTCTTTGGTCAGCAGGGCGCGCTGGCGGTCTTCTCGCTGTATGTGCTGGGCATCGTGATGGCGATCCTGACCGGCTTAATGCTGAAACACACGATCATGCGCGGTGAAGCCTCGCCGTTTGTGATGGAGCTGCCGGTGTATCACGTGCCGCACCTGAAAAGCCTGGTGATCCAGACCTGGCAGCGCCTGAAAGGCTTTGTGCTGCGCGCCGGTAAGGTGATTGTCATCGTCAGTATTTTCCTGAGCGCGCTGAACAGCTTCACCCTCAGCGGGCAGGCGGCAGACAACATCAACGACTCGGCCCTTGCCTCCGTCAGCCGCGTCATCACCCCGGTCTTCAAACCGATTGGCGTGCATGAGGATAACTGGCAGGCAACCGTCGGGCTGTTCACCGGCGCGATGGCGAAAGAGGTGGTTGTCGGCACTCTGAACACGCTCTACACCGCAGAGAACATTCAGGAGCAGGAATTTAATCCGGCAGAGTTTCATCTCGGTCATGAACTGTTGGGTGCCGTAGAGGAAACCTGGCAGAGCCTGAAAGACACCTTCAGCCTGAGCGTGCTGGCCAACCCGATTGAAGCCAGCAAAGGCGACGGTGAAATGGCGACGGGTGCCATGGGCGTGATGAGCGAGAAATTTGGCAGCGCGTCCGCGGCCTATAGCTACCTCATCTTTGTTCTGCTCTACATTCCGTGCATCTCCGTGATGGGGGCGATTGCCCGCGAGTCCAGCCGCGGCTGGATGGGCTTCTCCATCCTGTGGGGGTTAAACATTGCGTACTCGCTGGCGACGCTCTTCTATCAGACCGTTAACTTCAGCCAGCACCCGCGCTACAGCCTGGTCTGCATCCTCGCGGTGGTTCTGTTTAACGCGATCGTTCTCGGCCTGCTGCGGCGCGCGCGCAGCCGCGTCGATATCGACCTGCTGGCTAATCGTAAAACCGCCGCGACCTGCTGCAGCAGCCCGGCGGGCGACTGTCACTGAGGAGCACGCAATGGCATCGTTGATTCAGGTTCGTGACCTGCTGGCGCTACAGGGGCGGATGGAGGCCAAACAATTAAGCCTCACCCTGCATACGCCGCAGCCGATGATCGATGCCATGCTGGAAAGGCTTGAAGCGATGGGGAAAGCCGTGCGGATTCAGGAAGACGCGGACGGTTGCCTCTCCGGCAGTTGTAAAAGCTGTCCGGAAGGCAAAGCCTGCCTCAGGGAGTGGTGGTCACTGCGCTAATAAAGCCGGGCACTGATGCCCGGCTTTATCGTATTACTTATACACGTCCGCCGTTGCGCGCACGTTTTTGGTCTGCTTTTCAGCACTGGTAACAACGTAGTACGTCCCACCCAGCTCATCCGCTTTCTTCGACAGCTCTGCTCTTGCATCCATCGGCGCGGTGGTGTCAGACGTAGAAATCTCACCAACTTTGGTCAGATTCATTCCTGCAACTTTATCTTTTTCCAGCTCTTTTGCCGCAAAGGCGCCAAATGAAAGTGACCCAATAACCAGAGAAGTGACAATACCTGTAACAAGTTTCATAGCCTGACTCTCCATAGGATTGTTGTTTTGATTATCGTAGGCAGAACAACCGCAACGACAACAGGAGTATGGTTGCGGTGTGTTACTTTTTCCAGGCTGGATGGAAAATAATCAGTCGAAACGTTGACTTAACGCAATGAGCGCTGAACAAAATTCGACCGGATGAGAGATAAACGGGGCATGCGCGGCTTTGGCAATGACCTGCGATTCGCTGTCCGGCCAGAGCGCATCCAGGAGCGGCACCACTTTGCGCGGCACAAGGCCGTCGAGGTAGCCATAGATGCGCAGGTGCGGTACTGCCAGCGAGGCCAGCGGCTCGCGCAGGTCAACGGTTTTCAGGATCTCCAGCCCGCCGTTAAGCACCTCTAGGTCCGGCATCGGCAGGGAAAGCACGGTCTGCTTCAGCGTTCTCGCATCCTGACGCGCAGTTTCCGTGCCCATCGTCTGCAGGGCGAGGAAGCGCTCTACAGTCCGCTGGAAATCCTCGCTCAGCTGCTGCTGGAAGCTCGCCAGCACGTCAGGCTTTATGCCCGGCCACGCCTCTTGCGCGCTAAAGCATGGCGATGAAGCCACGGTCACCAGCGCCTTCACGCGTTCGGGCTGCGACAGCGCAATCTGGCTCGCCACCAGCCCGCCCAGGCTCCAGCCGAGCCAGATGGCGTTTTGTGGCGCTGCGTCCAGAACCTGTTGCGCCATCTCATCAAGCGACATCGCCCCAAAACCGCGGCTGCGGCCAAAACCGGGTAAGTCCACCAGATGCAGCGTGAAATGCGAGGCAAGTTCCTCACTTATGCAATGCCATACTTCTGCATTCAGGCCCCATCCGTGCAGCAGCACAAGATGGCAATTTCCTGTCCCTGCAGTCTGCCACCACAGCGTCTTCATCAGTTACTGTTCTCTTTTTTCACATGGAGGTTGCACATGCTAACAGTGCCCGGCGCGTGCTGGCTATGCCAAATGCCGCTTGCACTCAGCGGATGGGGCATCTGCTCCGTCTGCACGCGATCGCTGGAAGGGCGAATCGCGACCTGCCCACAGTGTGGTTTACCGGCCACGAACCCCGTTCTGCCCTGCGGCCGTTGCCTGAAAAAATCCCCACCGTGGAGCGCGCTGGTGGCCGTGGATGATTATGTTCCGCCGCTGAGCAGGCTTATTCACGCGCTGAAATTTTCCGGCCAGAGTTCCCTGGCACAGCCCCTTGCCCGCCTGCTATTGCTGGCGGTTTTGCAGGCGCGTCGTCACCGAGGACTACCGAAAATCGACAGGGTGATGAATGTGCCCTTATACCGACGCCGACACTGGCGGCGCGGCTATAACCAGAGCGATCTGATCTGCCGCCCCCTCGCCCGCTGGCTCGGCTGTCGGTATGACGCCAGCGCGCTTACGCGCGTCCACGCCACCGCCATTCAGCACCAGCTCAGCGCCCGGCTTCGCAAAAGAAACCTCAAAAATGCCTTTCGCCTTGAATTGCCGGTCGACGGTCTCCATATCGCGATTGTGGATGATGTCGTCACCACGGGCAGCACCGTTGCTGAACTTTCCCGACTGCTTTTGCGAAGCGGCGCCGCGTCGGTTCAGGTATGGTGTCTGTGCCGTACCTTGTAGCCCTTCTTCAATGGGCGTATGATTATACCCAGGTAATTTAGTCAACTATTAGGCCAAAGCTATGATCCGTATTTCCGATTCTGCACAAGCGCACTTTGCCAAACTGCTGGCAAATCAGGAAGAAGGGACGCAGATCCGCGTGTTTGTGATTAATCCAGGCACTCCGAATGCAGAATGTGGTGTTTCTTATTGTCCTCCGGACGCTGTGGAAGCCACCGACACTGCCCTTAAGTTTGAACAGCTCACCGCCTACGTTGATGAGCTAAGCGCACCGTATCTTGAAGATGCGGAGATCGACTTCGTCACCGATCAGCTGGGTTCTCAGCTGACCCTGAAAGCGCCGAACGCGAAAATGCGTAAAGTGTCTGACGATGCCCCACTGATGGAGCGCGTTGAGTATCTGCTGCAATCCCAGATCAACCCGCAGCTGGCTGGCCACGGCGGCCGTGTTTCCCTGATGGAAATCACGGAAGACGGTCTGGCGATCCTGCAGTTCGGCGGCGGCTGTAACGGCTGTTCCATGGTGGATGTGACCCTGAAAGAAGGGATCGAGAAGCAGCTGCTGAACGAATTCCCGGAACTGAAAGGCGTGCGCGACCTGACCGAACACCAGCGCGGCGAGCACTCTTACTACTAATTCAGTGCCCGTCTGTATTGCCCGGTGGCGCTGCGCTTACCGGGCCTACAAAACAGTTATTGCATCCGAATCGTAGGCCGGGTAAGGCGAAGCCGCCACCCGGCTTTTGTTTTCCCGCCGCTCCCCCTCTATATGTTGACCTGCGTCTCATAATTCAAATTTAGCCTGCCAGGGTGATTCTCAATCGCGTCATGTTACCCGTATCATTCTCGTGGGCACTCAGCATCCTTATAACAGCCGACTAAACTTAATGGTTTCGAAGGCATCAGTATGAGTGCCGTTAACGCTCTGTTCCCAGTTGGGACAATCGGAATTTGTCGTTGAAACAATGACGTTACCCATAACAATTCAAAGGCCAGGTAAATCATGCCATTAGTCATCGTTGCTATCGGTGTTGTGTTATTACTGCTCTTGATGATCCGTTTCAAAATGAACGGATTTATCGCTCTGGTTCTGGTGGCACTTGCAGTCGGTCTGATGCAAGGGATGCCGCTGGTTAAAGTTATCAGCTCGATTAAAGCCGGCGTCGGCGGCACGCTCGGCAGCCTGGCGTTGATCATGGGCTTCGGCGCTATGCTCGGCAAAATGCTGGCGGACTGCGGGGGCGCCCAGCGTATTGCCACCACGCTTATCGAAAAATTTGGCAAAAAGAACATTCAGTGGGCAGTGGTGTTAACCGGTTTTACCGTCGGTTTTGCGCTGTTCTATGAAGTGGGCTTCGTGCTGATGCTGCCGCTGGTGTTCACCATCGCCGCCGCGGCTAACATCCCGCTGCTGTTCGTCGGTGTGCCAATGGCTGCGGCGCTGTCCGTTACCCACGGCTTCCTGCCGCCGCACCCGGGCCCAACCGCTATCGCCACCATTTTCCACGCAGATATGGGTAAAACCCTGCTGTTCGGTACGATTCTGGCAATCCCAACGGTAATCCTGGCAGGCCCGGTCTATGCCCGCTTCCTGAAAGGCATTGATAAGCCGATTCCTGAAGGTCTGTACAGCGCCAAAACCTTCACCGAAGAAGAGATGCCTGGCTTTGGCGTCAGCGTCTGGACTTCTCTGGTACCGGTTATTCTGATGGCGATGCGCGCCGTGGCGGAGATGATCCTGCCTAAAGGTCATCCATTCCTGTCAGTCGCCGAGTTCCTGGGTGACCCGGTGATGGCGACCCTGATTGCGGTCCTGATCGCGATGTTCACCTTCGGTCTGAACCGCGGCCGCTCAATGGATCAGATCAACGACACGCTGACCTCGTCCATCAAAATCATTGCCATGATGCTCCTGATCATCGGCGGTGGCGGTGCGTTCAAGCAGGTTCTGGTCGACAGCGGCGTGGACAAATACATTGCTGACATGATGCACGAAACCAACGTGTCGCCGCTCCTGATGGCCTGGTCCATCGCCGCGGTTCTCCGTATTGCGCTGGGCTCTGCGACCGTTGCGGCGATCACCGCAGGCGGTATCGTTGCTCCGCTGATTGCGACCACGGGCGTAAGCCCTGAGCTGATGGTTATCGCGGTGGGTTCCGGTAGCGTGATTTTCTCTCACGTAAACGATCCGGGCTTCTGGCTGTTCAAGGAGTACTTCAACCTGACCATCGGTGAAACCGTCAAGTCGTGGTCCGCGCTGGAAACCATTATTTCGGTGTGCGGTCTGGTCGGGGTTCTGCTGTTGAATATGGTGGTTTGATGCCATAAGTCGGGTGGCGGCTTCGCCTTACCCGACCTACTCGCTCCATGTAGGCCCGGTAAGCGTAGCGCCACCGGGCAATAAAAAACCCGCCACTGGCGGGTTTTTTTATCACTTCTTCGCGGCTGCTTTTCGCCGCTTGTCCAAATCCTTAATCAGCCTGTTCACCCCGTCATCGGCAAACATCGTCTCAAGCGTGATGGACAGCTTGCGGCGCCAGTTCTTGTACTGATAGCTGGTGCCCGGGATGTTGACCGGTTCCGCCATATCAATCCAGTCTTCCGGCTGCAGGCCCAGCAGGGCACTGTTGCTGTCGGCAATGTAGCGCTGCAAACCACGGTTAAGCGTGGAGGTCATGGACATCAGCGACGCCTTATGCCCGGCACGTTTCGGCAGGCAGCCCTGCTTGTGCAGCGCATCCAGCAGCCCCTGTTTGGAGAGCTCACGATCCTGATACAGACCGCGCAGGACCTCTTCATCAGGATACAGGCCCAGCGTTTTGCCAAGGGTTAGATCGCCGCTTTCCCAATAGCCACGAAGCGTAGGAAGGTCATGCGTCGTCGCGACTGCCATTGACTGTTCAGGGTACGCTTTCGGCGCGCGGAAGGTTTTCTCATGGTCGTTTTCAAAATAGAGCACTTTATAGGAGTAAACGCCGCTGTCGCGGAGCTTGCTGACAATTTCCACCGGCACGGTGCCGAGATCTTCACCGATCACCATGCACTGATGACGCTTGCTTTCCAGCGCCAGGATCGACAGCAGATCGTCAACCGGATACTGCACGTACGCCCCGTGATCCGCCGTTTCACCGTACGGGATCCACCACAGGCGCAGCACGGACATCACGTGGTCAATACGCAGCGCGCCGCAGTTCTGCATGTTGGCGCGCAGCAGGTCGATAAACGGCTCGTACGCGCGCGCCGCCATCACGTGTGGATCCATCGGCGGCAGGCCCCAATTCTGGCCGAGCGGGCCCAGGATATCCGGCGGCGCACCGACGGACGCCTTCAGGCAGTAGAGTTCACGGTCGCACCAGGTTTCCGCGCCGCCCTCGGCCACGCCGACGGCCAGGTCGCGATACAGGCCGACAGGCATCTTATAGCCCTGGCTCACCTGCCAGCAGGCGGCAAACTGGCTGTACGCCAGCCACTGCAGCCACAGGTAGAAGTCCACTTCATCCGCGTATTTTTTACAGAACGCTTTCACTTCCGGCGTGTCGACGGATTGATACGCTTCAGGCCAGACCGGCCAGCCCCAGCGCATTTCGTCCTCTTTCACCTGATACGCGTGCAGCGCATCAAATGCCGCCTGCCAGTACAGGCTCTCACCCTCTTGCGTGACAAACTGGCGGAACGCGGCCATCTGCTCGTCATCGCGCTGCGAAAAGCCTTTCCACGCCAGGCGCAGCGCGGCCATTTTCAGCGCCGTGACGGTAGAATAGTCCACCCAGTCCGCGTCGCGCGCCTGCTTCAGCGCCTGCTGCGTGGTGCTGAGGTTCCACCAGGCCTGTGCCTCTTTGCTGTTTGTGAAGTCGTCTAACGCATTAACGTCGATGTAAATCACGTTCAGCCAGCGGCGGGACGACGGGCTATACGGGCTGGCGCTCTCCGGGTTAGCCGGATAAAGCGCGTGGATCGGATTGAGGCCGATAAACGCGCCGCCGCGCTCCCCCACAGAGGCCAGCATCTTTTTCAGATCGCCAAAATCACCAATGCCCCAGTTGCTTTCGGAACGCAGGGTGTAGAGCTGCACGCAGGCGCCCCACAGCTTTTTGCCCTCAAGCAACGCCTGCGGCTCATAGCAGCGTTTTGGCGCGACGATCACCCGGCAGTGAAAACGCTGATCATCCTGGGTGAGCGTTAAAGTGTGGTAGCCCTCCGGCAGCTTCGCCGGAAGGTTAAGGGTTTTGCCGCCGTAGGCGTGGCCTTTGTGCTGCTGGCCGTCTTCGGTGGTGAGCAGCCAGTTAAACTCGCCGCGCCCCTCCACCGCCAGCGGCATCTTTTTACCCGAGGTGAAAACCTTCACGTTCGGGACCGGCGCAGCCGACGCTTTCGCGTCGGTTTTGTGCATGGCATCCAGCAAACGTCTTTTGGTGTCGGCGCCAATAGACTGCGGTTTGCCGTGAGCATTAATGTAACTGAGGCTGATCCCCGCCGCCTGCGCGGCGCTGTCCAGACGTTTACTCTCCATCGCGCTTCCTTAGCGTTTTGCCTGCCAGATACGGGCCTGATAATCACGGATTGAGCGGTCAGAGCTGAACATACCGCAGCGGGCAGTATTCAGAATGCACGCCCGGGTCCACGCTTCCTGGTCGCGATACAGCACGTCGACCTGTTTTTGCGCTTCAACGTAGGCCGTGAAATCGGCCATCACCAGATACGGGTCACCGCCGTGTTTGTCCATGCTGTGCAGCATCTGGTCAAACGCGTGCTTGTCGCCGTCGCTGTATTTACCGCTTTCCAGCTCTTTCAGTACCGCATCGAGCACTTTGTCTTTCTTACGCCATTTCACCGGATCGTAGCCTTTGGCCTTAATGGCTTTCACCTCTTCTACGGTGTGGCCGAAGATAAAGATATTCTCTTCACCCACCTTCTCGGCGATTTCGACGTTGGCCCCGTCGAGCGTGCCGACGGTCAGCGCGCCGTTCAGCGCCAGCTTCATGTTGCCGGTACCGGAGGCTTCTTTCCCTGCGGTCGAGATCTGCTCGGAGATATCCGCCGCCGGGATCAGCATTTCAGCCGCAGAGACGCAATAATCCGGCAGGAACACCACCTTCAGCTTGTCGCCTACTTTCGGATCGTTGTTGATCGCCGCCGCCACTTTATTAATGGCGAGGATGATGTTTTTCGCCAGGTAGTAGCCCGGAGCCGCCTTCGCGCCGAACAGGAACACGCGCGGCACGCGGTCGGCCTGCGGGTTCTCACGGATCTCTTTGTACAGTGCCAGAATGTGCAGCAGGTTCAGGTGCTGGCGTTTGTATTCGTGCAGGCGCTTGATCTGAATATCGAAAATAGCATTCGGGTTGATCTCAATCCCGGTACGCGCTTTCACAAACGCCGCCAGGTGAACTTTGTTTTCCCGTTTGATGGCGCGGTACTGCTCGCGGAACTTCGCGTCATCAGCGTATTTTTCCAGGTTGATCAGCTGGTCCAGATCGTTGGCCCACTCTTTCTTCAGGGTTTTGTCCAGCAGACCGGCCAGCAGCGGGTTGCACTGCTTGATCCAGCGACGCGGCGTGATGCCGTTGGTCACGTTGTGGAATTTAGTCGGCCACAGCTGGTGGTATTCCGGGAAGAGATCTTTCACCACCAGGTCCGAGTGCAGCGCGGCCACGCCGTTAACGGCAAAGCCGCTGACAACGCACATGTTCGCCATGCGCACCTGCTTATCGTGAACCACCGCCAGCTTCGCCCAGACCGCTTTGTCGCCCGGCCAGGTTTTATCCACCAGTTTTTTAAACTGGTCGTTAATCTTGTTGACGATCTGCATGTGGCGCGGCAGCAGCGCTTTCACCAGCTTCTCATCCCAGCACTCCAGCGCTTCCGGCATCAGGGTGTGGTTGGTGTAGGCGAAGGTGCGGCTGGTGATGGCCCAGGCGTCATCCCAGCTCAGCTGATGCTCGTCGATCAGCACGCGCAGCAGCTCTGGGATGGCAATGGTCGGGTGCGTGTCGTTGAGCTGAATCACTTCGAAGTCCGGCAGCTGCGACAGCTTGCGGCCCGCCAGGTGATGGCGACGCAGAATGTCCGCCACGGAGCAGGCGCACTGGAAGTACTGCTGCATCAGACGCAGCTTTTTACCCGCCAGATGGTTGTCGTTCGGGTAGAGCACTTTGGTCAGCTTCTCGGCGTCGATACCCTGCTGCTCGGCGCGCAGGAAATCCCCGTCGTTGAATTTGGTCAGGTTAAAGGGATGCGCATGCTTCGCCTGCCACAGGCGCAGCGGCTGCGCCACGCCGTTACGGTAGCCGAGCACCGGCAGGTCCCAGGCTTCGCCGGTAATGGTGAACGCCGGTTCCCAGAGGCCCTGCTTCGTGACTTTTCCGCCAATGCCGACCAGCACATCCAGCTGCGCGTTATGGCGGAACCACGGGTAAGTGTTGCGATGCCAGTCGTCCGGCGCTTCCATCTGATGGCCATCGGCAAATGACTGACGGAACAGGCCGTACTGATAGTTCAGGCCATAGCCGATCGCCGACTGGCCGACGGTTGCCATGGAGTCAAGGAAACAGGCCGCCAGACGCCCCAGACCACCGTTGCCCAGCGCGGGGTCAATCTCTTCTTCCAGCAGGTCGGTCAGATTAATATCGTGCTCTTTCAGCACATCACCCACCTCCTGATACCAGCCGAGGTTCAACAGGTTGTTGCCCGTCAGACGGCCAATCAGGAACTCCATTGAAATGTAGTTTACATGGCGCTGGCCTTTTACCGGTTTTGCCAGAGGTTGAGCATCCAGCTGCTCTGCGAGCGCACCGCTCACTGCCTGCCACCACTGGTGAGGCGTCATTTCGTTTGCAGCATGAAGGCCAAAACGCTGCCACTGACGCGTCAGGGCAGCCTGGAATTGAGCTTTGTTGAAGGTAGGCTGTGACATAGGGGATCGGCATCCTTTAGAAAGAAAACACAAGTTGGCGCTAGTGTGCCTGGCTCATTTCACCTCTTCCTCCTCCCGCAGGGGATTAGACAGGGAGGAGTAGCGGGGATGAGCATAAAAGTGTGATCGAGGCCACTCTCAGAGCATAGTTCGAGTGTGCCCTGAAGATAAAAAAGTAACCGCGGAGAATGTCAAAGAAATGAAATGCGGTTTCGGGTGAAATTAAAACGCGCTGAAATGATTACTTACGTAGAATAATATTTCTGCAATCGGGTAATAACTAAGGAGATTATTAATCTCCCTTAACTTTACCCGGAGTATATTAAATTTGATGTCACTATCCCTTTCTGAAACCAGTTTCAGCGCAGCCGCAGCACAGCCATACAAGCCAGCATTGACGGGGCGTCAAAGACCTTTCCAGAAAGTTCCATCATCTGTCTGAATGTTTTGTGACAGAGTGCAAATTCAGAGCCACCAAATCCAGACATAACTTGCAATAGTTAACTTATTGGCCGACCTTATATCCATTAATTACGAAGCGCAAAAAAAATAAAATCTCTCGTTCCCCACAGTGAAGTGAAACCTATGTTGATTCCGTCTAAATTAAGTCGCCCGGTTCGCCTTGACCATACCGTGGTCCGCGAGCGTCTGTTGGCTAAACTTTCCGGCGCGCATAATTTCCGACTGGCGCTGGTTACGAGCCCTGCAGGTTATGGAAAAACAACGCTCATTTCGCAATGGGCCGCAGGTAAAAGCGATCTTGGCTGGTACTCCCTTGACGAGGGCGATAATCAGCAGGAGCGCTTTGCCAGCTATCTGATTGCCGCTATTCAGCAGGCCACCAATGGACACTGCGTCGCCAGTGAGGTGATGGTGCAAAAGCGCCAGTACGCCAGCCTGTCCTCCCTTTTCTCTCAGCTGTTTATCGAACTGGCCGAATGGCATCGCCCGCTGTACGTGGTGATTGATGATTACCATCTCATCACTAACCCGGTTATTCATGAATCGATGCGCTTCTTCCTGCGCCATCAGCCGGAAAACCTGACCTTAGTGGTGCTGTCCCGCAACCTGCCGCAGCTGGGCATTGCCAACCTGCGCGTGCGCGACCAGCTCCTTGAGGTGGGCAGCCAGCAGCTGGCCTTTACCCACCAGGAAGCGAAGCAGTTCTTTGACTGCCGCCTGACGTCACCGATTGAAGCCGCCGAAAGCAGCCGCCTGTGCGATGACGTCGCCGGCTGGGCCACGGCACTGCAGCTCATCGCTCTTTCAGCCCGACAAAATAACAGCCCGGCGCATCAGTCTGCGCGTCGCCTGGCCGGCATCAACGCCAGCCACCTGTCGGATTACCTGGTGGATGAGGTACTGGACAGCGTCGATCCGTCGACCCGCAATTTCCTGCTGAAAAGCTCGCTGCTGCGCTCCATGAACGATGCGCTGATCGTGCGCGTGACGGGGTGTGAAAACGGTCAGCTGCAGCTCGAAGAGATTGAACGTCAGGGCCTCTTCCTGACGCGCATGGATGACCCGGGCGAGTGGTTTAGCTATCACCCGCTGTTTGGCAGCTTCCTGCGCCAGCGCTGTCAGTGGGAGCTGGCGGTTGAACTGCCGGAAATCCACCGCGCCGCCGCCGAAAGCTGGATGGCACAGGGCTTCCCGAGCGAGGCCATTCACCACGCGCTGGCCGCCGGCGACGCCAGCATGCTGCGCGATATCCTTCTCAACCACGCGTGGGGCCTGTTTAACCACAGCGAGCTGACGCTGCTTGAAGAGTCCCTGAAAGCGCTGCCGTGGGAAAGCCTGCTGGAGAACCCGCGCCTGGTCCTGCTTCAGGCCTGGCTCATGCAGAGCCAGCACCGCTACAGCGAAGTGAACACCCTGCTGGCCCGCGCGGAGCAGGAGATGGAAAGCAACATGGATACGCCCCTGCACGGTGAATTTAACGCCCTGCGGGCCCAGGTGGCGATTAACGACGGCGACCCGGACGAGGCTGAACGCCTGGCGATGGTCGCGCTGGATGAACTGCCGCTCGCCAACTTCTACAGCCGGATTGTTGCCACGTCGGTACACGGCGAAGTGCTGCACTGCAAAGGCGAGCTGACGCGCTCCCTGTCGCTGATGCAGCAAACCGAACAGATGGCGCGTCGCCATGATGTCTGGCACTACGCGCTGTGGAGCCTGATCCAGCAAAGCGAAATTTTGTTCGCTCAGGGCTTCCTGCAGGCCGCCTGGGAAAACCAGGAAAAGGCGTTCCAGCTGATTCGTGAACAGCATCTGGAACAGCTGCCGATGCACGAGTTCCTGCTGCGTATTCGCGCCCAGCTACTGTGGGCCTGGTCGCGTCTGGATGAAGCCGAAAGCTGCGCCCGTCAGGGTGTAAACGTCCTCTCCGGCTTCCAGCCGCAGCAGCAGCTACAGTGCCTGGCGCTGCTGGTGCAGTGCTCGCTGGCGCGCGGCGATCTCGATAACGCCCGCAACCATCTTAACCGCCTGGAAAACCTGCTCGGCAACGGTCAGTATCATAGCGACTGGGTCTCGAACGCCGATAAGGTCCGGGTGATTTACTGGCAGATGACCGGCGACAAAAAATCCGCCGCCAACTGGCTGCGTCAGACGCCAAAACCGGAGTTTGCCAACAACCACTTCCTGCAGAGCCAGTGGCGCAACATCGCCCGCGCGCAGATCCTGCTCGGTGATTTAGAGCCCGCAGAGATTGTGCTGGAAGAGCTGAACGAGAACGCGCGCAGCCTGCGCCTGATGAGCGACCTGAACCGCAACCTGCTGCTGCTTAACCAGCTTTACTGGCAGGCGGGCCGTAAAAACGACGCGCAGCGCGTGCTGCTGGAAGCGCTGCAGCTGGCTAACCGCACCGGGTTTATCAGCCACTTTGTGATTGAAGGTGAAGTGATGGCGCAGCAGCTGCGTCAGCTTATTCAGCTCAATACGCTGCCGGAACTGGATCAGCATCGCGCCCAGCGCATTCTGCGCGAGATTAACCAGCACCATCGCCACAAGTTTGCGCATTTCGATGAGAACTTCGTTGAACGTCTGCTGAACCACCCGGAAGTGCCGGAGCTTATCCGCACCAGCCCGCTCACCCAGCGCGAATGGCAGGTTCTGGGGCTGATCTATTCGGGCTACAGCAATGAGCAGATTGCCGGCGAGCTGGCGGTGGCGGCCACCACCATCAAAACGCATATCCGCAACCTGTATCAGAAGCTGGGCGTGGCGCATCGTCAGGATGCGGTGCAGCATGCGCAGCAGCTTTTGAAGATGATGGGGTACGGCGTGTAATTCATTGCCCGGCGGCGCTACGCTTGCACGGGCCTACGGGGTTTAGTAGGTCGGGTAAGCGCAGCGCCACCCGACACAACCGTTAGCACAGTTCCAGCTGCAAATTATTATCTTTAATCACCTGCATCACGCCCGCTGGCGGCATCACGTCGGTATAGACCGCATCCACCATGCTGATGCTGCCCATGTTGACCATCGCGTTACGGCCAAACTTGGAATGGTCTACCACCAACATCACGTGGCGTGAGTTTTCAATAATCGCGCGCTTGGTGCGCACCTCGTGGTAATCAAACTCCAGCAGCGAGCCATCGCTGTCGATGCCGCTGATCCCCAGAATGCCGAAGTCGAGGCGGAACTGAGAGATAAAGTCGAGGGTCGCTTCGCCAATAATCCCGCCGTCGCGGCTGCGCAGTTCGCCGCCCGCGAGGATGATGCGGAAATCGTCTTTCTGCATCAGGGTGTTGGCCACGTTCAGGTTGTTGGTCACCACGCGCAGGTTCTCGTGATCCAGCAGCGCATGGGCGACCGCTTCCGGCGTGGTGCCGATATCAATAAACAGCGTTGCCCCGTTGGGGATCTGGCTGGCGACCTTGCGGGCGATGCGCTCTTTCTCTGCCGTCTGCGTGGCTTTACGGTCGTGCCAGGAAGTATTGACCGAGCTGGACGGCAGCGCCGCGCCGCCGTGGTGGCGCAGAATGCGGTTTTGATCGGCCAGGTCGTTCAGGTCACGACGGATGGTTTGCGGGCTGACGGCAAACTGCTCAACCAGCTCTTCGGTGCTGACGTATCCCTGTTTTTTTACCAGTTCGATAATGGCGTCATGGCGTTGTGTTTGTTTCATCAATTATCCCTGAGAATTATGTTCGTTTTCGCGCATGGAGCGTGTCGGCAAAGGCCATCGCCAGCCCGATGGCCAGCCCGGTAACGTGCGCACCATTGGCGATAGACATACCAAACAGATCAAACCATCCGGCAATCAGCCATATTAACGCAAAGGTTATTAATCCGCGCTGCAGATAGATGCCGCTTTCCGGGTCGCGTTCCCCGCGAAGCCAGACATAGCCCATCAGGGCATACACGACGCCGGACAACCCGCCAAACCACGGGCCGCTAAATTTGTGCTGCACGTAACCGCTCAGCAGGGCGCTAATAATGGTGATAACGATCAGCTTGCCGCTCCCCAGACGCTTCTCAACGGCGCCGCCGAGATACCACCACCAGAGCAGGTTAAAGAGGATATGCATCACCGAGAAGTGCATCAGCGCGTGGGTAAAGTAGCGCCAGACGTCAAACTCTAGAGACGGGTCATACGGCCACGCCAGGGCAATCATCACGCTCTGGTCGCCCACCACGTTCATAATAATAAAGACGATGATGCAGGCGGCCATCAGCAGCAGCGTAAAAGGGCCCGCGCGTTCGCGGATGGTGGCAAGGAAAGGAAAACGGCTATAGTGCAGCCCGGTGTCCGTCTGGCCGGACTGCCAGCTTGCCGCCAGATAGCGCGGGTCGCCGGGGTTCTCAAGAAAACGCGCCAGCTCCTCGTTTACCCGCCCGGCCTGGCTCTCGTCGGCCAGCCAGACGTCGGTCTGATGATGTTGCTGGATGGTCAGAATAACGCCCTGCGTCGCCATATAGTCGACAAACGCCTGGGCGACGCGCGGGTTGGTAAAAGAGGTGATCATCAACATGGGCAGCGGTCGCTTATTTCCACACAAAAGGGGACAGTATAGCGGGATCAGCGCTCAAAAGCGTATTCCACTTCTGCCGGGAAATGACGATGCCAGGCATCGAAACCGCCGTCGACGCTGTATACCGCGTCATAGCCCTGCTGAAGCAGATACTGCGCCGCGCCTTTGCTGCTGTTGCCGTGGTAGCACATGACCATCACCGGCGTCTCGAAGTCGTTATCGCGCATAAACGCGCCCAGCGTGTCGTTGGTGAGATGGAACGCGCCTGGCGTATGGCCCATCGCAAAACTCTGCGGGTCGCGGATGTCCACCAGCACCGCTTTTCCCTGGTGCATCTTCTGGTGGGCTTCTTCTACGTTAATACATTCAAACTGATCCATGGTGTTCTCTTTCTGTTGTTCAGGTTGGGTGCGCTCTGATGCCCTCACCCCAGCCCTCTCCCACGGGGAGAGGGAGAAAAGTTAGTCGCACTATTTTACCCCGTAGTGTACGTCCTGGCGGCGGGTAAACGCCATTATGTTATCCATATCACTCTAAATTGTTTTTTTGATGTTACCAAAAGCGCGTTCCTTTGCTATTATGAGCGATATCGAACATTTCTGAGCTTTAACGAAAGTGCGTGAGGGTGTTATGGAAACCAAAGATCTGATTGTGATAGGCGGTGGCATCAACGGTGCCGGTATTGCGGTCGACGCCGCAGGACGCGGATTATCCGTGCTGATGCTGGAAGCTAACGATCTCGCCTGCGCGACGTCGTCCGCCAGCTCCAAACTGATTCACGGTGGCCTGCGCTACCTGGAACACTACGAATTCCGCCTGGTCAGTGAAGCACTGGCCGAACGTGAAGTGCTGCTGAAAATGGCGCCGCATCTGGCTATTCCGATGCGCTTCCGCCTGCCCCATCGCCCGCATCTGCGTCCGGCGTGGATGATCCGAATCGGTCTGTTTATGTACGATCATCTGGGTAAACGCACCAGCCTGCCGGGGTCGACCGGTTTGCGTTTTGGCTCAGAATCGGTCCTTAAGCCTGAAATCGTGCGCGGTTTCGAATATTCCGACTGCTGGGTGGACGATGCCCGCCTGGTGCTGGCCAATGCGCAGATGGTCGAGAAGAAAGGCGGCGAGGTGAAAACCCGCACCCGCGCGACCGCTGCCCGTCGTGAAAACGGCCTGTGGATTGTCGAAGCGGAAGATATCGATACCGGCGAGAAGTTCAGCTGGAAAGCGCGCGGCCTGGTGAACGCCACCGGTCCGTGGGTGAAGCAGTTCTTTGACGACGGCATGCATCTGCCTTCGCCGTACGGCATTCGCCTGATCAAAGGCAGCCATATTGTGGTGCCGCGCGTGCATACGCAGAAACAGGCCTACATTCTGCAGAACGAAGACAAGCGCATCGTGTTTGTGATCCCGTGGATGGACGAGTTCTCGATCATCGGTACCACCGACGTGGAGTACAAAGGCGATCCGAAAAACGTCGAGATCGACGAGAGCGAAGTGAATTACCTGCTCAAAGTGTATAACGCGCACTTTAAGAAACAGCTGTCGCGCGATGACGTGGTCTGGACCTACTCCGGCGTGCGTCCGCTGTGCGACGACGAGTCGGATTCACCACAGGCCATCACCCGCGACTATACGCTCGATATTCACGACGTGGACGGCCAGGCGCCGCTGCTGTCGGTGTTTGGCGGCAAGCTCACCACCTACCGCAAGCTGGCCGAGCACGCGCTGGAGAAACTGGCGCCGTACTACAAAGGCATTGGCCCGGCATGGACCAAAGGCGCGGTACTGCCCGGCGGTGATATCGGCGATAACCGCGATGATTACGCCGCGAAGCTGCGTCGTCGCTTCCCGTTCATCACCGAAGGAATGGCGCGTCACTATGCTCGCACCTACGGCAGCAATACCGAGCTGTTGCTGGGCGATGCAAAAGAGATTGCGGATCTGGGCGAACATTTCGGCCACGAGCTGTACGAAGCCGAACTGCGCTATCTGGTCGAACACGAATGGGTTCGCCGCCTGGACGATGCTATCTGGCGTCGTACCAAAGAAGGGATGTGGCTCAACGCCGAGCAGCAGTCCCGCGTGGCGCAGTGGTTGCTGCAGAACGCGGGGAAGCGTGAGCTGTCGTTAGCATCGTAATTGAAAAAAGCCGGGTGGCGGCTCCGCCTTACCCGGCCTACTCGATCCCGTAGGCCCGGTAAGCGCAGCGCCACCGGGCTTTGTTTTTACAACCTCACCGGATCAATATGCCAGATCGTATCGGCATACTCCTTGATGGTCCTGTCGGACGAGAAATAGCCCATATTGGCGATGTTATACATCGCGGCACTGGTCCACTTCTCCTGCTGACGGTACAGATCGTCCACCTTATCCTGACAGTCCACGTAGCTGCGATAATCCGCCAGCACCTGATAGTGATCGCCAAAGTTAATCAGCGAGTCCACCAGATCGCGATAGCGGCTCGGCTCGTCAGGGCTAAACACGCCGGTTGCGATCTGCGTCAGCACCTGGCGTAACTCCTCATCCTCTTCGTAATATTGACGCGGCGAGTAGCCTTTCCTGCGCAGCGCCTCCACCTCTTCCGTCGTATTACCGAAGATAAAGATATTTTCTTCCCCCACATGCTCCAGCATCTCGACGTTCGCCCCGTCCAGCGTGCCGATGGTCAGGGCGCCGTTAAGGGCAAACTTCATGTTGCTGGTGCCGGACGCTTCCGTACCCGCCGTGGAAATCTGCTCGGAGAGATCCGCCGCCGGGATGATCAGCTGCGCCAGGCTGACGCTGTAGTTCGGGATAAACACCACCTTCAGCTTGTCACCAATCTCCGGGTCCTGGTTAACCACCTTCGCCACGTCGTTGATGAGATGAATAATGTGCTTCGCCATGTAGTAGGCGGAGGCCGCCTTGCCGGCAAAGATCTTCACGCGCGGCACCCATTCCGCCGTAGGGTCGGCCTTGATGCGGTTGTAGTGGGTGATCACGTGCAGCACGTTCATCAGCTGACGCTTGTATTCGTGAATGCGTTTGATCTGCACGTCGAACAGCGCTTTCGGGTTTGCCACCACGTTGAGGTGCATCGCCAGCCAGACCGCCAGGCGCTTTTTGTTCAGCAGCTTGGCTTCGCGCACGGCTTTATTCACCGTCGGGAAATCGATGTGCTGTTCAAGCTCGCTCAGCTGGCTCAAATCGGTACGCCAGGTGCGGCCGATATTCTCGTCCAGCACCTCAGACAGCGGCTGGTTGGCCAGCGCCAGCCAGCGGCGCGGCGTAACGCCGTTTGTCACGTTGCAGAAGCGCGTCGGGAAGATCTTCGCGAAGTCCGCAAACAGCGACTGCACCATCAGGTTCGAGTGGAGTTCAGACACCCCGTTTACCTTATGGCTGATCACCACCGCCAGCCAGGCCATGCGCACGCGGCGGCCATTCGATTCATCAATGATGGACGCCCGGCTCAGCAGGCCGGTATCGTTCGGGTACTGCTCCTGCAGGGTCTTGAGGAAGTAGTCGTTAATCTCAAAGATAATCTGCAGATGGCGCGGCAGGATTTTGCCGAGCATATCCACTGGCCACGTTTCCAGCGCTTCGCTCATCAGCGTGTGGTTAGTGTAGGAGAACACCTGACAGGTCACTTCAAACGCGTCATCCCAGCTGAACTTATGCTCGTCGATGAGCAGGCGCATCAGCTCCGGAATGGAGAGCACCGGGTGGGTGTCGTTAAGGTGAATCGCGGTTTTCTCCGCCAGGTTGGCGTAGGTTTTGTGCAGCTGATGGTGGCGGCTGAGGATATCCTGAATCGTCGAGGAGACAAGGAAATACTCCTGACGCAGGCGCAGCTCGCGGCCGGAATAGGTCGAGTCGTCCGGGTACAGCACGCGGGACACGTTCTCGGAGTGGTTTTTATCTTCCACCGCCGCAAAGTAGTCACCCTGGTTGAATTTACCGAGGTTGATTTCGCTACTGGCCTGAGCGCTCCACAGGCGCAGCGTGTTGGTGGCATCGGTGTCGTAACCGGGAATAATCTGGTCGTAGGCCACGGCCAGGATCTCTTCGGTTTCCACCCAGCGGGATTTTTTCCCTTCCTGCTGAATACGCCCGCCAAAGCGCACCTTGTAACGCGTGTTGTGACGTTTAAACTCCCACGGGTTACCGTACTCCAGCCAGTAGTCCGGGGACTCTTTCTGACGCCCGTCGACGATGTTCTGTTTGAACATGCCGTAGTCGTAGCGAATACCGTAGCCGCGGCCCGGCAGCGCCAGCGTCGCCAGCGAGTCGAGGAAGCAGGCGGCAAGACGCCCCAGACCGCCGTTACCGAGGCCCGGGTCGTTCTCTTCGTCGATCAGTTCTTCTAAATCTAACCCCATCTCTTCCAGTGCGGTTTTGACGTCGTCATAAATACCGAGCGACAACAGCGCATTGGACAGCGTGCGGCCAATCAAAAATTCCATCGACAGGTAGTAAACCTGACGCGTTTCCTGCGAGAGCTGGGCGCGGTTTGAGCGCAGCCAGCGTTCCACTAAACGGTCGCGCACCGCAAACAGGGTGGCGTTCAGCCACTCGTGCTTGTTGGCAATAACCGGATCTTTCCCGATGGTGAACATCAGCTTGTAGGCGATGGAGTGCTTTAACGCCTCAACGCTGAGCGTGGGTGAAGAGTAGCTAAATGGAGCGTTCATATCAGTAACTTCGCCTCGTTACATCAAGCGTTGATAGAGATCGCGGTACGACTGCGCCGCGACGTGCCAGCTAAAGTCCATGGACATCGCCTGACGTTGAACGTAACGCCACAGCGATGGACGGGACCACAAGACGAAAGCACGCCGAATCGCCCGAAGTAGCGACCAGGCATTACTGTCCTCGAAGACAAACCCGCTGGCGATACCGTCCGCCAGGTTTTCCAGAGAGCTATCGGATACGGTATCCGCCAGCCCGCCCGTGCGGCGTACCAGCGGCAGGGTGCCGTATTTCAGGCCGTAAAGCTGCGTCAGGCCGCAGGGTTCGAAACGGCTTGGCACCAGGATGACGTCTGCGCCGCCCATAATGCGGTGCGAAAACGCCTCGTGGTAACCAATCTGCACGCCCACCTGGCCTGGATGTTCCGCGGCGGCGGCAAGGAAACCTTCCTGCAGCACCGGGTCGCCCGCGCCGAGCAGGGCCAGCTGTCCGCCCTGTTCCAGTAAACCGGGCAGCGCCTCCAGCACCAGATCCAGCCCTTTCTGGCTGGTCAGGCGGCTCACTACCGCAAACAGCGGCACTTTGTCGTTAACCTTCAGGCCCATCGCAATCTGCAGCTGGCGTTTGTTTTCCGCTTTGTCCTCCACGGAATCACGGCCATAGCGCGCCGCCAGCAGGAGATCGGTTTCCGGACTCCAGATCTGTTCATCCACGCCGTTCAAAATACCCGACAGGCGCCCTTCGCGATGGCGCTGCTGCAGCAGGCCTTCCATACCGTAGCCAAACTCCGGCTGGGTAATTTCGCGGGCGTAGGTTGGGCTCACCGCCGTGATGTGATCGGCGTAGTACAGGCCCGCTTTCAGGAACGAAATTTGCCCGTTAAACTCCAGCCCGTGCATGTTATAGAACGACCATGGCAGATCGATGTCATTCATGTGATGGGCATAGTACATGCCCTGATACGCCAGGTTATGCACGGTAAAGACGGATTTGGCCGGGTGGCCGCGCGCGGCGAGATACGCCGGGGCAAGACCGGCGTGCCAGTCATGCGCGTGCACCACGTCCGGGCGCCAGAACGGATCCAGCCCCGTCGCCATTTCTGCCCCGACCCAGCCAAGCAGCGCAAAGCGCAGCACGTTGTCGGTATAGGCGAACAGGTTCGTATCGTGATACGGGCTGCCCGGTCGGTCGTATAAGTGCGGCGCGTCGATCAGGTAAATCCCTACGCCATTGTAATGTCCAAACAGCAGGGTGATGCGTCCAGCGAAGGTCTCACGACGCGACACGACTTTTGCATCGGGAATACCGCGCCGAATATCCGGGAAGGCGGGCAGCAGAACTCGGGTATCCACTCCTCCGGCGATTTGCGCCGCCGGTAATGCACCAAGGACATCTGCCAGACCGCCCGTTTTTAACAACGGGAACATCTCAGAACATACGTGTAAAACCTGCATCATCGCTCCTGTTTGATCTGCAGCTTCCGCAACATTTCCCGTGTGACTAACACGATCCCCTCTTCCGAACGGTAGAAACGACGCGCGTCTTCTTCCGCGTTCTCGCCAATGACCATCCCTTCAGGGATGACGCAGGCACGATCGATAACGCAGCGACGCAGACGACACGAGCGCCCTACCCAGACATCCGGCAATAAGACTGCCGAATCGATATTACAGAATGAATTTATCCGCACGCGGGGGAACAGTACCGACTGCACCACCACCGAGCCTGAAATAATGCACCCGCCGGACACCAGCGAGTTCAGCGTCATACCGTGGCTGCCGGAGCGGTCCTGAACGAATTTGGCCGGCGGTAGCGATTCCATATGGGTACGAATCGGCCAGTTCTGGTCGTACATGTCCAGCTCAGGCGTAACCGACGCCAGGTCGAGGTTTGCTTTCCAGTACGCTTCCAGCGTTCCCACGTCGCGCCAGTAAGGTTCCGCATTCGGGTCTGACTGCACGCAGGACAGCGGGAAAGGATGTGCATACGCCATGCCAGCTTTGGTGATTTTCGGAATGATGTCTTTACCGAAGTCGTGGCTGGAATTTTCGTCTTTGTCGTCGTCTTCCAGCAGCTCATAAAGATAGTCTGCATCAAAGACATAGATCCCCATGCTGGCGAGCGATTTGGTGTCGTCTCCCGGCATGGTTGGTGGGTTAGCCGGTTTTTCAACGAAGTCGATAATTTTGTCGTCCGCATCCACGTGCATGACGCCAAACGCCGTCGCTTCCGCAACGGGCACCGGCAGACACGCCACGGTGCAGCGTGCCCCTTTTTCGACGTGGTCGATGAGCATATGGGAGTAATCTTGCTTGTAGATGTGGTCCCCGGCGAGGATCACGATGTATTCCGCGCTATAGCGACGAATGATATCGAGGTTCTGCGTGACCGCATCTGCCGTCCCGCGATACCAGTTTTCGCCGTGAACGCGCTGCTGCGCAGGAAGGAGATCGACAAACTCGTTCATCTCTTCGCTGAAGAATGACCAGCCGCGCTGAATATGCTGAACCAGCGTGTGCGACTGATACTGCGTAATGACGCCAATGCGGCGAATACCTGAGTTCAGGCAGTTGGAGAGCGCAAAGTCAATAATGCGGAACTTACCACCAAAGTGAACAGCCGGCTTGGCGCGCTTGATGGTCAAATCTTTCAGACGGGTACCACGCCCGCCCGCAAGTATCAGGGCAACCGTTTTTAATGGTAGCTGGCGTGCCAACATTAAGGGATCGTTTTTCTCTAATCTAACCATGACTAACTCCTTTTTTATCATCTTTGGAATACGCACACTCCGTGCGCAGGCCCGTGCCAGACAGCCATTACTACCGGATTATCCGCTCCGGCAAAGGGGGGAACGGCGCGCCATTCCCCGTCAGGTAAAACAATCTCTGCGACGTCATCCGTCGCGTTCAGCGTGACCAGCCACTTATCCGAGAGCAGGATTTGCAGGCGCGGTACGCCGTGTTGCCACTCTTGCGCGCTTAGCGGTTGCGCGTCTTGATTCAGCCAGCGGACGTTCCCGTCACCCTCTTCCCACCAGCGGTCGGCGGTCAGCGCAGGAATCTGCTGGCGAAGATGGATCAGCGCCGCGGTGAAGTGGATCAACCCGCTGTTCGCTTCTCCCCAGTCGAGCCAGGTTAAGGTGTTGTCCTGGCAATACGCATTGTTGTTACCGTGCTGGCTGTGGCCGTGCTCGTCGCCCGCCAGCAGCATCGGCGTGCCCTGCGACAACAAAAGCGTTGTCAGCAGCGCATGAACGCTGGCGCGTCGCCGCTCGATAACGTCCAGACTTCCGCCTAACCCTTCTATACCATGATTAAAGCTATGGTTATTGTTAGTGCCATCGCGATTCTCCTCGCCGTTTGCCTCATTGTGTTTCTGATTGAAACAAACGCAGTCCCGGAGCGTAAAACCGTCGTGCGCCGTTAACAGATTGACGGTGGCCGACGGGCGTTTACCGTCACGCTTAAAGAGATCGCTGGATGCGGCAAAGCGTCCGGCAAATTCCCCCAGCGACAGATTCCGCTCCAGCCAGAAGCGGCGCACGGCATCGCGATAGTGATCGTTCCACTCGGCAAACAGCGGCGGGAAATTCCCGACCTGATAACCGCCGTCGCCGATGTCCCACGGCTCCGCGATGAGCTTCACCTGCGAGAGCACCGGGCAGTTTTTTATCGCCTCAAACAGCGGCGCCTGCTGGCTAAACGCCGGCGTGCGCCCCATCACGGGCGCCAGGTCGAAACGAAAACCGTCGACGTGGAACGTTTCTACCCAGTATTTCAGGCATTCATAAGCAAAATGCGTGACCGCCGGATGGCTGAGATTGAGCGTGTTGCCGCAGCCGGTCCAGTTCTCGTAATCGCCATCCTGCCTGATCCAATAATAGCTACGGTTATCAATTCCGCGCATGGAGAGCGTTGGTCCATCGAGATCGCTTTCTGCGCTGTGGTTCAGCACCACGTCCAGAATGACCTCAATACCCGCCGCGTGGAGCGCCTTTACCGCATCGCGAAACTCGTCCCGCGCCTTCTCCGGATGGACGGCATAGCGGGGTTCGAGCGCGAACATGGCCAGCGGGTTGTAGCCCCAGTAGTTGCTCAGCCCCAGTCGCTGCAGACGAGGCTCGCTGGCGAAATGCGCCACGGGCAGCAGCTCCAGGGCGGTGATGCCGAGGTGTTTCAGGTAGGCGACCATCGTCGGATGTCCGAGCGCCTTGTAGGTGCCGCGCATCTCTTTGGGGATCGACGGGTGCAGGTACGTCAGCCCTTTGACGTGAGCTTCATAAATGACGGTATTTCCCCACGGCGTGCGCGGCGGGGCATCGTCTTCCCAGTCGTAGAGATCGTTCACCACCACGCCTTTTGGCACGACGGGCGCGCTGTCGCGGTGGTCGGGCTCGCCGTAGCCCACGTGGAACAGCGGGTCGTCTTTAAACTCGCCGTCCACGCGGTGCGCGCACGGGTCAATCAGCAGCTTCGCCGGGTTAAACCAATGGCCCTGCGCGGGGTCCCAGGGACCGTGAACGCGAAAACCGTAGTGCATCCCCGGCCGTCCTCCGGCCAGGTAGCCGTGCCAGGTCTCCCCCGTGCGCGCCGGTAAATCGTAACGGTGCTCGTTACCTTCCCCGTCAAACACGCACAGTTCCACCCGCTCCGCGTGAGCGGAAAAGAGGGTGAAGTTCACCCCCTTTCCGTCAAAGCTCGCCCCGAGCGGTTCGGGTTTACCTGCCGTGAGCTGCGTCATTCGCCCTCCCGCACCAGCCAGATAGTGCTAAGCGGCGGCAGCGTCAGGCTCAGGGAGTTGGGCCGCCCGTGGCTTTCGACGGCATCGCTCTGTACCAGCCCGCCGTTACCGGCATTGCTGCCGTGGTAATGCATGGAGTCGGTATTGAGGATTTCGCGCCATTTACCCGGCTGGTTAATGCCAAAGCGATAGTGCTGGCGCGGCACCGGCGTGAAGTTGCTGGCGACGATAATCTCGTTACCCGCTTTGTCACGGCGCACAAAGACAAACACCGAGCGCTCGTGGTCATCCACCACCAGCCACTCAAAGCCGTACGGATCGAAGTCCAGCTCGTGCAGCGCTTTGTGATGGCGATAGGTCAGGTTCAGGTCCCGGACCAGACGCTGCACCCCGTGGTGCCAGTTGTCGCCGCCCTCCAGCAGATGCCAGTCGAGGCTGGTATCGTGGTTCCACTCGCGTCCCTGAGCGAACTCGTTGCCCATAAACAGCAGTTTTTTGCCCGGGAAAGCAAACATCCAGCCGTAGTAGGCGCGCAGGTTGGCAAACTTCTGCCACGCGTCGCCCGGCATGCGGTCGAGAATGGATTTCTTGCCGTGCACCACTTCGTCGTGGGACAGCGGCAGCATGAAGTTTTCGGTGTAGTTGTAGAGCAGCCCGAACGTCAGCTTGTCGTGATGGTACTGGCGATAAACCGGGTCGAGCTTCATGTAGTCGAGCGTGTCGTGCATCCAGCCGAGGTTCCACTTGTACCAGAAGCCCAGTCCCCCCATTGACGGCGGACGGGAGACGCCCGGGAAGTCGGTCGACTCTTCCGCCATGGTGACGGCACCGTCGACCTGCTCACCGATAATGCGGTTGGTGCTGCGCAGAAACTCAATCGCTTCCAGGTTTTCACGGCCACCAAACTCGTTCGGGATCCACTCGCCCTCTTTGCGGCTGTAGTCGCGGTAGATCATCGACGCCACCGCATCCACGCGCAGGGCATCAATGCCGAAGCGCTCGATCCAGTACAGCGCGTTCCCGACCAGGTAGTTCGACACTTCACGGCGACCGTAGTTGTAGATCAGCGTATTCCAGTCCTGGTGATAGCCTTCGCGCGGGTCGCTGTGCTCGTACAGCTTGGTGCCGTCAAACTCTGCCAGCGCAAAATCATCCGACGGGAAGTGACCCGGCACCCAGTCGAGGATCACGTTCAGACCAGCGGCGTGCGCGGCATCAATGAAGTAGCGGAAGTCATCGCGCGTGCCGAAGCGGCGCGTCGGCGCATACAGCCCGGTGGGCTGATAGCCCCAGCTGCCGTCGAACGGGTGTTCATTGACCGGCAGCAGCTCCAGGTGGGTAAAGCCCATCCATTTGGCGTATGGAACAAGCTGGTCGGCCAGCTCCCGGTAGCTCAGCCAGAAGTTGTTATCGGTGTGGCGACGCCATGAGCCGAGATGGACCTCATAGACGGAGATCGGCGCATCAAAGCGGTTGGCCTGCTTGCGCTCCTCCGTCTGGACGACTTTCTCCGGTAGGCCGCAGATCAGCGACGCGGTCTCCGGGCGCATCTGCGCTTCAAAGGCATAAGGGTCGGATTTAATGCGCAGCTTGCCGTTGGCGTCGATCATCTCGAACTTATAGAGCTGCCCGTTGTGCGCCCCGGGGATAAACAGCTCCCAGATGCCGGTTTCGCGGCGCAGGCGCATCGGGTGACGGCGCCCGTCCCAGTAGTTGAACTGTCCGACAACGGAGACGCGCTGGGCATTTGGCGCCCACACGGCAAACCGCGTGCCGGTGATACCGTCCATCGTGTCCGCATGGGCACCCAGCGTTTCATAAGGTCGCAGGTGGGTCCCTTCAGACAGCAGCCAGGCGTCCATCTCTTTTAAGAGCGGGCCAAAACTATAGGGGTCGTCAATCAGGTTTTGCTGGCCGTGCCAGATGACGGCGAGCTGGTAACGAAAGGGGTTTTTACGACGGGGCATTACCCCGGAGAAGAAGCCACGTGAATCGAGGCATTCCAGATTACCCACCTTGCGGCCGGTTTTGGGTTCAATGACCCACACTTCGGTGGCATCCGGTAACAATGCCCGAACTTCCAGACCAGCCTCAGTATGATGCATCCCAAGCACGGAAAAGGGGTCGGCAAAATGACCCGCAATAAGCGCATTAATCACGTCTCTATCCACACGATCGGACATGGTATTCATCCTGTTTTTTTATGTCGTCCTTTTTTAGCGCCTGGGACGACTTTAATGTGACCTGAACGGGCATCCTGTCAGCCCGTCCTAACCTCAGGTAAGAAATGACTCTTCCTTAAAGCATAGCCAACGCTCTACACGACTCCTGATAAAAATAAGACATATGCGTTTTACTCCATGTAGTACGCAAAAAAAGGGGGTGAAAATCACCCCCTTGTAGTTAACAAATTATTACGCTAGCTGGCGCAGCATGCGGCGCAGCGGTTCTGCCGCGCCCCATAAGAGCTGGTCACCCACGGTGAACGCGGAGAGATACTCCGGCCCCATGTTCAGCTTACGCAGACGGCCAACCGGCGTGGTCAGCGTGCCGGTAACCGCCGCAGGCGTCAGTTCACGCATGGTGATATCGCGATCGTTTGGCACCACTTTCGCCCACGGGTTGTGCGCGGCCAGCAGCTCTTCCACGGTCGGAATAGACACATCTTTTTTCAGTTTAATAGTGAAGGCCTGGCTGTGGCAGCGCAGCGCGCCGATGCGCACGCACAGACCGTCTACCGGAATGGTGTTCGCGGTCGCGAGAATTTTGTTGGTCTCTGCCTGACCCTTCCACTCTTCGCGGGTCTGGCCGTTATCCAGCTGTTTGTCGATCCACGGGATCAGACCACCGGCCAGCGGTACGCCAAAGTTATCCACCGGCAGCTCGCCGCTGCGGGTCAGCTGAGTGACTTTACGCTCGATATCCAGAATCGCGGACGCCGGGTTTGCCAGCTCGGTCGCGACGCTCTGGTGCAGCTGGCCCATCTGGGTCAGCAGCTCGCGCATATGACGCGCGCCGCCGCCGGACGCCGCCTGGTAGGTCGCCACGGAGACCCACTCCACCAGGTCCTGCGCGAACAGGCCGCCCAGCGACATCAGCATCAGGCTGACGGTACAGTTGCCTCCGACAAAGGTTTTCACGCCGTTGTTCAGGCCGTCGGTAATGACGCCCTGGTTAACCGGGTCGAGAATGATGATGGCATCGTCTTTCATACGCAGCGAAGAGGCCGCGTCAATCCAGTAGCCCTGCCAGCCGCTTTCACGCAGCTTTGGATAGATTTCGTTGGTATAATCGCCGCCCTGGCAGGTGACAATAATGTCGAGTGCCTTCAACGCTTCCAGATCGTACGCATCCTGCAACGTGCCTGTGGAGCCACCAAAGGACGGAGCAGCCTGGCCGAGCTGGGAAGTGGAGAAGAAGACCGGGCGGATAGCGTCGAAATCGCGCTCTTCAACCATGCGTTGCATGAGTACAGAGCCGACCATACCGCGCCAGCCGATAAAACCAACGTTTTTCATAGCATTTTTTTCCTGCTGAGGGTGTGTGCTGTTTGTGCAAGCCAGTATTGAACTGGGATATGCTTCACATTACAAAATGCTGCCAAAGTCGCAAGCGAAATTAATCGATGATTGCCCGGCAATCAGAAATACAGCTAATCATCATAATAACCATAGAGAGTTTCAGGGATAATTTACATGAGTGAAATCATTTCCGCCGCGGTTTTATTGATCCTGATAATGGATCCGCTGGGCAACCTGCCGATCTTCATGTCGGTGCTGAAGCACACCGAGCCGAAGCGCCGCCGGGCGATCATGATCCGCGAGCTGCTTATCGCCCTGCTGGTGATGTTTATCTTCCTGTTTGCGGGTGAAAAAATCCTCGCGTTCCTGAACCTGCGCGCCGAAACCGTGTCGATTTCCGGCGGGATTATTCTGTTCCTGATTGCCATTAAGATGATTTTCCCGAGCGCGGAAGGCAGCAGCAGCGGCCTGCCCGCGGGTGAAGAGCCGTTTATTGTGCCGCTGGCGATTCCCCTCGTTGCCGGGCCGACCATTCTGGCCACGCTGATGCTGCTGTCGCATCAGTATCCGAATCAGATGAGCCATCTGGTGATTGCCCTGCTGATTGCCTGGGGCGGGACATTTATTATCCTGCTGCAGTCGTCGCTGTTCCTGCGCCTGCTCGGGGAGAAAGGGGTGAATGCCCTGGAGCGCCTGATGGGGCTGATTCTGGTGATGATGGCGACGCAGATGTTCCTGGACGGGATCCGGGCCTGGATGAAGGGCTAGGTAAAAGCAAAATGGCCACTACGTGGCCATTTTTAGTGTTTGCTCCCTCTCCCTGTGGGAGAGGGCCGGGGTGAGGGCATCAGGCCGCAGAGGACAGCCCATCTAACCCTTACGAATCAAATACCGGTACGGCAGCGCGTCGGTCTGCTGGGCCACCAGCTCATGCTCCATAAAGGTACAAAAACCGGGGATATCGCGCGTGGTGGCCGGGTCGTCAGCGACGATCAGCAGCGTTTCACCGGTCTGCATGTTGCGCACGGTTTTACGTACCATCATTACCGGTTCCGGGCAGCGAAGGCCCTGGGCATCGAGGGTGTGGTCTGGGCTGGAAAACAGGTCGGTCATGATCTTCTCGGTCAGGTAAAAACGGCTGTAGTTTACGCCCCGTTGCAGTCAATGCAAACCAGGTTAACGATTGCGTAAAAACTAACCATTGCAATGTCCTGCCAAAGCAGTATCATGCTGCGGTTTTTATTGGGTTCCCTCACCCCAACGTATAAAAAGGTCACAATATGACGCAGTTTTCTGAATCGCAGCGCGTAAAAGCGTTGTTCTGGCTTTCCCTTTTTCACCTGCTGGTGATTACCTCCAGTAACTATCTGGTGCAGCTCCCCATCTCCATTTTTGGTTTTCACACCACCTGGGGCGCGTTCAGTTTTCCGTTTATTTTCCTCGCCACGGATTTAACCGTACGTATTTTTGGCGCACCGCTGGCCCGCCGCATTATTTTTGCCGTCATGCTTCCGGCGCTGTTCATCTCGTACGTGGTGTCCTCCCTGTTTTATATGGGAAGCTGGCAGGGCTTCGAGGCGTTAACCCACTTCAACCTGTTTGTTGCCCGTATCGCCGCGGCGAGCTTTATGGCCTACGCGCTGGGGCAGATCCTCGACGTGCACGTGTTTAACCGCCTGCGTCAGAACCATCGCTGGTGGATGGCGCCCACTGCCTCGACGCTGTTCGGTAACGTGAGCGATACGCTGGCCTTCTTCTTCATCGCCTTCTGGCGCAGCCCGGACGCGTTTATGGCCGAACACTGGATGGAGATCGCGCTGGTTGACTACTGCTTCAAGGTGCTCATCAGCATTGTCTTCTTCCTGCCTATGTACGGCGTGCTGCTGAATATGCTGCTGAAAAGGCTGGCAGATAAATCTGAAATCACGGCATTGCAGGCTGGTTAAGGGTTCGCTTTATCAGTTGTGATAAGATGATCGAATGAGCCGTTATGGCCGTTTATCGAAAGGAAGAAGTCAATGCGCAATCTGGTTAAATATGTCGGGATTGGCCTGCTGGTTGTGGGTCTTGCAGCCTGTGATAACAGCGACACGAAAACGCCTGCTCAGGGCGCATCCGCAGAGAGCAATGCGACCGGTCAGCCGGTGAATCTGATGGATGGCAAACTCAGTTTCTCTCTGCCAGCCGATATGACTGACCAGAGCGGCAAGCTGGGCACCCAGGCAAACAATATGCACGTTTACTCCGACGCAACCGGGCAGAAAGCGGTCATTGTGATTGTGGGCGACGACACCAGCGAAGACCTGGCCGTACTGTCCAAACGTCTGGAAGATCAGCAGCGCGGCCGCGATCCACAGCTGCAGGTGGTTACCAATAAGTCCATTGAACTGAAAGGCCACACGCTGCAGCAGCTGGACAGCATCATCTCCGCTAAAGGCCAGACCGCCTACTCTTCCGTGGTGCTGGGCAAGGTTGATAACAAACTGCTGACCCTGCAGATCACCCTGCCAGCGGAAGATCAGCAGAAAGCGCAGACGGCTGCTGAAAACATCATTAATACCATCGTGATCCAGTAAGTCTTCACGATGATGACGTGGCCTCCGGTGCCTGCACCGGGGGCCATTTTTTTAGCCGCCACGTCAGCATCAGGGCGATAACCACCAGGCCCGCCGCGGCAAGATAGATAACCGGAACCCCTGCCCAGCTCATCACCAGCCCCGCCAGCGGGCCGGTAATCCCTAAAGACATATCCATAAAGACCGTATAGGTCGCCAGCGCCGCCCCCTGGTTCTGCTGCGGCACGGCTTTGACCGCCACCACGCCCAGCGCCGGGAAGACCAGTGAAAAACCCGCCCCCGCGAGGAATACGCCCACTTTCGCGACCCACGGCACCACGGCGATGCCGGTCAACAGCAGCCCGACAATCTCGACCGCAAAACAGATCATCGCCACATTCAGCCCGCCCAGGCGGTTGATACCGTTAGGGAAAAGTAAACGCGCGCCCACAAAGGCGCAGCTGAACAGGGTTAGCGCAAAGGCTGCGCCGTCCCAGCCTTTGGCGTCGTAGAACAGGGTAATGAAGGTCGCAATGACACCGAAGCCGGTGGTCGCCAGCGCCAGCGCCATACCGTACGGCCAGACGCGCCCCAGCACCGCCCGAAACGGCAGCGGCTTGCCCTTGCTGGCCTTCACCTTCGGGCGCGGCAGCGCAAAGAGGATCGCCAGAAGCGCGACCGCCATAATGGTGATAGCCAGCCCGTACAGGCCGCCAAACGCATAGCAGACCACGCCGAGCGGCGCACCGAGCGCCATCGCGCCGTAGGTAACAATACCGTTCCAGGAGATCACCCGGCCAATGTGCGGCGCGCCGACTACCCCCACGCCCCACAGCGTTGACCCGGTTCCCGCCAGGCTTTGACCAATACCCAGGATAACGCGCCCCAGGCAGAGCAGCACCAGGCTGACCAGCGGCCAGTGGCTGGTTGTGGCAGCCAGCAGGTAGCTCAGGCCGCTGAGGAAACAGCCGCACAGCCCGACTACCACGATGCTTTTTGGACCGAACGCGTCCGCGTAGCGCCCGGCATGCGGGCGGCTCAGGAGCGTTGCGAAATACTGCAGGCTAATCACCAGCCCCGCCCAGAAGGCGCTAAAGCCCATGACGTCATGGACATAGCCCGGCAAGACCGCCAACGGCAGGCCAATGGTCAGATAGCTCGCAAAGTTGAAAATAACGACGGAAACGATGCGCAGATTGAGGCGCAGTCCGCTCAGTGCCGGTTCAGCGGCAGGTTCGGGCATGGGGTTCTACCTGATTTTTTGCAACAGTGTTTCACTATTACCACGCCAGAATAAGAAAATCAGCACCGACTTTCAGATTAACGGATCCAGACGAAGCGAAGCCCGGGCACTACACTTACCGGGTCATCACACTAAGGAACGCGCATGACTCCTAATCCGTCCGACAAAGCAGGACTCCACATCTTATTAAAACTCGCCTGTCTGGTGGTTATTCTTGCGGGTATCCATTCTGCCGCCGACATTATTGTTCAGCTCCTGCTGGCGCTCTTTTTTGCCATTGTGCTTAATCCCCTGGTCACCTGGTTTTTACGCCGGGGCATCAGCCGACCGGTGGCGATCACCATCGTAGTTATCGTCATGCTAATTGCCCTGACGGCGCTTTTCGGCGTGCTGGCGGCCTCGCTGAGCGAGTTCTCAACGATGCTGCCGCAGTACAACAAAGAGCTGACGCGGAAGATCGTGGCGCTGCAGGAGATGGTGCCTTTCCTTAATCTGCATATCTCACCCGAACGGATGCTGCGCCGGATGGATTCAGAGAAGGTCATGACCTACGCCACCACCTTGATGACGGGGCTTTCCGGCGCGATGGCCAGCATTCTGCTGCTGGTCATGACGGTGGTGTTTATGCTGTTCGAAGTGCGCCACGTTCCCTATAAGTTGCGCTTTGCGCTGAATAATCCACAAATTCACATTGCCGGCTTGCACCGGGCGCTGAAGGGCGTTTCCAAATATCTGGCGCTGAAAACGCTCCTGAGCGTATGGACCGGGGTCATTGTCTGGCTGGGGCTGATGCTGATGGACGTGCAGTTCGCGCTGATGTGGGGCGTACTGGCCTTTCTGCTGAACTACGTGCCGAATATTGGCGCGGTGCTCTCTGCCGTACCGCCGATGATTCAGGCGTTTCTGTTTAACGGTTTCTACGAATGCATGCTAGTCGGCGCGTTGTTCCTCGTGGTGCACATGGTGCTGGGCAATATTCTTGAGCCGCGCATGATGGGGCACCGGCTCGGCATGTCGACGCTGGTGGTGTTTTTATCCTTACTGGTTTGGGGATGGCTGCTGGGCCCGGTCGGCATGCTGCTCTCGGTCCCTCTGACCAGCGTGTGTAAGATCTGGATGGAGACCACCAAAGGCGGCAGCAAGCTGGCCATTCTGCTGGGGCCAGGCAGACCTAAAAGCCGGCTTCCGGGTTAAGCGTCTGGGGTAGAACGGAACATTACTCTACGGGAAATTTTTAGGAGAAACGTTATTCGCAAGCCTGCGACAACACTGTACGATGTACGCTGAAACATCGCGCTTGCGAAGAAAACATTACAGAAACAGGTTTATCGCGGACGCGCTTAGATGAAATTCACACTCTCTATTATCGACTGGCAGGCAAGAGCGCCAGGACTCAGCGATGCCGATGCATGGCAGGCATGGTCGCGCCAGTCCGAAGCCATCGATCCCGCCGCGCCGCTTGCGAAACCGACCGAACTGCCGATGATGACCGCCCGCCGCCTCAATTCAGGCAGCAAGCTGGCGGTCGACATCGGCCTTGCGATGCTTCGCAAACATCGTATTGATGCCGTGGTCTACAGCAGTCGCCATGGCGAACTTGAACGCAACTATCGTATTCTGCACGCTCTGGCGACGGAGCAACCCGTCTCCCCCACCGATTTTGCGATGTCCGTCCACAATGCCGCGGTAGGCAATCTCACGATTACCGCGGGTCAGCCGATTGTCTCATCCTCGGTCTCCGCCGGTATGGACACTTTCCAGCAAAGTTTGTGCGAAGTGTTGAGCTTGCTCCACGCGGGCTACGCCCGCATTTTGCTGGTTGATTTTGACGGCGTACTGCCCGAGTTTTATCAAACCGCACTCCCGCCGCAGATGCCCGCCTGGCCTTACGCCCTTGCGCTGGTGATTGAAGCCGGAGACACGCTCTGCTGTGAAACCCGCCCCGCAAGCGCAGGTGAAGAGCCGGCGCTGCCGCAAAGCCTGCAGTTCCTTCGACATTATCTGAGCGACGCGCAGCAATTTGCCCTTGCGGGCGAGCGTTTGCAGTGGCAGTGGACGCGCTAATGAGCCGGTTCCTGTCCCGTCTCGATCGGTTATGGCGCATGCTGATGACCGGATTCTGCTTCGCGCTGTTTGGCCTCGGCGGGCTGCTGCTATCGCTGGTCTGGTTTAACCTACTGCTGGTTTTCCAGCGCGATCGCGCGAAGCGCCGCCGACTGGCACGACGCAGCATTTCCGCCAGCTTTCGGCTGTTCCTGGCGGTCGTTCGCGGGACTGGCGTACTGGATTACCGCTTTACTAACCTGGACGTTCTGCGCGCCGAGCGCGGCTGCCTGGTGATAGCGAACCACCCTTCGCTGCTGGACTATGTGATCCTCGCGTCGGTCATGAACGAAACCGACTGTCTGGTGAAAAGCGCGCTGCTGCGTAACCCCTTTGTCAGCGGCGTGATCCGCGCGGCCGACTACCTGATCAACAGCGAAGCAGAAACGCTGCTTCATGCCAGCCAGCAGCGTCTGGCGCAGGGGGAGACTCTGCTTATCTTTCCGGAAGGCACCCGCACCCGCGTGGGCGAAGCCCTTACCCTGCAGCGGGGAGCGGCGAATATCGCCGTTCGTTGCAACCGCTCCCTGCGCGTGGTGGTGATCCACTGCAGCGAACGCATGCTGGATAAACAGAGTCGCTGGTACAATGTGCCGCCCAAAAAACCTGTTTTTACCGTGGATGTTCGCGAACGCATCAACATTCATGATTTTTACGATGCAAGCCAGCATGAACCTGCGCTGGCGGCAAGGCAGTTAAACCGGCATATGCAGCAGCAATTAACATCCGGTCTTCAATCTTTGTCAGGAATGAAAGATGCAAGCGCTCTACCTTGAAGTTAAGAATCTCATTATCTCCACGCTGAATCTGGAAGAACTTACCCCAGAGGATATCGATACCGACGCTCCGCTGTTTGGCGACGGACTGGGTCTGGACTCTATTGATGCCCTGGAGCTGGGGCTGGCCGTGAAAAATCAGTACGGCGTAGTGCTTTCTGCCGAAAGTGACGAGATGCGTCAGCACTTCTATTCCGTCGCCACGCTCGCTGCTTTTATCCATCAACAACGCGCCTGAGAATGACCCGCTATGACAGAACAAGAAACGATTTATCAGGAAGTCTCTGCGCTTCTTATTAAGCTGTTTGAACTCGACCCTGAGGACATCACACCACAAGCCCGGCTTTACGAAGATCTGGATCTCGACAGCATTGATGCCGTTGACATGGTGGTTAACCTGCAGAAGAAAACGGGTCATAAAATTAAACCTGAAACCTTCAAAGCGGTGCGTACCGTTCAGGACATCGTGGACGTTGTGGAACAGCTCCAGCGCGAAGCCTGACGTGCCTTCCCTTCCGCTCATCCCGATACTGACGGGCCTGATGCTGCTGGCATGGCCGTTTTTGATTGGCTATGGCCTTGCAAGCCACCGTTTGCAGTGGATATTGCCCGTCATGGCGCTGGTGCTACTGCTGCGTTTATATCAGGCGCGCCGGCATCGCGGTCCCCTGCGCTACGTGCTCCTGAGCGTAACCCTGGCCGGGGTGGTGCTGTGCATGGCGAGCGCGCTTCTGCACGCTCACCAGTGGGTACTGTTTTATCCGGTGGTCGTCAATCTGGTGATGCTGTTGGTGTTTGGGGGGTCGCTATGGACAACCATGCCGATGGTAGAACGGCTGGCGCGGATACGTGAACCCCATCTGTCGCCGGCAGGGGTTCGCTACACCCGCAAGGTCACTCAAGTCTGGTGCGGCTTTTTTATCGGCAACGGGGCAATCGCGCTGTTTACCGTGCTGTACGCCGACATGCGCCTGTGGACGCTGTGGAACGGGGTCATTGCCTACATCCTGATGGGAACGCTGATGGCCTCCGAGTGGCTGGTGCGCCAGCGGATAATGAAAAGAGAGAACGATGCGTAAACCTCTTCCTCTTAGCCAGTGGCTAAATGCCCCGCGTCCAGATGACGCGCCGATCGCCTGGCTCGACGAACGAGTCTGGACGCTCGGCGACCTGCGCCACGATGTGACTCAGCTGGTCGACATGCTGCGTCAGGAGGAGGGCGAACGCTGGGCGCTCTGTTTTGAAAACGGCTACCTTTTTATCGTCGCCCTGCTGGCGACGCTGCATGCGGGTAAAACGCCCGTGCTTCCCGGCCACAGCCGGGCTGCGCAGCTTAACGAACAGCGGGCCATGTTCAGCGGCGTTCTGAGCGACGCCACGCTCGACTTTTCGGGGCGCCAGCGGCTGGTGGTTTCCACGCCGCGGACAGACAACGCCTTTTCTCCCCTGCCCGCCATTGACGATACGCGCGCTATCGAGCTTTTCACCTCTGGCTCCACCGGCTCGCCGCAGCGGGTCATTAAGCCGATTATCAGTCTGGATTGTGAAGCCTGTTTACTCGCCGAGCGGTTTGGCGAGCGGCTGGCAGGCTGTAGCGTCGTGGCTTCTGTGGTGCTGCATCACCTGTATGGCCTGACGTTTCGCGTCGTCTTACCCATGGCGCTCGGCCTGCCGGTGCATGCCCGCCTGCTTAACTATGCCGAGCAGCTCTCGGCCCTGCCCCACGATAAACGCTATCTTTTCATCAGCAGCCCGGCGTTCCTCAGGCGGCTGGATACGGCACTGGCGGCGCCCCCTGTTGCCCTGCTCTTCTCCGCAGGGGGCGTGCTGCCCTGGCGGGATATCACCGCGTTTCAGGGCTGGCTCAACGTCTGGCCGGTTGAAATCTACGGCAGCACAGAAACGGGAGTGATGGGCTGGCGTCACCGTCAGGAAGAGACGACGCTCTGGCAGGCGTTCCCCGGCGTGACGTTCCACGGCGATCGCGTGACGTCGCCGCTGATCCACGAGCCGGAGGGGGAGGTGCTAAATGATATTCTCCATTTCACGGCGGACGGGCAGTTCACCCTCGTCGGGCGCCGAGATCGGATAGTCAAAATTGAGGATAAACGCGTTTCGCTCGATGAGATCGAGCAGCGGCTGCGGGCGCTGGACGGCATCTGCGACGCCGTCGCGCTGGCGGTCACGCGTGGGGGACGCCAGAGTATTGGCGTGCTGCTGGTGCTCAGCGACGCGGCGCGTTTGCACAGAGATAACGTGGGTAAAAATGCGCAGGAATCCGCCTGGCGTCGCGCGCTTCGCCCCTACCTTGAACCGGTTGCCGTGCCCCGCTACTGGCGGATTGTCGATGAAATCCCGGTCAACAGCATGAACAAGCGTGTTTATGCTCAGCTACAGGAGCTGTTTCATGAAACCCCATGAAATTGAACGCCGCCAGACCCATCCGGCGCATCTGGAGATAACCCTTTATCTCGATCCTGACCTGCTCTGGTTTAAGGGGCATTTTGCCGTCCAGCCGCTGCTTCCGGGCGTTGCACAACTCGACTGGGTGATGCATTACGCCACCACCCTGCTGGCACCGGGCTACCGTTTTCACAGCATCCAGAATGTGAAGTTTGCTGCCCCGCTTTTGCCGGACAACACGGTGACGCTGATCCTGGCCTGGCAGCCCGAACGCCAGATGCTGACCTTCAGCTACCAGCGCCATGCCGGTGACGAACGCCATACCGCCAGCAGCGGGAAGATTCGCCTATGTCAGTAACCTTCCGTCCCTGCGTGCTGATCCCGTGCTACAACCACGGGGCGATGATGCCAGCGGTGCTCTCACGCCTGGCGCCGTTTGACCTCCCGTGCCTGGTGGTGGACGACGGCAGCGAAGAGAGCACGGGCCGCGCGCTTGCGCACCTGGCGGAGCAGTATCCTCAGGTCACGCTACTGCGTCTGGCGAAAAACAGCGGTAAAGGCGCGGCGGTGATGGCGGGACTGCAGGCCTGCGCAGAGCGGGGCTTCAGCCATGCGATCCAGGTGGACGCCGACGGCCAGCACGCCATTGAAGATATCCCCCGCTTTCTGGCGCTGGCGCAGCGTCACCCTGATGCATTGATTTCCGGTCAGCCCGTTTACGATGACTCCATTCCACGCGCGCGCCTCTACGGACGCTGGATAACCCACGTCTGGGTCTGGATTGAAACCCTGTCCCTGCAGCTGAAAGACAGCATGTGCGGCTTTCGGGTCTACCCGATTGCGCCGACTATGCAGCTTGCCGCACGGACGCCGCTCGGCAAGCGGATGGACTTTGATACGGAAGTGATGGTCCGTCTCTACTGGCAGGGCAATCCGAGCTATTTTCTGCCCACCCGCGTCACCTACCCGCCAGACGGTCTATCCCACTTCGATGCGCTAAAAGACAACCTGCGCATCTCGCTGATGCATACCCGTCTGTTCCTGGGCATGCTGCCGCGCATCCCTTCCCTGCTGATGCGCCGTCGCCCGCAGCACTGGGCGCAACAGCGGGAAGTCAAAGGGCTATGGGGAATGCGCCTGATGCTACGCGTCTGGCAGCTGCTTGGGCGCAGGGCCTTCACCCTCCTGCTGTGGCCGGTCACGGCCGTTTACTGGCTAAGCGCCCGTTCGGCGCGTCAGGCGTCGCGGCAATGGCTGAGGCGCGTTAAGCAGGTTATGGCCCAGCGGCAGATCCCTCAGCCGCCCCGGCTGCACAGCTTTTTCCACTTCCTGCGTTTTGGCCAGGCCATGCTGAATAAAGTGGCCAGCTGGCGCGGGGAGATGCACCTTCATCGCGATTTGGTGTTTGCGCCGGGCGCCAGCGAGGCTCTGGGGCTGGACGATCCTCAGGGCAAACTGCTGCTGGCTTCGCATCTTGGCGATGTGGAAGCCTGCCGGGCGCTGGCCCAGCGTGAAGGGGGGAAAACCATCAACGCGCTGGTCTTTAGCGATAACGCCCAGCGCTTTAAGCAGATCATGGAGGAGATGGCTCCGCAGGCGGGCATTCACCTGATGCCCGTCACCGACATCGGCCCGGAGACCGCTATCCTGATCAAAGAAAAACTGGATCGCGGAGAGTGGGTAGCCATCGTGGGCGATCGTATCGCCGTCACGCCACAGCGCGGCGGCAGCTGGCGCGTGGTCTGGAGCGATTTTATGGGCCAGCCCGCGCCGTTCCCGCAGGGACCATTTATCCTGGCCTCCATTTTACGCTGTCCGGTGGTGCTGATTTTTGCCCTCAGCCAGCAGGGGAAGCTTACCCTGCACTGCGAACCGTTTGCCGACCCGCTGCTCCTGCCGCGCGGTGAACGCCAGCAGGCGCTGCAACAGACTGTCGATCGCTACGCGCAGCGGCTGGAGTATTACGCCCTGCTGTCGCCGCTCGACTGGTTTAATTTTTTCGATTTCTGGCAGCTGCCCGAGATCGCCGAGAAGGAGTAAAGGGTGCTGACCGATCCCCGCTTTACGACGGAAGTTGAATTAACCGTTCCGTTCCACGACGTCGACATGATGGGCGTAGTCTGGCACGGCAACTATTTCCGCTACTTTGAGATCGCCCGCGAGGCGCTGCTCAATCAGTTTGACTATGGCTATCGCCAGATGAAGGCCTCGGGCTACGTCTGGCCGGTTGTCGATACGCGTGTGAAATACCGCGATGCGGTGACGTTTGAGCAACGCATTCGCGTCCGCGCGCACGTTGAAGAGTATGAAAACCGCCTGCGGATTGCCTATCAAATTTTCGACGCGCAGACCGGTAAACGGACCACCACCGGCTACACCATCCAGGTAGCGGTAGATGAAGCCACCCGTGAGATGTGCTTCGTAAGCCCGGCAATACTGTTTGAACGAATGGGAGTGACGCCATGAAATGGTTGCTTTTGCTGGCTCTGACGATCAGCCCGCTGGTCAGTGCCGTGACGCTGGATGAACTACAGCAGCGGTTCACAGAGCAACCCGTGGTGCGGGCGCACTTCGAGCAGGTTCGCACCATTAAAGATATGCCGCAGCCGCTGCGTTCGCAGGGCGAGATGCTGATCGCCCGCGATAGCGGCCTGCTGTGGGATCAAAAAGCCCCGTTCCCCATGACGCTGCTGCTGGACGACAAACGGATGGTTCAGGCGATCAACGGCCAGCCGCCGCAGACCATTACCGCCGACAATAATCCGCAGATGTTCCAGTTCAACCACCTGCTGCGGGCGTTATTCCAGGCCGACCGCAAGGTGCTGGAATACAACTTCCGCATCGATTTTAAAGACCTGGGAGAAGGCCGCTGGTCGCTGGTGCTGACCCCAAAAACGACGCCGCTGGACAAGATTTTCGCTACCCTCGATTTGGGCGGTGCAACGTATCTGGAATCTGTTCGTCTCAACGACAAGCAGGGCGACCGCACGGATATCACCCTCACCCGCCACCAGCTAACGCCCGCCAGCCTGACCGATGAAGAACGCCAGCGCTTTGCCGCACCGTAAATCCCTCCGCCCGGCGCTGCTGTGGGCCACGGTATGCCTGATTCTGCTGGGCGTGCTGCTGTCGCTGCTGCCCGGCGCGCGCCTGAACAGCAGCGTGCTGGCCATGCTGCCGAAACAGACCCTGGGGGCCATTCCTCCGGCGCTTAACGACGGGTTTATGCAGCGGCTCGACCGCCAGCTGGTCTGGCTGGTCAGCCCCGGCAAGGATCCGGACCCGCGCGTGGCGCAGCAATGGCTGGAGCTGCTGCAAAGCAGCGGCTCGCTCAGCGAGGTCAAAGGCCCGATGGACGCCGCCGGGCAAAAAGCCTGGGGAGAATTCTTCTGGCAGCATCGAAATGGCCTGATCGATCCGGCCACACGCGCCCGCCTGCAAAACGGCGGCGAAGCGCAGGCGGAGTGGATTTTATCCCAGCTCTACTCGGCCTTTTCCGGCGTGAACGGCAAGGAGCTGCAAAACGATCCGCTGATGCTGATGCGCGGCTCGCAGCTCGCCCTCGCGCAAAACGGCCAGAAAATGCGGCTGATGGACGGTTGGCTGGTCACTAAAGATGAGGCGGGGAATACCTGGTATCTGCTGCACGGCGAACTGGCGGGCTCGTCGTTCGATATGCAGCAAACCCACCGGCTGGTAACCACCCTTAAGGCGCTGGAGGGGAAGCTGAAAGCGCACTATCCGCAGGCGCAGCTGCTGTCTCGCGGCACCGTCTTTTACAGCGATTACGCCAGCCAGCAGGCCAAACGAGATATTTCAACGCTCGGCGTCACCACCCTTCTGGGCGTGCTCCTGCTGATCGTGGCGACGTTTCGCTCCCTGCGGCCACTGCTGCTGTGCGCCATCTCGATTGCCGTTGGCGCGCTGGCGGGCACGGTCGCCACCCTGCTGCTGTATGGAGAGCTGCACCTGATGACGCTGGTAATGAGCATGAGCATCATCGGTATTTCGGCAGATTACACCCTCTACTACCTGACCGAGCGGATGGTGCACGGTAGCGAAAGTTCGCCGTGGCAAAGCCTGGACAAAGTACGTCATGCCCTGCTGCTGGCGCTCCTGACGACCGTCGTGGCGTACCTGATTATGATGCTCGCCCCCTTCCCCGGGATCCGCCAGATGGCGCTGTTTGCCGCCGTGGGTCTGAGCGCGTCCTGTCTGACGGTGATCTTCTGGTACCCCTGGCTGTGCCGCGGTTTGCCGGTGCGCCCGGTTCCGGCCAGGGGATTACTGTCGCGCTGGCTGGCCGCCTGGCAACGTAAAAAAACGCTGGCCGTTGGCCTGCCCGTCACGCTGGCGCTCCTTTCCGCAGCAGGGATCAGCACCCTGAAGGTAGACGACGATATTGCCCAGCTGCAGGCGCTCCCGAAAGCGATTCTGGCGCAGGAGAAGACCATTACCGCCATGACCGGCCAGAGCGTCGATCAGAAGTGGTTTGTGGTTTACGGCGCGTCGGCCCAGCTAACGCTGGAGCGGCTGGAGGCCTTCACCCCGGCGCTGGAGCAGGCGCAAAAAATGGGTGAGCTTGCAGGCTGGCGAACCCTGCCGCTGAACTCGATGGCGCGTCAAAAAAGCGATCTTGCGCTGTTGCACAACGCCGCGCCTGCGGTCACGAACGCGCTGCACAAGGCGGGGCTGAATGCCGTCTCACCGAATCTGACAGCCATGCCTGTCAGCGTGGACGCGTGGCTTGCCAGCCCTGCCAGCGAAGGCTGGCGTCTGCTCTGGCTGACCCTGCCAGGTGGCGAAAGTGGCGTGCTCGTCCCGGTGGACGGCGTCAAAAACAGCGCGGCACTCAGCGAGCTGGCCGCCCGCCATAACGGGGTTGCCTGGGTCGATCGCAAGGCAAGCTTTGACAGCCTGTTTGCCCTCTACCGCACGCTGCTGACGGGGCTGCTAGCCGTGGCGCTGGCGGTGATTGCCTGCGGCGCGCTAATTCGCCTTGGCTGGCGCCGGGGGCTTATTAGCCTCGTGCCCTCGGTGCTGTCGCTCAGCTGCGGGCTGGCGGCGCTGGCCGTCGCCGGACATTCGGTTAATCTGTTTTCACTGCTGGCGCTGGTGCTGGTACTCGGCATCGGCATCAACTACACGCTGTTTTTCAGCAACCCGCGCGGCACGCCGCTGACGTCGATGCTGGCCATCACCCTCGCGATGATGACCACGCTGCTGACGCTGGGCATGCTGGTGTTCAGCGCGACGCAGGCCATCAGCAGCTTTGGTATCGTGCTGGTAAGCGGTATTTTTACTGCCTTCCTGCTGGCTCCGCTGGCGATGCCGGTTAAGAACGAGAGAAAAGGATAATGAACGCTTTTTACCGCGCCGCCGCGCTGGCCGCGGCGCTGCTGCTGGCAGGCTGCAGCCATTCGACCGATACTGAAGGGACGCGCCCGCAGGCCTGGCTCCAGCCGGGAACCAAAGTCACGCTGCCGCCGCCCGGCATTACCCCGGCTATCCGCTCACAGCAGTTACTGACCGGCCGGTTTAACGGTCAGACCCAGTCGCTGCTGGTTCTGCTGAACGCTGACGGGCAAAAGGTGACGCTGGCCGGGCTCTCCTCGGTTGGGATCCGCCTGTTCCTCGCTACCTATGACAGCACCGGGATCCATACCGAGCAGTCTGTCGTTATGCCGCAGCTGCCGCCCGCCAGCCAGGTGCTGGCGGATGTGATGCTCAGCCACTGGCCGCTCAGCGCCTGGCAGCCGCAGTTGCCGAAAGGCTGGACGCTAAACGATACTGACACCCGACGCGAACTGCGTAACCCCGACGGCAAGCTGGTGACCGAGATTGTCTACCTGCAGCGCAACGGTAAGCGCGAGCCGATCAGCATCGAGCAGCACGTTTTTAAATACCACATCACCATTCAATATCTGGGTGACTGAGATGATTTACATTTCCGCGGTTGGCATGGTCAACGCGCTGGGCAACTCGGCCGACGAGATCGCGGCAAACCTGAACGCCGGGGTAGCTCCCGGTATGCGTCCTCGCGCCGGGTGGCTACAGGGGTTGCCCGACGCCGTGCTGGGCGGTGTTGAGGGTGAACTGCCGTCAATACCGGATAGCCTGTCAGCGCACCGCAGCCGTAACAATCAGCTTTTGCTGGCCGCGCTGGCGCAAATTCAGCCCGCCGTCGAGGCAGCCATTGCGCACGTGGGTCGCGACCGCGTGGCGATAGTGCTCGGCACCAGCACCTCCGGGCTGGATGAAGGCGATGAGTACGTGCGCCTTTCCCTGAACGGAGAACCCAGCCCACAATGGCAGTATCCGCAGCAGGAGCTGGGCGACCCCTCCCGCTTCCTGGCCGACTGGCTGCAGCTGGACGGTCCGGCGTATACCATCTCGACAGCATGCTCCTCCAGCGCCCGGGCGATTATCAGCGGGCAGCGTCTGATCGACGCAGGACTGGTGGACGTGGCGATTGTTGGCGGCGCAGATAGCTTAAGTCGGATGCCGGTCAACGGATTCAACAGCCTTGAGTCGCTCTCATCCACGCGATGCGAACCGTTTGGCCGCGACCGCCGGGGGATCACTATCGGTGAAGCGGCGGGATTAATGGTGCTGACCCGCGAACCGGATCGGGTTGCGCTGCTGGGGGCGGGCGAATCGAGCGATGCGTACCATATCTCTGCCCCACATCCGCAGGGGGAAGGGGCGATCCGCGCGATTACCCAAGCGCTGAATGAGGCGGGAATGACGGCGGATGACGTGGGCTATATCAACCTGCACGGCACCGCTACCCCTCTTAACGATCGGATAGAGGCGACCGTGATTAACGCCCTCTTTGGCGACCGGGTACCGTGCAGCTCCACCAAACATCTTACCGGCCATACGCTTGGCGCGGCCGGGATCACCGAAGCGGCGTTAAGCTGGCTGATCCTGACCCGTGACCTGCCGCTGCCGCCGCAGGATTTTGCCCGCTACGCGCCAGACGACACGCTGCCGCCCTGCGGCTTACTGCACGGGAGCGTCGCGCTGAAAAAACCGGTGATTTTATCGAACTCATTCGCCTTTGGCGGTAACAACGCCAGCCTGCTGCTGGGGAGAGTGACATGAGCTATTTATCCCCCAGCGACTACCTTCCTCACGACGCGCCCATGATGCTGCTGGAGCGCGTTGAGAATATTACCGACAGCGGCGCGGCGTGCAGCGTCACGGTCGACGGGCACGGTGTGCTTGCCCCTTTCCTGAACGCTGACGGCGATCTGCCTGGCTGGTTTGCGCTGGAGCTGATGGCCCAGACCGTGGGCGTCTGGTCGGAATGGCAACGGCTGCAGAAAGGCCTGCCCCACAGCGCACTTGGCATGGTGCTGGGCGCGCGCGAGCTGGTCTGCGGTGCAGGACGCTTTGCCGCCGGTACCGCGTTGACCATTTCCATCGAACGCCTGATGCAGGATGAACGCTTTGGCAGCTTTGAATGCATCATTCAGGCAGATAACGTCCCTCTTGCCACGGGCCGCGTGAATACCTTCCAGCCCAGCGAGGAAGAATTAACCTCACTTTTCACTCAGGGAGTTCCATCATGACACGTTCCGTACTGGTCACCGGTGCCAGCAAAGGCATTGGCCGCGCAATCGCCCGTCAGCTTGCGGCCGACGGTTTCTCCGTGGGCGTGCATTACCATCGTGATGCTGACGGCGCCAGAGAGACGCTGGATGAGATTATTCAGGCCGGTGGAACGGGCCGTTTGCTTACGTTTGACGTGGGCAATCGCGAGCAGTGCCGTGAGGTTCTGGAACAGGAAATCAGTACGTTTGGCGCGTGGTATGGCGTGGTCAGTAATGCCGGGATTGCCCGCGATGGCGCGTTTCCGGCACTCAGCGAAGAGGACTGGGACAGCGTCATCCACACCAACCTCGACAGTTTTTATAACGTCATTCACCCCTGCATTATGCCGATGATAAGCACCCGCAAAGGCGGGCGAATTATCACCCTGTCATCCGTTTCGGGCGTGATGGGCAACCGTGGACAAGTAAACTACAGCGCCGCCAAAGCCGGTATTATCGGCGCCACCAAGGCCCTGGCCATTGAGCTGGCAAAGCGCAAAATCACCGTGAACTGCATCGCACCCGGGCTGATTGATACCGGCATGATCGAGATGGAAGAGGCCGCGCTGAAAGAGGCCATGTCCATGATTCCTATGCAACGCATGGGTCAGGCAGACGAGGTGGCCGGGCTGGCGAGCTATCTGATGTCGGACCGGGCAGGCTACGTGACTCGCCAGGTTATCTCGATCAACGGAGGGATGCTATGACGCGTCGGGTGGTGATTACGGGGATGGGAGGCGTAACCGCCTTTGGCGAGGACTGGCTGACCATTTCACAGCGGCTGCTCGGCTACGAAAACGCCGTGCGCACCATGACCGAGTGGCGGGAGTATGACGGCCTGCAAACGCTGCTGGCCGCCCCCATCGAGGATTTCACCCTCCCGGCACACTATACCCGTAAGCGCATTCGCGCCATGGGCCGCGTGTCGCTGCTCTCCACCCGCGCCACCGAACGGGCGCTTGAGCAGGCGGGATTGATCGATGACGCGGTGCTGACCCAGGGTCAAACCGGCATCGCCTACGGATCGTCGACGGGCAGCACGGGGCCGGTCAGCGACTTCGCCTCCATGCTTATGGAAAAACACACCAATAACATCACCGGCACCACCTATGTGCAGATGATGCCGCACACGACTGCGGTCAATACCGGCCTGTTCTTTGGATTACGTGGTCGCGTGATCCCAACTTCAAGCGCCTGTACCTCCGGCAGCCAGGCAATTGGTTACGCCTGGGAAGCCATTCGCCACGGCTATCAAACCGTCATGGTCGCCGGGGGAGCCGAGGAGCTTTGTCCGTCAGAAGCGGCGGTATTTGATACGCTGTTCGCCACCAGCCAGCGCAACGACGCGCCGAAAACCACGCCGTCACCGTTCGATACAGAGCGCGATGGCCTGGTCATCGGTGAAGGGGCCGCCACGATTATTCTGGAAGAGCTGGAGCACGCCAGAGCGCGCGGGGCGACTATCTATGGCGAAATCGTGGGCTTTGCCACCAACTGCGATGCGGTGCATATCACCCAGCCACAGCGTGAAACCATGCAGATTTGCATGGAGCAATCGCTGGCAATGGCGGGCTTAAGCGCCACGGACATAGGGTATATTTCCGCCCATGGTACCGCCACCGATCGCGGCGATATTGCCGAAAGCCAGGCCACGGCTGCCATCTATGGCGACAGGGTGCCGATCTCTTCGCTGAAGAGCTATTTTGGCCACACGTTAGGGGCCTGCGGCGCGCTGGAAGCGTGGATGAGCGTGCAGATGATGCGGGAAGGCTGGTTTGCCCCGACGCTCAATTTAAAGCAACCGGATGAGCAATGCGGTGCTTTAGATTATATTATGGGAGAAGCCCGCCAGATTGACTGCGAGTATCTGCAAAGCAATAACTTCGCGTTTGGCGGCATCAACACCTCGATTATCATTAAACGCTGGGCGTAACTATGTACCAGTTTGTACTGGGAAAAATCTCCACCCTTTGCGCGGACCCGCTGGCGTCAACGCTCGCAGACAGAGCACCTCAGGGTGCCCGACGTGCCTCCTGGCTGGCAGGCAGGACGCTGCTCGCCAGAACGTTATCCCCTCTCCCGCTCCCCGACATCATCTACGGCGAGCAAGGAAAACCGGCCTTTGCGAAGGGGGATCCGCTGTGGTTTAACCTGAGCCACAGCGGTGACGATATCGCCTTACTGATGAGCGATGAAGGCGAAGTCGGTTGCGATATTGAAGTGATTCGGCCCCGACAAAACTGGCAGGCGCTGGCCAATGCCGTCTTCAGCATGACAGAGCACGATGAGCTGGAGCGAGCCGCCCCGGAGGAACAGCTTTCCGCGTTCTGGCGGATCTGGACGCGGAAAGAGGCGATTGTGAAACAGCGTGGCGGCAGTGCCTGGCAGATTGTCAGCATTGACAGCACGGCGCAGACACACGCGGTCAGCCAGTTACAGGTAGGCTCGCTGAGCCTGGCGGTCTGTACGTCGACCCCTTATACCCTGACCACCGAGTCGATTATTCACTTTGGGACGTTCGGGGCAGAAAAATCACCAGCACACCCAGAATAATAAACCCGACGCCCACCAGCCCGTGCCAGGAGAAGCGCTCCCCCCAGCCTGGCAGCAGGATCGCGGCGCCCCACACCAGAATATAGCTGAGGCTCAGCAGGGCGTACGCTTTGCTGAGCGCCATTCGATGCAGCGCCAGATACCAGCAGCCCATCGAGGCCACGTACCCTATCAACCCCAGCAGCAGCGCGCCGGTTCCGGACGAGAAGTGCCACAGTGCAGAGATAAACACCGGGATATCGTTTACGGACGGCAGAGCCTGCATGGCGCTTCGCAGCAGCAGCTGCGCGGCGCTGACTAACAGCACGCTGCATAAAGCCCAGAACGCTCCTTTCACAGACTCCCTCCCAGCACAATAATCCCAATGATGATAAACCCAACCCCCAGCCAGTGATGCGGCGCGACGTTCTCACGCCAGAATGCCTTCGCCGCCAGCGTCACCCAGACAAAATTGAGGCTCAGCATAGGATAGGCAATGCCAACGGGCAGGCGTTGCAGCACCACCAGCCAGACCAGCATCCCGCTGCCCAACGACAGCAGTGCGAGTCCAAGCCACAGCGCGATATGCGCGCCACGCCGCCCGGCTTTGGCCGGACGGGTGGCTTGCTTCTGGCACAGTTGCCCCGCGCAGCTCAGCAGGCTTGCCAGTATCAGCCAGATCCAGGTCATCACTTCGGCAGATACTGCAGGTAGGCCAGACGACCCTGGATATACAGGCTGTCCGGTTCAGGCAGATTCGCCCGCGAAAGGTCATCGCGTTTTGACAGCAGGATAACCAGCGATACGCGTCCCTGCTGACGATGCTCCGCCAGCCACTGCGCGAAGTCATCTTTACCGACAAAACGATCTTTCACGTCGGGATAATCCAGCCCGTAGCGCAGTTCGCCACTCTGACCAAACAGCGTGATGTCACTACGCTTCAGCTCCCACGCCAGGCCAGCGGCCAGGCCAACGTTATTGGCCAGCACAAATCGGCTGTCCTGAAGCGGCTCGCGCACGGTATCGACCAGCGACTGCGGCTGTTTGGAATCCACCACCAGGTTAGGAATGGCAAAGCCTATTAGCAGCGCCAGGCCCGCAGGACACAAGGCAGCCAGCCACCAGCGCTGCTGGCTCTGCCTGAACGTAAACCAGCCTACCGCGGCCCAGATGAGGAACGCCACCACCGCACAGAAGACTTTATACAGTTCCACCGACGTCCAGACCGGGTGCTTAGACAGCCCCCACGGCGAGACCACCAGCGCCGCTATCACGCCGATGACGCCAAACGCCAGGTTAATTCCGCCGTTAATGCGCAACGCTCTGGCGCCTTTTTCCGCCGCAAGGCAGGCATAGCGTGCCATCAGGATAGCCAGCGGGGCAAAGCACGGCAGGATATAGGTCGGCAGCTTGCCTTTGGCGATGCTGAAGAACAGCAGCGGCATCACCACCCATCCCAGCAGGTAGAACCCGCCACCGGCGTTTTGCCTGTCATTCCAGCCGAGACGAAACGCGCCGGGCAGCAGCGCCAGCCACGGCAGGCTGCCCGCAATCAGGAACGGCAGGTAATACCAGAACGGTGCTTTATGCTGCGCGTCGCTCTGGGCAAAACGCTGAATATGCTCAACCCAGAAGAAGTAACGCCAGAAGTCAGGCTCACGCTGCGCAATGGCCAGCGCCCACGGCAGGACAATCAGCACGCAGCTCAGGATCGCAAGCCAGCCAAATATCAGCACCTCTTTCCAGCGCTTCTGGGCAATCACCCATGGCAGCACGCCAATCACCGGTACCGCCAGCGCCAGGAAGCCTTTGGTCATCACCCCCATCCCGCACGCCAGCCCAAGCAGCACATAGCCACCCGCTTTTCCGGCAACGGTTTGGGCCTGTGAGGCCAGCCAGAAGCTGCACATCGCCGCCACCAGCCACAGGGTGATGATGGGATCCAGCACCGCATAGGTCCCAATGCCATACACCAGGAACAGGGTCAGGAAGATAAGGCCGGAGAAAATGGCCGTCCGCTTATCCCGCCAGAGACGCCAGGCCATCCAGATAACCAGCAGCGCCGTTAACCCGGTACAGAATATGGACCCGGCGCGCACGGCAAGGTTCGTATGGCCAAACAGGAGTTGCCCGATACTGTTGATCCAGTAGCCGGCAATCGGTTTTTCAAAGTAACGCAGCCCCATAAAATGCGGGACCACCCAGTCTCCGGATGCCAGCATTTCGCGACTGATTTCCGCATAGCGCGTTTCATCAGGCTGCCACAGCAGGCGGATATCGACGGGAATAAGGTAGTAAACGATAAACAGTGCGAGAAGCGCTAAGCCATAACGGGCTGTTTTCATGGGGCCGAACTCACGGTTTGTTGATAGCCAAGCCAGCCTTCCCGGCCAGCCAGTTCATTACGTACCACCTTACCCACGGGCAGGGTGCTGAGGTCGTCTGGCAGCAGCTCGCTCAACGGGCAGAATTCAATGCCCTCCTGAGCGGCCATCGTCAGCAGCGCATCGAAATCGTGCTGATACGCAATTCCTTCCACCTCTGCATGGATGGTATAGACCGGCGTACCGGCGTCACGATGGATGCAGTCCAGAATATAGCGATTGAAACCCTCAGCGTTCACCTCGCGCCCGACGACTTCATCCCAGGTAGGAAGCGTGACCGGAATTTGCACCGTACCGTAGCGATTGTCCCCTAAAAGCGGCAAAAAGGGCCCGGTTCCGCGACAATCGCTGTTGTAGCGAAAGGCGAACGCTTCTTTGGCTTTCACGACGCGTTGATCCGCACGCCATCCTGCCACGGCGGAGCAGCGCACGGGCTGGCCGGTAATGGCCTCCAGCTCCAGCATCCCGCGCTCGACCTCACGGGACAGGCGCGGGATGTCCCAGACGCCAGCCCAGGCCTGCCAGGCATGGTGATCCCAGGCATGCAGGCCAATCTCGTGGTGCTGCGCCGCCTCACGGATAACGGCCTCATTACCCGCGCCGATGCGCCTGCCGGGCCATGCGGTGCCGGCCAGCAAAATATCCCAGCCGTAGAGGGATGCTGCGCGCGAGCGCAGCATTTTGAACAGAAACGCCGGTTTAACCAGACGCCATAAATGGCGTCCCATGTTGTCAGGCCCCACGCTGAAGAAAATGCTGGAACGCACACCGTGCTTGCTCAGCAGTTCCAGCAGTTTGGGTACGCCGTCACGCGTTCCCCTGAAGGTATCGACATCAATGCGTAAACCGACTTTTCTCATGAGGCCTGATCCGAGAGCTCCACGGTGCGCAGGAAGAAATCGAGCGTTTCATCGATGGTCTGCTCCATCTTCACCGTCGGCGTCCAGTTCAGGCAGCGCTTCGCATTGCGAATGCTTGGCTTACGATGCTCAACGTCCTGATACCCTTTGCCGTAGTAGCTGCTGCTTTCTACTTCGCGGAAACCGGCAAACGGCGGGAACTTATCGCGCAGCGGATGGCGCTCAAAGCTGGCCAGCAGCATCTCTGCCAGCTCGCGAATGCTCGCTTCGTTTTCCGGGTTACCGATGTTGATGATTTCACCGTTGCAGCGGTTATCTTTGTTTTCGATGATGCGGAACAGGGCTTCGATACCATCGCTGATATCCGTAAAGCAGCGTTTCTGCTTACCGCCTTCGATAAGCTTAATAGGAGAGCCTTCAACCAGGTTCAGGATCAGCTGGGTGATTGCGCGGGAGCTACCGATACGCGCCGCGTTCAGGTTATCCAGACGAGGGCCCATCCAGTTGAACGGACGGAACAGGGTAAAGCGCAGCCCTTCTTTCTCGCCGTAGGCCCAAATCACGCGGTCCAGCAGCTGTTTGGAAACCGAGTAAATCCAGCGCTGTTTGTTGATCGGCCCGACCACCAGGTTGGAGGTGTCTTCATCGAAGTTTTTATCGGTACACATGCCGTACACTTCAGAGGTGGACGGGAAGATGATGCGCTTGTCGTATTTCACGCAGTCGCGAATGATCTTCAGGTTCTCTTCGAAGTCCAGCTCGAACACGCGCAGCGGGTTACGGGTGTACTCGATTGGCGTCGCAATGGCGACCAGCGGCAGCACCACGTCACATTTTTTAATGTGGTACTCGATCCATTCAGAGTGGATGCTGATATCCCCTTCCACGAAGTGGAAACGCGGGTTGTCGAGGAAACGGCTGATGGCATCCGCGCCGATATCCAGGCCATAGATTTCATAGTTATCGTCTTTGAGCAGGCGTTCGGTCAGATGGTTACCGATAAAGCCGTTCACGCCGAGGATCAGCACGCGGGTGCGGCGTTTGATAGCAACCACCGGCGCGCTGGTGATCAGCGCCCCTGCTACCAGACCCAGAGACTGCGCCAGCTGGGTACCCTGAACGTACAGGCCGTTGTCGGTTTGCCCGGTGACGATCTCCAGCGCCTGTTCGCCGCAGCTCACAATCAGCGGAGAGACAGAGACGACGGTGCCCGGTTTAGCGGCCGGGATGTCATCACGCACGCGAGATTTCCAGACGATAAATTTGCTGACGCCCGCGAAGCTGTACGCGCCTGGCCACGGATCGGTCACGGCACGCACCAGGTTGTGCAGCTGGCGAGCCGGCTTGTTCCAGTCCAGACGGCCATCTTCCGGCGTGCGGCGGCCAAAGCAGCTTGCCTTGCTCTCATCCTGCGCGGCTTCGCTGAAGGTGCCGCTGAGGATGGAGGGAAGCGCATCACGCAGCAGCGTCTGCGCCGTCGCATTCAGCTTTTGATGCAGCTGCAGCGCGGTTTCGTCTGCATCAATAGCGACCTTCTGCTGTGCCACGATAGCGCCCGCATCCGCGCGGCGCACCATGCGGTGCAGCGTCACGCCCGTTTCCGCTTCACCGTTTACCAGCACCCAGTTCAGCGGGGCGCGGCCACGGTAGGCAGGCAGCAGAGAGCCATGAAGATTAAAGGCCCCTTTTGCGGCCAGACCTAAGATCTCGTCGGACAGCAGGTTGCGATAGTAGAACGAGAAAATCATATCCGGCGCGAGCGCGCGGATGCGCTCCACCCACAGCGGGTGGTTGACGTCGTCCGGCGCATACACCGGAATCCCGCGCTCGGCGGCGATACGCGCCACGGAGCCGAAAAAGTTATTTTCTCCGGCCGCGTCCGGATGGGTAAAGATTGCAGCAATATCATAGCCCGCTTCCAGCAGGGCCAGTGTGCCCGTGCACCCCATATCGTGATACGCAAATACGACAGCTTTCATGGGTGAATTTCCTCTTGAGATGCTTTGTGTTCCTGACGGACAACACGTTGAATAAAGTAGCGCGGACGCGCGCGAACATCGTTATAAATTCGGCCAATGTATTCACCGAGGAGCCCCATCCCGACAAACTGGGCGCCGATGAACATAAACAGCACGGCAAACAGCATAAAGACCCCTTCCGCCGCCCACTGCGGGCCAAAGACCAGTCGCAGCACGACCAGCAGAACGGACAGCGCAAACCCGGCCACGGCGATGATGCTGCCGAAAACGCTCAGCAGACGCAGCGGCGTGGTGGTCAGGCAGGTGATAAGGTCGTACATCAGGTTGATGAGACGCATAAAGCTGTACTTCGACTCGCCGTGCTCGCGCTCGGCGTGCAGAACCGGAATTTCCGTTGCCTTACGGGCAAAGGTGTTGGCGAGGATCGGAATAAAGGTGCTGCGTTCATGGCAGTGAAGCATGGCGTCGATAATATGGCGGCGGTAGGCGCGCAGCATGCAGCCGTAATCGCCCATCGCTTTACCGGTTGTACGCTGGATGAGTCGGTTGATGGTCCGCGAAGCCAGCTTACGGAACAGACTGTCCTGGCGGTTTTGACGCACCGTGCCGACCACGTCGTAGCCTTCATCAGCTTTAGCAACCAGGCGCGGGATCTCTTCCGGCGGGTTTTGCAGGTCAGCGTCCAGAGTGATGACCAAATCGCCCGTGACGTGGCTAAACCCCGCCATAATCGCCGAGTGTTGGCCGTAGTTACGGTTGAGCAGCACCGCAACAATATGGCTGCCTTCAGCCTGTGCGGCTTCGGTCAGCATCAGCGCGGAATTATCGCTGCTGCCGTCATCCACCAGCAGAATTTCGTAAGCCTTGCCCATCGTGTCGCAGGCGGCCGTTGTGCGGCGGATCAGTTCGGGCAGGCTCTCCTGCTCGTTATAAACCGGGATGACCACGGAAACTTTTTGTACGGGCGGTGCACTGAACATATCAATGTCCTGCAAGCTGATGGAGTGCGGTAATGACGCGGGTTGTGTCGTCATGAGTCATATCCGGGAAAAGAGGGAGAGAACAAATACGCGCGCTATTCCATTCAGAATTCGGGAGCGATACATCAGGAAAACGCTCGCGGTAGTATTTTTGCGTGTGGGCCGCGCGGAAATGGAGGCCGGTGCCGATGCCTTTCTCTTTCAGGGCCGCCATCAGGCTGTCGCGGGAAATTCCGCAGCGCGCTTCATCCACGCGAATAATAAACAGGTGCCAGGCGTGAACGTGCGGCCATGACGGAATAGTCAGCGGCTGGAACGGCGTATCGGCAAGCTCTCGCAGGTAGCGTTCAGCAATGTCCTGGCGGCGCTTGTTGGCCTCTTTCAGTTTGCCCAACTGCACCAGCGCAAGCGCGGCATTGATATCCGCCAGGTTGTATTTATAGCCCGGCGCGATCACTTCCGCCTGCGGCGCACGACCGAGCGTCTGGCGGTCATAGGCATCCACGCCCAGACCGTGGAATTTCAGACTGCGGATCCGCGCAGCAAGCTCGGCATTATCCGTAACCACTAAGCCGCCTTCTGCGCAGGTCATATTTTTGATGGCGTGGAAGGAGAAAATCGCCGTCCCTTTCCAGCCCACATGACGGTTCTTGTAATACGTTCCGGCGGCATGGGCCGCATCTTCAATTACCGGAATACCGTGACGTTCACCGATGGCATGGATAGCGTCAATTTCACACGGCGCGCCGGCGTAATGAACGGGAATAATGGCTTTGGTACGTGGAGTAATAGCGGCTTCAACGGCTTGTGGCGTCACCATCAACGTATCTTTATCCACATCAATCATGACCGGCGTTGCGCCCAGCAAAACGATCATATTTAGCGTGGAGACCCAGGTTTGCGAGGGAGTAATGACTTCATCGCCCGGGCCAATATCCAGCGCCATCAGCGTAACGTGCATTCCCGCGGTGGCTGAACAGACGGCAATCGCGTGTTGATTCCCGGTAAGTTGACAGAATGCCTCTTCAAGTTCCTGATTCTTAGGCCCCGTGGTGATCCAGCCCGACATCAAAACGTCCTGAATGGCCGCAATTTCCTCAGCGCCCATCGACGGTCGCGAAAAAGGCAGAAAATCACTCATTATTAATTTCCTTGCAATAAAAATGGCACGTTTTTGATATTAACCAAATGCCAGCCCGTTTATTTCAACGAACCATAAACTCGTCTCAAAGTAGCTTTCTTTTCTTAGGAAAAAATTAAGACAACATTTACAACGTTATAAAACAACTAGCAGATAGTTTAAAAACAACAAGTTAAATAAATATGAATTTTTTTTAATGTGATCATCTGCAACATTTTGAAATGAATTGATTTAAACCAACCATAAACAAACAAAAAAAATCCCGGCTATTCCAAAATAGTATGGAATAGCCGGGAACTTTTCTTTTTAGTTAATTGTCGCGCTTATTTTAAGTTATCTGGAAAGTTTTTTGGTAACTCGCTGGCCGCGCAGGCGATGACGCTTTCATTATTTGCACCGCAGTCGCGTACAAAGGTGATTGTCGCAAATTCATCAATGACCTCAGTTGGATACGCGGGGCCTGCATCGCGATAGCTGTTCATCAGCGGAATGTGGTCGTTCTGGAAGCAGACTGTTTTTTCCGGGTTGTTCATGACCCAACGCGGGAAGAAGATGGTGCCGTGGAACAGTTTGTCGCCCAGGTTCACGATCAGGCTGACGTCGGTACCGGTTGGCTCGGTCCAGGAAATTTTATAGATGCTTTCCCCTACCCGCACGATGTAAGCCTGCTGATCTTTCACCCAACGGTTGGCCACAAGACCGCTGTGAATACGGTAATCAAGCGTGGTCTCATTTTTTACATAAATCTCGTAGTTCCAGCCGTTATCGTAGGTATAAACAAGGTGTTTACCAATAAAGCCGCTTAAGTCGTGTTTGTCGAAGGTGTTCATAAAATGTCTCCTTTGTTTTGATGAGACGATCGTACCCCTTCAAAAAATGAATGAATAACGCTATGTTTTAATCAAATCCATCCAAATTTTAGATAAATTATGCATAAGACGACCCTTGAACAATGGTCTTTACTGGCGAAAGTGGTGGAGGCGGGCAGCTTCGCCAAAGCCGCGGAAGAGACCCACCGCAGCCAGTCCTCGGTCAGCTATAACCTGTCGCTGCTGCAGGAGCGGCTCGGCGTGGCGCTGCTGGTACCGGAGGGGCGACGAGCAGTATTAACGCCCGCCGGGGAGCTCCTTCTCAACCAGGTTAAACCGCTGCTGAAGGCGTTTTCATACGTCGAGACGCGCGCCGGGACCCTTCGCAACGGGATGCGCACGCGGCTGGATCTGGTGGTAGACACGGTTTTCCCGCGTCGACGCCTGTTTGCCATTCTGCGTCAGTTCCAGCAGCGGTATCCGCAAACCCAGGTGCGTCTCACCGAAGTGCTGGAAACGTCCCGCGCCGATGCCATTAATGACGAAGCCGATGTGATGGTCTTAACCCGCCGCCAGGACGTGACTGGCCTCGGCGAATGGCTGATGAATATCGACTTTGTTGCCGTGGCGCATCACCAGCATCCCCTCTTTCAGCTCGACGCGCCGCTTAACGACGACATGCTGCGCCCGTGGCCGCTCATCCAGATTGCGGACAACCAGACGGCCGCACGCGCGGCCGGCGAGTCGTGGACGTTTTCCACCATCGATGCCGCCATTGAAGCCGTCGTCTCTCAGGTCGGGTATGGCTGGCTGCCGGAGGAACGCATCCAAATCCTGCTGGATCAAGGCGTGCTAAAGCGGCTGCCGCTGAGCCACGGCGCGCGCAGGGCAACGCCGCTTCACCTGATCGTTAAGCGCTCCCTCGCCCCGCTGGATGAGCAGGTTGAGGCGCTGTTGCGGCTTTTTAGCCAGGAGCCCTCATCCTCACCTGCTACGCTTTAAGGTCCGAGCGTTAAAACGATAAGGAGCAGATGATGAAAATCGACTTTGCGGGAAAAGTGGCGCTGGTAACCGCCTCAACCGGCGGGATCGGCTTCGCCATTGCCAGAGGTCTGGCAGAGAGCGGTGCGGAAGTGATCGTCAATGGCCGCAGCACGGAATCGGTGAATAAGGGCATTCAACAGCTCCAGCAGGTGGTGCCTGGCGTACAGGTGCGTGCCGCGATTGCCGATCTCAGCACGGCCGAAGGGGTCGAGTCGCTTCTGAAGGTTGCGAATAATGTCGATATCCTGGTCAACAACGCCGGGATTTACGGCCCGCAGGATTTCTATGCCACCGACGATGAAACCTGGGAACGTTACTGGCAGACCAACGTCATGTCCGGCGTGCGCCTCTCCCGCGCCCTGCTGCCGGGCATGGTGCAGAAAGGCTGGGGACGCGTGGTGTTTATTTCCTCCGAGTCGGCCTGCAATATCCCGGCGGATATGATCCACTACGGCGTGACCAAAACGGCGCAGCTCTCGCTGGCGCGCGGGCTGGCGAAGTTCGTGGCGGGAAGCGGGGTGACGGTCAACAGCGTATTGCCGGGGCCAACGATGTCTGACGGTTTCGCGGAAATGATGAAGGATGAAATCGAAAAAACCGGCAAATCGCTGGAGCAGCTGGCGAAAGAGTTTGTGATGGCCAACCGCCCCAGCTCGGTTATCCAGCGCGCGGCTACGGTTGAAGAGGTGGCCAATATGGTGATTTATGTCTGTTCGACCCAGGCCTCCGCCACCTCGGGCGCGGCGTTGCGCGTCGATGGCGGCGTCGTGGATGACATCATCTGATCCGTCAGGCTGCAGCGCCTGCTATGCGGCGGGCGGTGATGAAGTGTTCCTGCCAGTAGCTGTCAGTCAGGGTTGAAACCGTTACGCCCTGGCTGCTTGAGGCATGAATAAACTGGCTATCACCAATATAAACGCCGACGTGCTTGCGGTGCGGACCGGTCTGGAAGAAGACCAGGTCTCCGGGCCTCAGGCGGTATTGTGCCACCTGCACACCGCGATGGATTTGCTCGCTCGTCGTGCGCGGTAAATCAAGGTGCGCCGCATCGCTGAACAGATGCTGCATGAGGCCGGAACAGTCCACCCCACGTTGCGTGGTTCCGCCCCACTGGTACTGGGTTCCCTTCCATTTCTGGTATTGGTTAAGAATTCGGGAGCGTAGCGGCCCCGTTTCCTGGTGCACCAGCGCAGTCTTCGCCGGGGATACCGCCAGCTCGCTGTTCATCGATAACATCGACGCAGGCAGTTGAAAACTTAATGCAGAGAACGAAGCAAAACTTAACGTGAGGATTGAAATAAGCGATCTGAACGTCATATCAAAAGAGAGTCTGTGAGTGAATTTATCCTTACCTGTGAGGGACAATGGCCCCTCTAAATATCTTGCGATGTGGCGATAATATAGACAGTTCATTTCTTCACCAATCTTTATCGGGACCAAAAATGGACTCACGTTGAGATCGCAAGATCGAGAAAAAAATGGTTGTGATGTAAGGACTGTCCAGGTAAAGCAGGTAAACTGATCCACAGAATGTGTATTTCAGCTAAGACGTATTTATGACCAACATGATTGCCGACGAGACGGTGGCGAAATCCAACGTGCTCTCTGTCTTTGACTTTGACGGGACATTAACCCACCACGACAGCTTTATTCCTTTCCTGCGTTTTGCCTTTGGTAAACGTTACTTCGCGGGTCGTCTGGTGCGTATGGCGCTGCCCACGCTCCACTGCGTGCGTCGCAAGCTGACGCGCGATGAGCTGAAGGAAGTGCTGATTAAAACGTTCCTGACGGGCGTGGATGAACACTGGCTACGCCAGCAGGCAGAGGCGTTTTGCGAAAAATACTGGAGCAAACTGATGCGTCCGGAGGGCGTGATGGCCGTCGCCGCAGAGGTGAATTCCGGTGCGGAAGTGACCATCTGTTCCGCGTCTCCGGCGCTGGTGCTCCAGCCGTGGGCCGACAAGCTGGGCATTAAGCTGATTGGCACGCAGCTGGAAGTGAAAGACGGCAAGCTGACGGGGCGCATTACGGGCAATAACTGCCGCTGCGCCCAGAAAGTGGCAAGACTGGAAAAGGTGTATGGCGATCTGAACGCCTATCATCTGCGCGCCTGGGGCGACACCCGCGGCGACCACGAGCTGCTGGCAGCTGCGCAGGATCCACACTGGCGGCATTTCCATCACCCGCGCAAGCGCCGGAATTCACCCATCAAGTAGCCTTTTGCCGGGTGGCGGCTGCGCCTTACCCGGCCTACATTCGAACCGTAGGCCCGGTAAGCGAAGCGCCACCGGGCGGTACATCAAGCCTCACGTTTCCCCGGGAACATCACGCTCGCAATAATCCCCAGCGCCAGCACGCCGAGCACGACAAACAGGCTTGCCGTGGCGCCAATGTTGTAACCGTGATGCCAGAAGTGATCGGTGGCATTTAATCCCAGCTTGAACGCCACGAAGAACAGCAGCAGCACGACGGCTTTTTCGAGGTGCACCAGATACTGCTTCAGCGCTTCCAGAACAAAGTAGAGCGTACGCAGGCCGAGAATGGCGAACATCATGGCGCTGTAGATAATCAGCGGCTCGCGGCTCACGGCAATAATGGCCGGTACGGAGTCAAACGCGAACATCACATCAGAGAGCTCGACGACGGCCACGCAAAGCAGCAGCGGCGTCGCATAGCGCTTCGCCTTCTTAACGCGTCCCACCGTCACGTCCTGGTTTTCCGGTTTTTCGAGCTCCGCATCCACCTCTTTCTGCGTCAGAATAAAGGCATTGCTGCTGATTTTCGGCCAGACAGGATAGAAGCGTTTCACCAGGCGATAAGCGAGATGGCCCGAGTAGTCTTCCACTTCGTCACTCTCTTCGTTGCGTTTGAGCATCATCACCGCCGTCCAGCCGACGACCAGCGCGAAGATCACTTCTACGTAAGGCCCCAGACTCAACAGGCTTGTACCAATCGCCACAAAGATGCCGCGGAACACTATCGCACCCAGCACGCCCCAGTAGAGCACGCGGTGGCGATACTTATCCGGCACGCCGAACCAGGCAAAAATCGCCATCATCACAAACAGGTTATCGACGGAAAGCACCTCTTCCAGCGCGTAGCCGGTGAGGAACAGGCTCGCCATCTCTGCGCCGTGGTGAACATACAGGAACCCGGCGAACGCCATCGCCATCATGACCCAAAAGAGGGACCACATCGCGGCGCTTTTCAGCGAGATCGGTTTATCGTGACGATGCATAAACAGGTCGATAAACATCGCCCCAACGGCCATCACGACAAAGACAACAACGGTTTCAGTCGGGAAACCGAGATGAGCAGCAGACATACAAAACCCTTTTGGCAGACAAAACACAACACCATGCAAACTGGCGTAAACCAGGAACAGAAAAGGGTGGACTGTTAATCAGCCTTTTCACCCTCAAAGCCGCAGCCCTGTCGGCTGCGTAAAGAGGAGTGTACTTTACCTTACCAGGCGGGGATCGCGCATCTGCCGTTTAGGCGCTCATGCCACGCAAACGCTGCAGCACCGCCACCAGAACCGCCACAGACCAGCCGACCATCAACGCGCCCACCAGCCCTTCCACCCCGCCGATAAGCCGCCAGTGCTGGGGTAACGTGACATCGCCGTATCCCACCGTGGCGTAACTGACCAGCGAAAAGTAGAAACTGGTGTTCCAGTCCTTAAACGCGTCAATGACAAAATAAAACGCAGCAAACAGCCCGGCCTCAAGGAGATGGGCGAAGATCATGGAGATAACGATACCGACATTACGTAAAACAATACGAACCGCAGAATCGACTTCTAACGTAATGAATTTCAATACCCCGAACATCCACAGCGAATGAATCACCACGGTAAGGGTTAGCAAAATAATAATACTGAGTAGCTGCATGACGCCTGCTCTGACCAAAAGGGATATGGCCCCGCGAACGCGGCGGGGCACCTGGTCGAAGCTTAGTTGAGTAGAGAGGAAAAGTTGGTGCAATAATTGCGTTGCGTGATTATTTCTCTGCCAGCGCCTGTGCGCAGGCCCAGGCGCTTGCCCATGCCCACTGGAAGTTGTACCCGCCGAGCCAGCCGGTAACGTCCATCACTTCGCCAATAAAATAGAGCCCCGGCACGTTGCGGGCTTCCATGGTGCGGGAAGAGAGTTCATGCGTATCCACCCCACCCAGCGTCACTTCCGCCGTGCGGTAGCCTTCGGTGCCGTTTGGCTGCACGCGCCAGTTTGTCAGCGTCTCGACCAGCGTCTCCTGCTCGCGGCTGTTAAGCTGCTTGAGCGACACATCCGGGATCTGCCCCAGCGCCTGCAAACATTCCACCAGACGTTTCGGCAGCTGCATTGCCAGCGTGTTTTTCAGGCTTTGATTAGGGTGCGCCGCGCGCTGCTCGTTGAGAAACGCGTCCAGATTACAATCGGGGAGCAGGTTAACCGTAACAAACTCCCCCGGCTGCCAGTAGCTGGAAATTTGCAGTACCGCCGGGCCGGAGAGGCCGCGATGGGTAAAGAGCAGATTTTCGCGGAACACCGTACCGTCTTCAGCGGTAATGACTGACGGAACAGACACCCCGGAAAGCGTCTGGAGCTGTTCCAGCAGCGGTTTATGCAGCGTAAACGGCACCAGACCGGCGCGGGTCGGCAAAACCTTCAGGCCAAACTGTTCGGCAATCTTATAGCCGAACGGGGAAGCGCCCAGCCCCGGCATGGAAAGCCCGCCGCTGGCGATCACCAGGTTATCGGCACTGACGCTTTCACCGTTGAGCTGCAGCGTGTAGCCCTGCTCGTCGCGCGTGACCTCCAGCACCTCCGTGCGCAGGCGCATCACCACACCGCCCTTTTCGCACTCGGCCACCAGCATATCGACAATCTGCTGCGCGGAGTCGTCGCAGAACAGCTGGCCCAGCGTCTTCTCATGCCACGCGATGCCGTGCTTACCGACAAGATCGATAAAATCCCACTGGGTGTAACGCGCCAGCGCCGATTTGCAAAAATGACGGTTCTGGCTCAGATAGGCCGCAGGCTCAACATACAGGTTAGTAAAGTTGCAGCGCCCGCCGCCGGACATCAGGATCTTACGACCTGGCTTTTTACCGTTATCCAGCAACAGCACGCGACGACCCGCCTGTCCGGCCATCGCCGCACAAAACATACCCGCCGCACCGGCGCCAATTACCACGGCATCAAACCTTTCCACGTCAAAATCCTCTTGGTTAACTGCCGCGGATTGTAAAGTTTCCTCTGTGGTCACACCAGCGTAAAAAGATATTACAAAGCCATTCCATTGAAATTTAAAGAATAACCTTTCAGGCACTTTTCCCAAATCAGGTGGTATGTCAAAAAAAGTCTATATTTCACTTTGCCCGCCGTGCATTTGTCCTGGATAATGCGCCGCGTTCATGTCCTCAAAATGGCGTAACGTCCTATGCTACATTTGTTTGCCGGCCTGGATTTACATACCGGGCTTTTATTATTGCTTGCTCTGGTTTTTGTACTGTTTTACGAAGCGATCAACGGCTTCCACGACACTGCAAACGCAGTAGCAACGGTTATTTACACCCGCGCAATGCGATCGCAACTTGCGGTTGTTATGGCGGCGGTATTTAACTTTTTTGGTGTCCTCCTGGGCGGACTGAGCGTTGCGTATGCCATCGTGCATATGCTGCCAACGGATCTGCTGCTTAACGTTAGTTCTGGCCATGGCCTCGCTATGGTGTTCTCAATGCTGCTTGCTGCAATTATCTGGAACCTCGGTACCTGGTATTTCGGCCTGCCTGCATCCAGTTCTCACACTCTCATCGGCGCGATTATCGGTATCGGGTTAACAAACGCCCTGATGACCGGTACATCGGTTGTTGATGCGTTAAATATCCCGAAAGTACTGGGGATCTTTGCCTCTCTCATCGTCTCCCCTATTGTGGGTCTGGTGGTGGCTGGCGGGCTGATCTTCATCCTGCGTCGTTACTGGAGCAACACCAAAAAACGCTCCCGTATTCACCTGACGCCAGCAGAGCGTGAAAAGAAAGACGGCAAGAAAAAGCCGCCATTCTGGACGCGTATTGCTCTGATCATTTCCGCTATCGGCGTGGCTTTCTCACACGGCGCGAACGATGGTCAGAAAGGCATTGGTCTGGTGATGCTGGTACTGATTGGCGTCGCACCGGCAGGATTCGTGGTCAACATGAATGCCTCTGGCTACGAAATCACCCGTACCCGTGATGCGGTGAACAACGTCGAAACCTACTTCCAGCAGCATCCCGAACTGCTGAAGAAGGCGACCGGCGTTGACCAGTTAATCCCTTCTCCGGAAGCGGGTGCCACGACTGCACCAGGCGAGTTCCACTGCCATCCGGCAAACGCGATTAACGCGCTGGAACGTGCGAAAGGCATGCTGGGCAATATCGAAAGCTATGACAAACTGTCCGTTGAGCAGCGTGGCCAGCTGCGTCGCATTATGCTGTGCATCTCTGATGTGACGGATAAAGTGGCGAAACTGCCTGACGTGAATGCTGACGACCAGCGTCTCCTGAAGAAACTGAAAGGCGATATGCTCAACACCATTGAGTACGCGCCAATCTGGATCATCATGGCCGTCGCGCTGGCGCTGGGTATCGGTACGATGATTGGCTGGCGTCGCGTGGCGACCACCATCGGCGAGAAGATCGGTAAGAAAGGCATGACCTATGCGCAGGGTATGTCCGCGCAGATGACGGCGGCGGTGTCTATCGGTCTGGCAAGCTATACCGGTATGCCGGTCTCAACGACCCACGTACTCTCCTCGTCCGTGGCAGGTACCATGATTGTTGACGGTGGCGGCCTGCAGCGCAAAACCGTGACCAACATTCTGATGGCCTGGGTGTTCACCCTTCCGGCATCCATCCTGCTGTCTGGCGGTTTGTACTGGATCTCGCTGAAGCTGATCTAACCGGCTGAGTGCGACAAAAAAAGCGGGTCAGGAAACTGACCCGCTTTTTTTATGGCTGCTATTTGCCATGAACTAATTGATAACATGAGGATTTTCTGAACATTTTTTGTTCAATTTTAAGACGCAGAAAAAACTATCATGGCGGACAGAAGAAAAATCCAGACAAAGGAGAATGTATGGCTTCTGTCCCTATCTCAGGACCGGGTTCAATCGTTATAGCGAACAATATGCGTGAGGCACGCCTTAACGGAATGTCACGCAATATGGCCACGCCCTCAACGTATTATTGGTTCTACCAAAAAGTCCGAAATGACGGTCCCTGGGATTATAAAAAATTCGACCCTTATTTTGCTGCATTTGGTAACTTCAACTTCGGAGCCGCAGGTACTGCGGCAGGTATCCCTGCAAACATCCTTCTTATGGGCGCAGGCTGGGCTCAAGGTCGGGCAGGTACCTCAAAACCGGAATGGGGAAAATGGTACGAAAAGCCGCCTTATGGAGACGACCCAACGGACCAGCGCAACATCAGAGAAGGAATAGAGTATGCCATTCAAAACGGCTATTAAATGGATTCATCGCCTTGTTACCGTTTCGCTTCTGGCTCTGGTCATTGGCTTTCTCTGGTTAAACCATCAGCCCAATCAGCGAAATAGCGATGAGCTACAGCGCGTTTATAAATTATCCGATAGCGTCTGGCTCTATATGACCGTGAACAATCAGGGGGGCACAACCGTACCACCAATCTACCGTTACTATCTCTCGGGGGCGCTTGCAGGGAAAGACACTGACATTATCCATCAGCTTGCTATGAAGTATCCGGTCATCGAAGGTACTGGCACGATAACCTCAGCCAGTATTGATACAGGCGGGGAAGTGAACATTGCCTATAGCGGAAAGGTTATTTCGATTGAGAACAATATCTCCAGTCTCCGGTTCTCAGTTAAGCCCTGAGCCAGATGAAAGAAGGCGGGGCTTTCCCCGCCTGCTGTGATACTCAGTGCCAAATCATCAATGCAATCATACTGACCACGACCAGCCCGCACAGAGCGCTGGTCAAAATGAACTGACGACGCAGGCGCTCGCAACGACGGATAAACTCTTCATCGTGATGATCGCGGTAGCGCTGGTAGTAGATGTATCCCACCAGGCGCATCTGTTTGCTGGGCTGTCCATGCGAGGTGAAGAAACCTCCACCGTCCACATACTGATAAAGCAACGGATCGCAACCACGAAGTACCACTAACAGCGCACGTAACGATGAGAAATAGCGCGCCATATTCACTATGCAAACTACGCATAACGCCCAAAACAATGCGACGGTGCTAATCATACATCCTCCCCGGCGTCCGCCCACGAAGCAAGGCTCCTGAGCTACCGCACCCCAATGCCCTGACAGACAGTTCAGTGAAAGAATGACTAAAAGTCGATCCGGTTCGCGTTTTAATATCCGAACGGCTCATTAAATAGTGTAGGAGATCCGTTAATTTTTTTGCCACAAGGTTAATCGTTATCAACACCAAAGCTTGAAAAATATGTTTAACTGGGCCGTAATGAATGTATCAGACGACGGCATTCGCATTTAGTCATCGATAACTTAAGGAAGGAGTAACACTATGGCTTACAAACACATTCTCATCGCGGTAGACCTCTCTCCGGAGAGCAAAGTGCTGGTTGATAAAGCGGTATCCATGGCACGTCCCTACAACGCGAAAGTTTCGCTGATCCACGTTGATGTGAATTACTCCGACCTCTATACCGGTCTGATCGACGTGAATCTTGGCGATATGCAGAAACGCATCTCCGAAGAGACGCACCACGCCCTGAGCGAGCTGTCCACCAACGCGGGTTACCCTATCACCGAAACCCTGAGCGGCAGCGGTGACCTGGGTCAGGTACTTGTGGATGCGATTAAGAAATACGATATGGATCTGGTGGTTTGCGGTCACCATCAGGACTTCTGGAGCAAGCTGATGTCTTCAGCGCGCCAGCTGATTAACACCGTTCACGTGGATATGCTGATTGTTCCACTGCGTGATGAAGAAGACGAGTAAGTGCATTAAATGCCCCTCACCCTAACCCTCTCCCATAGGGAGAGGGAATAGATCGAGAACGTAGGCCGGGTAAGGCGAAGCCGCCACCCGGCTTTTTTTATTCCGGCGTACCCGAATAAATATCAAACCGGTGCCCTTTAGTGGTCACCGCATTGGTCGTGGCAACGTCCGCCAGCGGCGGCGCATAGTCAGGGCGCTTCACCACCACCCGCTTCGTCGCGAGCTGACGAGCCGGCTCCAGCAGGCCGTCTGCATCTAAATCCGGCCCCACCAGCGACTGAAACACCCGCATCTCTTTTTTCACCAGCGCGCTTTTCTGCTTATGCGGGAACATCGGGTCGAGATAGACCACCTGCGGACGCGGGGTGATATCGGTCAGCGCCGTCAGGCTGGAGGCGTGGATCAGCTGCAATCGCTCCTGCAGCCACGGGCCGATTTCCGGGTCCGCGTAGCCACGGGTCAGGCCATCATCGAGCAGTGCAGCCACCACCGGGTTGCGCTCCAGCATCCGCACGCGGCAGCCGACAGACGCCAGCACAAACGCATCGCGCCCCAGCCCCGCCGTGGCATCGACCACGTCCGGAAGATAGCTCCCTTTGATGCCGACCGCTTTGGCTACAGCCTCACCGCGACCGCCGCCGAACTTGCGCCGGTGCGCCATGGCGCCGCCGACAAAATCGACAAAAATCCCGCCGAGCTTCGGTTCGTCGCGCTTGCGTAATTCGAGATGCGCTGTAGTCATCACCAGCGCCATCGGGTTTTCGTCATCGTGCTCCAGCCCCCAGCGGGCCGCCAGAACAGATAAGGCGCCGTCTCCGGCGCCTGTTTCATCTACTAAGCAGATCTTCACGTAACAATCAGCCTTTGATCCCGTAATGCTCAAGCATCGCATCCAGCTGAGGCTCGCGGCCGCGGAAGCGTTTGAACAGCACCATTGGCTCTTCAGAACCGCCCCGGGTCAGGATGTTGTCGAGGAACGACTGGCCGGTTTCGCGGTTGAAGATCCCCTCCTCTTCGAAGCGAGAGAAAGCGTCTGCCGCCAGCACGTCGGCCCACAGATAGCTGTAGTAACCCGCCGCATAGCCGCCTGCGAAAATGTGGCTGAAGGCATGCGGGAAGCGGCCCCAGGTTGGCCCTGGGATCACGGCGACCTGCTTTTTAATCTCGGCCAGGGTTTCAAGGATTTTCGCCCCCTGCTCCGGGCTAAACTCGGCGTGCAGGCGGAAGTCAAACAGGCCGAACTCCAGCTGACGCAGGATAAACATCGCCGCCTGGTAGTTCTTGGCCGCCAGCATTTTATCGAGCAGCTCTTTCGGCAGCGGTTCGCCGGTTTCATAGTGACCGGAGATAAACGCCAGCGCGTCCGGCTCCCAGCACCAGTTTTCCATAAACTGGCTCGGCAGCTCGACCGCATCCCACGGCACGCCGCTGATGCCGGCCACGCCTGCAGTTTCGATGCGGGTCAGCATATGGTGCAGACCGTGACCGAACTCGTGGAACAGGGTGATCACTTCATCGTGGGTAAACAGCGCAGGCTTGCCGCTCACCGGGCGGTTGAAGTTACAGGTCAGGTAAGCAACCGGCTTTTGCAAAGATCCATCGGCTTTACGCATCTGGCCGACGCAGTCATCCATCCACGCCCCGCCGCGCTTGTTCTCACGGGCGTAGAGATCGAGGTAGAAGCTGCCGCGCAGTTCGTTTTTCTCGTCATACAGCTCGAAGAAGCGCACGTCCGGGTGCCAGACGTCGATATCGGTACGCTCTTTCGCGGTGATGCCATAGATGCGTTTTACCACTTCAAACAGGCCGTTAACGGCTTTGTTTTCCGGGAAGTACGGGCGCAGCTGCTCGTCGCTGATGCTGTAGAGGTGCTGCTTCTGTTTTTCGCTGTAGTAGGCGATATCCCACGGCTGCAGCTCGTCTACGCCGAACTCCGCTTTCGCGAAGGCGCGCAGCTGGGCCAGCTCTTTTTCACCCTGCGGACGGGCGCGTTTCGCGAGATCCGTCAGGAAGTCGAGCACCTGCTGCGGGTTTTCCGCCATTTTGGTGGCGAGAGATTTGTCGGCGTAGTTTTCAAAGCCCAGCAGCTGCGCCAGCTCGTGGCGCAGGGCGAGGATTTCCGCCATCACCGGGCTGTTGTCCCACTTACCGGCATTCGGCCCCTGATCGGAAGCGCGGGTGCTGTACGCGCGGTACATCTCTTCGCGCAGGGCCTGGTTGTCGCAGTAGGTCATCACCGGCAGGTAGCTTGGGATATCCAGCGTTAACAGGAAGCCTTCCTGCTCTTTCGCTTCGGCCTGCGCTTTTGCCGCCGCCAGCGCGCTTTCGGGCATACCTGCCAGCTCCGCTTCGTCGGTAATCAGCTTCGTCCAGCCCATGGTGGCGTCGAGCACGTTGTTGCTGTACTGGTTGCCCAGTTCGGACAGGCGCGCGGCAATTTCACCGTAGCGGGTCTGCTTCTCTTTTGGCAGGCCAATCCCGGAAAGCTCGAAATCACGCAGGGCGTTATCGACGGATTTTTTCTGCGCGGTATTCAGTTCGGCATAGTGGTCGCCGTCGCGCAGGTCGCGATACGCCTTGTAGAGCCCTTCGTGCTGACCGACCCAGGTGCTGTACTCAGAGAGCAGCGGCAGGGTTTGTTCGTAGGCTTCGCGCAGTTCCGGGCTGTTTTTTACCGAGTTCAGGTGGCTCACCGGGGAGAAGATACGCCCCAGAACGTCATCCACTTCGGCCAGCGGCTGACACAGATTTTCCCAGGTGTACGGCGCGCCCTGCGCGACCACGCTTTCTACCGCCGCACGGCAGTTGTCCAGCGATTGCGTAACGGCTGGAACCACATGCTCAGGGAGGATTTTAGAAAACGGTGGCAACGAAAAAGGCGTCAGTAATGGATTGGTCATAAACGCTGTCCTGTTGAATTTGATGAATGAAGCGCGCATCCGGCGCTGTGCATATGGGATCTAGAATGGGGTTAAGTGTAGAGGATTTCAATGGCCCCGCTTACCGGGCCTGCGGGTAATCTGCGCCGTTCTGCTGTAAACTGTGGCAAATCGTCAATTCAGCGGAAAATCATTACCCATGCTCAGTTATCGCCACAGCTTCCACGCAGGCAACCACGCCGACGTCCTTAAACACACCGTTCAGAGCCTGATCATCGAATCGCTCAAAGAGAAAGAGAAGCCGTTTCTCTATCTGGACACCCACGCGGGCGCGGGCCGTTATCAGCTGAGCGGCGAGCATGCCGAGCGCACCGGTGAATACCTTGAAGGGATCGCCCGCATCTGGCAGCAGGACGACCTGCCTGCGGAGCTGGAGCCCTATATCGGCGTGGTGAACCACTTCAACCGCAACGGTCAGCTGCGCTACTACCCGGGATCACCGCTGATTGCACGCCAGTTGCTGCGCGAGCAGGACAGCCTCCAGCTGACCGAGCTGCACCCGAGCGATTTCCCGCTGCTGCGTTCCGAATTCCAGAAAGACGGCCGCGCCCGCGTGGAAAAAGCCGACGGCTACCAGCAGCTGAAAGCCAAGCTGCCGCCTGTTTCACGCCGTGGGCTGGTGCTGATCGACCCGCCGTACGAAATCAAAACCGACTATCAGGCGGTGGTGACCGGCATCCACGAAGGCTACAAGCGCTTCGCCACCGGGACATACGCCCTGTGGTATCCGGTGGTCCTGCGCGCGCAAATCAAACGTATGATCAAAGACCTGGAAGCGACCGGCATCCGCAAAATCCTGCAGATCGAGCTGGCGGTACGCCCGGACAGCGACCAGCGCGGCATGACCGCCTCGGGCATGATCGTCATCAACCCGCCGTGGAAGCTTGAAGCGCAGATGAACAACGTGCTGCCGTGGCTGCATAAAAAGCTGGTGCCAGCCGGCACTGGTCACGCCACCGTCAGTTGGATCGTGCCGGAGTAATCGCAGCCATCGGTGGAAACTATTGATTTCAGGTATACAATCGCGGCAATTCACGATTAAGGATAACAGCTATGACTAAGCATTATGACTACATCGCAATCGGCGGCGGCAGCGGCGGCATCGCCTCCATCAACCGCGCGGCCATGTACGGCCAGAAGTGCGCGCTGATTGAAGCAAAAGCGCTGGGCGGCACCTGCGTGAACGTGGGTTGTGTACCGAAGAAAGTGATGTGGCATGCGGCGCAAATCCGTGAAGCTATCCATATGTATGGCCCGGACTACGGCTTTGACACTACCATCAACCACTTCGACTGGGACAAACTGATCGCCAGCCGTACCGCCTACATCGACCGTATTCACACCTCATACGACAACGTCCTGGGTAAAAATAACGTCGACGTTATCCACGGTTTCGCCCGCTTTGTGGACGCCAAAACGATCGAAGTGAACGGCGAGACAATCACCGCCGATCACATTCTGATCGCCACCGGCGGTCGTCCGAGCCACCCGAACATCCCGGGCGTGGAATACGGCATCGACTCCGACGGCTTCTTTGAACTGCCTGCCCTGCCAAAACGCGTTGCCGTTGTTGGCGCGGGCTACATTGCGGTAGAACTGGCCGGCGTGATTAACGGCCTGGGGGCGGAAGCGCACCTGTTCGTGCGTAAACACGCACCGCTGCGCAGCTTTGACCCGCTGATCGTCGATACGCTGGTTGAAGTAATGAACGCCGAAGGCCCAACCCTGCACACCCACGCCGTGCCAAAAGCGGTCGTGAAAAATGCAGACGGCAGCCTGACCCTGGAGCTGGAAGATGGCCGCAGCCAGACCGTCGATTGCCTGATCTGGGCGATTGGCCGTGAACCTGCGAACGATAACTTCAACCTCGGCGTGACCGGCGTGAAAACCGACGAAAAAGGCTATATCGTCGTCGATAAATTCCAGAATACCAGCGTACCGGGCATTTATGCGGTCGGCGATAACACCGGTGCGGTTGAGCTGACCCCGGTAGCCGTTGCGGCGGGCCGTCGTCTCTCCGAGCGCCTGTTCAACAACAAGCCGGACGAGCATCTGGATTACAACCTTATCCCGACCGTGGTCTTCAGCCACCCGCCAATCGGCACCGTCGGCTTAACCGAGCCGCAGGCGCGCGAGCAGTATGGCGACGACCAGGTGAAAGTGTATAAATCGGCCTTCACCGCGATGTATACCGCCGTCACCTCTCACCGCCAGCCGTGCCGCATGAAGCTGGTCTGCGTGGGTCCGGACGAGAAAATTGTCGGCATCCACGGCATTGGCTTCGGCATGGACGAGATCCTGCAGGGCTTTGCCGTGGCGCTGAAGATGGGCGCAACGAAGAAAGACTTCGACAACACGGTGGCGATTCACCCGACGGCGGCGGAAGAGTTTGTGACCATGCGTTAATCCTGATGCCCCTCTCTTGAGGGGCATTTTTTTTAACATTCATAAATCGTTGCAAAACGAATGCTCCGAAAATAGTGATCTACCGCACATATCCCTCCCCATCTACCGAAGCGAATGTCTACGCTTATAAGACGCCCGGATAAACCTGTCTTTAGAACGCACAACCGGAGGTCCTTATCACCATGTTCAACCAGAAACTACAGGCTACCGAGAACATCGAGTTCGAGATTGCAGAAGAGCTGCGCTACGAGACCGATCCCTGCGAGTTAAAACTGGATGAGATGATCGAGGCGGAGCCGGAACCGGAAATGATTGAAGGGCTGCCCGCGTCGGATGCGCTGACGCCCGCAGACCGCTATCTTGAACTGTTTGAACACGTGCAGTCGTCGCGGCTGTTTGCGGACAGTAAAACCTTCCCCGACTGCGCGCCGAAGATGGACCCGCTGGACATCCTGATCCGCTATCGCAAGGTCAGACGCCACCGGGATTTCGACCTGCGCCAGTTTGTGGAGAACCACTTCTGGATGCCGGAAACGTACAGCACAGAATATGTCTCCGACCCGGGCCTCTCCCTGAAAGAGCACATTGATAATCTGTGGCCGGTGCTGACGCGCGAGCCGCAGGACCATATTCCCTGGTCTTCTCTGCTGGCGCTGCCCCAGGCCTATATCGTCCCCGGCGGGCGATTCAGCGAGACCTACTACTGGGATTCCTATTTCTCCATGCTGGGTCTGGCGGAGAGCGGGCGCAACGATCTGCTGAAGTGTATGGCGGATAACTTCGCGTGGCTTATCGAGCGCTACGGGCATATCCCCAACGGCAACCGCACCTATTACCTCAGCCGCTCTCAGCCGCCGGTCTTTGCGCTGATGGTGGAGCTGTTTGAGGAGGACGGCGTGCGCGGTGCGAAACGTTATCTTGATCACCTCAAAATGGAGTACGCCTTCTGGATGGATGGTGCGGAGTCGCTGCTGCTTAACCAGGCTTACCGCAGCGCCGTGCGTATGCCGGACGGTTCATTGCTTAACCGCTACTGGGACGACCGAGACACCCCGCGCGACGAATCGTGGATTGAGGACGTGGAAACCGCCCGCCACTCTGGTCGTCCGCCCAATGAGGTGTATCGCGACCTGCGCGCGGGCGCGGCGTCAGGCTGGGATTACTCGTCCCGCTGGCTGCGCGATCCGTCGCGGCTCGCCAGCATCCGCACGACGCAGTTTATCCCCATCGATTTGAACGCCTTCCTGTTCAAGCTGGAAAGCGCCATCGCCAACATCTCGGCGTCGAAAGGGGATAAAGAGACGGCCGACCTGTTCCGCCAGAAAGCCAGCGATCGCCGCGAGGCGGTGAACCGCTATCTGTGGGATGAGGAGAGCGGCTGCTACCGAGATTACGACTGGCGACGCGAAGAGCTGGCCCTGTTTTCTGCCGCCAGCATTGTGCCGCTGTACGTTGGCATGGCGACCCACGAGCAGGCCGAGCGCTTGTCGGATGCGGTCAAAGCGCGGCTGCTGACGCCGGGCGGAATTCTGGCTACCGAATACGAAACCGGCGAGCAGTGGGATAAACCCAACGGCTGGGCGCCGCTGCAGTGGATGGCGATCCAGGGATTCAAGCAGTACGGCAATGACTCGCTGGGGGATGAGATCGCCTGGAGCTGGCTGCATACGGTGAACCATTTTTATAAGACGCACCATAAGCTGATTGAGAAGTACCACATCGCCAGCAGTACGCCGCGCGAAGGGGGCGGGGGTGAGTACCCGCTTCAGGATGGCTTCGGCTGGACCAACGGCGTGGTGCGCCGGCTGATTGGGCTGTATGGGGAGCCTTGATTGGGGTGCGGTCTGATGCCCTCACCCCGGCCCTCTCCCAATGGGAGAGGGAGAAGCGATCAGCGGATCACCTCATAAATGGCAGACTGAATGGACTGCCATTTTTTCGTCGTGGCATCCGGCTGCGACTGCGCGCGGCGGGTTGCCATGTCGAGATCGTGCTGCTGGCGTTTGACCACGGCAGGCACGGTGCAGAAGGCTTTAAGATACTCTTTACGAACCGAGGTCAGAGATTCGCCGTTCGACATGGCGTGGCTGAGCGTGTTGATGAAGCGGCGACACGGCTTCTCTTCCACCATGTTCTGCCGGTAGCGTAACATCAGCTCCAGCACATCGTCATAGCCTGCCGACATCGCCTCTTCGGTCCAGGAGAGTTTCCAGTCCATCCCGCCCTGCAAAAAGAGCTGCGCCACGCGGGTATCGTTGCGGTTAATGGCCGAGCGGAAGTTATTCTCGTCCCAGGTCACCCCCATCCGCGTTAGCGTCTCGCGCGAGGAAGGCGTCTCGCGCATTTCCTGTGGAGGAGGCGCTTCTGCTGCACTGACGGCCGCAGGCTGCGGTTTGCTGCTGGTCACCAGCCAGAATCCCCCCGCCACGATGGCAATCACCATGACGCCAACCGCCCCCCATAACGCACCGGAAATGAGCTGCTCGCGTTGCTCGGGCGTGCGCGGCGCGCGCTGGGTCGGCTTTTCAATAGTGTCACGAACCTCGAACAGATCCCCGCCGGTGACCCGATCCATTTTCTGCGCCTTTTCCCAGAAAGTGTGTAACTCGCTGGCATCCACCGCCATGAATCCGGCCGGATTGACGCGCGTTCTCCCCTCTTCAAACGCGCGTTGAACCGGCCGCGCGATCTGCGTGTAGTAGTTATCCAACAGCTGAACTTGCGCCGAACTTAACGTTTTCTGAACGGTAATGTTGTTGCGAATTTGCCGAATGTCATCGAGGAAGGTTTGCAGGGTTTTACGCGGTTCAACCAGCAGCGTCAGCATGGACGGATCGCTGAAAAGCGAAGCGTAATAGCGGCTGAACTCTTTTTTATCCACCAGCAACTGCGCCAGTTCACTGAACATCATGCCGCTCAGGACGTCGTTGATCTCGCCGAGTTTAAGCCAGCGCCTTACGCGGTCAGCGTTAAACAGGGTCTTCAGATGGTTGTTCAGCCGCACCTGATCGGGCCAGGCCTGCTGGATGAGCCCTTTGATCATGAGCTCTATCGCGCGGACCTGCTTTTGCGCCTGCTGCTGCTGAAGCTCGCTTCCCGGTGCCAGGTCCGTGCTATAGGTCAACAGCGGCTGCTGCAGGCGGAGATGTTCCAGCGCGGTCACAAACCGCATCGCCGCAATAAGCTGGTTTTCACTCACGTCCTGTCCGCTTTCATATTGCGGCACGCGCTGCTGCAGCAGGCGCAGCTGGAGCGTAAATTCCGACATCTCGGCATCATTAAGGTTGAGCTTCTTCGCAACGGCTCCCCAGCCCCCCAGGGCTAATCGCGCGCTGTCCAGCTGTTCCAGGAACCAGCGTGGATCTTTGCCCTCAGAAGCATGTACATTCAGAAGAAGCAAAATTTCCACCGACGCATGGCGAATGACCGCCAGACAGTGTTCGAACTGTTCGCGAATATGATGTGATGTGCTGAGGGTCATTATTTACCTTAAGTGACAACGAAAACATCGAAATGGGCACGTGACGGCCTTTTTTCTTTTTATTTATACGAGGTTAACCATACCTGACTTTCTGTTGAAATAAAGTGACAACCCTAAAATCATTTAAAAAGTGTCAGGAGAATCTGAATGCCTGTTTTAATCACCCCTCGCCTTCACTGCTCGCCTCTGCAGGAACAGGACTGGCCCTTTTTTCTGGCGTTGCAGCAGCACCCTGACGTCATGCGCTTTGTGGCGGAAGACCGCCCCGTTGCCGCCATTCGCGAGGCGTTTGATGCTCGTCTGACACCCTGGACGCCAGGCAGCGCGCACTGGCTGTGTCTCGTTGTCCGTGATGCCCTATCCCGTGCTCCGCTGGGGGTTACCGGGTATATTCATCGGGAGGAGGATTGCGCTGAGGTCGGTTTTCTTTTCGCACCCGAAGCACAGGGAAAAGGCTACGGCTTCGAATCCCTGCAGGCGCTTTGCCGCTATGCCTTTGAAGAGGGGGGTATACGCCGACTCACAGCCACCGTCACGGCGGGGAATGTCGCCTCAAGACGTCTGCTGGAAAAAGCCCACTTTTGCCTGGAAGGGGAATTACGTGAGAGCTATTTCCTCGCGGGGCGCTGGCATAATGACTGGTTATTTGGTTTATTACGGCAGGAATATCTGAATAACAATTCCTGATCAACAGCCATTTGGCGGATATTTATCGTAAATCGTTTCCTCTACAGTGTCGCGACTTAAGAGGAAACGAATATGAAAGGTCACACGCTGAAAATATCTTCTGCCGCCATTGCGTTAATTAAAAAACATCAGGGTCTTTCGCTGGAGAAATACCGTGACGAAAACGGATTGTGGGTTATCGGCTATGGACATGAGATTCGCGAGAGGGAAAAATTCCGCGGCCTTATTACTCCCCTGCAGGCAGAATATTTACTCCAGGAAGATATTCAGCTGTGTGAGACGCTGCTGCGGGAAATGTGTACACGCCCATTAACCCAACAGCAGCATGACGCGCTGGTAATGATGATATTCAGTTCTGGAGAGGTACCTTCACTCCAGAACGCGAACTTTCAGGCCATCGCCCGGGTATAGAACATGGCAGCCTGCGTTCTGTTTTTCACGTCCAGCCGCCGGAAAAGCGCCTCGAGGTGCGCTTTTACCGTGGCAGCACTGATGTTGAGATTGCGTCCAATCTCTTTGTTTGACTCCCCCGCCGCCAGCAGTTTCAGTACCTCCCGCTGGCGCTCGCTTAACGCTGATAGCGCCTGCGGCGACGAGGGCTGTCGGACCCACTCTCCCGGAAAACAGACCATCCCTCGGGACACCGAGTCCAGCACGGCGGAAAAGCGCTCGGGGCTGGCGTTTCGGGGAATAATGGCCATGACGTTTCGCTGCCGCAATTGCTCCACCCATCTGGCCTCTTTTTTCGCTAACACCATCACCACGCGGATCGCCGGAAAGCGATGCATGAGCGCTTCCAACCACGCTGTCTCCTCGTTCTGAATGACATTCCCGTCAATCAGGACGATAGCAGCCGGCGAAGCGGATACCTGAGCCCATAAATCTTCTGTCTGACAGGTCCCTGTCATATTTATTTCCGGAATGAGCTTCTGCAGACTGTGTATCGCTCCATGAATAAATATTGACTGCCTGTCAAACATGATTACTCGCATCGTTTTTCTCCCTCTGAGAATAGCGAAGGGGGATTCTACAGAGGCATTTTTTAAGAAAAAACTCAACGAACGGAGACGTTACAAATCCCGCCGGGTTCTTTATATCTGTCAGTATTTAGACACATTCACCTTAAGGATTTCCTTAAGAGGATCCTTCCCCTTAAGCCCAGGCATCACAGGAACATACCACCTGATACCTCAATGCGCTGCGCGTTCATCCAGCCCAGTTTATCGCTGAGCAGCGCCGCAACGGCATCGCCAATATCGTCCGGCAGCCCCACTCGTCCCAGCGCCGTCTGTGCGGCCAGCATCTGATTCAGCTCCGCGTTGTCGCGAACGCGTCCGCCGCCAAAGTCCGTTTCTATCGCACCGGGCGCGATGATATTGACGGCGATCCCGCGCGCGCCCAGCTCTTTCGCCTGGTAACGCGTCAGCACTTCCATTGCCCCCTTCATGGCCGCATAGGTCCCTGAGCCCGGCTGGGTAAAACGGGCCAGCCCGCTGGAGACGTTGAGGATCCGCCCACCGTCGGCCAGCAAGGGCAACAGGCGCTGCGTCAGGAAGAAGGGCCCCTTGAAATGGATGTTTAATGCCTCATCGAACTGGGCTTCCGTGGTGTCGGCATAGGGCGCGTATAATCCCGTTCCGGCATTGTTTAATAAATAATCAAAGTTTTCACGCTGCCAGACCGTCTTCAGGGTTTCCTGAAGCTGGCAGGAAAAATGGTCAAAACTGGAAATATCCCCGACGTTGAGCTGTAATGCCGCCGCGTTAACGCCTTTTTCCTGAATTTGTTGCACGACTTCCAGCGCTTCCTGCTGGCTACGGTTGTAGGTGAGGACAATTCCCGTGCCGTCTGCCGCCAGCTTTAAAGCAGCGTTTTTACCCAGACCACGGCTACCACCCGTCACTAATGCGATACGTTCAGTCATCATAAACCTCGTTTTGGCTGTTATGGAGATTGAGAAAGAGCTTATTAGGTGATAGAAGATCAATAAAGAGGGCTTAAAACGCTTCACTGTTTCAACAGAAACAACAATGAGCTTCGTCTATGGATAAAATTCACGCAATGCAGCTGTTTGTCCGCGTCGCGGAACTGGAGAGTTTTTCGCGCGCGGCAGAAACATTAACCCTGCCGAAAGGCAGCGTTTCACGGCAAATTCAGGCCCTGGAAAACCGGCTGGGCACCCAGCTATTGCACCGCACCACGCGGCGCGTCAGCCTGACGCAGGACGGCATGGTCTATTACGAACGGGCAAAAGATCTGCTGGCAAACCTTGATGAACTCGACGGTATGTTTCAGCACGACCCCTCCAGCATCAGCGGACGGCTCCGCGTGGATATGCCCATTGGCGTTGCTCGAAATTTAGTCATCCCCAAGCTGCCTGCTTTTTTGCAGCACTATCCTGGCATTGAGCTGGAGCTCAGCAGCAGCGATCGTCTGGTGGATGTTATCCGCGAAGGGTTTGACTGCGTGGTGCGCGTCGGCACGCTGAAGGATTCGGGGCTTATCGCCCGCCCGCTGGGCAAGCTGTCGGTGATTAACTGCGCCAGCCCGGACTATCTGACGCGTTTTGGCTACCCGGAAACGCTGGACGATTTAGGCTCCCACGCCGTTATTCACTACGCCGCCACGCTGGGAAGCCGCCCGCAGGGCTTTGAATTTTATAACGGCAGTACGACACAGTGGATAAAAACGGGAGGGGTATTAACCGTTAACAGCACGGAAACCTACCATGCTGCCTGCCTTGCCGGGCTGGGCATCATCCAGGTTCCGCGCGTGGGGGTGCGTGATTCGCTGCGCGCGAAGAAACTGGTTGAGATCCTCCCGCAATATCGGGCAGAGCCGATGCCTGTTTCCCTGATTTATCCCCACCGCCGCAACCTCTCCCGCCGGGTACATCTGTTCATGGAGTGGCTTACTGAACTCACAAAAGCTTACGTGGACTAGTCGCAAGCTATAATTCAATAACATCCAGCCAAACGAAAAGGAAAAGACGCGTGACGCCGGAAAACAACCCGCAACGACCCACCCAACATTTAGAGTATGATCCCATCAAAAAGATGGAAACCGAGCCAGAAGAGGCCAAATCGCCTGGCACCGCCAGCAAAGCGCTGGGAACCGTCACCGGCATAGCCGAGAGAATTCAGCAGTTTCCCATGGTGGCGCATCTGATCCGCGCGACCGAGCGCTTTAATGACCGCATGGGGAACCAGTTTGGCGCTGCAATTACCTATTTTTCCTTCCTGTCGATGATTCCGATCCTGATGGTGTCATTTGCGGCGGCCGGTTTTGTGCTCGCGTCCCACCCGACGCTGCTGCAGGATATCTTCACGAAGATCCTGAATAACGTCAGTGATCCGACCCTTGCCAGCACGCTCAAAAGCACCATCAATACCGCCGTTCAGCAGCGTACCACGGTCGGGATCGTCGGTTTGCTGATTGCCCTTTACTCCGGCGTTAACTGGATGGGCAACCTGCGCGAGGCCATTCGCGCCCAGTCGCGCGATGTCTGGGAGCGTAAGCCACAGGACCAGGAGAAAATTTGGGTTAAGTATCTCCGCGACTTTATTTCGCTGATTGGCCTACTGGTCGCCCTCATCGTGACGCTCTCCATTACCTCGGTGGCGGGCTCGGCGCAGCAGATGATTATCTCTGCGCTCTATCTTGATTACATCGAGTGGCTGAAGCCTGCCTGGCGCGGCATTGGGCTGGCCATTTCCATCTTCGCCAACTACCTGCTGTTCTTCTGGATCTTCTGGCGATTGCCCCGCCATCGCCCGCGTAAGAAGGCGCTGATCCGCGGCACGTTGATTGCGGCGATCGGCTTTGAAGTCATCAAAATCGTGATGACCTACACTCTGCCGTCACTGGTGAAATCCCCTTCCGGCGCGGCGTTTGGCTCGGTGCTGGGGTTGATGGCGTTCTTCTATTTCTTCGCGCGTCTGACCTTGTTCTGCGCGGCGTGGATTGCCACTGCCGAGTACAAAGATGACCCACGGATGCCGGGCAAAACGCACCGGTAACCCCTCTCTCGGGCTGAAATTTCAGCCCGATTCATCATTTCAGCATATAAATCCAGCTCGTAACTTTTATTTAACCGAAAACCAGTTTTATTGACTGATATTAGAAAACTGTGAAGCATTTCATAGACGAGTTTTGGCTGGCCTGAAAATTATCCGCTTTTTGTTGCTTTTATCGCCAGCGCGCGGCTTTGTTACAGATTGAAATGTCGCTTTTGCTGTGCGTAATATGGCCTTTCGTTCGACAAAAATAAGAAAATATTATGCAAGCAACAGCCACCACACTCGACTCAGGAACGGAAAACGTTCCGGTAAACTCGCGCAATAAAGTTGTCGTCGCATCGCTGATTGGCACCGCCATTGAGTTCTTCGACTTTTATATTTATGCCACCGCTGCGGTCATCGTCTTCCCGCATATCTTCTTCCCGCAGGGTGACCCGACGGCGGCCACGCTGCAGTCTCTGGCCACCTTTGCTATCGCGTTTGTGGCGCGCCCGATTGGTTCAGCGGTCTTTGGTCACTTTGGCGATCGCGTTGGCCGTAAAGTGACGCTGGTTGCTTCGCTGCTGACCATGGGAATTTCCACCGTGGCCATCGGCCTGCTGCCGACCTATGAAACCATCGGTATTCTGGCACCGGTCCTGCTGGCGCTGGCGCGTTTTGGTCAGGGTCTGGGCCTGGGCGGTGAATGGGGTGGCGCGGCGCTGCTGGCGACCGAGAACGCCCCGGCGCGCAAGCGCGCGCTGTATGGTTCATTCCCGCAGCTTGGCGCACCGATTGGCTTCTTCTTTGCGAACGGGACGTTCCTGCTGCTCTCCTGGCTGCTGACGGATGAACAGTTTATGAACTGGGGCTGGCGTATCCCGTTTGTCTTCTCAGCCGTGCTGGTGCTGATTGGCCTGTACGTCCGCGTTTCTCTGCATGAGACCCCTGTCTTCGCGAAAGTTGCCGCAGCGAAAAAACAGGTGAAAGTGCCGCTGGGCACGCTGCTGACCAAACACGTCCGCGTGACCGTGCTGGGCACGTTTATCATGCTGGCAACCTACACGCTGTTCTACATCATGACGGTTTACTCCATGACCTTCAGTACCGCCGCCGCGCCGGTTGGGCTGGGGCTGCCGCGTAACGAAGTGCTGTGGATGCTGATGATGGCGGTGATTGGCTTTGGCGTGATGGTACCGATTGCGGGTCTGCTGGCGGATAAATTTGGCCGTCGCGCGAGCATGATTGCGATCACCACGCTCATCATTCTGTTTGCTCTGTTCGTCTTCCCACCGCTGCTGGGTTCAGGTAGCCCGGCGCTGGTCATGGCCTATCTGCTGATTGGCCTGAGCCTGATGGGGCTGACCTTCGGTCCGATGGGTGCGCTGCTGCCAGAGCTGTTCCCGACGGAAGTCCGTTATACGGGTGCCTCTTTCTCTTACAACGTCTCGTCTATCCTGGGCGCGTCCGTTGCGCCATATATCGCCACCTGGCTGCAGGCGAACTACGGTCTGTTCTATGTAGGCGTCTATCTGGCGGCCATGGCGGCGCTGACGCTGATTGCGCTGCTGCTGACGCATGAGACTAAGCATCAGGCTCTGTAAGCTAATGCCGGGTGGCGGCTATGCCTTACCCGGCCTACGATTCAAATGTAGGCCGGGTAAGCGCAGCGCCACCCGGCAATAACAGACCGCACCTTACTTCTTCATCTGCGACAAAATATTCCGGCACTGATTCGCTTCGCCTTCTGACGGTGAAATCAACGCCAGCAGCGCTGCGGCCGGGGTGACCAGCGTCGCAAGGGCTGCTGCCACCGCGCCGCGAGCAATCAGCGGGCCAGGCTTCACGCCCGCCTGCGGATTTTTGAACGTTCCGCGCACGTAAAGCGGCGAGCGCAGGGTGATGATTCGGACACCCTTACTTTCCGGGTCAATCGTCAAATCAAGCTGCTCCGAAGCCATGCTGGCGGTACCGGTCACGTTAATGACCGCGTTTTCCGTGTCGAAGGCGAAAATCTGCGGACGCGCCACGCCGTTAACCAGATCAAGATTGGCTGCCGCACAGTTCACCCGCACCTCATCGTCACCGAAGATTTGCCCGATAACGTAGTTACCCACGTTCAGGCCCAGGATCTCCATCAGGTTGCGACTCACCAGACCGTCGTTCATCAGCAGCTTCAGGTTGCCGTTACTGCTTCCCAGCAGGGCCGCCACGGAATTGCCCACGCCGCGAATGTCGGCATCGCCGTTCATTTCACCGAGGGTTTTCTGCATCAGCTCCACGTTGGGCATCAGTTCTTTCAGCTTGAGCCTGCGGGCCTGAATTTCGGCTCGCCCCTGCATTGGCTTTTTATCGCCTTCGAGGTGAATGTTCGAGGAAATTGTCCCGCCCGCCATGCCAAACTTCAGCGGCTGCAGGCGCAGGTCGGCATTTTTGAGAAGGATATGGGTCGAAAGATTGCTGATCGGCAGCGTACTGCCATGTTCAATTTTTCCGCCTTTGAAGCGCACGTCCGCATCCATCACGTCCCACTTATCGGTCTCAAAGCGGTCATAGGGCAGCACTTTCCCGGCCGGCTGGAGATCTTTCTTCACCTCTTTTGACTTCGTACCTTTACCGGAATCGACGCCGATCAGCGGGCCCAGGTCGGCCAGCCGCAGCTGACGGGACTCGACATCCCCTTCAAGTGTAGGGCGCGGTTTTCCGGTGGTGTACGTCAGCGAGCCGTGAATGTCGCTGTCGCCGATGCGGCCGTTAAAATCCCGGTAGTCAAAAACAGAGGATTTTTCGGTGTTGATTTTGGCGACCAGATGCCCGTCCGTTTCGAACGGCGGGGTATCCGGAAGCAGCACACCGGTCAGATCGTACAGCTCGCCCAGTGAATCACCAGCAAATTTGAGCCGCAGGTCGACGCCGCCCATGTTCATCGGGTCGTTGACCGTCCCCACGAACGCCACGCGGGTGTTCCCGGAACGGAAGTCCGCCTGTACCGGGAACGGCGTGCCTTCGCTCCGCAGCGCCAGCATGCCGCCCATTTTCCCTTTTCCGCTCAGCGGTTGGCCGTTGTAGCGCCCTTTTGCCGTCAGGCCGAAAACATAGTCACCTACGCTTGCCGCGTCGCCTTTCGCTTTGGTGCCCGTGACCTCGCTAAACGGCAGCGGCTTGCCCAGCGGATCGACCAGGATCTCTACATCCGCCTTGCTGACTTTATCGTCGATAGCGATCCGTCCGCGATCGAACAGAATGTTGTCGAGACGGAATGACCAGGAGGAAGGCTGGGCATGCGGATCTTTTTCGCCGTCGCTGGCGAGGTTAAACGTCCAGTTATTATTTTTTTCTGAGAGGCGGATCAGGCGCGCATCAGGCTTCTGAAGTTTGATCCACGGCAGATAGACCGTTTTGGTGAAGAGCGCGAGCGGGGCCAGCGTGGCTTCAACGCGAGGGAGGTGAACCATGGTCACTTCCGGGATATCCGGCGGGTTGCCGAGAATAATGTCGTCGGCATGAACGTGCGGCCAGGGGATCCAGCTTCGCCAGCCTCGCTCCTCTTTCTGGCGTTCCCATACCACCCCTAAATCACCGCGTATGGCGAAGGGACGATTCAGTTCGGTTGAGACTTTCTGGTTGATGGTCGGCTTAAGGCGGTTCCAGTCAAACGTCGCAATAATGATGACCACGATCGCGATCAACAACAAGAAAATCCCTGCTGTCCAGGAGATTACCCTGGTTGTTTTAGTCATTTTTATCCCCTTTCCTGATGACCTGTCCTGTAAAACTATAGTCCAGACAAAGGGAAGCGGGCTTATCAGAGCGTTGTTATCACGCTTTCGAGGCGATCCATGGGTACCGGGCGAGAGAGGAAATAGCCTTGTGCCGCCGCGGCGGGGGAGTTTTGTACATCACGCCACTCTTCCAGCGTTTCCACGCCTTCAACAATCACGCCCTGGCAATAGCGGTTCATCAGCTGTAATAACAGCGTGAAGAGATTCCGCCCTTCCGGGGTTTGACGCAGCATAATGAACAGATCGCGGGCCACTTTAATGTAGTCGTAACGCACTTCACTCAAGGCGGAGAAGTTCGCCATGCCGGTGCCAAAGTCGTCCAGCCACAGCGGGCCAAATTCGCACATCGACGCAAACGAGGAGTCCTGCGGCAGACGGACATGCTCCACCAGCTCAAAGCGCATCCACGGCAGGGTCGCGATCAGCTCCTGTAATTTCGCATTCTGACGCAGCGCCAGCAGGGTTGGACCATCGACGTTGACCGAGGCGAGGATATCGTGCTGTTCGAAAAAGGACTGCTTCGTCGCCAGCATACGGAGCTGCTCTTCCAGCACATCCAGACGCTGGCGAACGGCCACTTCGGCAAAATAGCGATCCGGCGCGATACGCTGAGAAGGGTTTGATGGGTGCGTCACAACGGTCAAAATTTCGATGGCCATCAGTCGACCGTCTGTTCGGTAGATCGGCTGATAAGTGTACGCACGCTCACATTGCAGCCAGTAGCGATGCTCCTGCAAGTTCTCAATACTTGCCTCAGGCGTAGTGCTCAGCCGCTGGATAACCTGCTCTGACTTCATTTCAGATGTCCTGTTGTTGGGATAGCCTTTCTGGACTCGTCACAGGATTATCGGCGCGGCAATTGAGAACTTTATGTTCAATTCACCGTGAAAATGAAATTAAGATGACAGAAAGGGGCAGGAACACGCGCTGGCTCAAATAAAATAATGGAACGTTGTTTTAATATAGTTGACCAGTTAATTCACCCAGCGCACACTACCAAAAATTACTCTGTTCAGGTTCACGACTATGTCTAAAAAAATTGCCGTGATTGGCGAATGCATGATTGAGCTGTCACAAAAAGGCGCGGAAGTCAGCCGCGGATTTGGTGGCGATACGTTAAACACGTCCGTTTATATTGCCCGTCAGGTTGCGCCTGAGGCGCTCACCGTGAACTACGTTACCGCCCTGGGCACGGACAGCTTCAGCCAGCAAATGCTCGAGGCCTGGCAGAGTGAACGCGTTGAAACATCGCTGATTCAGCGGATGGAAAACCGCCTCCCGGGGCTTTACTACATCGAAACCGACAGCACCGGCGAACGCACGTTTTATTACTGGCGTAACGAAGCCGCGGCCAAATTCTGGCTGGAGAGCGACGCTGCCGCTGCCATCTGCGAAACGCTGGCGACATTTGATTATCTCTATCTGAGCGGGATCAGCCTGGCGATCCTGAGCCCTACCAGCCGTGAAAAACTGCTCTCGCTGCTGCGCGAATGCCGCGCGAACGGCGGGAAGGTCATTTTCGATAATAACTACCGTCCACGCCTGTGGGCCAGCCGCGAAGAGACGCAGCAGGTCTATCAGCAGATGCTGCAATGCACCGACATCGCGTTCCTGACGCTCGACGATGAAGACGCCCTGTGGGGTGAGAAGCCGGTTGATGAAGTGATTGCGCGCACGCAGGCGGCTGGCGTAAGCGAAGTGGTGATCAAGCGCGGTGCGGAGTCGTGCCTGGTTGCGGTGGCGGGTGAAGCGGTGGTTGACGTCCCGGCGGTGAAGCTTGCCAAAGAGAAAGTGATTGATACCACGGCAGCAGGTGATTCATTCAGTGCGGGCTATCTGGCGGTACGCCTGACGGGTGGAACCCCGGAAGCGGCGGCACGGCGTGGGCACCTGACGGCCAGCACCGTTATTCAGTATCGCGGGGCGATTATTCCGCGTGAGGCGATGCCTGTTTAAGTAAGGTGCGGGCTGATGCCCTCACCCTAACCCTCTCCCACAGGGAGAGGGAATAGTTAAGCATTACTGCCCCTGCGGGATATCCGTCGCGTCCGGATGTAAATCATCAGCCGTGGCGGCCTGCGCCGGCTGCGGAGTGGTCGCCATAATGGAATCCCAGGTCGTCTGAAGTTCCTTCATGTCATATTCCGGCTCGCCCTTCGGTTGCAGGAGGATCAACGCCATCTCCTGCGACAGCTGCTGACGGAGGTCCTGATTGAGCATATCGACGGTCAGACCGTTCAGGAAGTCCTGACGAAGCTTCTGGTACTGTTCCGGCGCAATATCCACCACCTGATTCTGCAGGGATCGAATACGCTGGCTGATCAGAATGTCGGTATCGGCACGAGCGTAGGTCGCAAACAGCTTCTGCAGCTCGAGTTTTTTCTGCGCCAGAAGGGCGTTGAACTCCTCTTCGGAAAGCCCCTCTTTACGCACTTTTGCCAGCTCTTTCGCGACCACACCCAGATTCGCATTCAGCTTATCGCCCGGCGATTCAACGTTAATCGCGCATTGCGCACGCTGGAACAGCACGCGGCAATCAAAGCCAAGCCCGATATTCTTCATATTGTTCTTACTGAGCGTCTGCTGAACGTGCCAGAACAGCGCTTCACGGGCCAGATCGGCACGCCAGTAGCGCAACAGCGCCGCGGACTCACGAATTGGCTGCCAGGCGGTATCCCACATCACGGAGAGTCGGTCCTGACGCACGGTGTCCGTCATAATGCTGACCGGCTCTGCACGCAGCGGGGAGAGCGTTGGAACAGGTGCCGGCGATTCACGCTTGCCTTTCAGATCGCCAAACGCTTTGTTGATCTGCTCAATTACCGCGCGGCTGTCCACGTTGCCCACCACGATCAGCGTCATTGCGTCCGGGGTGTACCATTTCTGGTAGTACGATTTTACCTGTTCGGCGTCCACTGGCTGTTTCAGCGGTTCGGCCGGATCGTGTCCCAGTAACGTCGAGCCTTTCAGGCGGTAGCGCCACCAGCCCTCTTTGGTGTCTCCAGGCCAGGTCGCCACCATGTCACTGTTGCTCAACGCGTAGTTGACGGTATCCGGGGTAATCGCCAGGTTGCCAGAGGCATCGGAGAGATACGTCAGCGCTTCTTTAAGCAGATCGTTACGGTTATTAGGCAGGCTCAGGTTAAACATGGTGTAGTCATACGAGACAACAGCCGGTGGGAGTGGGCGTTTCGGATCGATGGCCTGTTGCCAAAGCGAACGCACCTGAACTGCTTGCAGGCTGCCGCTCTGAGTGAGCGCCAGCCGGGGAATAAAGTGGCTAAAACCGGTTTGCTGGGTGCTTTCCGTGAGGGAGCCGGTATTAACAGACAGACGGATTTCAATACGGTCGCTGGGACGTTGCGGAGTGGCTAACACCTGCCACTGAAAACCGTTCGCTAATGTCCCTTGTTGCCAGGCCGGGTCTGGCTGGAGCGCATCTGCCTGCACATAACTGGCTGCTGCCATCATCAGCAAACCGCCGGTTAAGAGTCGAATTTTTGTGCCCTGCATGTGAACCCCTGATCAACATTCCTGGTTAAAAAAGAGTGTCTCGCGACGCGCTTCACTCTTAAAGATGACGATGAAAACACGTCGATTAGACCGCGCGTTCGGCAAAACGTCACGGTCAGAAGTGAAATATACCCAAAAAAAATCTTGTCGAATTATGACAGGTACGAACAGTTATTATGCGCAGGAGCCCGCATCCCGACAAGGGAATACGGGCATTTGTGACAAGATTAAGAGGATAAACCAGGATTTTTGCTGTCAGTTGGACGATTATTCAGAGTATCGTCGAGCTTTTTGTGATCCAGCTCTTTCACCCATTTCGCCACCACTACCGTTGCCACGCCGTTACCCACCAGGTTGGTTAACGCACGCGCCTCGGACATGAAGCGGTCAATACCCAGAATCAGCGCCAGACCCGCCACCGGCAGGTGACCCACTGCAGAGATGGTAGCCGCCAGCACGATAAAGCCGCTGCCCGTCACGCCAGCCGCACCTTTAGAGGAGAGCAGGAGCACCACCAGCAGGGTAATCTGATGGAAAATATCCATATGGCTGTTGGTCGCCTGCGCGATAAACACGGCCGCCATCGTCAGGTAGATCGAGGTACCATCAAGGTTAAAGGAGTAGCCCGTCGGGATCACCAGCCCGACCACCGATTTACGGCACCCCAGCTTTTCCATCTTATCGAGCATGCGCGGCAGCGCCGATTCTGAAGAGGACGTCCCCAGAACAATCAGCAGCTCTTCGCGAATGTAGCGGATAAATTTGAAAATGTTGAAGCCTGTCGCGCGGGCAATGGAGCCCAGCACCACCACCACAAAGAGGATACAGGTGATATAGAAGCAGATAATCAGCTGACCCAGCTGCACCAGCGTACCGACGCCATATTTCCCGATGGTAAAGGCCATCGCACCGAAGGCCCCAATCGGCGCCAGGCGCATGATCATATTGATGATGCCGAAGATGACCTGCGAGAAGCTTTCGATCACATTAAAGATAAGCTGGCCTTTGCTGCCCAGACGGTGCAGGGCAAAGCCAAACATCACGGCGAACAGCAGCACCTGCAGGATGTTACCGCTGGCGAACGCGCCAATGACGCTGCCCGGTATCACGTCCAGCAGGAAGGCCACCACGCCCTGATCCTTCGCCTGTTCGGCATAAACCGCAACCGCTTTGGCATCCAGCGTTGACGGGTCTACGTTCATACCCGCGCCCGGCTGCACCACGTTGACGATGATCAGACCGATAATCAGCGCAAGGGTACTGACCACTTCAAAATAGAGAAGCGCCACTGCACCGGTACGGCCTACCGCCTTCATGCTTTCCATGCCAGCGATGCCCGTCACGACGGTACAGAAGATCACCGGGGCGATGACCATTTTAATGAGCTTAACGAACGCGTCGCCAAGCGGTTTCATTTGCGCGCCCAGCTCGGGGTAATAGTGACCCAGCAGAATACCGATGGCGATGGCTGTCAGGACCTGGAAGTAAAGACTTTTGAAGAGTGAGGTTTTCATAAGGTGTCCTTGGGAAGAAAAACCACAGGCTTTGTAAGGTTATGGTTAACCTGCGGCTTTAAAATAACACCCACATAACAGGACAGAAATAAACTCAGTTCAAATTTGAAACACAAATGTTAAGAACTTTGAGCTGGCTCGCACAAGCCAGCAACAAAATTACACATTTGCGCGATTGTCAGCGCCAGAAAGGTATCGTTCTTCAAAGACATCCGAAGGCACAGCAGGTGCAAAAAGGAAGCCCTGTCCGCTCTCCACGCCCGCCTCTGCCAGCCAGCTGCGCTGTGCTTCAGTTTCAATGCCCTCGGCAATAAGATGCAGGTTGAGGCTGCGCGCCATCTGGATAATCGCCTGCACCATGCTGCTGTCGCCCGGCAGGCCGTCGACAAACGCTTTATCAATTTTTAACACATCTACCGGCAGGGTTTTCATGTGCTGAAGCTGGCGCAGCCCGGCGTATCCCATGCCAAAATCGTCCAGCGCAATGCGAATGCCGGCGTTACGCAGAGGCTTCAGAATCGCAACCGCTTCATTCGGATCGTCAATGCGCCGGCTCTCTGTGACTTCCAGGGTCAATGTATCAGGCTTGATGCGGTAACGATGGATCAGCTCCAGCATCTCTGAAACCATGGTCGGGTGCATAAGCTGCAGGGCAGACAAATTGACCGACAGGGGCAGCGTTACGCCGCGCTCCTGCCAGGCGGCAAGCTGACGGCACGTCTCTTCCAGCACCCAGTAGCCGACGGTGACCATTAGACCGCAGGACTCAATGCGATCGATCAGCCCCTCCGGCAGCTCCCATGAACCATCCGGCTGCTGCACGCGCAGCAGCGCCTCGGCGCTTTTCACCTCTCCCGTCAGCAAATTCACCTGCGGCTGTAGCCAGAGGGCAAACTGGCGGTTATCCAGCGCGGTCAGGATGTCGCTCTCTTCCGTCAGGCGCTGCTGCGCCTTTTCCATCTGTTCCGGGTCGAAGAACTGGATCTGATTTTTGCCTTTGCGTCGGGCGGTGAACGCCGCCGAGAACGCGCGATGATAAAGCTGCTCTGCCGTTAAATCGCCATAGTACATGGCAATACCGATACTGGCGCTCGGACGCAGCTGGATGCCCTGAATGGGCAGCCGCTCATTAATGACAGTGAGTACTTGCTGACCTAATGTGATCGCATGCCATGGCTCTTTCACGCCGTTGGCAATTACCACCAGGTCGTAACCGCTGACCTGGGTCAGCACCATGCGCGGGGCAAGGACAGACTTCACTTTTTCCACGAGGGTCAGCAGCAGCATTTCGCGCTGGCTCTCCTTGAGCACGCCCGCCGTGTCCTGCAGGGTTTCACAGGCGATCGCCATCAGCGCCGTGGTTTGCTGCCGGGCAACGGTCTGCTCCAGCATCGCCATCAGGAAGGCTTTATTCGGAAGCTCCGACACCGGAAAGCGCGTGGCGCTGCTGCTTAGCTCATCCTGCTGACGCTGGATACGCTGCTGATTAAGGTTATAGCTGCGCACCAGCATACCAATCTCATCATCATGATGAAGGCGCGGCAGCGTAAGCTGATGGCCCATCTGGTCCTGTGGTGAAAGCGTGTTCAGCTCCCGGGCAATATGGCGCAGCGGATGAACAATCAGCCGGTTAATGCACCAGGTTAGCGCCACGCTGAGAATAAGCGTCATAAGTAAGCAAGTGGTCACTAACGTAACCACCCAGCTCATGACGAATTTATACATGCGGTATGAGTCCGCCTGTAATACCAGGTAGGCCAGCGGCTGCGGATTAGCAGGACGTTCAAGCGAATAGACGGGAAGCGAAATTTGTACCGGCAATTCAAACAGGCGCATCACCATCATCGGGACGGGACGCTCCGGGATAAAGCTCATCCGCAGCGCCTGAAACTGGTTGGGCAGTACGACGTCGGCCCGGCTAACAATACCGGCCGGCTGAATGCGTTTTAAGATGGTTTCCGCTTCGGGAATATCCCCTTTCAGGATAGAGGCAGAAAGCGGGCCGCGCACCGAGCGGGCGATACTTTCTAACTGCGAAGCCGTGTTATAGCGATTCTGCTGTACGGAATGAAACAGCAAAATTACGCAGAAGAGCAGTACAAACAGCATTGTGACGGCTGACACCATCGCCATCTGTTTGATCGTTAAAGAACGGCTAACACGCAAAATGACTCTCCACAAAACTCGAAGCGCAGGGGCGCACCAGGGTGTAAACCCGGCGCGCCTGAGTATACCCGATTGCTGCGCTATTAAGAGAGACTTACAAATGGATTAAGTAAAATCCGATTACCAGTCCGCGTAAGGGATGAGCGGCTGCGGCGGTAAGTCCATATCGCCCTGCCAGCCTGCGGCAGAGTAGCGTACATAGATCAGCGCATGGCTTGGGGTATAGTCCTTCGCTTCCTGAATATCCACGCCCATGCCGACAAACCAGTTGGAGGTCACCCGACGTTCGATGATGGCTCGCGCGGTATAACCGGTGCCTGAGGAACTGCTGCCGGTTTCCATCGCGCCGCGGTCGGTATAGCGGCCAGGTTCATCGGTCGGGATCAGGCTCTGGTCCGGGTAGCGCAGTTCGTCTTTGGTTTTCGAGTGGGACCAGGACACGGATCCCCCCAGCTCCCAGGACCAGTTCTCCGTACGTTTACGCCAGGTCACCGGCAGCGCGAAGGAGACATATTCCTGCGGGCTGTAATAACCGCCCTGACCCAGGGTATAGCCGCTCAGGTCCTTGTCGTAGTGCCAGAGCATATTGGAGACGCCGACCGTCAGGCGCTCATTGTTTTTATTAATGAGCTTGTAGTAGTAACCCGTCATCCAGCGAACGCGCCAGTTATCCTCCACATTTTTACCCGTCAGCGTTTCCGCATTCAGGCTTGACCAGACGCCGTGCGCCTCCCCTTTGTCGTAGCTCATGCTTACGCCGCCGCCGGTGGCGCGCACGCCGCCCCATGTGGTGCCGGTATTGGTATCTTTTTGCCCGGCAAAGGCCAGCAGAGAGCTGGAGATTGGCCGGCGATGGGCGTTAATGGTGTAGCCGACAGGACCCAGGTCGCTGCTGTAGCTTACGCCACCCACCACGTCGACGACGTCAAAGCCCATCGGCGTGGTGCCGATATCCCATGACCAGGTTTTGTTCTGCCAGCCAACGGCGACGCTCGCGCCATTGTCTGACTGATGAGTATTACCGCTGCACGGCGTTTCGGCGCAGGTACCCCATTTAGGATCGTAGGTGCCGTTACGGGTGGCAAACGAACCGGCATCCATATTGACCAGATCGCTGCGGAAGAACATCCGTCCATCAGAGAGCGGCGCATCAACCTGCAGCATGGTGGTATGCGCTTTCAGGTCAGAATACCCGCCCGTGCCGCTGGATCCCCAGTAATCGTGCTGCAGCGTGACGTTAACATCCTGCTGACGATACAGGTCACCGGCGTCGCTGCGCACGCCGCGCTTCAGCCAGTCATCTTTTTCATCATTACGCGTCAAGCGGGTGAAACTGTCGTTGTCAGCCTGCCGCGTCGTCGTAATGCCAGTCGACACCATCGCATCTTTATAGGTTTCCAGCGCCTGCTGGGGCTGGCCATTTTGTGCCTGGAAACGCGCGGCATCACGCAGCACCAGCGCGTTTTCCATGGAGGCGGGCTGCGATTTAGCCTGCGGAATAATTTTGTTGAAGGTCTGCTCTGCGGCGGCAGAATCGCCCAGGCCTGCCTGCGCCATCGCGATCCGGCGCTGCATATTGAGCGACAGCGGCTGGCCGTTTTGCGCGGCGGGCAGCTTCGCCAGCTCCACGCGCGCGGCATCCCTGTTACCTTGCGCACTGTAGATTTCGGTCAGGCCGAGGATCGCATCTTCGTTCTGCGGCTCGCGCTGCAGCACGGTGCTGTAGGCCGTTTTCGCCGCGTCCAGATCGCCACGCTGCTGCGCCCAGTCCGCCAGCGTGAGGTCGATACGGGTAGAGGCCGGCTGCTGGCGCAGAAGATTCTCCGCCTCCTGCTCTTTGCCGCTGTCGCGCAGACGGTTGGCGGTTTCCAGCACCTGATTGCTTTGCAGGCGGTCGGCGAGCTCCTGGATATTGCCGTTCCACTGGCTGCGCGGCAGCGTGTCCAGATGCGCCAGCGCGGCCCGGTCCTGATCGTTTCCGGAAAGATACAGCCCGTTGGCATAGACCTGATCCGGATCGGCCGGTTTCTGGCTGGCAAGCTGACGCATCAGAGTATCCGCCTGGCTGCGCTGGCCCGCGCTGTAGAGATCGCGCGAGAGGCGATACGTTATCCACACGTCGCCGGGAGAGAGCGCCAGACGACGACGCTGAATGTCGGCAGCCTGCGCGTATTTCCCCTGATTCTCCAGCTGTTCTGCCTGGGCGGACAACTGCTCGTTGGTCAGGCTACGTTCAATATCATCAATGCTGCGGCGCTGGCTGGCGGAGAGAGACTGGATAAACTGCGAGGCCTTCTCCGGTGACTGCGCGCGGTAAATCCCGGCCAGACCGCGGACCGCATTACTGTTGCCGCTGTCCATACGCAACGCCTGGCGATAATAGCGCTCCGCCGCGTCGTTATCTTTGCGTGCCGCTGCGGCATCTCCCAGCCCCAGCACGGCATAGCTGTCGGTATTGTCGATATTGCGTGCCTGCTGATAGTAACGCTCCGCCTGGGCCGGGTTATTCGCCTTCAGCGCCGCATCGCCCTGCTGGATCAGCAGCCAGTAACGGTTAACCTTCAGCAAACTGTCCCATTTTCCCCGGTTATCGCTCTGCGGATCGAGGGCAATCGCCTTTTCAAACTGTGCCACCGCGCGGGCGCGGTCGCCTTTCTGGGAATAAGCCTGTCCAAGGGCTCCCACCGCTTCACTGTCGGCATGGTTGGCGCTGACGGCTTTTTGCAGCTCCGCCACCGCCTTGCTCCCCTGTCCGGCATCCACCGCCGCCAGCCCTTCAGCTTTTGCGCGGAACGCCGGGTCAGCGAGCTGTTTTTGCTGCGCTTCGAGCTGGGCACGCGCCGCCGCGACGCTATCGCCGTCGCTGAACACGCTCAGGTATTTTTGCAGCGCGCTAACGCTGGCGCTGCTGGCAGGCTGGTCTTTGATTTGGTCATACCACATATCAGACGCCTGACTGCGGCCATTGGTTGACCTGGACATCTCCTGCAGCACCGCAAAGCCTTCATCACGCCGCCCGCTCTGGAACAGAAGCTGGGACAGCGTCGCCTGCAGCTGCGTGTTGCCGGGGCTGCTGGTATTTATTTTCTTGAGCTGATTGATGGCCGCACTGCGGCGGGCAGGATCTTTCGCCACGACGTTCCAGTATTCCGTCGCCACGTCGCCGCCCGGCGGGTTGCCGTCAAACAGCTTGTCGTAGGCGGCAATCGCCTCCTGCGTGTGTCCCGTTGTAGCGAGCAATCGCGCCTGCTGTAGCTGCTGGCGGCCGTCCGGAGTGGAAAGCAGCATCGTATTGCGCGAGGACTGGTACGCGCTCGAGCCTGGAGCGATCCCTTTCAGACGATCCAGCTCTTTTTGCGCACCGGCGTTATCGCCCTGGCGCAGCAGATAGCGGAAGCGTGCGGCAATCACGTCAGGGTTGTTCGGGTCAATCAGCTCAAGGCGATAGAGCGACTGACGAACCAAATCCTCACGCTGTGTCGATTCACCCAGACGAACCTGCTCCAGCAGCTGTTTCTGCTGCGGAGAGTTGGCGGCCTGGGCCCACGGCATAAGCGCCAGGCCAAGCGATAAACTGAGTAGATTTACTGTGAACTTGCGCATTCCTGGCCCCAATCCGGTATTAATTCACCTTTAGCGGTGAAGCGAAAACGATGCTGATCCCATCCCTGACCAAAGAGAGTCAGTACGTAGCTGTAATAGGCATTATTATCGGGAAAATGGTCTGCAACGCGCTGGCGCTGAACCGCCTGGGCATCGCGCTGTTGTAAAAAAGGCAGCATGGCGGCAGAGAAACCGACCGGGCCGTTACCCGTGTGTTTTCCACTCGCCACATCCATTTTCTCAGGCGGCACACCCCGTTTCATCGTCATTGCCGCCATGGGCTGGAAGCGCGCCAGCAGCGGGGCCTTCTGAGGATCTTTATCACTCATCATTCCCACCCAGAGATAAACGCGGATGGCGTCGTAGCCCCCCACCAGCGATTTATCCTGCTGTAACCGCCAGCCTCTGTTTTGCTGATACTGCACCCAGTCCGGTGAAAAACCTTTTGGCGCACTCTCCAGCAGCAGGCGCAGATTGGTTTCACGAATCTGGGTCCACGGAGCACCAAAGCGCGTGAAATAACGCGCCAGCTGCGGAGGAAGATAGCTCGGATTAAAGCGCCAGGCGTGTTCATCGGCAAAACCGACTTTACCGGGAAGCAGCATTGCGCCGAGCCCCGGGACTTTCACCACTTCCTCGCCGGCAATGCGCTTAAGCAGCGCCTTACCCGTGCGGGTATAGTCCGGGTGTTTCCACAGCCGACCCGCTTCGAGCAGTGACCAGGCGATCCACACATCGGCGTCGGAGGCGGAGTTGGTATCAATCACCGCCCACGTTTCTTTGTCTTTCTGACCCCAGAGCCAGGCTGGCAGACGATCGTTAAAATTACCGCCGGCAAGATTATCGCGCGTCCACGTCAGCAGCTGATCAAACGCGTTGCGATCGTTCGCTGCCAGGGCAAAGAACAAGGCGTAGCTTTGCCCTTCAGAGGTCGTTATTTTGCGCGTGTCGCTGGGATCGATGACGCGCCCGCCCTCGCTGATGTAATCCTTTTTAAACTGCTCCCAGGCAGGCCAGGTACAGGCGGCGCGAAGAGGGAGCGCCGCCAGCATCAACGCTGCTAATGCACACCAGCGAAAGGCTTTCATCACATCTTACTCATCCGGGTTCAGACGACGACGGCTGATGATTCGCAGCAGACGCCACAGTACCCATGCCAGCAAGACCACGCTGACCGCAGCCAGAATTGCGAGCAGAACCGGATGGTTAGACAGCGCATACCACAGGCGTTCGAACCACGGCAGATGGCCGACGTAATACACATCTCCCACGCGCAGGCTATTGACGCCGGACTCGCGGATCACCGACACAGAGCCAAACATTGCGGCACGTTTACCGCTGTCGTTCATGGCCGTATTAAGCAGTTCGTACCCGCGCGGGCTGTCCGCAAGGAGAGCCACCACGCTGCGCTGGTCATTGTAAGGGGACTGGAAGCCCACCACCGCAGCCATTGCCCCCTGAGACGTTACGGTCGTCTGCGCGCTGGCCTGACGATCGTTCACATCCGGCATGATGCTCGGGAACTCGGTCTGGCGCAGCGGCGTGTTAACCCAGGACTGGGCCGCTTTCACCAGCAGATCGATGCGTTTGTCATCCTTCAGCTTGTCCGGGATGCTACCGATCACCAGAATATCAGCGTCTTTGTTCTGAATCTGGCTGCCATCGTCCGTCAACGTGACGTTAATTGCCGGCAAGCCTGTCTGCCCGCCAACGGTCGCCATGGTGTCCAGCAGGGTGGTCACCTGCCCTTCGCTTGGCGCTTTTGGCATCACAACGATGGACTCAGAGAGGTCGGCCATGCGGCTGAACGGGAAGCCCGCATTGGCAAAGGCGCGCAGATCCGGCATCGCCAGGAAGTGATAGTACTTCGAGAAGTCGATGGTCGACTCATCGCCAATCACGACGTGGTTTTGCACCGGCTGGAAGGTGATGCAGTTCTCCGCCGAACCGCCAGGCATCGGGTTCATGTACTGGAAGTCAAAGCGCAGCTGGTTTATTGCGCCAAGCTTCAGAGCCGGGATAGAGACATCCGTTTTACCGTCCAGCAGACCCTGCAGCACCGGCAGGCGAAGCATCAGGCGGTTAGTATCCTGCGTGCTTTGCAGGCTGAACGACTGCAGGAACTGGTTGTTCAGGCTGATATCCATGCGCGAGCTGTCTTTGGTGGCTGGCGCGGTATAACGGTAGTTCAGATTAATATCAATGCCGTTGGTACGCAGCAGGTAGAGATCCGGCGGCAGATTCAGAGACAGGCTAATCGGCGCTGGCTCAAGCCCCGTCGCCTGCAGCTGTTCTTCATAGGTTTTCAGCTCGCCAAATGTCACCGCACGGTCGGTACGCACCCAGTTTGGCGCATCGTAAGGTTTACGGGCCAGCAGCGGTTTGACCTCATCTACAACAACGCTGTTGCCGCGGAAAAGGACGTTGCCCTGGGCAATCGCTTTTGCGGCCTGCACCAGATCTTTATCGTCACGACCAAAGACCACCAGCAGCTTCACGTACGGGTTTTCCGGGTGGCTTATCATTTCCACGGTCGGCGCTTTGACGTCCGGATGGTCGCGCAGGAAGGCCGGGCGCTTCGCGTTGGTCGCAAACACAATGGCATTTCTGTCCGGCAGTTTGTCGTACATCGCCGGGAAGCTCTGACCACGCCAGCCGGCGCGGGAGCCAAACCAGGAGGCCACAATGGTGGCCGCCAGCTGTTCGGTCACGTCAGGGGATGACGCAAACACCATCGGCAGAGTGAGCGGACGGTTATCACGCGGGTCGAAGAACGGAACCGGGAAGGCCGAAAGATCGTTTTTCAGCGCCAGCGACTGGTAGGTCATCTGCAGCGAGGAGTTACGCCCGACGTCCATCCACAGCGTGTTGCTGGCAGGGTTTTCGCAGACATCGCGGTAATGACCGACAAACTCCAGGCGGATACGGTTAAAGTCGGTGATGAACAACGGGTTGATCGGCACCTGCGCCTGCGTTTTCTTACCGAGCTGCTCTTTCGTGACCGGCAGAACGTCCATCAACTCGTCATTCAGGTAAACCTTCAGCTGAGACTGCGTCGGCAACAGCGATGGCGACGGGGTGTATTCAAGGTTCAGCATCGCATTAGAGACGACCTCATCGCTGCGCATGCCAAATTCAATGCCGCCGTTAGGATTGATGCCGCGCAGCACCATGCTGCCCGGAAGCGGTGCAATTTGCGCGAAGGTCAGCTTCACGTCCCGCGACGGCGCGTTGTCCGCGACGACGGGCGCATTCGCGCCCCGAACACCCGGCATCACCTGCCCGACGACCTGGCTGTCTGCCGGCAGGGTATTCCCCTCCGTTGGCTGGTTCGGCATGATGTTTTCTGTTTGACCAGGTGCCGCAGTGACAACCGGATCGGTTGCTTGCGCGACGACAGGTACCGTTGGCGCAGGCGTTGCCGCTGCGTTATCAGGTGCCGCGTTAGCCATTGTTGCGGGGAACGCATTCATCCCCATTGCCACTGCACATAACCAGGAAAGTTTTGTTTTCATCGCGTTATCATCATTGTTGAGCCATAACCGGGTCCGCCTGCTTCGCCTCATCTCGCTCAGGACGACGAGGAATGAACGACACGACCCAGGAAACCAGCGAAGTAAGTGACCGGAAAATTAATTTCACCGACGACGGGGCAAATTCTGCAAGGTGACGATAGCCACGGAACCCCAGCTTCAGAATATCCAGCAGGCTTTCCAGTGGTTTATCTTCCGGGAAGCTGTCCTGCCAGAGAGCCCACGTGTCCGCGCGGGCAAACGTACACTGCACAAAATCAATATGTTGCTTTTTGGTCAACGGCATCAGCTGCAGACCAACTTCATTGCCCGCCACACGAACGACCTGCGTCGGGAAGACGTACTCCTGCTGACCGCGCTTAAGCAGCAGGTTCACTTTCTGCCCTTCCAGCACCTTCGCCTGGCCGTTGATTTTGATTCCCAGACCGCCGTCAGAGAAGTCGTGCACGGTACAGGAGAAGAGATGTCCATCTTCACGGGCAATCGCCGCAGGCATGCAGATTTCAACGCGATGCGCGCGACGAACCTGTTTGCTCTCCACCGAAACCGCCACCGCGCCACCGAGGATAATCAGGTTGTAGAAGACCCAGGCCATACTCACGAATACGGTGAGGATCTCGTTTTCCGGGCCGTAGAAGTAACGCCAGATACCGGCGATGACGCCCACAATATTCAGCAGTACCAGGAAGATATACGGACGGGAGATCACCCAGTCGACGTACTCCTCTTCCACCAGACCGCCCTTCGCGGTGACGTTAAATTTACCTTTGTGCGGGTTAATCAGCGCCACCATCGTCGGCGGCGCGATGTACCAGGCCAGCACCGTTTCGTAGATTTCACTCCAGAAGGAGTGGCGGTATTTACCCTGAATCTTCGAGTTCGTCAGGCTCGCGTGGATCATGTGCGGCAGAACAAACAGCGCAATCATCAGCGCCGGGGCGTAAATGATATAGGCGTGAAGGAGCAGGAACGCCAGCGGCGCGGTCAGGAAGATCAGCCGCGGGATACCGGATAAGAAGTGGAACATGGCGTTGACGTAGCAAAGACGCTGCGCCAGCTTGAGCCCTTTCCCTATCAGCGGGTTATCGAGACGGAAAATCTGCACCATGCCGCGCGCCCAGCGAATACGCTGACCAATGTGCGCCGACAGTGACTCCGTTGCCAGACCGGCGGCCTGAGGAATACGCATATAGGCGGAGGTATAGCCACGACGGTGCAGGCGCAGAGAGGTATGCGCATCTTCCGTCACCGTTTCAACGGCAATACCGCCAATTTCATCCAGCGGTTTACGGCGGATAACCGCACAGGAGCCGCAGAAGAAGGTGGCATCCCACATGTCGTTACCGTCCTGCACCAGGCCGTAGAACAGCGTGCCTTCGTTCGGGGTTTTACGGAAACGGCCAAGGTTACGTTCAAACGGATCCGGCGAGAAGAAGTGGTGCGGCGTCTGCATCATCGCCAGCTCTTTTTCTTTCAGGAACCAGCCCATGGTCATCTGCAGGAACGAGCGCGTCGGCACGTGGTCACAGTCAAAGATCGAGACAAACTCCCCTTTGGCATACTTCAGCGCGTTGTTGATGTTTCCGGCTTTAGCGTGCTCGTGAGTCGGACGGGCGATGTACTCGACGCCAACTTCCTCTGCGAACTGGCGAAACGCCGGTCGGTTGCCGTCATCCAGGATCCAGACTTTAAGCTTATCCTTTGGCCAGTCGATGCCCAGCGCGGCATAGATGGTGTTCTTTACCACGCTCAGGTCTTCGTTGTAGGTCGGCACGAAGAGATCGACGGTCGGCCACTGCGTGGTGTCTTTTGGCAGCGGAACCGGCTGGCGGTTGAGCGGCCAAATGACCTGGAAATAGCCCAGCACCAGCACAATCCAGGCGTAGGTTTCAGCAAACAGCAGCACCAGGCCGCACACCAGGCTGACCGGATCGTCCCAGTTCAGGGTGGAGGTATAACGCCACCAGATGTAGCGACAGGAGACGGTCAACGACAGCACAATCAGCATCAGCGCCGAGAAGCGACCCGGAATACGTCGAACCAGCAGCGCCACGCCCCACAGCAGGATCAGGAAGGTGAACTGCGCCAGAGGGTTAAAGGGTTGCGTAATACAGACCAGCGCCAGGATGAGCGAGAACACGACGATGACGCCGAGAATAAAACGCCGCAAGCCCGGGTGGAGATGCCCGAGCTCTTTATGGTTATCCAGATGGCTGGTTTTATCGCTTACGCTGCTGGGCAGCCTGTCCAGCCACTGATGGTAGCGTTCACGTAGCTGCTGCACGCGGGAGAAGCTGCGCCAGTGCGGCGTTTTTTTCTCCGAGCGGGAGGAAGTGGCCACCAGCCAGATGGCCTGAATGAGATAGCGCGCCGGATCCAAAGGCCGCGGCCGGTCGGGATTAATGTGCGGATATAATTCACCGTGCCGTGCACGTATATGCTGCCAGCGTGGATGTTCGAGTGGAATGAACATCCAGGCCAGAATCATCCAGAAACAGCCGAGCGCGGCGCTAAATGCCGAAGCACCATGCCGGCGGAAATGCCGGTAACGTTCGCTCAAGCGCGAACTGACCGGTGGGATGAGTAACCAGCTGGCGAGACGACTCATACAGCGCTCCCTGCACGCTCCGCCCCGTTGGCGAAGTTCAGCAGACACCAGTTAGCCAGCGTCAGGATCTCTTCTGCCGCCAGTGAGTCGCTGCGGTATTCGCCGAGCGGTTGCTTAGACGCAAGGCATTCAGCCATGCCTTCATCACGATGAATGACAACAGGAAGCAGGCGGCGCTGGCTTTGCAGCCACACCTGATACAGATCGTCCTGGATCTGGCTGCCAATGCGTAAATCGTTAATCAGGATATGGCCGTTTTGCGGTAATCCCTGCTGATGCAGGCGGATATGGCAGTTTGCATCGACGTTGACGATCGAGAGGACATGGTCGCACTGTGCGATAAGCTGTCGGGTCAGCGTGCCGGCGCCGTGCGGCAGATCCAGCAGGATCCACTTATACTGCCCCTTTTCTTTCAGGCTTTGCAGCGCAAGCGTGAACTGCGAAAACAGGCGCTGATATGCGGCTTCATTCTCACGTTCTGAGGTGGACAGTTGGCCAAACGGCAGTAGATCAAGCTGGGAGGTATAACGCATACCGGCATCCCGCCAGTCTTTATCATCAAGCAGCGCGCGGGCCCAGCCCTCTTCGCGGGTAAAGTCGACATTAAACGACATACGCAGCAAATTATCGGCGCAGGCGTCAATAACCAGCACCGATTCACCTAAAAGCTGTAATGACCACGCCAGCGCCGCGGTAACAGATGTGGTACCCACACCGCCACGGACGCCCTGTAATCCGAGTATGGCCATCAATGGCTCCCTTATTGTTGATGGGCGAATTCAGCTAATAACGGCCAGCGTTTAATAGCCGCGGCCAACTGTTCCCTCTGGGAAATATCGGTGTAATCTATTTCAGGTAAAGAAAAGGCCTGCGTCAGCGCCAGAAAATCATTTTGGAATGTATAGCCCAGGGTCGAGTCGACTGGGGTTCCGGGTTCGTTATTATCCATTCTTTTTCCATCCCTTTGAGGAAAATCGCACGCTAAAGAAGTTGCGGGGCTTCCTGCCCTGACAAATTTCATTTACATGCTAAATCTGATGTTCTTTAATTTCAATGTTAGGTTTATTTCTACGCTTTCGCTAGTAAACTGAGATACAGATAAATTAGACGAAAAGAGGGACACCGTGGACTCCATATTTTCTATTGGCATCCAGTCATTATGGGACGAATTGAGCCACATGCCAGTCGGAGGAGTCTGGTGGATTAATACGGACCGTAATGAAGATGCTATCAGTCTGGTAAACCAGACAATTGCTGCTCAGGATAAGGATTCCCGCGTGGCCGTCATTAGCATGGGTGAAGATCCGAAGAAAATTATCACGCTTGAAAGTGACCGCGGCCCCCAGACGGTGCGATTATTTTCCATGACATCGGAAGCCGATAGTCTATACTTTTTGTCCCGCGATGTTCAGTGCACTATTGATCCGGATCACTATCTAGTGATCCTGAAATGTGCAAATAACGTTCTGCAAAATATCCCTGCTGAAAAACTGTTGCCGTGGCTGGAAAAAATCAATAAATGGGCAAAATTTCAAAATTGCACGCTATTGATAGTCAATCCCGGCAGTAATAATGACAAGCTGTTTTCACTTTTAATGGGCGAATATCGCTCCCTGTTCGGTCTGGCAAGCGTGCGTGACCAGGTGGGCAGCTATCTCTACGATATTGCGTTCTGGTGTAATGAAAAAGGCGTGAGTGCCAGGCAACAGCTTACGCTGAAACAGATTGAGGGCGAGTGGCACCTGGCGCAGCAGGAAGAAACCGTGGTGCAACCGCGCAGTGATGAAAAACGCATCCTGAGCCATATTGCAGTGTTAGAGGGCGCGCCCGCCCTGTCGGAAAACTGGTCACTGTTTGACACTAACGAAGCCCTCTTCCATGAAGCCCGCACAACCCAGGCGGCAACGCTTATTTTCTCGTTGATGCAGAATAACCAGATTGAGACGCTGGCAAGGCAAATCCACACCTTACGCCGCCAGCGCGGTAGCGCGTTAAAAATTATCGTGCGCGAAAATAATACCAGCCTGCGCGCCACCGATGAGCGCCTGCTTCTGGGCTGCGGTGCCAATATGGTTATTCCATGGAATGCTCCCCTGTCGCGCTGCCTGACGCTTATCGAAAGCGTTCAGGGCCAGCAGTTTAGCCGCCACGTACCGGAAGATATTTCCACACTGCTCTCCATGACGCAGCCAATGAAGCTGCGCGGATACCAAAAATGGGATACCTTCTGCGACGCCGTTGGGAACATGATGAACAACACGCTCCTTCCCGCTGACGGAAAAGGGGTTATGGTTGCCCTGCGACCTGTACCGGGTATTCGCGTTGAACAGGCTCTCACCCTGTGTCGCCCAAACCGTACCGGGGACATCATGACCATTGGCGACAATCGGCTGGTGCTGTTTTTGTCCTTCTGCCGGGTTAACGATCTCGATACGGCGCTTAACCACATCTTCCCCCTGCCTACCGGGGATATTTTCTCAAACCGTATGATTTGGTTTGAAGATAATTCTATCAGCGCGGAGCTGGTGCAGATGCGCGCGCTCCAGCCTGAACAATGGGCTAAACCGCTTACGATGACGAGCGATGTCAAACCAATCCTCAATGCCAGACATGATGGACACGTCTGGCGTCGGGTGCCGGAGCCCCTTCGCTTATTAACAGACAATGCGGAGAACGCACCATCATGAATATCAGCGATATCATTCAACTGGTTATCTTCTGTGCGCTGATCTTTTTCCCGCTTGGCTACTATGCACGCCATTCCATACGCCGTATCCGCGATACGGCCAGAGTGCTGTTTGTAAAACCTCGCTACGTGAAACCAGCCGGAACTCTGACACGGGCATCACACGTCAAGGCAGACCGTAAACATGACTAATTCTACCTATACCGCTTCGTCACCCTCGCCGCTCTGGCAATACTGGCGCGGCCTTTCCGGCTGGAACTTCTACTTTCTGGTGAAGTTTGGTCTGCTGTGGGCAGGCTATCTGAATTTCCATCCCCTTCTCAACCTGGTGTTTATGGCCTTCCTGCTGATGCCTCTGCCGAATATCAGGCTGCATCGCTTACGCCACTGGGTTGCCATCCCTCTCGGCTTTGCGCTGTTCTGGCATGATACCTGGCTACCGGGGCCGGACAGCATTATGAGCCAGGGCTCGCAGGTGGCAGGCTTCAGTGCAGACTATATGCTTGACCTGGCTGAGCGCTTTATTAACTGGCAGATGATTGGCGCGGTCTTTGTGCTGCTGGTTGCCTGGCTGTTCCTGTCACAGTGGATCCGCGTCACGGTGTTTGTCGTCGCGATTATGATCTGGCTTAACGTGCTGACGCTGGCGGGTCCAAACTTTTCGCTGTGGCCTGCTGGTCAGCCGACCACGACTGTGACCACTACAGGTGGAAGCGCAGCGGCAACTGTTACAACGGCAGGCGATACGCCGGTAGTGGGCGATATTCCAGCGCAGACCGCCCCGCCGACCTCCACCAACCTGAACGCCTGGCTCTCCAGTTTCTACGCCGCGGAAGACAAGCGACAGACGAAATTCCCGGACGCGCTGCCGGCGGACGCTCAGCCGTTTGAGCTGCTGGTGATTAACATCTGCTCCCTCTCCTGGGCGGACGTAGACGCCGCCGGGTTAATGTCGCACCCGCTGTGGTCGCATTTCGACATTCAGTTTAAAGATTTCAACTCTGCCACCTCGTACAGCGGACCGGCGGCCATTCGTCTGCTGCGTGCTAGCTGCGGTCAGCCATCGCACAAGAATTTGTATCAGCCAGCCGGCAACCAGTGTTATCTGTTCGATAACCTCTCAAAGCTGGGCTTTACGCAGCATCTGATGCTGGGGCATAACGGCCAGTTCGGTAACTTCCTGAAAGAGGTGCGCGAAGAAGGGGGTATGCAGGCGCCGCTGATGGATCAAACCGGGCTGCCGGTCTCTCTGCTGGGCTTCGACGGCTCGCCGGTTTATGACGATACCGCCGTACTGCAGCGCTGGCTGCAGACCATCGAAAAAGACAATAATCCGCGCAGCGCGACGTTCTTTAACACCCTGCCCCTTCACGACGGTAACCACTTCCCGGGCGTGAGCAAGACAGCGGATTATAAAGTGCGTGCGCAGAAGCTCTTTGACGAGCTGGACGCATTCTTCACGGAGCTGGAAAAATCAGGCCGTAAAGTGATGGTGGTTGTGGTACCTGAGCACGGTGGCGCGCTGAAAGGCGACAGAATGCAGGTTTCAGGCCTGCGTGATATCCCAAGCCCGTCGATTACCAACGTGCCTGCAGGCATTAAATTCTTTGGTATGAAAGCACCGCACCAGGGCGCACCGATTGAGATCGCTCAGCCAACCAGCTATCTGGCGATCTCAGAACTGGTTGCCCGTGCCGTAGACGGGAAGCTGTTTGTAGAAGACAGCGTGAACTGGGATCAGCTCACCAGCAAACTGCCGCAAACGGCAGAAGTCTCCGAGAACGCCAACGCGGTGGTGATTCAGTATCAGAATAAACCGTACGTTCGCCTGAACGGCGGGGATTGGGTACCGTATCCGCAGTAAGGCCCCTCACCCTAACCCTCTCCCCATTGGGGAGAGGGAATAGTCAGTGCGTTATTATTGCGCTGAAATCCACACCAGCATTTTCAGACTTGCCGAGTAGTAGTCGTCCTTAGACGTGATCTCGGGTTCTCCGGAAGACTCTCCCATCGTTAAATCACGTACCGCCAGCAGGCCGCCTTCCATCATGTAGGGAGCATATTCGTTGGTCGTGACGTTAACCCAGGCGGGCGTTTGTTCCCGGGGGAACTGACCGAACCAGGCTTTCCACGGCGTCAGCAACGGGCTTTTTTTATCAGACCAGGCCACGTACAACGGAATACGAATCGCGTCGTAGCTCATCCTCGGTGGCCAGCCTGTGGCCGGCGCCAGCTTGCCGCCTGATGTCAGTGAAACCCAGTCAGCGGGCAGATTAGCTTTGCCCGAGCCCATTTTGCCCAGCAGGTGTTTCCCGTCCTTAATCAACTCATGCCAGACCGGTAAATGACTGCGCCCGGCAAAGGCCTGCCAGGCCGGAAAAACGAAATAGGAAGGATTAAGGACTACTTCACCCTCAAGCTTAAATCCCTCGACGCCAGGTAGCATCACGCGGTAACCCGCATAGCGGATCACGCTGTGGTCAATCAGGGCTTTTGTAATCGCATCCGATTCAGCGCCGTAGCGTTTGTCATGCCAGCGGGCATCCGCTTTTAACAACGCCCAGGCAATCAGCACATCGCCATCTGCGGCGTTGTTTTTGTCGGCGACCGGGTTGGTCTCTGCGGGGTTATAACGCCAGTAAAACAGGCCGTTCTCTTTGTTCTTCAGCTGGCTGGCTGTCCATTGCCAGAGCTTATCGAACGTGGCTTTATCGTCATTGGCCACCGCCATCAGCATGGCAAAACCCTGGCCTTCCGTATGCGAAACGCCGCCATTGCCGGTATCGACAATGCGGCCTTCCGGTTTGAAAAAGCGTGCTTTGTAACTTTCCCAGGCCTGACCCGCCTGCGAGAGAGGAGAAAAAAGCACGCTCATCATCACAGCCAGCGTCGCGCAGACGGGTTTTCGCATCATTCACTCAATCCGGTTATTCGGCACTTCGCAGTGAAATCTCACCGCCTACCCAGGGTTTGATCGCGCCACCCTGCTCCAGAAGCAGCGCGCCCTGAGCGTCAATACCGCGGGAAGTCCCGTAGATCTCTTTATCACCAATCAGCAATTTCACCGGACGGTTAATAAAGTTATCCAGCTTTTCCCAACGAGACAGGAACGGTGCCAGGCCTTCCTGTTCAAAAAGCGTGAGCGAGCTGCGCAACTCTTTAATCATACGTACGGCGAGGGTGTTACGATCGATGACGATGCCCGCCTCCTGAAGGTTAGTCCAGGCTTGATTCACCACATCATTTTGGACATTGCGCATGACCATATTGAGGCCCGCGCCAATGACGATTTGCGCCGCATCACCGGTTTTTCCCGTCAGCTCGACAAGAATACCTGCAAGTTTACGATCGTTCAGGTACAGATCGTTCGGCCATTTTACGCGCACTTTATCCGCACCCAGGTCGTGCAGCACTTCCGCCATGACAATGCCGATGACCAGGCTCAGGCCAATGGCAGCGGCCGGGCCCTGATCGAGTCGCCAGTACATGGAAAGATAAAGGTTAGCGCCAAAGGGCGAGAACCATTTGCGGCCGCGACGGCCACGCCCGGCCTGCTGATATTCAGCAACACAGGCATCGCCGGATTTCAGCTCAGGCAGGCGATCCAGCAGATACTGGTTCGTAGAATCAATCACAGGCAGCACCGCAACATTGCCCTGTCCAATCTGGCTGCGGATCGCTTCTTCATTCAGCAATTGAATAGGTTCCGGCAGGCTGTACCCTTTTCCGGGTACCGTGAACACATCGACACCCCAGTCGCGGAGCGTCTGAATATGTTTATTGATGCCGGCGCGGCTCATGCCTAGCTGCTCACCCAACTGCTCGCCAGAATGAAACTCACCGTCAGCGAGGATGCTAATCAGGGTTAAAGGGATGGTATTGTCTTTCACGCGATGGCCTCCACGGCATTGACTTCACCAGTGCGGCCAATGAAGCGGACTTCCGGCTCCAGCCAGACGTTAAACTTTTCGCCCACGCGCTGGCGAACATCATGTGCCAGCTGTACAACATCATCGCTGGTCGCATCGCGCTGATTAATCAGTACCAGGGCCTGCTGTTGATGAACGGCAGCACCTCCGACAGACGTGCCTTTTAGCTGACATTGATCGATAAGCCAGCCCGCAGCCAGCTTCACGCTGCCATCCGCCTGAGGGTAATGTGGCGCAGCTGGCCATCCTTCAAGAAGGATTTTTGCATTTTCTCTGCTGATAACCGGGTTTTTGAAGAAGCTTCCTGCATTTCCGTTGATTTTTGGATTGGGAAGCTTGGTCATCCGCATATGGCAAACCGAGTCAAAAACGTCGCGGGGGGTCACGGTAGCCGGATCGAGACGTGTTAAATCACCGTAGGTCAGCACGGGCTGCCAGTTCTTTGACAGACGCAGCCCCACGGCAACAATCGCGTAGCGATCCTGATATTCATGTTTGAAGATACTGTCACGATAGCCAAAACGGCACTGTTCAGCCGTTAAACGCTTAGCCGTTCCGGTCGCCAGTTCGATGCAGTCGACATATTCACAGACGTGTTTCAGTTCGATACCGTAGGCACCGATGTTTTGAATAGGTGAGGATCCGGTGCAGCCTGGAATAAGCGCGAGATTTTCCAGCCCCGGCATCCCTTTTTCGAGGGTAAATTGCACCAGATGATGCCAGTTTTCCCCGGCCCCCACGTGCAGGTGCCAGTTATCGGTACGCTCTTCCACATCAATTCCCATGATGCGGTTAACGATCACCGTTCCCGAAAAATCTTCAAGAAACAGGACATTACTTCCTTCGCCCAGAATCAGTACAGGTTCATTATTTTCTGTTGCGCTTTGCCATGCGTTCAGCAACTGCTGTGCGGTTTCGGCACGTACAATGTTCTTAGCATTCCGTTGAATGCCAAAGGTATTCCAGGGCTTAAGGGAGTGGTTCATAGACGCTATCCTGATGCAAAAACGCAGGTAGTTTACCGTATAAGCAGGGGATTGGGGGATTAGTTTGTGTAGCGTAGAAACGCAAAAAGGCCATCCTTGCGGATGGCCTCTCTACTTATTTGATGCCTGGCAGTTCCCTACTCTCACATGGGGAGACCCCACACTACCATCGGCGCTACGGCGTTTCACTTCTGAGTTCGGCATGGGGTCAGGTGGGACCACCGCGCTAAAGCCGCCAGGCAAATTCTGTTAAATCTGTATCAAAGCTGAAATTTGATTGTCTGTCTCTCGTCCGCCGAAACAGCTTCGGCGTTGTAAGGTTAAGCCTCACGGTTCATTAGTATCGGTTAGCTCAACGCATCGCTGCGCTTACACACCCGACCTATCAACGTCGTAGTCTTCAACGTTCCTTCAGGACC